>Ga0137415_10006973_pt1 | contig 11213 bp, 13 predicted proteins | sample CZODoug3_1_1_16f_FD_183082 | JGI IMG/M metagenome (GOLD analysis project Ga0137415, IMG submission 183082) | Vadose zone soil fungal communities from Angelo Coast Range Reserve, California, USA - CZODoug3_1_1_16fungal (Hybrid Assembly) | ecosystem: Environmental > Terrestrial > Soil > Vadose...
GCGCTGGTCAGGAGAGGCAAGCTCAAGACCGTCGCCATCACCGCGGTCGCGCGCGAGTTCGCGGGCTTCATCTGGGCCGTCGCGCGTGCGGCGAACGCGGCCGCTGCTGCAGCCAAGTAAGGCGGGACTTCCGATCAGGAGTGGCACATTCACGACTTGAACCAGGGAGCCGATGCCGGGGCATGGTCCGGTGAAGATAAATCTCGTGCAATGGCGGGAGCGCAGCCACGGCAGGGGAATTCCCGACCCATCCTTGAGGCCGACCGCAAGGTCGACGCCCGATCGTAGACAGGGAAAGCCCCAGACGAAACAACGGACATGCGTGAACCCGCGGATAAGAGCTTGTTGACCGACGTCTTCAGGCTGCGCTCCTACCGTTGCACGATCAGCGCATCGATAACCTCTCACGCAGTTCGTGCAGAGCACGGGTGGTTGCGCCTCGCGGGCTTGACATGGGACATAAGAGGATGGGTGGAGCGCCGCGCTTGCGGCGCGATACCGATCATCTGTCCACGGGCATGTCGTGGAGACACCGCGATGGGTTTCGCCGAAGAGGCTCAACCCACCCTACGAAACATCACAGATCCAGCACCAGCCGGTCGCTCTTGCAGCCGGCGCAGCAGATCATGACCTTGGTGTTGGAGGCCTGCTCCTCCTCGGTCAGGATGGCGTCGCGGTGCTCCGGGACGCCGGAAATGACCCGCTGCTCGCAGGCCCCGCAGATGCCGAGCTCGCAGGAATAGTCGACGTCGACGCCGGCATCGAGCAGCACCTGCAGGATGCTCTTGCCCTCGGGGATGACGAATTCCTTGCCGGAGCGCGCGAGCTCGACCGTGAAGCCGCCGGCCTTGGCCGCCTCCTGCTTGGGCGTGAAATATTCGATGTGGACTTGCTCGCGCGGCCAATTCGCGGTGGCGGCCTCGAACGCCTTGAGCATAGGCGTGGGGCCGCAGCAGTAGAGATGGGAGTCTTTCGGAAGAACGGCGATGATCGCCGCGACGTCGAGAAATTTGCCGTTGCTCTCCTCGTCGAAGTGGAACTCCGACGAACCCATCGCGGTGAGCGCTTGCAGGAAGGCCATGTCGGCGCGCGAGCGGCAGGCATAATGGAGCTTGAAGGAGCGGCCGAGCTTCGCCAGCCGCTGCGTCATGCACCAGATCGGGGTGATGCCGATGCCGCCGGCGAACAGCACGACGTGCCCGGCGTTCTCGACCAGCGGAAAGTTGTTGCGCGGGGCGCTGATCTTGAGCGTCTTGCCGACGCGCAGCTCGTCGTGCACGTAGCGCGAGCCGCCGCGGCTCGCGGGATCGCGCTTGACGCCGACGATGTAGGTCGCGGGACCAGGTTCAGCCTCGGTCAGGGAATACTGCCGGACGATTCCGTTGGGCAGGTGCACGTCGATATGCGCGCCGGGCGCGTAGCTTGGCAGCGGCTGGCCGTCGAGGCGCGTGAATTCGTAGAGGTTGGTATCGCGCGCCGCGTAGCGAACGGCGGTCAGGCGTACCTCGATCAGATCGTCGGGCGCCTTGGCCGGGGCGGCCGCGACGGGGGTGGCAAGGGCTGTGTTCACCAACGCGTCTCCTGCGCCAGCGTCTTCGGGCACGCGGCACGGTTTGTCAAATCCCGGGCCTCAGATATGTTCTGCGCACCTCCGATCCAACCCGAAGAAACTACTGGAGAATTCGCTGCAGCCGACGGAAGGCCGCAAGCAATTTCGACGCTTCTTTTCGACGCCGGCAGTTGTTACATTGTCCTCTGACGAGGCGCCCATGAACGTCCAACTGCCGGTGCATATCGACAAGCCCGCCTTCCTCGCCTGGGTGCAGGGGCGCGAGGAACGTTACGAGTTAGCGGAAGGCCGTGTCGTCATGATGGTTGGCGCATCCAGAGCCCATGGTTTGATCGTGGGCAATCTTGTTGTTTTGATGCGCGGGCAAATCGACCCGAGACAATGGGCTGTCATTGCAGATTTCGGCCTCGACACTGGTCCGCAGTCGCTGCGCTACCCCGATGTCGTGATCGACCGGGCGGGCGGGAATGCCGACGACTACGTGGCGACGGCGCCGGTGCTCCTCGCCGAGGTGCTATCGCCGCCGACGGCCGAGATCGATCTCGGCGACAACGCCGCCGAATATCTACGCTTGCCGAGCGTTGCTGCTTATCTCGTATTCGCGCAAAGCGGTCACGCGGCCTATGTCTGGACGCGCGAGGCGGATGGATTTTCGTCGGCCCCCAGCGTCATCGTCGGGCGGGACAAGATCATCCACATCGCCGCGTTGAATCTCGCGCTGCCGCTCGGGGCCGTTTACGCCGGCGTCGAGGACGCTTGACCGGAAACAGCGAGCCTCTACCCTCAAAAAGACTTCGCCTCCCGGATCGCTCCGGGAGGCTTTCTTGTTTGACGCCTTGCTATATCGCTGTCGCGTTCAGGCGGCGGCGCTGAGATTGCCGAATTTCTTGAGGTTCTCTTTCTGCTTCTCGTTGCGCGGCGGCAGCTTGAACAAGCGTGCCGCGGTGCCGCCGAGGATGTTGTGCTTGGCCTTCTCGGAGAGGAAAGGCAGGTCGTAGATCGTGGCGGGAAGATCGAAATCCCAGTGCGGATAGTCGGACGAGTAGAGGAGCTGCGTCTCCGCGTTGATCATGCGGAAGGTGCATTCGATGGCCCCGCGGTCCTGAATCTCCATCGGCTGCGAGGAGTAGTACATGTCGCGCATATAGTCCGACGGCTTCTTTTTCAGGAGCGGCGCTTCCGACGGACGCATCATGAATTCGTGGTCGAGGCGCTGCATCAGGAACGGGATCCAGGCCAGCCCCGACTCGATCCAGATCACCGGCAGCTTGGGGAAGCGCTCGCCCATGCCGTTGATGACCCAGTTGGTGCAGTGGAGGATGTTGTAGAAGGTGAAGCCGAGCGCATGCACCGACAGGAAACGGTTGCAGGCGCGGAACGCCGGCTCGTTCCAGTTCGGGCCGGAATGGAAGGCGAGCGAGAGCCCGCGCTCCTGCATCGTGCTGTAGAGCCGCATATAGGCGTTGTCGTTGACCTGGAGGTGGCGCACCGTGGTGACCATGAAACCGGTGACGCCGGGGCGGCCGCCGAAGGTCTCGACCTGACGCACGCAGGCGGCGGGATCGGAGAACGGCAGGCAGAGCATGGAATACATGCGCCCTTCCGATTCCGGCAGCACCTTCTCGGTGACCCAGCGGTTGTAGGCCCAGCAGAGATCGGTCTCCATCTCCTTCTGCGGGTGCATGCCGATGTTGAGCATGCCGGTCGGGAACAGGCAGGAATAGTCGACGCTCATGGCGTCCATCCAGCGCTCGCCGAGCTGCACGTCGCGATGCTTGCCGCCCTGCTCGGTCTTCTCCGAGCGGCGCAGCGGATAGCGCGTCACGCGCCCGCCCATGTCCTGAATGAACCCCGCATTGGTCGGCACGATGGAGCCGCGATCGGTCTGGCCGCGGCCGCCCATGGTCCACTGCCTGAAGACGTCGTTTTCCATGTAGGGCAGGATGTCGCTGTAGTGCTCGTTCTCGTAGTGATGAGCGTCCACGTCGACGACGAGGATGTCGTCGAGCTTGCGCTGGGCCGCCTGCTTGCGGGCGTGGGCGAGAAGCCTGGTGGTGTTCAACTCGTCGACAGATACGCGTCGGCCGCGTTCAGCGAGGAGGTCCATGGTCTAGCTCCTGAGGTTTCCAATCCGGTTCGAATTCCTTGCGGGCGCGCCCGCGCTTTTCGTTGGCGTTGCTCTTTGTTTGAGCATGATCTTGTCCGAAAACCGGTGTCCACTTTTCGGGATCATGTTCTAGCGGCCGGTCCAGCTCTGCCACATGCCGAGCTCGAACACCGCGAGGTTGGCGGCTTTCAGCAAGCCGCTGGCCGTGATCATGACGTCCGTGGCGGTGGCGCCGCCGCGCCGGGGAAGCGGCAGCAGGTCGACGCCCGCTTCCACCTGCGCCGCATAGGTCTTGCACACCGCGGCCATCAGCGATTGCAAAGCGTCGGTGCTCAACACATCGCGCTGGCCGCTGGCGAGCGCCCGCTCGATCTCGGCTGCAAACCGCTTGGCCTCGGCCGAACCGACGGCGCCATTCGCGGCCTTGCTCGTAGGTTCCGCGGTCACCGGCGCCACGGGCTTCGCACGCAAGGGGGCCTTGACCCGCCCTGCGGGGCGTCGTGCCGATTTGGCGGCGGCGGGCTTAGGTGAGGACATAGATCTCCTCGCCTTTCTCGACCACTTTGTACTTGCGCAGCTTGAGCTTGCGGTCGGAGACGCATTCGCCGGTCTTCATGTCGTATTCGTAGCCGTGCCAGGGACACACGAAGTGCATCTCGTCTTCGGAGAAGAACAGGCCCTGGGAGGTCTTGTCGGGCAGCAGCCGTTCCTCGACCTTGGCGATGGTGAGGCCCTCGCAAGCGGGGCCGCCCTGGTGCAGGCAGAAATTGCTGTAGGCGTAGAAGTGGCCTTCGTGCCGAAAAACGCCGATCTCATTGTCGCCGGCGAAGACGATGCGGCGGTCGCCGTCCTTGAACTCAGCGGTCTTACCGACGAACTGCTCGGCCATGCTGGCAAGCCTCCTTGAATTCGGTTCCCTGACTAGACTTTCTGTTTTGTGGACGCTCCTGCCGATGCTCGCCGGCGTACTTGCCGTCGGAAGACTCGCTACCGCAAAGATCGGTATCCACTATGCCTGTATATTACAATTGTTCGAAAGCAACCAGCGGGAACCAGGCGCACCGCCAATCCTTGGCGGCATGCCTGTCACGAGCGAGGAGGAGGGCTCAGGCGATCTTGTTGGTCAGCGTTCCGATCTTCTCGATCCAGATCTTCACGGTATCGCCGGCCTTGAGGGACTCCCCGCGCGCCGAGCCGACGCCGGCGGGCGTGCCCGTGAGAATGAGGTCGCCCGGATGAAGGGTCATTCCGTTCGACAATTGCGCGATCTGCTCGGCAAGGTTGAAGATCATGTCCTTGCTGTTGGAGTCCTGCTTGAGCACGTCGTTCACCCAAAGCTTGAGGCCGAGATTCTGCGGGTCGCCGATGTCGCTCGCCGGCACGATCCAGGGTCCGAGCGGGCAGGATCCGTCGAACGTCTTGTGCTTGGTCCAATCGGCCTTGAACGGCGAGGTGTCGCTGATATGCGGGCGGGGCCCGCGGTCGCGCGCCGACAGGTCGTTGGCCGCGGTATAGCCGGCGACGTATTGCAGCGCCTTTTCCTGCGGGACGTTCTTGGCCGGCCGCCCGATCACCGCCGCGAGCTCCACCTCCCAATCGACCTTGTCCGAGACATCAGAGACTTTCACGGTCGCGCCGGGGTCGGTGAGCGTGCGGGCGGCTTTGATGAAATGCCAGGCCTTGAGACCCTGGGTGTGAGGATCGGGCTCGAGCGGCCGGTTCATGCGGCGCGCCATTTCTGCGGCGTGATCCGCGTAGTTGGCGCCGGCGCAGTAGATCGCCGAAGGCCAGCGCACCGGCGCCAGCAGTTTGGCGCGGCTGACCGGGATGCTCTTTATGCGGCTTTTTCCGGCCGTCGCTGCGGCCTTCTTCAAGACGGCCTGCGCCGCCCGCCAGTCGTCGAGAATTGCGAGCATCGTCGCATAGGCCGGCTTGCCCGTGAGCTTGGCGGCGTCGAACACCTTGTCGTCGATCACGAGGCCAGCGCGGGGCCCGTCGGGGCTCTTGTAAGTCGCGAGCTTGTAGCCGGCCATGTGCGTCTGCTCCCTGCGTAGCGCTGATGTTGATGGCGAAAAGGTTTCGCCGAATACGCCGATCTTGTCGAGGGCATCGCGCCGCGATTGATCCGCAGAGAAGGAAAAAGAGACGACTTGATTCCTGCGGCGCCGATGGAAATGATCCTTGCGAACGGGCGCGTTCTGCTCGCCAATGGGAACCTCGTGCAGGCGGATCGGTTGATGGCAGGATTGCTGCTGGTGGCGGGAAACGAACGTTGACGGGCTGGCAATGACGCGAGCAGTGACCATCCTGGGCGCGCTGATGTCCGGGGCCGCGATGTTCTTGCACTGCACAACGCCCGGCGTGCTGGCCGCCGACAAGATCCTCGTCGCGGGCAATCGGCCCGCGGCCATCGCCCCTCTCTACATCGCCATCGAGAAGGGCTTGTTCGCCGACGAGGGACTCGACGTGAGCCTGGTGCGTCTTCCCTCGGCCACGGACATCGGCGCGGCGGTAACGTCGGGCAGCGTCCAGTTCGGGATGAGCGCGTTTTCCGCCAGCATCTACACCCTCGCCGGCAAGGGCGGTCTGAAGGTGATCGCGGGTGGGTCCGAGGAATGTCCCGGCTTTCACGGCGTAGCGCTGGTCGCCAACAAGCGCGCCTACGATTGGGGGTTGAAGAAGCCGTCCGACCTCGTCGGCCGGCGCGTCGCCATTACCGCGATCGGGTCAGGCAGCCACAATCAGCTGATCCGGCTGGCCAAGAAATACGGGTTTAAGTTCCAGGACATTCAGGTCGTGCCGCTGCAAACGCTGGCGAACGAAGTGTCGGCGATCAAAAGCGGGCATGTCGATCTCGCTCCGCTGCCGGCGACCTTGGCCAAGGAGATCGAGGCGAGCGGCGACGGCAAGATCATCGCCTGGATGGGGGACGAGGTGCCGACCCAGTACGGAGGCCTCTTCGCTGCGCCCGGCACCATCTCAGGCAACCGCGGCAGCGTCGCCCGCTTCGTGCGCGCCTACGGAAAGGCGATCGCCATCTACGACCGGGCGTTCCAGCAGCGGGCGCCCGATGGCACGCCGATCAAAGGCGAAATGTACGATGACTTGCTCGGGATCATTGCGGAGCGGACCGGGGAGACGCGCGCCGCGCTCGCAGTCGCGCTGCCCTATTTCGACCCGCGGGCGCGACTCGTTGTCGAAGACATGGCGGAGCAGATCGACGTCTACAAGAGTCTCAAGCTCGTGGACCGGGCGCTCAATGTCGAGGTCGTGCTCGACCGCTCGTTCGTGGCGGCGGAAAGGAAATGATGTATAAGGACGTGGCGAGACGGAGAGACCCATGATCAAGCCGCGACGGATAGGCCACGCCACCTTCGAGACGCCGGACCTGGAGAAGGCGATCGACTACTACGGCAAGTTCATGGGCTTGATCGTGGCTGAGCGCGAAAAGGATCGCGCGTTTCTCATGAGCAGGATCGGCCAGCTCGTCATCCAGCTCGACAAGGCCGACCGCGTGCACTGCATCAAGCTGTCGTTCGAGGTCTCGCCCCATTCCGATTTCGGCGATCTGGCGAAGGAGCTGGCCAAGGACGGCGTGCGCAGCGAGCTGCGCAACGATTCCATCCCGGGCATGGGACAGGTCCTGTCGTTCCAGGACGACAAGGGCACGACGATCGAGCTGTTCAAGGACTGGAGCTATCTCGGCAAGCACGAGCAGGTCGCCGGCATCGGGCCGCTCAAGCTCGGGCATGTCGCCTTCTATACGCCCGATATCCGGCGCACCGTGGATTTCTATGAGAAGGTGCTCGGCTTCCGCGTCTCCGACTGGATCGGCGATTTCTTCTGCTTCATGCGCTGCAATCCCGACCATCACACCGTGAATTTCTTCTCAGGTCCGAACGTGAAGCTGCATCACATGGCGTTCGAGCTGAAGGACTTCATGCACCTGCAGAATTCCTGCGAGGTGATGGGGCAGAAGAAAGTCCCGATCATCTGGGGCCCGCTGCGCCACGGCCCCGGGCACAACATCGCCACCTATCACCGCAACCAGGATGATCAGGTGGTCGAGTTCTTCTGCGAGCTCGACCAGCTCAAGGACGAGGAGCTCGGCTATTTCGAGCCGCGGCCCTGGCACCACGACACGCCGCAGCGCCCGAAGGTGTGGACGCCGGGCAAGACCAGCATCTGGGGTCCCTCGCCCGAGGACGATTTCCACCGCCCGCCGGCGTGAACCCGGCGCCGTCTCGCATTTGTCGTAGGATGGGTTGAGCGCTTGCGAAACCCATCACCTCTCCCCAAACTCATTCCCATCCGCAGCCACATCGCCCGCCCAATCCTCGGGATAAACGCCGAGCCGGACCATTCGATGGAACGATGAATATGGCCAGTCACGCGCCCGCGTCACATGACCGTGCTTGACGGGATTAAAATGAATGTACTCGACGTGGCGCTCGAAATCCTTTTCGTCGCGCAGCGTATGCTCCCAGTAACGGCGCTGCCAGATGCCTCGCTCGCGCCTGTCGCTACGGCTTTTGGATATCTCCTCGCTGATTGGCAGTGCGCGCGAGAATGCCGATTTGATCAAGCGCCATCGTAACGCGAAGTCGGCATCGCCATCCGGCAATGTCCAGATGGCATGGAGATGGTCAGGTAGCACCACGGTTGCTTTGACCGTAAATGAATGTCGATCTCGCGTGTAGCGGAACGCAGCGCGCAGAAGATCGACATGGTCCGTCAGCAGGCGCAATCCGCGATCGGCCAAATTGACCGTAAAGAAGTAGCTGCCGCCCGGAACGAAGTTACGACGATAGTTCGTCATCTCTAAGCACTATTGAACGCAATGCCGTAAACCATTCTTGCCGAGGAACGATGGGTTTCGCAAGCGCTCAACTCATCCTACGAACACCCGCACTGCATCACGGTCTCACGGCCGGTGTCTCGACCTTCATGCCGCGGGCCCGCCACATCAGAAAGAGCTCGAGATCGACATATTCCGGCGCGCCGAACGCATAGGGCTCGGCGCGCATCCCGGAAATGCAATTGCGCAGGCGGCGCTGCAGCGAACCGAGCGTCTGCCATTCCAGTCGATAAAGTGGATAGCCCGTCGCATGCCCCTGCGGCACCGGCGCGCCCGCGAGCTTCTGTCCCCAGTTGTCGTCGTGGCATTGCGCGCAGGAGAGATTGAGCTGGCCCTGGCGCTGCTCGAACATTTCCCGTCCTGCCTCGATAAATGGCTTCGTCCGATCGTCCTGCGCGACCTCGATCGGCATGCCGCGCGACTGTCGTCCGATGAAGGCGGCAAGCGCCAAGAGCTCCTTGCTCTCGAACGGGAGCGGCGTCGCTTTTTGCCGGTCCGCGCGGCAGATGTTGATCCGCTGCTCCAGATCGAACGGCCGGCCGCGTGCCGCATCGAAGGCGGGATAGCGTGCCGCCACGCCCTTCATGCTGGTGCCGGCATCGCCGTGGCAATCCGCGCAGGATTTTTCCGCGGTGCCGCTTTTGCGGTTCCACAGCGCCTCGCCGTCGAGCACCCACAACATGCCGGGATTGGCGGTGTCGTCGTCCTGCATGGCGCGCGTGTCGGGCCCCATGAGGTCGTAGCCTGATTTTCGCTCGGCAATCGGGATTTCGGTGGTAGTGGCCGGCGCCGCGATGGCCAGCCAGGCGGCAGCGAGCAGAGCCCGTCTCATTCGACGGTGATGGTGGCGGTCTCGGCCGCCGTGAAGCCGTTGTCGCCGCTCCATTCGAAGCTGATGGCGCCGCTTTCGGTGGCGACCGTATAGAACGTAAAGAACGGATTGGCGGCGATCGCCGGGAACAGGTCGGCGCGAAAGATCTCCTCGCCGTTATACTTGCAGACGAAGTCGGTGATGATGTCGCGCGGAATCATGTTGCCGTTGGTGCCGACCCGGTAGCCCGTTTCCATCTCGTGCTGGATCAGCGTCTTGATCTCGATGATCTCGCCGCGCTTGGCCTTGGCCGGAACGTTGATCAATGCACGCGCCATCACATGTTCTCCACGCAGGCGGCCAGGGTCACGATCACCTGGATGTTGTCGGTCCAGAACGTGCCGTCGCTGAGCTCCGCCACCGCGGTCACCGTCTGGGTGTCGGCGAGGCGGATGCGGGTCGCCATGGTCGCGCGCCCCGCGCGCGGGCCGAGCTGGACGCCGATGACGTTCGGCTGCGGATTTTTTTCGTTGAAGACGTGAATCGCCTTGACGTGGTCGGTCGCCGTCATCGGGCTGTCGACCGTCACCGTCAACGGCACCACGTTGCCGTTCTCGACCAGCGGCGGCAGGTCGAGCTTGACCTTGCCCTTTCGCAACGTCGCCTCGCCGACCACGCGCTTGAGCGCGGCGCGCATGGTTTCGGGCGTGGCCGATGCGGGCTTCACCGTGAGCGAAAGGCCAAATCCGGCGCCAAATCCGGCGCTGCCCGCCAGCGCCGCTGCGTCCGTGAGAAAGCGGCGCCGCGTCGCTTGCAGTTTGTCGTGGTCGGTCGGCATTTCGCGGGGCCTTCGCGCTATCGCTTCTGGTCAGATGTCGGGATCGCGCTGTCGTCGCGCAAGGTCGCGAGATAGGCAACCACGTCTTCGATCTGCTCCGCGGTCAGGATCGGCTTGCCCTGGAAGGCGGGCGCCACGCGGACGAGGCCATCGGCCCGATAATAAGGTGGCATGATGGTGTCGGCCTTGAGGCGGCTCGCATCCACGATGCGCAGCCGCAGCTGCCCTTCCGTGCCGCGCGACCCGGCGCCCTGGAGGTCGGGCGCCAGCGTGCCCTGGAATTTCTCGTCCGGGAACGGCCCGCTGTGGCAAAGGAGGCAGAGTCCGACCTGCCGGTTGACCACGATCGAGCGGCCGCGTTGCGGATCGCCCTTGGCGCCGGTGAGACTTTCCGGGATGGCGTCCGCGACCACGGTATAAGGTCGCAGCGCCGCTGACGGCTGCGCGCGTTCCGGCTCCTGTGCCTTCGCGCCGCCCGCGAACGCAAGCAGGACGAACGCAAGTCCGCAGACCCGCGCGCAATCACGTTCAGCCGAAGACTTCTTCGGTGATGGTCTTGAACCAGCCATTCGCAAATGTCGCTTCGGCGGCACGCGCAGAGCTCGGGGCGTTGATGGGACTCACGCCGCCGCCCAGGTCCTTGATCTGGCCGTCGGCCGGCCCATACACGTTGGCGACCGAGATGCCGTAGTCGGGCGCCAGGAGGCTGTAGCAGGTGTTGATCAGCCGCGGCTCGTCGGGCTTGTTGCCCGCGATGAGCTTTGCCACCGCGGCGGCGCACACTTTGGCCTGCGCATTGGCGGCGAACGCGGATTTCGGCATCGCCCCCGCGATGGAAGCATCGCCGATCACATGGATGTTCGGTTGCAGCTTGGACTCGAACGTGGCGGGATCAATCGGGCACCAGCCGGTGCGGTCGGCAACGCCGGCGATCTCGGCGATGCGTGCGGCCTTTTGCGGCGGGATCACGTTGGCGACGTCGGCCTTGTGGCGGCCGAAGTCGGTGACCAGCGTCATCTCGCCCACGTC
>Ga0137415_10006974_pt1 | contig 11211 bp, 11 predicted proteins | sample CZODoug3_1_1_16f_FD_183082 | JGI IMG/M metagenome (GOLD analysis project Ga0137415, IMG submission 183082) | Vadose zone soil fungal communities from Angelo Coast Range Reserve, California, USA - CZODoug3_1_1_16fungal (Hybrid Assembly) | ecosystem: Environmental > Terrestrial > Soil > Vadose...
CGATTTCGCGAAGGCGCTCGAAATATCGATTCCGCAGGGACATCGAGCGCTGGCGCGCTGGAAGGATGCGATTTCGAAGCGGCCCAGTATGAGCGCATGATGCTATTCCGGAGTTAGACGATGCCCAAAGGCTATTTCTATGTCGAAGTCGAGATCACTGATCCGGCGTCCTATGAACCCTACCGCACCAGCGTCCCGGACATCATCGCGGCTCATGGCGGCAAAATTCTCGCGCGCGGCGAAGATCCGCAACCATTGGATGGCGCCTTGCCGCTGCGGCGCCGGGTCATCGTCGAGTTCGATAGTCCCGAGGCCGTGAAGACGTTCTATTACTCCGACGCCTATCAGGCGGTGAAGCCGATCCGGCTCAAGGCCAGCAAGGGCTTCGTCTGCCTCCTGATCGGAACGGAATAGATCCTGCGTCTCTCCGGACAGCATCTCGAAACGCCCTCGCAACCCGCTGCGCGCGACCACCGTTCGAGCTATGCCCAGTACCACACCGTAAACCCAACTTGACGGAGGCATCATGTCGCGCACGATCAAATTCGCACAGGCCGGAGGGCCGGAAGTTCTCGAGTTCATCGAAATGGAAGTGCCTGCTCCCGGCCCGCACGAAGTTCGTATCAAAGTAAAGGCGATCGGCATCAATCGTGCCGAGTCGATGTGGCGCAACGACAAATATGTCGAGTCCCCGATATTCCCGGCTGGTTTGGGATATGAATGCGCCGGTGTTGTCGATGCTGTGGGCAAAGATGTCACTGATTTTTCCGTGGGCGACACAGTTAGTACGATCCCGGCCTTTTCCCTGAACAAGTACTCCACCTATGGAGAGGTCATTCTCGCCCCCGACCATGCCGTCGTGAGGCACCCAAAATCGCTTTCATTTGTCGAAGCAGCATCCGTCTGGATGATGTTCATTACGGCTTACGGTGCGCTCGTGTTCGACGCTCAAGTGAAAGCGGGCGACTTCGTCATCATTCCCGCAGCTTCGAGCAGCGTCGGCCTGGCGGCGATTCAGCTTGCGAACTACGCCGGTGCAACCCCGATCGCGCTGACGCGCACTTCGGAGAAAAAGCAGCGGCTGCTGGAGGCCGGTGCACCACATGTCGTTGCAACCCAGGAGCAAGACTTGGTCGCCGAAGTGATGCGCATCACGAACGGCAATGGTGCGCGCGTTGCCTTCGATCCCATCGGTGGCCCGGACTTTCCCAAGCTGATCGCCGCACTGGCCAATCAGGGCATTGCCTATATCTACGGCGCTCTGAGCGAGGATGCCACTCCTATGCCGGTGCTGGAGATGATCCGGAAGATGCCAACCGTGAAGGGATACAGCATCCGGTTGGTCGCGGGCGACGAGGCACGCCGCAAGGCTGCGGTGGAGTACGTCACCAAGGGGCTCGCGAGCGGCGCGCTCAAGCCGGTCATCGATCGGGTATTCAAGTTCGACGAGATGGTGGAGGTGCACCGCTATCTGGAGAACAGCGGCCAGTTTGGCAAGATCGTCGTTACGCTTTGAGCGACCAAGAACCATGCGCAGAGGTCACCGGCTCCGGTATCGATGCCCGCCGCTGGGTGGCGCTCACGGTCGTCCTCTCGGGCATTTTTGTGACGGTCATGGACAGTTCGATCGTCAACGTCGCGATTCCGAGTATCAGAAGCACGCTACATGCGAGCTTCGGCGAGGCCGAACTCACGGTGGCAAGCTACGCACTGGCCTTCTCCGCCGGCATGATCACCGGGGGACGACTTGGCGACATCTACGGCCAGCGTCGTGTTTTCATGATGGCCTTTGCGGCGTTCACGCTGACATCGTTTATCTGCGGGATCGCACCGAACATCGAGGTTCTTATTGCCGGCAGGCTGCTACAGGGTGCCTCCGCGGCGATGCTCTCGCCCCAGGTATTTGCGCTGGTGCGAATGTCCTTTGCCGATGGCGGCGAGCGTACAGCAGCGTTCGGCGCGATGGGCTTAGCGATCGGCCTTGCCAACGTCGCCGGGCTGATCCTTGGGGGAGTCCTCATCCAGACCGACCTGTTCGGCCTTGCCTGGCGTATGATCTTTCTAGTGAACCTCCCGATCGGCGTCGCCGCAGTTTTCCTGACACCGCTTGTGCTGGCTGACATGCGTTCCGGCGAGCACAAGCGGCTTGACCTTGCAGGTGCCGCGCTAAGCACCCTCGCCATGTTGCTTCTGATGCTGCCGCTGGTCGGGGGACCGGAGCGCGGCTGGACCGGGTGGCCGGTCGCGATGCTACTCGCCTCCCCGGTCGCTTTCATGGGGTTCTACCTCCACCAACGCTGGAAATCACGACGCGGTCTCTCTCCGCTGCTTGAGACCGACCTGTTTGGTGATCGCGCGTTTAATGTCGGCGCGCTTCTGATCCTCATCTTTTGGGGATCCACGACCCCCTTCAGCTTCTCCTACGTGTTGTTGATGCAGACAGGCTACGGGTATTCGCCGTTGGCCACGGCGGGGAGCCTGGCGATACTCGGTGGAGCGTTCGGAATCGTTTCGCCGGTTGCAGGTCGGCTGACGTCGTTCGGGGTGCGTCGTATCATGATGGCGGGCGTCCTCGTGGACTTGGTCGGAATGCTTCTTGCGCTGGTCCTTTGCTGGACAGTCGATCCGCTTCCGGCCACGTGGCTTCTTCCGTCCCTGTTGTTCGTTGGCGTTGGTATGGGCCTCTTCATGACGCCAATCCTGAACGCTGTGATGAGTGGCATCCACGACCGCCACGTGGGATCCGCGTCTGGCGTCCTGACAACGATGCAGCGCGGCGGCAATGCGCTGGGCGTTGCCGCACTGGAGGTTCCCTTCTTTCTGACCCTTTCTGGCGCCGAATCGAGAGGCCTCAACCAGACGGCATCCTATGTCCAGGCATTTGGTGCCGTCGCCTTTTGGAACGTGCTGATGCTGCTCGCGGTCGTTGGGCTGCTGCTCGTCCTGCCCGACAGAGTCTCGGCTCCATCATAGTCAGAATCGGCCAACGCATGATCGTTCGCATGGCCCTCAGAAGAGCGGCAGCCGAAATCCCGTTGCTACGCAACCGTCGGGAGACTCGGAAAAATCCGGCGTGACCGCACAGGGTCTTGGCCGTGCAAGCGCGCGAAGACGCTCGATCGCGATAGAAGAAGTTATTCGTCCAGGACCGCCTTAGTCGCTCGCCGGCAGCGTAACACGGCAGAGAGCTGCCCTGATCATACCGATTGCACGAACGAGCCTCGGTATAGGCAGGCAACTTGGTCATTTTCGAAGCGCCAGGTGGTCATGTTGAGCATACCGTATCGGCCACCGCCTGGTTTCGCGCGTCGAAACTTGGCGCATACCCCCATAAATGATAGTATCCGCTTTAAATGTACCTTCTTGCGCTAATAACGGCGCTCCCTTAGGTCGTTGGAGAGCGAAACGCCAATCTAGGACACGACGATGACGTTCAAGGCACTGCTGGCAGAAAAGACAGGCGAGAAGATTTCGACCAAAGTGGTCGAAATGAACGAGCAAGAGCTTATGCCTGGAGACGTTTCCATCGCGGTGGATTATTCGACCGTAAACTATAAAGACGCGCTTGCTATTAGCGGGCGGGCTGAAATCATTCGTCAGTTTCCCTTGATCCCAGGTATCGACTTCGCCGGCACGGTCGAGGCATCCTCCTATCCGGGCATCACAGTGGGAGATCGCGTCGTCGCCAACAGCTGGGGACTGAGTCAGACCCACCATGGCGGTTACGCTCAGAAAGCGCGAGTCAGCGGCGAGTGGCTCGTGAAAATCCCAGCGCCGCTTTCAACGAAGGATGCCATGGCGATCGGCACGGCGGGCTACACGGCAATGCTGAGCGTACTCGCCCTCGAACATGGCGGCCTCACACCGCAGCGTGGCGACATCCTGGTCACCGGCGCGAATGGCGGCGTCGGTTCAATCGCGATCGCTATCCTTTCCGATCTGGGTTACCGCGTCATTGCATCGACTGGACGTCCTGATGAAGCCGACTATTTGCGGAGCCTCGGTGCAGCTGACGTCATCGATCGACAAACCCTTTCGGAGGCTGGAGCTCCTGTCGCCCGCGAACGTTGGGCTGGCGCAGTCGACTCGGTCGGCAGCCGTACGTTGGTGAATGTGCTAGCGCAGACGCAGTACCGCGGGGTGGTGACGGCCTGTGGTATGGCTCAGGGTGTCGATTTGCCCGGAACGGTTCTACCGTTCATCCTGCGCAACGTCACCCTTGCAGGCATCGACTCGGTCAACGCCCCGTTTCAGGCTCGAACCGAGGCGTGGTCGCGTTTGGCTCGCGATCTCAACCTGAACAAGCTTGCCCGAACGGTGCAGGTGGTCGGCCTCGCCGCGATTCCCGATGTGGTACGCCAAATGTTTGCAGGAAAAGTGCAGGGCCGCACAGTCGTCGACGTGAATGCGTGACTATATTTTATTTGACGCCCCGGTACCCGGGATCATCCATATTGAAACCGTCTGCCAAAGATCATCGGCACACTTCCGTTGATAGGCGACAAAGTCCGCGTCCTCGCCGTGCACGACTTCATAGCGACGAAACTCGATTGACTGCTCGATCTGTTTCACCATCGAAGGTCTCCTCATCAGTTACTTGAATAACCGCTGATCTGGTTGCACGTTTTCGTCACCAATATTCTGGCACGCGTCAACATATTCTGGGTTTCGCGAGAAGCCTGCGTCGACACAAGACTCTTCGCAATGGCTTCGGCGAGGTAAGGCGCGGTGATGGTCTGCTCGTGCCCAGCTGACCATGGAACGAAATCGCGGGCCACGGCGAAGATGTTGATCACGGCCGGAGCACCCCATCGCTGCGGTAGGGGTCGGCACCACCGACGGTGTAACTTCCCCTGTCCTCCTCGCTTATGAGGTCGACCGACGGGAAGACGCTGTTATATATCGCGCGGGCTTCTCGAATTAGGCGAGCCCGCTCGCTATCAGCCTTTGACACAAATCGAATAACCTTGCCCATATTTCGCTCCAAGCTTTACTGCTGATTCGACATTGCATGATGCACGTCATTCTACAAATGAGCTAGGATCTCATCGTAAGCTTTGAAGCTCTGTTGGCGGTAACGAAGGAATAAAAAACGCGTGATTGGTTCGGGGACGAGGCATACCTAACCTTTCAAGGCTACCGATGCCGCTGCGGTCATCATTACCCGCTCCCTCAGTTCAATAAATTCTCGGGCATCTCCTCAGACCCCTTCGCGCGACATCCCGGGCCCACATCGAGCCGTGGCGGAAGAGAAGCCGATTTCCCTCCATTCACGCCGCGACGCCAAACATCGACCGTCTTGAAAGGCGACAAGCGGCTTTGGAGCCGGCGGACGTACCGGTTGATCACCGTTCCCGGGATAGCATTTTCAGCGCGGCATCTCTGGAACGCGCAGAGCGGGGAACAATGGACGAAAGGTCAAGGCTCCGCCGGTTTCAGACTCCAGTGGGCAATGAACTCCGTGTTGAAGCAGTCGTCCACCGCGTCAGCGCCTCCCCTCGGAGCTGTAGCCGAACCGCCTCACTGCCGAACGGTCTTCCTTGTAGCAAGAGCCCAAAACTGTTGATCGATACTGCCGCTCTCGATCGCCGCAACGATGCCGTCATGAGCTTAGGCGGACTCTCGATTGGTCTCGACAGGATCACATCTTGCGTCTTCACGCACGCGCGGTTGGTCTCTTCGAGACATCACTAAACCATCGCGCTAGGTGTTGTGAATCAGTGGGAATTGGCGTTCCGGTATTCTTACCCAATATAAGAGCGCACTGCGCTGTGATGTCGGCAATCGTGTATTGATCGCCTGCTATAAAGGACCGCTTGGCCAATTCGTCGTCGAGCCAGTGCATCCGATCTTGTGCGCGCATATGCCCGCGGCGCGCAACATCCGCTAGCTGCGTGAGGCGCTCTTTATAGAACGCAGAGGAATGCACGAAGTGATCCATTATCGGTATCAATAGTTCTAACTCCATTCGCCGATTCCACATCTCGATCAGAGCCCGTTCAATCGGCGTTTTACCGAAAAGCGGCGGCTCTGGGTGAAGCTCTTCTACATACCGACAGATCGCTACAGACTCAGCGAGTTGCGTTCCATCGTCGAGTTCAAGGAGCGGCATCGTTCCCATGGGATTTTTGGCTAGATAATCCGGATCCTTGTTCTCGCCCTTCAGCATGTCCACCTCGACGGTCGGCAGCTTTAGCCCCTTTTCGGCCAAAAAAATCCGCACACGCCTCGTGCTGGTGCCGGTCTTTAGGTCGTAGAGTTTCATTTTTCTTCCTCCGAACGTGGATGGTCGTGAAATCGTGCCGGTCCGCCGCTCACGACGCGAAACCCCGCGAGCGGAAACGGTTCAAACTTCCTGCAAAGTCACGGGGCTCGGACATGACCAGATATTCCGGCGGCTCGCCCGCTGAGTGCTCGAGAAGATTCGCAGAGGTCTGACGGCTTTGAACCGCTTTTCCGCGGATAGCCGTTTGAGCGACCGCGGAAGGTGCGAGCGGCGTACCGACCGATGGGAAGCGCCGTCTGAACCATAGACTTACCGCGGGACCCGATCGGATCGACGGCGCGCATCTCAGGTCTCGGCGGTCGCAGGTTCTGCGAACCGCTTTCGAAGTTCGGCCTTCATCACCTTGCCGGTCCCTGTCTTGGGAAGCTCCGGTACGAAAATAATGCGATCGGGCAGCCACCATCTTGAAATCCGCTCGCTCAGGAACGCCATGAGGTGTTCCGTGTCGATCTCGGCATCGTCAGCGCGCACGACGAGCAACACCGGACGCTCGCCCCAGCGCTGATGAGGTACGGCAATCACCGCCGCCTCCTTCACGCCCGGACATGAGCCCGCGCTGTTCTCAACCTCGATCGAGGAGATCCATTCGCCGCCAGATTTCACGAGGTCTTTTTCGCGATCGACAATCTTAAGGTAGCCGTCTGTATCGATCGAGGCGATATCACCCGTATCGAGCCATCCGTCGGCATCCACGGCGCCCTTGCCTTCTTGCTTGAAATAGCCCGAAATGATGTACGGACCCCGGACCTGAAGGGCGCCAACGTGCTCTTCGCCCCACGGGCAATGAGAGTGATGCTTGTTGCTGATCCGCATTTGGACGCCGAAAAGGCCATGTCCCTGTTTGAGCTTCTTCTCCATGGGATTTGAAGCAAAGCGCGGAAGCACCGCGGCAGACGTGGCGCAAGGACCGGTTTCGGTCATCCCCCAAATGTGACACACCTCGACACCGTGGTCTTCTTCAAGCGCCTGCACCAAAGCTGGCGAGGGAGCCGAGCCGGCAACCACGATCCGCTTCAGCGTAGGAACGGCCTGCTTGGCAGGCACCAGATGCCTTACCAGGTCATTCCAGATCGTCGGGACGCCATTTGCGAAGGTAACGCGATGTAAGTTGATGGTCTCTGCCAAGGAAGCGGCGTCCAAGCGGAGGCCTGGCAGGACAAGACCCGCTCCCGCCATCGCGGCGGCGAACGGCAACCCCCATGACGCGTGGACGTGATAGATAGGCACGATGGCGCAGGCGGTTGAGGTGGGCCTGAGGTCGAACGCATCGGACGTTCGCGCCGTCATCGCGTGCAGCATCATCGCTCGATGATTGGTCAGCACGCCCTTCGGATTACCGGTCGTTCCCGAGGTGTAGCAGAGAGAGGCTGCCGTACGCTCGTCAAAAGTGGCATAGACTGAGGGGTCTTCGTGACCAGAATCGATGAATGCTTCGTAGGCGACGACCCCATCGGGACGATCCGATCGAAGTTCGTCTGTGGTGCACATGGCGATGTTGAGCCGAAGTTCATGTTGCTCTGCAATGATACGGGCGAGCGGCTCGTATTCGAGGTCGTAGAACAACCCGACATCTTCGGCGTGTCTGGCAATATAAGCTACTTGTTCTGGGAAAAGCCGCGGATTGATAGGATGACAAACCGCGCCGATGGCGGTGACGGCGAAGTACGCTTCAAGATGGCGATGGTTATTCCAGGCAAGGGTCGCCACACGATCACCGCGCTCGACGCCCGCAGCCAACAACGCGCTCGCTAGTCGCCGTACTCGAAGTTCCAGTCCTGCCCAGTTGCTGTGAAAGAATGATCCGTCGCGGCGCCGCGAAATTACTGGAGTGTCGGCGTGATAAAGCGAGGCGTGGATTAGGGCATCCGAAACAAGGAGCGGTCGCTCCTGGATCAGTCCCATCAAGGGAGCTTTTTCAACAATTCCATACATGGCTAACCGCGATCTCGTGGGGAACGGAACGTCGCTCGATGAGCGGGCTCGCCTCTGCGGGCGACCGAAACGCCTACGCGTCGGAAGGGACAAAGCCCGAGCCTCTCATGCTTCCTCCTGTTAACTAGATCGGCTGGGCACGCTCTACGGAGACTAGGCCGTGAGCAAGCCCGTATGTTCTCTGCGGCGAGCCCATACTAGGTGATCAGCGCCTTGCGCCAAACGTCGTTTTGCCCACGTTTTGGGACATCGCGTGCCTTCGCGAAACGATGATCAGTATTCAATCCTTGCAGCCGCTCGCAACGTCCTTTCCCTGCCCCTGAGGAAGCCGGAAGGCAGGTTGGAGCTTGATCCCACGCCCCTGAAAAAGTCTTGCGCCGCTTGAACGCAACGGCGTCGTGTTGATCGACGTCGAGCCAACCGACACCCGCGTCCGAGCAATGTCGACTACCGAAGCGGACCGAGAAGCCCGTCGAAAGCTGGGCAAACAGACTGAGAGATTTTCGAAGATCCTCGGACGAGACGATCGACGCGCTAAGCGCTTATCGCTGAGTAGGTCGAGGAGCGAATATCTCAATGTGCGAGCCTTTTGCCGTGAATGTGGTTTCCAGGCAGATCAAGAGGACGAACCGCACCAAGGCAGCCCCCGGTGCCCGTCATGTCGGCGGCACGCCGAACACGACACCGCAGCTATCACCGCCTCCCGAAAATGAAGCTTAAAAGCTACCGTCGCGGCTTTCCAAGCCCCAAAACGCTCCGACCAGGCCAACCCTTTCGAATATCTCGATCGCCTCGCCTACCGACCACTTGCGCCAGTCTCGGTCGCAATGATGGGCATACCATTCCCTCCCAAGATCCTGAACCTGGGTGATCGGAACAGCCGATCCGGCAGGAATTCCATGTCGTTCGCTCCAAACCCGCGCGTCGGACTCGTGCCGGAAAGGCAGAACGGTGGCACAAAAATGGTGAACGTTGTCCCATGCTGCTCGTGGAGGAACGGCAAAATGCACCCAGAGATCTTTCTCCTCGACCTCACCCTTTACGATGTGGATATCGATGTCTTCCATCTCGCCGCCAAGTCTGGCGTGGATCACGGCGTCCCCACCGACCAAGGCGGCAATTCCACAACCACACCAGATACAGGGAGCCCACCAACCCTGATCGCCTTTCTGGACCCACGTCGCCGTCGGAGAGAAGGAGAACGGGTGGATCACCCAGGGCTCGCAAACATGGGGGTGCAATACGACGCCGTGACTTTCGGCCAGGCGCGACAGAGCCTTTTCGATGTCCTCGACGGGCTTTGCCAGGGCGACTGAGACCTCATGTCGGCTGGGGGCACGGCCTGTTTGGCGCAGTCGGTCGATGAAAGCATGGTGGACTTGCGCATCCAAGGACGCAGTGTGCATCTGACAGTCTCCTGAGTATTGAACTTCCAAAGCTAACCCCGACAATTCTCCGCGTAGCGGGTTCGCCTAACTCGCGTGACAGGAGTTATGTCCGCGAGTGGGTGGCTGCTCGCACATTTTCTGCTTCCAACTTCGAAAGCATTCGCTTGAATAAGCAGCTCGGCACCGCTTGCAGCCCCACTACAACATCGCGCCGCTACCCGGCGGCCTGCTTGGTATCTCCGAGCTACCAGTTTAGCTGAGTGCTCGCTATCGTCTCAACTTCGCCCTCCCCCGCATTAGCCGAAAGTCCCGGCATAGGAACCGCCGTCGAGTAGCAAGTTCTGACCGGTGATATAGCCAGACGATGCCGCGCAAAGGAACGCGCAGGTCAATCCGAATTCCTCGGAGGATCCAAACCGACCCGCCGGAATTTGTTCAAGCATCGCACGCGTCGCGGCTTCAACATTGCCTCCGTATTGGCCGGCTAGGTATTTTTGGGCGGCTGGAAGACGGTCGGTCGCATGAGGGCCAGGCAATAAACTATTGATCGTCACATTATGACGGACGACTTGCCGCGCGAGACCCGCGACGAACCCGGTAAGCCCGGTGCGGGCGCCATTCGACAGCCCCAAGAATGGGATCGGCGCCTTGACCGCGCTTGACGTTATATTGACGATGCGCCCGAAGTTCCGCTCGATCATCCCGTCGATGACGCGGCGTATCAGCTCGATCGGGGTTAGCATGTTCGCGTTCAACCCGGCGATCCAATCCTCGCGCGACCAATCTCGGAAGTCACCCGGCGGCGGGCCGCCCGCATTGGTTACGAGGATGTCGATCACGGGGAGATTCGCCAGAACGGCATCCTGTCCCTCGCGGGAAGTGATATCGCAAGCAACCGTGTTCACCGGAATGCCAGCCGCTTGTTGGATCTCGGCTGCCGCGGCCTCGAGCCCCTTCTGGTTTCTCGCGTTAATTGTGACATTGACACCTTCGAGCGCTAGCGCCAGCGCACAGGCTTTGCCCAATCCCTTGCTTGCCCCACACACAAGAGCATGCCGACCCGATATCTCCAGGTTCATTTGCGATAGCCTCCTTCACGCGAAAACTCGTCTGCTTAAGGTCCGGATTTATTGGAAACGATCGGATCGGCGAACCGTTGCTTCCAGCAATGGTGCTGTAAGCTCACACGCATCGTCGTGCCAAGGACCTCGCATTACGTCAGGCCCAAGAATAAGCGGTTCCAAGTCGGGCTGATCAGAATTTCGTTGACGCAGACATGAGGCGGCATGTTCGCCACGAAGGCTATCGTTCTACCGATATCCTCCGGCCGCAACATCTTGGCCATGACTTCCTCGCTCGGGGGAACTGGCCGCTTCTTCATGATAGGCGTCGCGACCTCGGCTGGACAAAGGCAGCATGCACGAAGGCCATTTTGACATTCGTCCATGTTGAAGGAGTGCGTGAGTGCCAGAACTGCATGTTTCGTCGCGTTGTAAGCAGGCCCAGTCGCTTTCGAGACGATGCGGCCGGCCCATGAGGCTACATTGATGATGCAGCCGTCCTTCTGCGCGCGCATTGCTGGGAGGACGGCACGCATGCAGTACA
>Ga0137415_10006975_pt1 | contig 11211 bp, 9 predicted proteins | sample CZODoug3_1_1_16f_FD_183082 | JGI IMG/M metagenome (GOLD analysis project Ga0137415, IMG submission 183082) | Vadose zone soil fungal communities from Angelo Coast Range Reserve, California, USA - CZODoug3_1_1_16fungal (Hybrid Assembly) | ecosystem: Environmental > Terrestrial > Soil > Vadose...
CAGCGCAGCGCCAAGGTCTCCTGTGCCAAGCAGTGCCCAGTGATTGTCTTTCCAGAGAACGGCATCCGCGAGCGAGGCGCGATTCTCGACGCCACCCCCCACCGTGACCGCGTAGCGCTCGAGCGCCCTCAGCCCGGGTGTGGTCTTGCGCGTGTGCGTGATGCGAGCACCGGTCCCCGCCACCGCGTCTACCGCCCGACGCGTCAGCGTCGCAACGCCCGAGAGTCGTTGTAGGAAGTTGAGCGCGACGCGTTCGCCGGCGAGCAGCGTCCCGGCAGTCGCGCGCACCCGCGCGAGGACCGTGCCCTGGTCCACCCACTCCCCTTCCCCGTGCAGCGCCTCGACGCGCGTTTCGTGGTCGAGCTCACCAAATACGCGCGAGACCACGGGAAGCCCCGCCAGGACGAACCGCCCCTCGGCAACGAACTGCGCGCACGCCGGCCGCCCCACGCCGGCGCCGAGCAGGCGGGTCGTGACGTCGTCCGCCGCGGCATCTTCCGCCAGGGCGCGACGGACCTCTTCGCGGCCGAGCGGCTCAGCCAATGGCGAGCATCCGGTCGATCGCGCGCCGGGCGCGACCGGCCACGACCGGCGGCACGGTCACGACGTGCTTCAGGTCGCGCAGCGAATCACGCAGTTTCTCGAGCGTGATCATTTTCATGAAGCGGCACTCGGCCGACTCCGCGAGGGCGTGGAACTCCTTGCCGGGGTTCTCGCGGCGCAGGCGGTGCAGCACCCCGGTCTCCGTCGCGACGACGAAGCGCCGGGCGGGTGATGTCCGGGCGCGCTCCATCATTTGCTCAGTCGAGACGATGCGCGTGCGGCCGGCGGCGACTTCACCCTCCGCGGCGGCGTAGTACATCTGGCCCGTGACGCAGCCGCACTCGGGATGGACCAGGAACTCCGCGTCGGGGTACGCGCGACGCTTCGCCTCGACGTCTCCCGGGCCGAGTGCCGCGTGGACGTGGCACTCACCCATCCACACGTCGAGCGCGCGTCCCGTGACGCGCCGCACATGGTTGCCCAAGAAGAAGTCGGGGACGAAGAGCACGGGAACGTTGGGTGGCAGCGACTGCACCACCGCTACGGCGTTGCCGGATGTACAACAGTAGTCTGCTTCAGCTTTCACGGCCGCGCTGCAGTTCACGTACGCGACGACGAGTCCGTCGGGATGATCGGCCCGCCAGGTTCGCACGTCTTCGGGCCGGATCGTGTCGGCGAGCGAGCAGCCCGCGTCCAGGTCGGGAATCAGGACGCGCTTGTCGGGATTCGCGATCGCGGCCGTCTCGGCCATGAAGTGCACCCCGCAGACGACGAGGACGGGCGCGTCGAGCTCGGTGGCGCGGCGCGCCATCTTGAGTGAGTCGGCGACGACGTCCGCCACGTCCTGGATTTCGGGGCGCTGATAGTTGTGCGCCAGGATTGCCGCACGGCGCTCGATCTTGAGTGCGCGGACTTCGGCTGCGAGTGAGGCTTCGGACGACATACGACGCTCCCATTGGTGGAAGTACCACCGCCGGGGGGCCGTTTGGGAAACGCCTCGGTCCATCGCAGATGATGGACCGCTCCCGGCGTGGGGCGCGAACCACTGCGCCACCAGAATTGTAAATGGACGGGGGCTCCCGGCGCTACCGCATTCACCAATGTCGCACGCGAGAATCCGGCGAGGCTATCCAGAGGGGTTTCTCCCATATTGTTTCTCCGTGACGACATCCCTCGCCGCCCTGGTCATCGCGAACGCCATCCCGCTCGTGGGCGTGCTGTTCCTCGGCTGGACGGTGTTCCCCTTGGTGTTCCTGTACTGGCTCGAAAATCTTGTCGTCGGCGGGTTCAACGTGGCCAAGCTGCTGCTCGCCCAGCCGCGTCAGCCGGCGTACTGGCTGGGCAAGGCGTTTCTCGTCCCGTTCTTCCTGGTGCATTTCGGAGGGTTCACCTACATCCACGGCGTGCTGGTGGTGGCGTTCTTCGGCCCTAAGGGAACGCAGCCGTTCGACCTGCTCACCGCTGTCCCTACCGCGATCCGGGCGAATCAGCTCGGTTGGGCCCTGTTTAGCCTCGTGCTGAGCCACGGTCTTTCCTTCTATTGGAACTACCTGAAGAACGGCGAATACCAGCGCGCGTCGCTGAACGCCCTCATGTCGCAGCCCTACGGCCGAGTCATGGTGCTGCATATGACCGTGCTGCTCGGGGGATGGGTCGTCATGCTGCTGGGCTCGCCCCTCTTCGCGCTGGTGGTGTTGGTGGCGCTCAAGACGGCGGCTGATTGGCGCGCGCATCGGGCCGAGCGGCGAAAATTCGCGCCGCTGGTGCTTGACGGCTTGCCGCCCAAGGATAGTTTCGCCTTTCCTCCTTAGCAGAGTCTTTCGCCGTCGTGAAGAGCCTGATCGAAGAACTGAATGGCCCGTGGCACAAGCGGGCGTTACAGACCTTCATGGTGATCGTCCTCGCCCACTGGGCCGAGCATCTCGTGCAGGCGTATCAGGTGTACGTGCTCCGGTGGCCGATGCACGAGGCGCGCGGAGTCCTCGGCCAGGCGTTCCCGTGGCTCGTGCACTCCGAGGTCCTGCATTACAGCTATGCGGTGATCATGCTGGCCGGCATCTGGGCGTTCCTGCCCGGCTTTGTGGGTCGGGCGCGGATCTGGTGGCTCGCGGCGCTCGTGATCCAGTTCTGGCATCACATCGAGCATGCGCTGCTGCAGGGGCAGGTTATCGCTGGTCACACGTTGTTCGGCGCGTCGGTCCCGACCTCCATCATTCAACTTTTCGTTCCGCGGCTCGAGCTGCACCTCGCGTACAACACGATCGTCTTCGTGCCGATGATCATCGGCATGTACTATCACCTCTTTCCCAGTGCACCCGAAGCGGAGCGCATGCATTGTACCTGTTCGCTGCGTCTCCTCCACCGAGAGCCACGGCTGATATGACACGATCATTACTGACGCTGTTGGGACTCGTCCTCGTTGCCGGTCCGGCGTTCGCACAGCAGCGCACGATCACCGGAAAGGTGACCAGCGAGCAGGGGACGCCCCTGGCCGGTGTGTCGGTCACGGTCAAAGGGACATCCACGGCGACCTCGACCAACAACCAGGGCGACTACTCGATTGCCGCCGAGGCCGGGCAGATACTCCAGTTCCGGCTGATCGGGACGGCGCTCGCGGAGCGCTCGGTCGGCACCGACGACGTCATCAACGTCCAGCTGCGGCGAGTGGCGCTGGATCTCGACGCGGTGGTCGTGACCGCGCTCGGCGAAAACGCGTCGGCGCGGTCGCTGGGGACTGCGCAGCAGAGCGTGCGTGGCGCTGAGATCGCGCAGACGCAGCGCGAAAACTTCTTCAATGCCCTGTCGGGACGTGTGGCCGGCGTCGACGTCACCAGCACGTCGGGCGTGCCCGGTGCATCGTCATCGATCGTCATCCGCGGCGTCAGCTCGATCAGCAGCAGCAATCAACCGCTCATCATCGTCGACGGACTGCCGATGGACAACCGCACGGTCAACACCGGCGTGCTCGCGTCCGACAAAAGCTCGACGACGGCGTTCAGCAATCGCGGCGTGGACTTCACGAACCGCGCGGCCGACCTGAACTCGGAAGACATCGAAGGCGTGACCGTCCTGAAGGGTCCGGAGGCCGCCGCGCTCTACGGCATCGATGCGGCGAACGGCGCGATCATCATCAAGACCAAGCGCGGCCGTGCGGGCGGCGGCATGACGTACAGCAGCACCATGCGGATCGAGCGGACCGCCGCCAACTACAAGCTCCAGCAGGTCTATGGCCCCACGTCGGTGACCAGCGGCACGCTTGGCTCGTTCCAGTATTTCGGGGCCCCCTACGCTCCCGGAACGCAGTTCTACGACAACGTCGACGGCTTTCTCCGGACGGGGCTGAGCCAGAAGCACAGCCTGTCCTTCAGCGGCGCCACGGCCGACAACACCATCAATTACCGCCTGGGAACGTCCATCGACAAACAGGAGGGCGTCGTCCGGAGCTCGGACTTGAATCGCATCAACGTGACCGGCGCATCGCAGGCGCGCATCAATCCCTGGCTGAGCACCGATCTGTCGATGATCTACACCTACGCGAACAACAATCAGGTGTACAAGGGCGACGTCGGTCCCCTGATGGGCCTCATGCTGTGGCCCCAAACCGACGACGCGAAGGCCTACCTCACGCCTGCCGGCACCCGTCGCCGGCTCACCGCGCTCGCGGCATCGGCGGAACTCGATAACCCGTTCTTCAACGTCGCGAAGAACGCGATCAACGCGAAAACGAACCGGCTGCTGGCGAACGTCGGCCTCGTGATCTCGCCCTTCTCGTGGGGCAACATCAAGACCAACCTCGGCACCGACAGCTATACAACGCAGAACCTGCTGCTCAGACACCCCGAGAGCGCGTTGGGCAACGCGTCCAACGGGCTGCTCGATCAGGCGGACGTGATTACCCGCAATCTGAACGCGCTCACGCTGCTCAACGTCAACAGCCACCCCCTCACGAACAGCCTCTCGATCAGCGGCCTGGTGGGTAACCAGGTGAGCGACCTGAAATCCACCACGGACGCCCAGACCGGCATCGGATTCCTGGATCCGAACTTCGTCTCGATGAACAACACGTCGAACAGGTCCACACTGACGACGATCGAGCAGCGCCGGCTGGTGAGCCTGTTCGGTCAGGCCGTGTTCAATTACAAGGACTTCTGGTATCTGAGCTTCACCGGGCGAAACGACTGGACCTCGACGATCCCGCACCCCCGGAATTCATTTTTCTACCCGTCCGTCTCGACCAGCTTCATCTTCTCGGACGCGTTTCCGGGTATCCGCCGCTTCGTGACTGGAAAAGCCAGACTCGGGTATGCCGCGGTCGGCAAGGACGCGCGGCCGTATGCATATCGCCCGTCGCTGCAATTCAAAACGACGTCGTACGGCGGTTACGGGTACGACTTCTGGGGTCCCAACCTCGCGCTGAAGCCCGAGTACAAGCGATCGGTGGAGGGTGGCGTCGAGCTCGCGTTCCTGAACGGCCGCCTCGGACTCGACGCGACCGCGTATCGCGCCACGACCAAGGATCAGATCGTCGAAAACATCCGCGGCAGCTACGGCACCGGTTTCATTCTGTTCAACCTGAACGGCGCCGCGACGCGGAGCCGCGGGTTCGAGATGACGATCCGGGCCACGCCGATCCTGCGGCCGTCGGTCTCGTGGGACATGACGTTGAACTGGACCAGCTCGGGCAGCATCGTGACCCATCTGCCCAACGGCATCCCGGAGTCGTATGTGTCGGACACGTGGCTCTACGGGAACGTGCGCAACGGGACGCAGGTCGGCCTGTCCACGATGTCCCTCACCGGGTTCTTCTACCTGCGCAACAATCAGGGGAAGCTGCTGATCGATCCGGCGACGGGTCTGCCGGTCCGCTCGAACGCCGTGTCGGCCAACTTCGTCGACGGCGGCTACGACCGGCAGCCGGACTTCACGATCGGCATCGGGAATACGGTCCGGTACAAACGCCTCTCGCTCGATTTCCTGCTCGACGTTCGCAAGGGCGGCGACATCTTCAATGCCACCGAGCATTACCTCACGGCGCGAGGCCTCAGCATGGAAACCCTGGACCGCGACCAACCGCGGGTGATCCAGGGCGTGTTGCGCGATGGGAAAGAGAACAGCGCGACCCCGACGCCGAACAACATCGTCATCATCCCCAGCTCGAATCCGCTGTACTACGTCAACATGAGTGAAGAGTTGTTCGTCGAGAAAGACATCAACTGGCTGAGGCTCCGGGACATCACGGTGCGCTACGAGATTCCGGGCCGGCTGCTCGGCGCCAGGAACGCCAGCGTCTATTTGACGGGCACCGACCTGTTCATCATCACGAACTACACCGGCCTCGACCCGATCGTGAACGGCAATACCGCCGCGGTCGGAGGGTCGGGCGCGGTCGGCATCGACTTCGGCAACTTCCCGATGCCGCGCGGCATCAACTTCGGCATCAGCGTGGGATTCTGACCATGAAAAGGACATCCACGGCTTGCTTGATCGGCGTCCTGGCGCTCTCGGCCGGATGCACCGACTTCCTCGATGTGAATACGAATCCCAACGGCCCTCAGTCGGTGTCGGCGAACCTCTACCTGCCGCCGATGCTCCACTGGATGGTCACGTCACCGCAGTTCGACGGGCGCTTCGTGGGCCACTACACGCAGGAATGGTATTCCACGACCACGTTGGTGAGCCCTCCGCAAACCTGGGGCAAGATGGGCTACGACCCGGGGAGCGATAACGGCGCCCAGCAGTGGCGCGACGTCTATTGGTCGCTCGGTCAAAACTTGATCGACATGAACACCAAGGCGCAGGCCGAGCAGCGCTGGGATCTCCTCGGCGTCGGGATGATCCTCAAGGCGTGGGGCTGGCAGGTGCTGACCGATCTGCACGGGGAGATCATCGTCAAGGAAGCGATCGACCAGTCACGCACCCAGTTCGACTACGATTCGCAGGACTACGCGTATCAGGAGGTCCAGCGACTGCTCGACAGCGCGATCGTGCTGCTCAAGCGGACGGACGGCGCCGTCGACGCCGGATACCTGGCCGTCGGGGACAAGATCTACAATGGGGACCGAACGAAGTGGTTAAAGCTGGCCGCCGGCATGCTGGCCCTCAACCTCAACCACTATACCCGCAAGGCCTCCTACGATCCCGCGCGCGTGATCCGGCTGGTCGACTCGTCGTTCGCGAGCAACGCCGACGACGCGCTGTTGCCGTATCCCTGCACCTCCACCGATTTTGCGGACTGCAATTTCTGGGGCCGGACCCGCAACAACGTCACGCTGTATCGGCAGACGCTCTTCACCCTGGGTCTGATGAACGGCACCCAGTTCGGCGGCGTCGTCGATCCCCGAATGAGCCGGATGCTGGCAATCGATTCGGGCAACACGACCTACCGCGGCCTCGATCCCAACGTGTCCGGCTTTGGGGCGCTGCCGGTGGCGCAGCAGCCGAGGAATTTCTTCGGCTACACCGGCACGGGCGGCCTGGGCCTGCCGTCGCGGTACATCTTTGCCGACCGCTCGAAGCTTCCCGTGATGACGTATGCAGAGCTGCAGTTCATCAAGGCGGAGGCAGCACTGAAAATGGGTGATCAGCCCACGGCGCTGACGGCGTACGCGAACGGCATCCGGTCACATTTCCAGTTCGTCAATGACCGCAGCAGCGAGGCGGGGAATCCCGCGACGATCACCGCCGCGACGCGCGATTCCTTCCTCGCGTCGCCGAACATCGTGCCCGCGACGCTCACCTTGTCGCACATCATGTCGCAGAAGTACATCGCGCTCTGGGGCTGGGGGCACAACGAGCTCTGGATGGATATGCGCCGCTATCAGTACGCGGATACGGTCTTCCGTGGCTTCACGCCGCCGACCACGCTCTATGCCGACAATGCGGGCAAAATCGTGGAGCGGATCCGGCCGCGGTTCAACTCCGAGTACGTGTGGAACCGCGCTGCCCTCGACGCGGTCGGTGGGCTGGCGACCGATTATCACACCAAAGAGATGTGGATTACCAAACCATGACCACTCATCGGAACGGATTCCCGGTCGCGGCACTGGTACTTGCCGCCGCGCTGTTCGCCGCGTGTGACAAGAATACCGTCCAGGAGCTCCCCTTCGAGCCGCTACTGGGCACGCGCGTCAAGTTTTTCAACTTCGGCGTGAATGCACCGCAGGTGAATTTCTACGCCGATCAGCAAAAGCTGACGGCCGTGCAGTCCGGAACGGGGACTGAGGCCACGACCGGTGTCGCGTACGGTGCCGTCGGAAACGGCAACTCGTATTCGCAGGTCGCTCCCGGCGCGCACACGCTCACTGGACGAATTGCCGCGGCCGTTGACAAGGACCTGCCGATCGCGACCGTGAATGCCACCATCACCGATGGAAAGTACTACTCGTTCTACATGAGCGGGTTTTACAACACCACCACCAAGACGGTCGATGCGTTTGTGTTGGAGGATCCAGTGGGGCCGCCGGCTGATTACTCGGTGGCATATGTCCGATTCGTGAATACGATTTCGAATGCCACCAATCCGTTGATCCTGTATGCCAAGTACACCATTGGCGACACGACCAAGGTCGATACAGTTACGGCGGCAGTGGCATACCAGGCGGCAACCACATTCGCGACGATCCCGGCCGGGGTCTACAACTTGTTCGCGCGCTATCAGGACTCGACGGCGAACAAGATATCGCGAGCGGGCGTGTCGTTCCTGGGCGGAAAGCTCTACACGGTCGGCGCGCGCGGTGACATCACGATCACGTCCACGACCGCCACGAACCGACCGTTCCTGGACAATACGACAAGTTGGTAGCGCTCACCTCCACACCGACGCCTTCTTCGCCCACGTGCTGTCCTGATAGCGCGTGGTGAACGCGCGACCCGTCGCCTTCAACGACGCCGGGTCGCCCGTTGCTTTGTACGGCGCCACGCCCGCCCAGTAGAGCGCCTCCGGCGCGGCGTCGGTCTGTGGCAGCTTCTCCACGATCTCCCGAAATAGTCGCTCGGCTTCCGCCCATTTCTGCTGTTGAAAGGCGGTCTTCGCGCGACCCAGCATCAGCTGGCCCAGGAGATCATCTGCAGGAAGAAAGCCTTCGATCCGGTGTTGCTCGACCCCGTCGGAATCGAGCAACAGAATCGTCGGGGTCCAGGGGGCCTGGTAGCGTTCGCTGTACTGCTTGAATGCCGCAGGATCGTCCTTCACGTGCACCCGGGTGGGGAGAAAGTTTTCCTTGACGAAGCGGACGATGCGCTCATCCGGCCACACCTCGGCATCCAGCCGAGCACACCCGCTTCACATCGGCGCAGCGCTGAAGTCCAAGAGTACGCGTTTTTGCTGGGTCTTGGCGTCCTTGAGGACCTGATCCACATCGTGGCGGAAATTGATTTCCATGGCTAATTCCTCCCTGCCTTCGTACCCCACCCCCTGACGCTTGACTTTCGGTGTCCATATGGGGATTATTGTGCCGAGCGAACAAGCCAGTGACCGATCGAGGACCTGGGACAGCGTCTCAGGTCCTTTGTGCTTATGGCCTCGCTCACCGGCGCCGGAATCACAGTACGCGGCGCACCGCATGGTGACGACGCGCGACGCCGGGAACAGTTAGTGAACAGGAGTTTCATCAGATGGCACGTATCACCGGTACCGTGAAGTGGTTCAACGACGCGAAGGGGTTCGGTTTCATCACGCCCGAAAACGGCGAGAAGGACTGCTTCGTGCATCACACCGCAATCCAGGCGCAGGGCTTCAAGTCTCTCGCCGAAGGCGAGCGCGTCGAGTTCGAAGTCGTGCAGGGCCAAAAGGGCCCGGCGGCGCAGAACGTCGTCAAGCTCTCGTAACCACCGCGGTACGCAGCAAAGACACGGCGCCCCATAAGGGCGCCGTTGTTTTTTTCATGCTAATCTAGGGACATGAGTTTTGGCCCCGCGTGCCTCAGCGTAATCCTGGCGCTCGTCCAAGGCGCACCTCGTCCCCTCCCCGAACACCCACGTCCCGACCTCCAACGCCCGCAGTGGCTCAACCTCAACGGCCGCTGGCAATTCTGGTTCGACACACAGGACAGCGCCAAACGCGAGATCGTCGTGCCGTTTTCGTGGGGATCGCCCCTCTCCGGCGTTCCCGACAGCGGCGACATCGGATGGTACGCCCGCGACATCACGGTGCCCGAGACATGGCGTGGTCGGCGGGTGTTTGTCGTGTTCGGCGCGTCGGACTGGCGCACCACCGCGTGGCTCGATGGCCAGAAGCTGGGCGACCACCAGGGCGGCTACACTCCGTTTTCGTTCGAGCTGAAGAACCCGCGGCTCGGCGCGCGCCAACAGCTCGTCGTCCGCGTCGACGACACCCCCCACCCCTTCAAGCTCGAGGGCAAGCAGGGCTACGGCAAAGCGCGGGGCATGTGGCAGACGGTCTACCTCGAGGCGCGCGGCAGCGATCCGCTGGAGTTCGTGCACTTCACACCGAGTGCCGATCTCGCCGGGGTCGGTGTGGACGTGCGCCTGCTCGAGCCCGCGCCACGCGCATTGACGCTACGACTCGCGTTCACCAATCGCGCCGGCGGGCCGGTCGTGGCACACAGCATCCCGCGCGGCGCGCGAACCGCGCATCTCGATGTGCCACTGCCCAATGCCCGGCGCTGGTCGCTCGACGATCCCTTTCTGCACGAGGTCGACGTGAGCGTGGGCGGCAGCGGCCTCCTTGCGGATCAGGTCCAGACGTATTTCGGCATGCGGACGATCGGCGTGGTGACCGTCCCGGGCACGACGAATCGTTACGTCGCGCTCAACGGCAAACCCGTCTATCTCCAGCTGGCGCTCGATCAGGCGTACCACCCAGAGGGCTATTACACGTTCCCATCGGACAGCGTGCTGCGCGATGAGATCCTGCGCGCCCGCCAGATCGGGCTGAACGGCCTCAGAGAGCACATCAAGATCGAAGCCCCGCGCAAACTGTACTGGGCCGATCGCTTGGGCGTGCTGATCATGGCCGACGTGCCGAACTGGTGGGGTCCTCCTGACTCCGCGGCGTTCCGCGAGCACGACACCGCGCTGCGCGGCATGATCGAGCGCGACTACAACCATCCGTCGGTGTTCTCCTGGGTGCTGTTCAACGAGACGTGGGGGCTCGAAACGAAGGTCGACGGACGCGACCGCTATTTGCGCGAGACCGAGCGTCGCGTTGCGCGCGATTACCGGTTGGCCAAGTCGCTCGATCCCACACGACTGGTCGAAGACAACTCGGTGTGTTGCGGCAGCGGCCACACCGAGACCGATCTCAACACCTGGCACGAGTACGCGCCAGGCTGGCGCTGGGAGGCACACGACCAACGGCTGAGTGACAGCACTGTCCCGGGCTCCACGTGGAACTTCCGAACGCCGTGGCGGCAGGCACAGCAGCCGATGTGCAACTCGGAGTTCGGCAATGTGTGGGGCTACGAGGGCAGCACCGGCGACGTGGACTGGAGCTGGGACTACCACCGCGCCATCAACGCATTTCGCCGTCACCCCAAGATCTGCGGCTGGCTGTACACCGAACACCATGACGTGATCAACGAGTGGAACGGCTACTGGCGCTACGACCGCTCGTGGAAGGAGACGGGCTTCAGCGACATCGTGCCGGGGATGTCGCTGCGCGATCTACACGCGCCGCTCTACATCGCCGTGGGTGATTCCGAGCTGAGC
>Ga0137415_10006976_pt1 | contig 11210 bp, 7 predicted proteins | sample CZODoug3_1_1_16f_FD_183082 | JGI IMG/M metagenome (GOLD analysis project Ga0137415, IMG submission 183082) | Vadose zone soil fungal communities from Angelo Coast Range Reserve, California, USA - CZODoug3_1_1_16fungal (Hybrid Assembly) | ecosystem: Environmental > Terrestrial > Soil > Vadose...
GATTCGCCGTCGGCGTGGTGCTCACCGTGCCGCCGTTTCCGTACCCGCAGGCGACCGTATCCGCGCGAGGTCAGCCGGTAGCGTTCCGGCGCCCGCTTTTGGCCGAGGAGGAGCACGAGCTCCACTTCGGCGAGCTGATGCTGGAGGGCGGACGGCTCATGACCAGCGGCCCGTCGGGATACGCGCTGGTGGTCACCGGCCGCGGCGAGACGGTGCAGGACGCGCAGCGCGCGGCCTATTCGCTGGTGAGCACGGTGGCCCTGCCCAACGTCCGCTACCGATCCGACATCGGCGATCGGTACCTACGGACCGACGCGGACCTCCTGCGCCGCCTGGGGTGGTTGTAGTCCGAATTCGTGACGGTACCGCGCGAAGCAGCGCGCACCGGCCTGCAGCCGCATCAGCGCTCCTTCGGCGATCGCGCGCGCGGCGCGCGGCTCCCGCGCGACCAGCGGCCGGAGCACTTCGCGGTTCCAGGCGTCGCTGTGCTGCAGGTCGAGCGTCGCATGCACGGTGAAGTAACGGCGCGCGCCCTTGGCCACGCCCAGCCGGGCAAGGCCCCGGTCGACCAGCGCCACCCGCCCCGGCGCAGTCAGCTCGATGGCGCCGAGCGCGCCGATCGATTGGTAGGCGAGGCGCCGCTCGAGCGCGAGGCCGACCATGAGATTCGCGAGCGCGAGCGACTCCCAGACCGTGCTCTCCGGGCAGGCCTGCACGTCAAGGGAGCGCGCCAGGTCCGAGAGGAGCCGACCGTGCATCGCCGCCGCCCGCCCGCGGCCCATCTCGTCCCAGTAATTGCGGGCGAGCTCGATCTTCGCCTGCACCGGCATCTTCACTTGCGTCAAGGCGACCAGGTCGTCGAAGCCGGCCTCGCCCGCGACCTCCTGGGCGAGGAACCAACGCATCTGGGCAGGCGAGGCAGACTCCGCGAGCCAGGGGAAGAGGGGATCGCCCTGCCCCGGTCCGGCCTCGCGCAGGTCCTCGAACCAGCGGACGAAGGCGTCGGGGGCCGCCGGCGCTTCCGCCGCATGCTCCACGACGGCGGCCCGCTCGGCATCGAGGAACTCCACCTCCAGCGCACGAAGGAGGTCTGCGTCGCCTTTGAACGGCGGGCGATCGGGCAAAGAGGGCTCCAGCCGGTCGCGCGCGAAGCGGTCCAGCGCAAGGTGGAGCTGCCGGGAATCCATCGGCCCTCCAGGATGTCCGCCGGTCGCCCCTCTTGCACGAGATTGTGGGGGGTTTCTCATGGCCTGAGGGCATCCAGCCCGACGACGGCAATGCGGTCCGCGGCTGTATACGGCGGATTTTCCAGCTCCTCGCCGAACACGTCGGGATCCAGCTCGAAATATTCGTGCGGGATTCCCTGCAGCAAGGGGGCGAGCCGCTGCCAGAGGAGGTGTTCACCCTCGACCACGGCCGTCCCGGTGTAGAGCAGCAAGCGGCCCCCCGGCCGCAACCGCTCGAGCGCCTCCCCCACGATGCGCAGGGAGAGCCCGGTTCCGAGGTCGCCGCCGCCATCCCGGTATGCGCGGCGCAGGGGATCGGCCAGGTAAGGCGGATTCGCGATGATCAGATCCAGGGCGCCGGCGGCGCCGGAAAGCACGTCGCTCTGCTCGACGACGGCGGGGATCCCGTTCAGCTCGCAGTTCGCGCGCGCGAAACGCAGCGCCGATGCGTTGACGTCGAGCAGCTGGACGGATCCGGCGCGCGGGGCGAGCAGCAGACCTCCGGCGCCGGTCCCGCAGCCGACGTCGGCGAGCGAGGCGATCCGCGGCGGGGCGCGCGACTGGACGAACGAAGCGAACCGGTACGTGTCGGGCCCCAGGAAGACCGCGTCCGCCGCGGTGGTCGGGTACGCCGAGTGGGCGAGGAGGAGCGGACCCAGAGACGAGAAGCGCACGCCGCTCCGCAGCAGCGGCCCCGCGCTTTCGACCGCGCCCGCATCTTCCAGCAGGTCGAACAAGCGCTGCGGCAACGCGCCGCGGGCGAAAGGCCGGCTCCAGCCGAAGACGTCGCGCAGCGTTCGCGCCTCTACGCCGCGCGCGAGCACGCGGCGGTGCGTCTCCGGCGTCGGCGTCACGAACGCGTATCCGGCCTCGGCCAGCGCCTGGCCGAGCCTTGCCAGCGGGTCCACCGCGCGCGACGCTAGCACGCTGACGGTCGGCGTAACCGCCGGTTACAGATCAGGAAGGCGGTACACGACGCCCACGGACATCAGGTACACGTGCGTGTTGTAGGAGCCGGGGAACGCATCGGCGCCGGTGGCGGTCACCTTGTCGAAGAGCGCGTACTGGAAGGCCGCGTCGGCGCGCAGGTTGCGAATGATCTCGTAGCCGGCTCCGAGCGAAAATGCCCAGCTGTTCGCGTCCGTCAGCGTGGGGGAGATGGTGTCGGTAGGCTGCTCGGAGACGCTGCGCAGGAACCCGGCGCGCAGCGTCAGCGCAGGCAGGAAGCTCGCCTTGGTGTACTCGGCGCCGAATCGGTATACCCAGGCATTGTGGTATCGGCGCGGGACGGTGATGGTGAGGCCCTTCTCCCCGATGTACTGGTCCTGACCGTACACGCGCCAGCGCTCGAGGTTCCAGCTCCCCATCAGCTTGAGGTTGGGCAGGACGTCATAGGCGAGGCCGACGTAGAAGTCATTGGGCACGGTCAGCTTCTCCGAAGCCGCCTGGTCCTGCAGCGAGGATGTGAACGCCGGGGGAACGTTCTCGAAGTGCGCGTGCCCGTCCAGCGTCAGAGGCGCTTGGTGGCGGTAGGCGATTCCCAGGGTGAGCGGGATGCCTTCAGGGGCATGGACCTCGGTGGAGAGACCATAGCTGAAGCGGTCACCGGAAAGGCCGAGTCTGGCCGTCGAGTTGATGACGCTGATTTGCTGACTGAGATCCTCCACGATCCGGTAGTAGAGAAGGCTGGCGCCAAACTTGAATAGCTGGTGCGGCTGGATGGCCGCGCCCACCTCCGTCAACCACGCTTTCTGCTCCACTGTCTGGATCCGTCCGGCCCCGGCCCATCCCTGCGGCCAGAGCAACGAACCTCCACCCGCGACGAGGACGGCGGCCCCGACCCCGTACGGCATCCCGTTGGGAAGCTTGTTGCCGTAGGAGATCGCGACCTCCGGGGGGATGTTCGCCTTCTTGTTGATCGTCTTGGAACCGAGCGACGGATCGGACCAGGTGGTGCGGTTGTAGAGCACCTCCAGATTGCCCGCGAACCCGAGCCCCTGCTGGCCGGCGAGCGCCGCCGGATTGGTATGCGCCGCTTCGGGTCCATTCTGCGCGGCTACGGTAGCCTGCGAGAGCGCCAGGTCGCGCGCGTTCTCGTTGGGGATGGCGTAACCGCCGGCGTAGGCCGCCGCGGGCGCGAAAAGCAGAGCTACGATCAGTTTGCGCATGGGGTGGTCTCGCTAGAAGGTGCGAAGAGACGGCGGTTTGTTGGCGACAGGATCGACGAGGAACAGTGCGGCATCGGTCTGCGCCTGCACTGTGGCGGCCGACCAGTTCGTGAAGAAGCCATGGGGGATGGCGTTGGGCGAGGTGCTGGTCGGGGTGGGGCAGGACTGGAGCGCGCTCGGCGATGGCGTCCCGGTGAAGAAGAGTTGGAACGTGCCTGGTCCGGCGAAACCGACCTGCCCGGGGAACGGGCCCGTCCCAGCGGTGGAATCCAGGATGTAGTTCCAGGGATTCGGGACCGTCTGATCGCAGAACGCCGCCTGGGTCAGCAAGGCCTTCGGCGTCTGCGGGACGCTGCCGTTCGGGTTGGCCAGCAAGTTGGGCAATGTGTCCGCTTGGATGTGTCCGGCGAAGTTCACTGGATCGGCGGGGTCGAGGATCATCTTCGCCACCACCAGGAATTGCAGATATGCGGAGTTGGCACCGGGCAGGATACCGAGCGAGGCCAGCAGCGCATTGGTGCTGGGCGCGAACGCCGGCGAGGTGGTGAAGACATCCACGGCGGTCCCGCCGCCGACGTTGAGCACGGCGCGGGAGATGCGAGGGTTCGCGGCGACGTCCGCCGCCCCCTGGACCGACCCGAGCGATTGGGCTGCGAAGTAGACCTGTCCGGGGTCGATGACCACCCCCTGCCCGACCATGTGGTCGAACAAGGGATGACCCGTGGGTGGGGCGCCCGACGGCACGAAGGCGATGGCCCGCACCAGCTGTGACTCATCGATGATGTCCTGCCGGAACGAGTCGCGCGTGCGGAAGAAGTTGGCGCTCACGAGGTAGTTGGACGAGACCACCGGGATGCCGTCCGCGCCCAAGTAAGTGCAGGAGGCCGGATTGGCGGCGCAGGCTGGGCTGACCGGCTGCTTGAAGAACTTGGTGGGATCGCGGCCGGTAGTCGGGTCGGTGGCGCAGATGCCCGGCGGGTTCGCGTCCCCCTGCGCGCCCGCGGGCAGCGTGGTGGTGCACGGAACACCGACGCATTGCGGAACGGTCACGCCCCCGATGGTCAGCGTCGTCTGGCCGCTCGTGCAGAACGCCCGGTCTCCATGCAGCGCGGCGTCGATCGCGACAGTGACGAAGCCCTTGGCCGCGAAGGAGTCAGCTACGAGGAGCAGATCGGCGCGCCCCCGGGCGAGACCGTGCCGGAACAGGACGAGCGGCGCGCATTTCCCAAAGGGAACGAGGCTTCCCGTGCACGTTGGAACGCTACCGGACTTGGGCGTCGCGATCAGCACCCTGATCGTTTCGTCGCTCGTCGTTCCCGCTGGGTTGAACGCCCCGGTCGCCGGGCTGATCAAGTTGAAGGTGGTGATCGTCGTCTCCAGGATCTCGTTGATGTTGGAGTTGGGGACCACCGTCGGGTCGACGCCGTACTTGCTGAACGCCGCAGCCGGCATGAGCACCGTGACGGCAGCGGGGGCCGCAGTCGCCGGGGGCTTGGTGTACGGAAGCGCGCCGATCTGGGTGGCGGTGGAAAGGATGCTCTGGGTATGGAACGTATAGGCCACGGCGACGTGCCCGGTTCCGAAGCCGCTCGCCGCCAGCACCGGGATGAGCTTCTGCCGCATCGCTTCCAGGCCGGCCGCGGTATTGGCATCGATGCCTTGGAGCAGCGACTGGCCGTTGGCGTAGACCGGGTTCGTGAACTGCAGGATCCGGGCGACCGTGCCGGGAGCGATGGGCGCGCCCGTCTTGTCCTTCACGCCATCCGAGATGACGACCGCGTAGTCCGTACTGTCCTTGAGGGGCCGCGTGCGGAACACGGAGGTCGGATCGGCCGCGGTCGCTCCCGCCGGCTGGAGCGCGATGACCGGTGAAAAGCCCTGCTGGGTCACCTCGACGGGCTCGGTGAGGTACGTGTTGGGGTCGACCTTCACGGGGGCGGCCGGGATCGAGAGATCCCAGAGTTGGACCGTGCTGGAGGTCACCGTGCTCGTGTCCACCAGGGCGGACGGCGGAGCGCCGGCGGGCGAATCCGAGACACCCGCGAGGATCATTCCAGTGGTCGAGAAGCCATCGAGCGTCTGGAACGCGGGCGCTGTCGCGCTCGGATTGCCTTTGGAATCGATGCAGGCTCCAGTCGTCGCGTTGAACGTGCCCTGCGAGAGCGCGCACGCGCCCTGGGCGGAAATGTGACCCGTCGCATCCCGAAGCAGATCGAATGGCAACGGCACCAGCCCCCGGTTCGGATCCACCTGCACCTGCGTCTTCAAAGGCGCGATGGCGAAGGTGGTCATCGCCGCCAGTTCCTCGTGCGGAAAGACCTGGTTGATCGCCGGGAATGCAGCCACCTTGTAGGAATCGATGATCTGATCGAGCTGCTGCGCGGCCGCCCGTGCCGCTGCTTCGGATCCGGTCTGGGCGCGGAGCAAGGTCAGGTTCTGCTCCGTCTCGAGGTCCTGCCCCTGGGCGATCAGGAAGAAGGTGGTGGATGCGTAGATCGCATCGCCTTCCTTGGTCTTGATTCCGTTAGGCCCGCCGCGCAATCCCAGCACGTACTGGCCCCCGGGCGTCCACGGCGCCCTGTTCTTGTTGTGGAGCGTCAGCACGCCGTGATCGGCGAGGCTGGCGTAGTTGGCGTCGGTGATCGGATCCAGCGCGACCGGCCCCACCCCCTGGGACGTCTTCAGGAACACCGCCAGCGTCGCCGGGGTCAGCGTGGTGGTGTCGAGCGTCGGGGCTACGTTGGTGGTGGTGCCATTGGCCGCGATGTTCGTGCGCACGAAGGAGATGGTGACCGGCACCTCCTGATCGTTCGGGAACCCGCCCTGCGCCTTGAAGGCGTTGAGCAGATCCTGCTGGGCAGGCGGGACCGTGGTTGGAACCTGCTGGAGCACCAGGTCGTTCGGGAGCGGAATGTTTCCCGCGATTGGATCGAACGCCGCTGTCGTCACCGCCGCGGGCGGCGGGGTCTGCGGAATGCTGGGCTCGCAGGCGGCAGCGAGCACGATGAGGACCAGGAGGCGGGTCTTTTGCGTGGTCATGGAGCGGTGAACCTCTGGGCGGAGAGGCCCCGGTTGTCGACCTGGTGTCCGTAGAGGAAGTCGAAGTACTGGTTCTGCACGTACATCCCGAGCAGGTCGGGCGGGAAGGAGAACAGGCCGTAAGGCCCGTCACGCTCGGGGCCGGGGAGCTGCATCTTGACCTGCGCGTTCGCGGGCGTCGGATCCATCACGGCGATGAAGCGCAGGTTGGAACCGCTGCCGTAGCTGAAGCCGAGCGCGCTGGATTGCGACGAGCTGGGGTTGCCGACGTCTACGGTCAGGGCGCCTCCCGGGCGGGCAAACGGACCGGCGCTGAAGGGGGGACCGACGAGCGGCGCGGCCGCGCTCTGGAGCGTGAGCGTGTGCACGCGGCCCCAGAGCCAGGTGTTCGGATCCGTCCCGTACGCGTTCTGCAGCGTCCCCGCGGCGGTGGCAAGCGCCGCGACGACCTGCTGCTCGCACGTCTGCGGGGGGTTCACCACCGTGAAAGACTTGCTCACGTTGTCACAGAACGAGTGCGTGCCCGGATTGGAGAGCATGAAGATCATGCCGCGGATCTCGGCGCCCACGTCGCCAGCGAACGACTGGCCCGTCGACGCCGACACCACCGCGAAGTCGTCGTCGAAGACGTTGTGGAGGAGCTTGGTGAGGAAGGTGTGGAACAGCAGGCAGCCCGCCGACTGCGACAGCGTCGTCGTGTCGGTCACTGGGGCGCTCTTCGGATCGCTGGTCGTCAGCCCCGTCGGGCAGTCGTAACCGAGCGACGCCCAGTTGCTGAGCACCGTGCGCGCAGTGGCGTACGCCGCGGGAGCGCCGGTGGTCGGGGGATAGAAGGCGCGATCCTCGAAGATCTTCGCCAGGCGCAGCATGTGATCGCTCTGGATCTGCTGCATGTCGGCCAGCGCGACCTTCTGGGTTCCGCTGGTGAGCTTCCCCTTGAGCATTTCGACGACGCGCGCGTAGCGGACGGCGGTCGGGTCGTCCCAGTCGAAGCTCAGGTACAGATAGAACGAATCCGGCGTCGGGACGAGATTGCCGATGGGGTTGTTGTCGTCGGTGTAGCCGGCCGGGTCGCTGTTCGCGGTGGCGTAGTACCCTTTCGCCGGGTTCACGCCGCGCGGCAGCAGGCTGTCGGACACCCAGCACGGCCCGGTCGGAGAGGGCGCGGTCGTTCCGGAGCCCGCGCAATTGTCGGCTGCGTTGCCGCTGCCCCACTCCGCCGTCCCGAGATCCCCGCGAAGGGGGAACCAGGGCGCGCGGGTGGGCGTGATCCAGTTGCGCAGCGGCACCATCGCATGCGGGTCGTAGCCGATCTTCCCCTGATCGTCCGCGAGCACGAAGTTCTGCGCTCCCACCGCGTAGTTTTTCAGCGCCGCGAACGCCGTCCCCGCTGCCGCGCTGTCGTCTCCGACCATGGTTGCGTTGTTCAGGTCCAGGAACGCCTTGAGGTCCTGCGTGTTCCCCTCGTGTCCCGTCCACCGCATGCTGAGCGCCGTTCCGCCTGCGGGATCGAAATGGAGGATCGGGCCGTGATGCGGAACCACCAGCACGGTCCATGGGGTCGGGCTGCTCTGGCCCCGGACCTCGATCTGGTACTGCACCGCCTCGAGGAGCTTCGGACCGCCGGGGAAGACGACGCAGGGGAGCGCCGGAGCGCTCGGGCAGCCCGTCGTGGTCAGCGCCTCCTGGTACAGGTCGGTCACGTCGTACCCGACGACGGTGGCGCCCCAGCCGACGTGGGCCCCTCGGCCGATCAGCGCTCCCGGAATCCCTGGAAACGATCCGCCGGCCACGTCGAGGCCGCTGCCGTCGGTCGCCGTCATGGTCGAGAGATGGAAGAGCGGCGGGTACTGCAGGGAGAGGTGCGGATCGTTCGCGACCATCGCAAAGCCCGTCGCGGAATGCGCCCCATCGACCGCCCAGTTGTTCGAGCCCGCCCCTTCGCGCAGCGTGCCGAACGTCTCGCGGAGGTCGCGCATCTGCGCGTTCACCTGGCCCAGCCCCGCGGCCATCCCCGTCAGATCAGGAGCCACCGCAGTCTGCGTGCCGCCTCCAGCGGGACGGGCCAGGACCGCCGGGTCCGGCTCCGAGAGCGTGTAGGCCCTTACCGGCTGCTGGGCCCGCACGTAGGTGTTGAGTCGGCCGTCGCGGAACCCGAGTCGTCGTGCGGCGCTCCAGGACCGAAGGTCAGCGCGAACAACCCGTAGCCGGTCTCCTTCTCGATGGTCTCCGAAAGCTGGAACTGCTGCAGGCGACCGATGGCGAGCGTGTCCTGGAGCTCCCAGTCGGGAATGTCGTTCGGCGTCGGAGGCCCGGGGAGCTGCGCGTATTCCCCCGGAAGCAACGCCGGGTTCTGTTTGAGGAAGGCGATGTATGCGTTGATGCCGTTGGTGAACGCCTGGATCGTCGCTCTCGTCGCGGAGTCGAGGTTTTGGACCAGGACGTCCTCGATCCGCTTCCCATCGCGCGTGATGAACAGGGTCAGGAACTGCTCGTCCTGCGCGAGCACGGGCGGCCCCGCCAGCGCGGCCAGCCGGCCGCGCGCCGTCCGCCGGAACAGGTCCATCTCGAAGAGCCTGTCCTGCGCCTGGATGTACCCCTGCACCGCGTAGCAGTCGTTCTGGTTGGCGCAGAAGATGTGCGGGATGTTGTACAGGTCGTAAGTGACGTCGACATTTCCTGTCAGCCCGGCGATCGTGCGCGACGGCTGCTGTGGCGTCTGCGAGGTGAAGGTCACCGACGCGGTCTGGCTCCCGGCCGTCGCGGTCACCGTCGCAGGTTGCGACGGATTCGCCGGAACCGGTGGCCGGTACACGACCGAGATGCCCCTGGTCCCGGAGATCGTCCCGGGCCCACTCAGCGACCAGGTCACATCGTTGGTCAGCGACGCAGGGCTGGCGGTGACCGTCACCGGTCCGGAGATCGTCTGGGCGCCGGAGGGGGTGATACTCAACGTCGGTGGGGCCTCGCTGCCCGCGCAGGCGACGAGAATCAGGGACACCGCTGCCAACATCCGAGTGCGCATCGACGTCTCCGCGAAGATTTGGGCTGTGAAAAATGTCGGGCACTCTCCTTTTCCTTGGAAGTCGCCCGCTGTCAACTTCGGTAGGACAATCATCCGATGGATTCCGCCCTTGCAGACCTGATCCGGCAGCTCGATCTCGAATCGCTCGAGGTCAACCTCTTCCGTGGCCAGTCCAGTGATCTAGGAGGAAAGAGCGTCTTCGGCGGCCAGGTGGTCGGCCAGGCGCTGGTGGCGGCGACGCGCACGGTGGAAGGACGCAGTCCGCATTCGCTGCACGCGTACTTCCTGCTGCCCGGCGACATGGCGGCGCCGATCGTCTACGAAGTCGATCGCATCCGCGACGGCCGCAGCTTCACCGCCCGCCGGGTGCAGGCCATCCAGCACGGACAGCCGATCCTTTCCATGATCGCGTCGTTTCACGTGCTGGAGCCCGGGCTCGAGCACCAGGCGCCACCGCCGTCCGTTCCGCCGCCCGAGTCGCTGCGCTCGGTCGCGGAGCTGCGCGACCAGTGGCTGGCGGAAGCTGGAGACTCGGTGCCCGAGCGCGTCCGCGAGGCGGTGCGCCGGCCATCGCCGATCGACTTCCGCCCGGTCGCTCCCTGGAACCCGCTGAAGCCCATGCGCGCCGAGCCGCGCCAGGAGATCTGGTTCCGCGCCGTCGACCGGATGCCGGACGATCCGCTGCTGCACACCTGCATGCTGACCTATGCTTCGGACTACTACCTGATGCCCACCGCGCTGAGGCCGCACGGAGCGAGCTGGCTCGGCGGATCCATGATCGTCGCCAGCATCGATCACGCGATGTGGTTCCACCGGCCCGCTCGCGTCGATGAATGGCTGCTCTATACGATGGAGAGCCCTTCCGCGCAGAACGCGCGCGGCTTCGCCCGCGGGCTCATCTACGATCGATCCGGGCGGTTGGTGGCGAGCGTCGCCCAGGAAGGCTTGATGCGTCAGGCCACGCGGAAGTAGGGTTCGCGAATCCTCGGCAAGATACTGGAATCTCTACATCTTTACCGATCTGCCGCCCTCGATCATCGAGGCCCGTACCCGAAGAGCCCCGGGCAAGGAGCCAGGGATGTACCAGGATTCATTGGAGAATCCGCAAAACCAAGACCCGTGGGCCAGGGTGCGAGCGTTCACCACCCGACACGCGTGCAGAAATTCATACTGGACGCAAGGCGGGGGATCTCCGGTATGCTCGGCTCCGATGCGACTCGCGCTTACCGCGGTCCTGTTCCTGGCCGCCGCCCGCGTCTCCGCCCAGGAGACCGCCGGCGAGGCCCAGGAGAGTGTCGGCGAAGGAGATGCCCCAGAGGAGGCTGAATCGCGGATGGCCCAGCCCATCGGGCCGGACCTCCTCTATACGCGCGAACTGACGGACGAAGAGCTGGCCCGGAAGCTCCGGGAGGACCTGCCGTCGCTCGGCAGCATCTCCATCGGATTCGCCGACCGCGGCCGGGTCCTCAATGCGGTGGAAATGCCCCAGGATCCCGCCTGGATCGTGGAGCGGCCAACGTACGCGTTCGCCACCCGCGAGACTGTGGACGCGCTCTCGCTCGCCTTCCGCTCCGTCCGCAAGCGGTTCCCCGATTCTCCCCCGGCCCGGCTCAGCCACATGGGGGCGAAGGATGGGGGATACCTGCGCCCGCACCGCTCGCACCAGAGCGGCCGGGACGCGGACATCGGCCTCTTCTACCGCGGCGACCGGTTCCCGCCGCGCGGCGCTCCTCGCGAGAGGCTGATCGATCC
>Ga0137415_10006977_pt1 | contig 11210 bp, 8 predicted proteins | sample CZODoug3_1_1_16f_FD_183082 | JGI IMG/M metagenome (GOLD analysis project Ga0137415, IMG submission 183082) | Vadose zone soil fungal communities from Angelo Coast Range Reserve, California, USA - CZODoug3_1_1_16fungal (Hybrid Assembly) | ecosystem: Environmental > Terrestrial > Soil > Vadose...
GCTCGCTGACCAGAGCTCCGCCGCCGTTCGCGAGGCGGTCGAAGAGCTCGCCGTTCTCGGGCGGATACGGCACGTCGATGCCGCTTCCCAGGACGGCGACGGTCGTGCCGCCGCCCCACAAAGCGCCCGCGTGCGCCGCCGCGTCGACGCCGCGCGCGCCTCCGGAGATGATCTGCACGCCCGCGCGGGCCAGATCCTCGCCCAATTCGCCTGCGAGCCGCAGCGCCGGCTCGTCCGCGGCACGCGCTCCCACCAGGGCTACTCGCCGCGGCTCGTCCGAAAGGTCGCCGCGGACGTACAGCACCATGGGCGGGTTCTCGATCTGCCGCAGGAGCGCGGGGTACGAAGGGTGGGCCGGCGTGAGGATCCGCGCTCCGGCGGCCCGGGCGGCCGACACCGCCCAGGCACCGAGCCTCTCCAGATCGGGATGGCGCGCGAGGAACTCGCTGGCCTGCCTGCGCAGCCCCAGCCCCCCGGCCTTGGCGACCAGCGCCCCCGGCCCCGCCTGAAGCGCAGCGCTCAGCGATCCGAATGCCTGCGCCACGCGAGCCAGGGTGGCTCCGCCCATCCCCGGCACGCTGGACAGCGCGCAAGCCGCCACCACCTCCGCGCACTCGCGCGGCGCCCCCGACTCCCTCTGGATCGTTTCCGTCACCGCCCACGCCCCTCCCGCGAGGTGCTGCGACAAGCCACATCCCGGCCGGAGGGTCAAGCGGCCTTCTTACGGACCGCCCGAACCCTGCAGGTGCATCTCGACCACGTCGCCGGCCTGCAGCTCCTTCACGCTCTTCACCACCACCGCGGTGCTGAGGCGGTCCTTCACGTCGATCACCAGCAGGAGGCCGACGTTCTCGTTCGGCACCGCGACCCCGCGCGCCCGCGCGCCGGTAGCGCCCATGTTGTGGCTGTTGCCGTCCACGGCCGCGTCGCGCAGGCCGTCGCCCTTGCGAATGACCGCGAAGGTGTTGCCCACCTCCACGCCGTCCCGCTCGCCCCTGTCGATGAACACCTCGTTCGACTCGCCGTAGGTGGTCAGGCCGCGGCGCACGGCGGAGACGATGACGCCCTTCATCTCCCGCGTGTTCGGCTTCGGCGCCACCCGGACGTTCTGCTCCGTCCACGGCCGTGCCAGGTCTCCGCGCTCGATCTCCTCCCAGGTCCGCGTGATCTGCACGGTGGCCAGCTCGCCGTTGAACGAGATCACCTTCGCCTCGCCCATGCTCTGCGTCTGGGTGCCGAGCTTGCGGCCGGTGACCGGCTGCACGATGTCCCCTATCGGGCGGAAGAGGATGATGCGGTCGCCGACGTTCACCTCGACGCGCGAGGGGAAGCGCACGTAGGCGGTGTCGAACGTGGAGAGCATGTCCTTTTCCTCGAAGGACGCGTCGAGCGATCCGGCCAGGCGCATCTCCTCGGGTGAGACCAGCCCGCTCTCCCGCAACGTGAGCAACGCCGGCGGCTTGAACGAGAGCTTGCCGCTCACCGAGACCGCGGTGCTCGACTGGTCGAACTCGCGGGTGCCCTTCCGCACCACCGCCAGGTCCGCCGCCTCGGGTGGAGTGGTGTCCACCTGGTTGGCGATCTCGGAGTGCGGGCGCTCCTCGTTCATCGGCTCCGGCTCCACCTGCGCGGGAGCCTGGGGACCGCCCTGGCCAGGGATGATCTTCAGCTTGTTGCCCGGGTAGATCCAGTGCGGGTTCTCGATGTACGCGTTGAGGCTCCAGATCTTGGGCCAGTACCAGGGGTTGTTGAGGAACTTCTGCGACAGGTCCCACAGCGTGTCGCCCTTCGCGATCACGTAGACGTCCGGAGTATTGGGCTGGACCTGCATGCCCTTCTCCTCGGCGGACTTGGGCATGACCAGCCTGCCCTCGGGACCCTCGGGCTGCACGACCCGCTGGGGCTGCGTCTCGCTGCGCGCGACGGGCTCCTGCGGCTGCGCGGGCTCCGAGCGCGAGGGGCCTTCGACGGCCTGCGCCGCCTCTGCCGGCGGCGGAGCTTCCAGCTTGGGCGCCCGCTTCGTCCTGGCCGGAGCCTGCTTCTTCGCCGGCGCTTCCGCCCTGGCCGTTCCTTCCGGCTGCGCCGGCGCTTGGACTCGGCTCGGGCCCTCCACCTGGCTCGGAGCGGACAGGCGGCTGGGGCCTTCCAGCTCCTCGCCGCGCGCCGGCGCGACGAGCGCGGCCGCGGCGGCGGTGGCCAGCGCCGCCCTGCGCAAGCGAGAGATGGTCTTCGTCCGCATCAGTGCCTCCCCGACTCGATGTCGAGATTCATCAGGAGCTGGCGGGCAGCGCCGCCTTCGACCCCTTCCGGGTGCTCGTGAACGATCTTCGCGAACAGCGCGCGCGCCTCGTCCTTGCGCTGCAACCTGGTCAGGCAACGGCCCTTCTCCACCAGCGACGGCAGCACCGCGTCGCCGGCGGGATAGGTCAGCGGCACGCGGTCGAACAGCGCGACCGCGCCGGGGCAATCGCCGTTGTGCTCGCGGATGAGCCCCGCGAGGTAGATGGCATTGTCCGCGGCGGTGTGGCGCGGGTGCTCTCCCGCGAAGGCGAGGAGCTCCGACTCGGCCGTCTGCAGGTCGCCCCGGTTCAGCTTCCCGACCGCCTGGGCGAAGGCGTAGTCGGCGTCCAGCTCGGCGCGGATCCCCTGATCGACCGCGGCGGCCTCGAGACGATCGAGCGTCTCCTGATCGGGCTCCTTGATCGAGATGGAGCTGGGGATGAGCGGCGCGCGCTCCACCGGATTGTAGTTGCGGCGGCGCCGGCGACCTTCTCCGAGCTTGACCGTCTTGAGCTTGGGGCGCGGGTCGTGCCCGGGCGCGGCGGCCGCATCCCGAACGGGCGCCGGCTTGTCGGCCGGCGATGCCGCGGCAGGCTTTGGCTCGGCGCGCGCGGCCACGGCGGCGAGCTTCACTTCCAGGTCCTCGATGCGGCGCTGCTGCGCGGCGATCTGCGCCGACTGCCCGGCGAGCTGCCCCTTCAGCTCGAGCAGCTGGACGTCCTCGCGCGCCCGCGCACCGGCGCACGCGGCGCACGATGCGAGGACGAGGATCGGCTGCCAAAACCGCAAGGGATTCCTCCAGTAAGCAGGCGGATCTGCTCAGCATGATCGCTGCCGTAAGGAGGGCTGTCAAAGAATCGCGGAGGGGAAATCACGCGCCGCGCGAAGCCACGAAAGCCAAGTGTCTTCCGGTGATTCCACGATCGCGGCGATGGCTGAAACAGGCGGAAATGTCGCACGAGGTGCACCCGCCGGCGTGCTCGATGAGCTCTTCTCGCACACCGGCCTCGCGCAGCGCGGACTCGACGCAGAAGCGCAGATCGAGGTGCGGTCTCGCCGTGGTTTCCGGGTCGTCGGCGGCCAGGGGACCGAACAGCGAGCGGAACAGCGAGGCGAGGTCCTTCCCCACCTCGTAGCAGCAGCGGCCGATGCACGGACCCACCGCGGCGAGCATGCGCGACGGGTCGGCGCCGGAGACGTGCTGCAGCGCGCGCACGCCGCGCCCCGCGATGCTGGCGCGCGCTCCGCGCCAGCCGGAGTGCACGGCCGCGGCGAGCCCGCGGTCCTTCGCGTAGAGCAGGACCGGCACGCAGTCGGCGACGCGCACCGCCGCTGCCACGCCGGGCTCCAATGCGACCACGGCGTCGGCGCGCACCGATGCGTCCTGCTCGGGCGGGGCGGCTTCCGTTCCCGCGCTCGGCGGGAAGATCTCGGTCAGCGGCGCGCCGCCCGCGGCGCCGACCACCCGGTCGCCGTGCACCTGGTGCGCGGAAGCGAAGGCCCGCGGCCCGTCGAGGCCGGCCGCCTCGGCGAGCCGTCGCAGGTTCTCGTCCACCGCCGCCGGCTCGTCCCCGACACCACGCCCCAGGTTCAACGACGCATACGGCCCGCGCGACACTCCGCCGGTCCGCACGGAGAACCCGTGCACGACTCCTTCGGCCGTCAGAAGCCGCGACGTCAGGAAGAGCCTTTCGCCCATCCTGCCATTGTAGCGGCCTAGAGCTCCTGGGTCAGGATCGGGCCGTCGCTGCGGCGGGACTGTTCGGTGACCCGGTCGACGGGCTGCGAGCCGCGCATCGGGCCGCGCACCAGCACGATGCGTTCGCCGGTGGCGTCGCCCAGATCCTCGCCGCCTGGCCCCAGGTCGCGCAAGCCGTCCAGCACCAGGCGATCGCCGATCTTCCGCACCCTGTACGCAGTGCGCGTCCCCTCGTGGCCGTCGCCAAGGAGGAAGACGTCCTCCTTCAACTCCCAGCTGCACGGGCGGTCGGAGATGCCCGGCTCCTCGCCGTCCACGGAGACTGCCAGCGCCAGGCGGCAGGAGCCACCCGAGGCCAGCGTCAGCGCGCCGCGCTCGGAGAGCACGTGCTCGGCGCCGGACGCGTCCGTGAGCCTGGTGCCGGACTCGGAGATCTCGATGACGCGCTCCACCCCTTCCAGCGTGGCGCGAGACCGGATCGACTCCACCTGGTAGTGGCCCTCGGCCAGCATCGGACGATCGGACCCCGCCCCCGCGGGGCCGTGCGCGCAGGCCACGCCGCCCAGCGCCGCAGCCAGAAGCCCCGCTACCCGCCACCCGCTCGCCATGGCCTTTAGCCCCGTGCCCGGCGCCGCTTCAGCGCGGCCGCCGCGGAACGGGGTTCTGCACGAGGCTTGCCAGACTGCCGCCCGCTCGCCCTGGGGAGGCGCGGCACGGCGTGGGAAATCTGGTACCCACCCAGGTCGGGGAGGTGTCCCGCTACGGTCCGCCGGGCGCCCGAGTCGTCTGCCGGCGCGAGGTCTGCTTCCAGACGAAGTACGCAATCGCCGCGACGATGAGCACCCCGATGACGACGTCCGCCCGGTGGAACCAGGGAGTGAGCAGCTCGCGCTTCTCGCCGACCTTCATGCCGACCCACCCGAGGCCCAGGCACCAGGGGAACGAGCCGACGAAGGTATAGACGATGAACTTGCCCATCGGCATGCGCGCCACGCCCGCGGGGAAGGCGATGAACGTCCGCACCACGGGCAACAGGCGCGCGACGAGGACGGTGATCTCTCCCCTGCGCTGGAAGAACTTCTCCGCCCAGTCGAGGTGCTCGGCGTTCATCAGGAAGTACTTCCCGTAGCGCTGCACCAGCGCCCGCCCGCCGTACATTCCTGCGTAGTAGGCGGGGATCGACCCGATCACGCAGCCGATGGCTCCGGCCAGCGCGATTCCCCACACGTTGAAGCGGCCGGTCGCCACCAGCCAGCCGGCGAACGGCATGATCATCTCGCTGGGGAGCGGGATGCAGCAGCTCTCGATGGCCATGAGCAGCGCCACGCCCGGGTAACCCATCGCGGAGATGACCCCGGAGATCCAGGTGAAGAGCGCTTCGAGGATACGGGTGATCATGAGGTCCTTTGCAAGACGCGCAGACGCGGCGGCGGAGACGCCGCGCCGGCGTAGAACACCTCGTCGTACGGGACGGAGCAGTCCGTCTCCGCCGGTTCGGGATAGCGGTACTTCTCGCCGCGGTAATTGCGCAAGACGGTGTCGGCCGCGGTGCGCTCCAGCACGTAATCGGGCTGCAGCGTGACCTTGCCGCCGCCGCCCGGCAGGTCGACCGCGAGATGCGGAACGGCGAGCCCGCTCGTCCATCCCCGCAGGCCCTGCAGGATCTCGATTCCTCTGGCGAGCGGGGTGCGCAGGTGCTCGAGGCCCTCGGCCACGTCCATCTGGTGCAGGTAGTAGGGCCGGACCCGCATGGTCAGGCACTTCTGCATCAGGTCGCGGATGGCGGTGACCGAGGAGTTCAGCCGGCGCATCAGCACCGCCTGGTTCTCCACCGGCACGCCGTGGTCCACCAGCCGCTCGCATGCCTCGCGCGCCTCGGAGGTGATCTCCTTGGCGTGGTTGAAGTGGGTCACCACGTAGAGCGGAGCGAAGCGCCGCAGCGCGCGCGACAGCTCGTCGTCGACGCGCATCGGCAGGCAGACCGGGATTCGGGTGCCGATGCGGATGATTTCGACGTGCGGGACGGCGCGGATGCCTTCGAGCAGCTCGACCAGCCTTTCGGTTGCGAGGAGCAGCGGGTCGCCGCCCGACACCAGCACGTCGCGGACCTCGGGATGCGCGCGCAGGTACCCGAGCGCTTCCTGCAGCTCCTCGCGGCTGATCCCGCCCTCGTCGCCGCTGGTGATGCGCCGGCGGGTGCAGTGGCGGCAATAGACGCTGCAGTGGTCGAGCGCGAGGAGGAGGACGCGGTCGGGATACTTGTGGACGATGGCGCGCACCGGGCGGTGCAGGTCCTCGCCGAGCGGATCGCGAAGCTCGCCTGGGTGCGTGCTCGCTTCCGCGCGCACCGGGATGGCCTGCATCCGCACGGGACAGAAGGGGTGCGCGGGGTCGACGAGCGACAGGTAGTAGGGCGAGATGCCGAGCCGGAAGATGCCGCGCGTCTCCACGCAGCCGAGCCGCTCGTCCTCGGTCAGCGGCACGAATCTCTCCAGCTCCTCGAGCGAGCGCACCGAGTGGCGCAGCTGCCACCGCCAGTCGCGCCACTGCGCATCGGTGGCCTCGGGGAACAGCTGGGATCGGCGGTCGTCCGGTGGCATGAAGGCGCGCACGATCGTCTGCCCGGACGCCCCGGTCAAGGAGCAGAAATGACGGCGCCCCGCCCCGAGGAACCCGGGCGGGGCGCCTGCTGCCGTCGCAGCGTCTACGGCGTGAACGTCCCGATCTGCGTGCCCACCGCGAACGACCCGTGGGCGCCGTCGACTTCCAAGCTCGTCGTGAACTTGGGCGGGGCCGTCGTAGGGCAGGTTGCTCCGCCGGTGCTGTCGACCTCGATGGTGCCTCGGAAGCCGTCCTCGAAGGCGCGGAAGAGGAGCCGCATCACGCAAGGCGTGGGCGCGGTGGGCGAGGCGGGAGCCGCGCACAGGCCACCGGTCGTGGAGACCGGACGGTAATCGAAATCGAATCCGAGCTGGCCCATGCCGCCCCAACTGTCCAACTGCGTGAAGAAGCCGTGCTTCTTCGCGGTGAGCAGCGCCTTCACGTCGGTCTTTTCGATGGCCGGGTCCTTGTAGGTCACGCCCGCGGCAGGCGTATTGAGGAAGGTATCGTAGACGTAGATGTCCGCGAATGCCGGGACGGTCGAGGTGATACAGACTCCCTTGTAGTCGTTCGTGGGAGGCGGGGTTCCGCCCGCCGGACTGGTCGAAGGAGCAACGACGCCCGTGAACACCACCCAGGTCGGCACCCAGATAGTCGTCAGCGAATCCCACAGGCCGTTGGGCCCGCGGTACGTCGAGCAGTCCGCGTTGATGCCGCAGAAGCGAACTTCCCACGGACCACCAGTGTAGATCTGGCCGTAGGCGTTGTCGTCGTTGGCGTCGATGAAGGGGTCGCCGAGGTCGTAGAACACCTCGTTGTTGTCGAGCAGCCCGTTGTGGTTCGCGTCGACGAAGGCCTCCTCGCCCTCCGTCATTGCGATGATGGTGACGAACTGATCGCGCGGGTTGCGCGTCAGGAAGCCGGGCGGCGAGACGCGCGGTTCCAGTTGCCGTGGCCAGGGGAACTGTGTGGGGGCGGCCACGAGCGGGTCGACATCCGCCGGAGCGCTGCCGTTCCCCATGTCGGTCGAGAACGTCACCGTCGCGGAGCCCTCGTTCGGATCGCTGGGGTTCGCGAAATCGAAGGGCTTGGTGGTCACGCTTGCCGAGATCGTGCCTGCCTCGGTGGCGAGCCTCACCGGCGTGGCCACGCCGACGCGGTTGCCGAAGCGATCGGCCAGCCGGATCGTGCAGGTCATCGACTCCAGCCATGGAGTGCTGGTGTAGACGGGGAGATTGGCCTTCTCGCAGCGGAAGTAGAAACCGCTCGCGGAAGGCTTGGCGCCGCGCACGGCGACGGCGCGGGTGACGGTGGCCCCGGTCGTCGAGACCGTTGCGGTGATTCCGGAGACACCCACCTCCGAACCCGAGGTGTACGCCGCGGTCACGACGCCGTTGAGGTCGCTGACCGCGCTCGTCTTGAGCAGGGTGATCCCGAGCACTGGCGCCTGGACGGCGAAGTTCACGGTAATGCCCGGGGCCGGAATGCCCAGCGAGTCACTGACAAGGTAGGAGATCGTTCCGCGCTCCTGGATGCCGGACCCCTTGAGGCCCAGAACGGAAGGAGCGGATGAGGTCACGGCGATGTTGCTCGGCGGTCCCGGCGGCGTCCCCGTGGGCGGGGGCGGCGTCCCGCCGCCGCCGGCGGGAGGAGGCGGGGGGCCGCCGCCGGCGGGCGGCGCGACGTTGCTGACGCTCAGCTGCACGGTCTTGCCCGCGGAGGACCAGCTTCCGGAGACGAACACGTTGCCCGCCACGCAGCGCGAGTCCACCGCGATGTTGCAGGCGTAGTTGATGCTCGCGGTGCCGTCCGCAGCGAGCGTCACCGTGCTGGCGGGCGCTCCTGCCGAATTGGTCAGGTTGCCGAAGGCCGCGACGAACGTGACGGTCCCGGTGCCCGGCGTGCCGGCGGCGGTCACCGCGCTGGCGAGAATGGTCACCGGAACGCCGTCGTTCCTCACCGTGGTGGCGGACGGAAGGAGGGTCAGCGAGGCGGTGGGCCCGCTCGCGCCGGTCGAACCGCCGCAGGCGCAGAGGCACGCCAGAGCGGCGGCGCCCAGGACGCGTGCTGAAGCACGAAGGAAGGTCACTGATCCTCCAACCCGGGCGAGTCGCGCGGGAGATGTGGTCGGTACACATTGACAAGCGCTCCCGGCGGGGGTCAAAAATTCTTGCTAACGTTTCGCAAATGCATGTGTAAGCAGCCGCGCCCGCATGTGTGGAACGCGGCAGCGGTTATCGGGTCAGCGGACCCAATTCGGGATCCTCACGCACCGCGCCCGCCGGCGCGCCCGCCTCCAGCGCGCGCTTGAGCCAGTTCAGCGCGCGGTCGCGTTCGCCGGCACGCAGGTTCGCGCGCGCGGCCACCACCGCCGCGTCGGGGCTTTGCCAGAGCGTGTAGCTGCGCCCGGCGTGGAGGCCCGCCGCCTGGTTGTCGCCGCGCGCCAGCTCGACTCCGGCGCGGATGCGCAGCCCGGCCGCCTGCCGGTACGGACCCTGTCCGTCCTCGAGCTGGGCTGCCGACGCCAGCGCGGTGTCCACGTCCGAAGAAAGGAGCGCCGCGCGGGCGCGCGCCAGCTCGCGGTCCACGTCCTCGCGCTCGGCGTCGCTTGATTGTGCTACGGCCGGCGCCGGCGCCGCGGACGATTCCTGGGCCGCGAGACGGGCGCGCGTCACGTTCTGGAAGGCGAACATTCCGAACCAGATGCCGATGAACGGCTGTCCGAAGACGCGCCAGGCGACCACCGCGATGGCGGCCGCCGCCGCCGCCGAGACCCAGCTCGCCGCGGCTGCGCTGGGCTTGCGCCTGACGCCTTCGATGAGCGCCTGCAGCACGTGACCGCCGTCGAGCGGGAGGACGGGGAGGAGGTTCAGGATCGCCCAGTACACGCTGGTGTACTGGAAAATCGCCAGGACGGCCGCGGCCGGCGAGCTCGGGTCGGGCGGCAGGACGCGGCCGAGCCCCCAGGCGGCGACGCCCAGAGCCAGGCCGGCCACCGGACCGGCCACGGACAGGACGACCTGCTTCCACGCCGGAGGACGTTCGGGAAGGCGCGGAAAAGTGACCCCGCCGAACCCCTCGAGCCGGATCTCCGGCCGGCCGCCGAAAGCGAGCGCGACCACCGCGTGGCCGAGCTCGTGCACCAGCACGCTGACGAAGACGACCGCGATCCAGATGAGCAGCGTCTGCCAGGCGTCCATCCACACGTACCCGAGCAGGGCCGCGGCGATCAGGAAGGACGGGTAGACGGAGACGGGGAACGAACCGAGCCGGAATCGGAGCACAGCGTCGCAGTCTATCCTGCGGCCGACCGCAGCGCCGCCTTGACCCCGGCCTCCCACGGACTGTAGGAACGCTCGCTGGAGGTCGGACGCCCGACATGAAGAGAAAAGCCGCCTCGGGCCGGGACAGCGCCGAGCAGCCGTTCCAATACCCGGTCCAGCGTGCCTACGCCGAGCCCGACTGGACGCGCCTGCCTGGGTACCGCGGCGTGGGGCGCGCGGATTGGGAGAGCGTCCTCTGGCAGCGCAAGAACACCGTCAAGACCCTCGCCGAGCTGAAGGAGGTCCTGGGTGGCCTGCTGCCCGACGACCTGGCCGCGAGCATCGATCGGGACCAGCGCGAGCGCGCCACGATGTCGCTGCTCATCACGCCGCACATGATGAACACCTTCGACGAGCGCGACCTGTGGGCCGACCCCCTGCGGCGGTACATGCTGCCCGCGTTCGACGACCGGCGCACCGACTGGCCCAGCCACCCGCGCGCCTCGCGCGATTCGCTCCACGAGACGGACATGTGGAAGGTAGAGGGGCTCACGCACCGCTACCCCACCAAGGTGCTGGCGGAGATGCTCTCCACCTGCCCGCAGTATTGCGGGCATTGCACGCGCATGGACCTGGTGGGCAACTCGGTCCCGCAGGTGCAAAAGGTCCGGTTCGAGCTGGCGCCCAAGGATCGGTATGCGCAGATGCTGGAGTATTTGCGAACCACGCCTTCGGTGCGCGACGTCGTCGTCTCGGGTGGCGACGTCGCCAATCTGCCCATCGAGCAACTGGAGCAGTTCGTCTCCGCCCTCCTCGACGTGCCGAACATCCGCGACGTCCGGCTCGCCTCGAAGGGGCTGATGGGCATCCCGCAGCACTTCCTGCAAGACAAGGTTCTGCAGGCCCTCGACCGTCTGGCGCGCAAGGCGTTCGAGCGCGGCGTCTCGCTGGCGTTGCACACGCACGTGAACCACGCCAACCAGGTGACCCCGCTCCTCGGGCGCGCGGCGAAGAAGCTGCTGGAGATGGGCTTCCGCGACGTGCGCAACCAGGGGGTGCTGCTGCGGGGCGTGAACGACTCGCAGAAGGCGCTGCTGGAGCTGTGCTTCATGCTCCAGGACCACGCCCACATCCTGCCGTACTACTTCTACATGTGCGACATGATCCCCAGCTCGGAGCACTGGCGCACCAGCGTGGCCGAGGCGCAGGCGCTGCAGCACGACATCATGGGGTACCTGCCCGGGTTCGCCACGCCGCGCATCGTCTGCGACGTGCCTTTCGTGGGGAAGCGCTGGGTGCACCAGCTGGCCGAGTACGACCGTGAGAAGGGCATCTCCTATTGGACCAAGAACTACCGGACCGGCATC
>Ga0137415_10006979_pt1 | contig 11208 bp, 7 predicted proteins | sample CZODoug3_1_1_16f_FD_183082 | JGI IMG/M metagenome (GOLD analysis project Ga0137415, IMG submission 183082) | Vadose zone soil fungal communities from Angelo Coast Range Reserve, California, USA - CZODoug3_1_1_16fungal (Hybrid Assembly) | ecosystem: Environmental > Terrestrial > Soil > Vadose...
CGCAATCAAGCTTGCGTAGATTGCGTAAACTTATCTACGCTGCTCAACCCATCCTCTTATGTCCCTACGATCCAGCTTTCGCGGGGATGACAACCGCAAAGGATCGGCGCGGCCGATGAACGAGGCGAAGCCGGAAGGCGACGATCCCTACCTGTGGCTCGAGGACGTGCAGGGCGCCAAGGCGCTCGCCTGGGTCGCGGCGCACAACGCCGAGACCGTGGCGGCGCTGTGCGGCCCTGATTTCGAGCGCGACCGCGAAGCCTTCCGCGCCATCCTGTCGGCGCCCGACAAGATCCCGTTCGTCTCCAAGATCGGATCCAAGACCGGCGCGTTCCTCTACAATCTGTGGCAGGACGCCGACCATATCCGCGGCCTCTGGCGGCGCACCACGCTTGCCTCCTACCGCACGCCGACGCCGACATGGACGACCATGCTCGACGTCGACGCGCTCGGGGAGAGCGAGCGGGAAGACTGGGTCTGGCACGGCTGCACCACGCTGCCGCCGGATCATCGCCGCGGCCTGGTGGTGCTTTCGCGCGGCGGCGCGGATGCGAGCGTGATCCGCGAGTTCGATCTCGACGCGCGCGCATTCGTCCCTGACGGCTTCGTGCTGCCGGAGGCGAAACATTCCGCGGAATGGGCCGACGCCGACACGCTGTTGGTCGAAAGCCCGCTGGGCGACGGTCACGCCACCACGTCTGGCTATGCGCGCACGGTGCGGCGGTGGCGGCGCGGCGAGCCCTTCGCGGCTGCCGAAACGCTGTTCGAGGGGCGCGAGAGCGACGTGTCGGTGTTCGCGAGCGTCGATCATGAGCCCGGCTTCGAGCGCACGTTCGTCGGACGGCGCTTCTCCTTCTTCGACGTGGAACCCTTTCTGGTCGATCCCGCGGGCACACAGCGGCGCATCGAGGTGCCGTCGGATGCGACGTTCGAGGTGCACCGCGAATGGCTGACCTTGCGCTTGCGCTCGCCGTGGCGGCCGAAAGATCGCGAATTCGCAGCCGACAGCCTCATCGCCGTCAGATTCGACGCCTTCATGGCGGGCGAGCGCGATTTCGACCTCTTGTTCGAGCCGGCCGAGCGCCGCACCATCAAGGGCTTCAGCTGGTCGAAGAATAGGCTCGCGATCGGCGTGCTCGATAATCTGCACAGCCGGATCCTGCTCGCCGAACCGGCCGCCGACGGATGGCGCATCGCTCCGCTCGCGGGCGTGCCGGAGACCACGAGCGCCGACATCTGGTGTCTGGGCAACGACGGCGCCACGGCGTCGGAAGATTTTCTGCTCGGGCTGACCGGCTACCTTACGCCGTCCTCGCTGCACCTCGTTGAGCCTGGAAAGCCGCCCGAGCTGCTCAAGCAGTCGCCGGCGCGCTTCGATGCGTCGGGGCTCGTCGTCACCCAGCACGCGGCGACCGCGGCCGACGGCGTGCGCATCCCGTACTTCCAGATCGCCCGCAAGGACATCAGGCTCGACGGCAGCACGCCCACTATTCTTTACGGCTACGGCGGTTTTCTCGTCTCGTCGCTGCCGAGCTACATGGCGCTCGCCGGCAAGGCCTGGCTCGAGCGCGGCGGCGCCTACGTCGTCGCCAATATTCGCGGCGGCGGCGAGTTCGGCGCCGCCTGGCATCGGGCGGGCATCCGCGAACGCAAGAAGACCTCGCACGATGATTTCGCCGCCGTGGCCGCCGATCTCGCCCATCGCGGCGTGGCGAGGGCGAAGCATCTCGCCTGCAACGGCGGCAGCAATGGCGGGCTCCTCGTCGGCAACATGCTGGCCCGTCATCCTGAGCTTTTCGGCGCGGTCTGGTGCACCATCCCGCTGCTCGACATGCGCCGCTACGCCAAGCTCCTCGCCGGTGCGAGCTGGATCGCCGAATACGGCGACCCCGACATTCCCGAGGACTGGGCCTTCCTCAAGGATATTTCGCCCTATCAGCTTGCGCAGGCCGGGCGCAACTATCCGCCGATCCTGCTGTGGACCTCGGCGCGCGATGATCGCGTGCATCCCGGCCACGCCCGCAAGATGGCCGCGCGCCTCGAGGCGCTGGGTCAGCAGGTCTACTTCTACGAGCCGCCGCAGGGCGGCCACGGCACCACCGATTTCGAGCAGACCGCGCACATGTGGGCGCTCGGCTACGCGTTCCTGCGGCGCACGATCGGCATGGGGATGTGAACACGACACGCCAGGACGTCAGGCGACGTCGCTACTCCGCCGCTTGCCGTGATGGCGGGCGCACGGTCTCGAGGCCGTCGGCCGCGGTCGCGGAGATCGTGGTGCGCACCATGCGCCGTGCCTCATGCGCGGGCCAAGGTCGACCGCGATGCATGGTCGCCCGGTTGTCCCACATGACGACGTCGCCCTTGCGCCAGCTGTGCACGTAGCTGAGTCCCGGCGCGGTCGCCGCGTCCATCAGCTTGGCGAGCAGCTCCTGCGCCACCGCTTGCTCCATGCCCTCGATCGCATAGGCGTGCGAGGCGATGTAGAGCGCGGTGCGGCCGTTCGTCGGGTTCTTCCACGCCAAGCGCCAGCATTGCGGAGGCAGTGCTGCGCGCTCCTCCGGGCTCGCGAGGTCGGGCGCGATCTTGCGGCGTGAATGCGCGTAGTCGTGCCAGGCGAAGGAATTCTCGAGCCGCTGTTGCAGCGCCAGGTCGAGCCGCTCCCAGGCAACGCGGGTCGAGACGTATTCGGTTTCGCCGCCCCGCGCCGGGATGATCCGCGCCGACAGCACCGAGGCCAACGCCGGCACACGTTTGAATGTGCTGTCGGTGTGCCAGAGCTGGTTCGCCTTGTTGCGCAGGGCGAGCCGGTGATCTGCCGGGACAACGTTGCCGTGCTCGTCGATCGTGCTGAGGATGACGAGGTTGGTGCCGGTGCCCTGCGAGCCGACCTTGGTCACCTCGAGTGGCCCGAACCGTCGCGAGAAGGCGAGTTGCACTTCGTCGGTCACGTCTTGGTCGCGGAAGACGAGAACCGAATGCTCCTCGAGCGCGGCGCGCGTCCTCTGGTACGCGGCGTCGGCCGCCGCAATCTCGGCGAGCGTCATCCCGCGCAACTCGGCGGCGAACCCTGGACCCAGCGTCACGATCTCCATTGGTGTGTCCTCCGTAGCTTTTTGCGTTTGCCCAAGTTTCCGCCAAAACCGGCCGGCCGGCAAGAAGGCGCGCCACTTTTCATCCCACAAGTTGTGCCATACCATTTCGCGGAAGCATCCTGCCTGCCGCAAGAAAACAAAAATCGGCCCCTGGGAGAGAACGATGACTGGCGAGCCGGAAGTTCAAGTCTCGCGGCTGCTCGACGAGCGTGGACTGAGTTCATTCCAAATCAAGCTGATCATCTGGTCATTCTTCATCGTCCTGATCGATGGCTATGACATCGCCGCGATCGCATTCGCCGCGCCCCACCTTGTCAAATCCTGGGGAGTGGCGCCCGGCGCACTCGGCCCGGTCTTCAGCGCCAGCCTCGTCGGCATTCTTTTCGGTTCGGCGATATTCGGATGGGTGGGCGACCGGTTCGGTCGAAAGGCGGCGCTCGTCGGCTCGAACTTGCTGTTCGGTGTTTTCACCTTGGCTGCCGCCTATTCGACCAACCTCGGTGAGCTGTTCTGGCTTCGGTTGCTTGCCGGGCTAGGCATCGGCGGCGTCATTCCGAACGTTGTCGCCATCAACGCGGAGTCCGCTCCGCGCAATTTGCGCGCCACGCTGGCGATCATTGCCATCGGCTGCGTGCCGATAGGCGGCGCCATTCCAGGATTCGTGACCGCGGCTCTCGTACCACAATACGGTTGGCAGATCTTATTCTTGATCGGCGGCATCGTGCCGATCATCGTTGCAGCTGCCGCGGTCTTGGGCCTGCCCGAATCGATCAAGTTCATGGCGCTCCACGAGAGTCAGCGCGGCAAGATCGAAAAGCTCATCGCGGCGGTGCGTCCCGATCTCAAGGTTCCGGCCAACGCGCGGTTCGTGGTCGAGGACGAGAAGCAATTTCCAGGCTTTAACCCGGTCTATCTATTTCGCGAAGGGCTCGCGTTGATCACTCCGCTGACGTGGTTGCTATTCGCCCTCAATCTGATGGGCTATTTCTTCCTCCTCAGCTGGACTCCGACGCTGCTCACGGCCGCCAAGCTGCCGCCAACGACGGTGGCGCTCGCCGGCGCGGTGCTTCAGGTTGGTGGCACTGTCGGGGCGCTGGCGCTGTGCTGGTGGCTGCAACGGCATCGCTTTCTCGCCATCTCCATCATGTTCGTGCTTGCCGTGCCGGTGGTCGCTTCGATCGGATTTGCAGGATTGAGTTCGGAGGCGGCGCTGATGACCGCGACATTCTTCGCCGGCTTCTTGGTGCTTGGGATCCAATCAGGCATCAACGTCGTCGGAGCGATGATCTATCCGACCTCGCTGCGCGCCAACGGTTCCGGATGGCAGTTGGGGATTGGGCGGATCGGCTCGATCGTCGGCCCACTGGTGGGGGCGTTGTTTGTCAGCCTGCCGGTCGAGAAACTCTATATGTGGTCGGCGCTTCCCTTCGCCGTCGGGGCGCTTGTCTGCTTCATCGTCTATCGGCTCAACGCGGCGCGCCTTGCGGAGCGCCCCGAACTGCGCGAGGCACAATAGCGCAGCGTGCATCAAAACGGCTCGTAGGAACGCAAGGCCGGAATCACCTGCTCGCCGAACAACCGGATCGAGCGCATGAGATCCTTCTCGGGCAGGTCGGAGAAATTGAACTCGCCCATGAACGTATTGAATACGCCCGATCCGGCGGCGGCACGTATCTTCTTGGCGACGGTCTCGGGCGAACCGATGAAGACCAAGTCGTGTTTGATGAGATAGTCGGGATCGAATAGGTTCGCCATGATTTCCGACGCTCCGGGCTCGCCGCGTCCGATGAATTTCTTGGCATGCGTGCGTACCCGCTCGTCGAAGGCCTCGCCGGGCTTCGGTTGGGGCAAGAAGCCCTCATAGGCCCGGCTCGCGCGCAACAGTCCGGCGGACATCGCCTTGTCATCGGTCTCGTCAACATGGACGATGGTGCAGTAGGCGATGTTCGGCTTCCGTGGCCAGCCGGCTTGCTTCCAATCCTCCAGAAACTTGCGGTATCGCGGCGCGGCGTCGGCACGCGGGTAGACCAGGAAGTAGCCGGGATTGATGGCGTTGCGTGCGCAGAAATCGAGCGTCTGCGGATCTCGGCTCATCATCCATAGTGGCGGGTGCGGCCGCTGCAATGGCTGGACCGAAAGTTGGGCGTGGTCCGTGTGGAAGTCATGACCGTGAAAGGAGAACGGCTGGGTCTCGCCGAACGCCGCTTTCATGTAGTCGACGAATTCGAGGGTCGGGGACTTGCGAAGATCATAGTCGAGGCCGAAAGGTCGGAAATAATCCGCATTGATTCCGGGAACGAGGCCCAATTCCATCCGCCCGCCGAGCATCTGATCGACTATCGCAATCTCCTCCGCCAACCGAAGCGGATGATAGAGTGGGACGATGTACCCCATGGGCCCGATACGCATGCGACGGGTGCGCGCGCCGGCACCCACCGCATACAGGCTCGGCGAAGACATCCAACTTTCATCGGGGCGGAAGTGATGCTCAACGCAGAAGGCATAGTCGAAGCCGAGCTCGTCGCACAATTCAAGTTCGCGCCAGAGTTCTTCATAGCGCTGATGCGGCGTCATTCCCGATTTGCCCCAGATGTGCGAAAAATGCGCGAACTTCATTCAAGACTCCCCGGTCTGTTGTCTCGAGGTCGGCCGTGAACCCACCATAAAGTAAAGCATCGCCACTGTCATTTGAGGGAGAGATCGTCGGTAGGGGCCGCTGTTCACAGCATAGTTGGCCCAATCGGGATAACGCCGTCACCTTGACATGGATCAAAGACGACAGCGCTGCGCCGGGACTGGCGCCGCAACTTGCCACTGCGCGCTAGAGTTTCTTCGCGGCCTCGATCAGCTTCTTCGTCGAGTCCGCGGTCGCGGTCGTGTCGCCCCATTCCGGCGCGTCGGCGCCGTCGCCCCAGGCGCGCGGGCGATAGAAGGTGTGGACGCCGAGCTTCTGCAGTTTCGTCATCTCGCGCACCCAGCCCGGGTGCACCCAATAGGCGTGATAGTGCGTGGCCTTGCCGATCTCAGGCAGCCACAGCTTGCCATCGAGCATCTCGGCGGCGATCACCTTGGCGCGCTCCCACATGTCGGGCTCGCGGATCACGTCGGCGATGCCGTCGCAGGCGAAGGTGAACTGGCAGGCGAGATGGCGGTGGGCGTTCTGATAGACGACGCCACAGACCGTACCCGGATATTTGCCGGAGAACGCGCGATTGAGCACCACCTGCGCCACCGCCATCTGGCCGTGCACGGGTTCGCCGCGCGCCTCGAAATAGATCGCCTCGGCCAGGCACTTGCGCGCCTTGGCAACACCTTTCTCGTCGAGCCCGAGCCGCTCCACCGGCGACATCGGGTGTTGATCGGCGCCCGTGACCTCGCCCTTGCGCGCAACGCTCTGCCCGCCGCCCATATTGATCATGCCCTTCTTGATCACGATGCTCGGATCGCTCGGCAACGGCGGCAGGTCGGCGCGCTCGACCGGCGCGTCGATGATCCCGATGGCGAAATCCATGCTCACGTCCGGAAAAGCCTGCGGCGGCAGTGCGGCGAGCTTGATCTCGCCCGTGGCCGGACCGCGCTCGAAATCGTCCAACGACATGGCATCGTCGCCGACGGCGACCTGCGCATCGTCGAATTTCGGCGCCTCGCCCGGCGCCCAGGGCTCGATCGCGCCGAGCTTATGCCCCATCGGATCGATACTGAAATAGAGCTGGGCTGCGCGCAGCGCGGGATCGACGTCTGCCGACGCGAACGCAAGGCTCGCGACTGATCGCACTGCCGGATCGGCATTTTCGCCGCGTCCGCTGGAATCGTCCTCGGCCGTCGGCGTGGGCGGCGCGAGCGACAGCGGCTCGCTCGCTTGTTGCTGCGTGGTCGATGCAGCGGCTGTCTCTGCAGCAGGTGCGGCCGCAACGGTGGCCGCGGGTTGCGGCGTGACCGGACCGGCCTTGGCGGTGACCAGGCGATCGCCCTTGCGGGTCGCTCCGAAGTCGCCGCTGCGAACCACGCCGTAGTCGCCCTTGCGGCTGCGATCGATCACCGGGCGCGCGGAAAGGTTCGTCAGCATGGCCGCCTCGCCGAGCACGCGCTCGCGGATCGAGCCGGTGATGTCGGCGTTGTTGGGATCGAGGCCGGCCAGTGCGTAGCCGTACGACGGCGGGATCGTCGCGCCCAGCGGCCGCGGCATGGTGTACATGGCCTCGTGGATGGTGCCGAATGGCGAAGCGAGCGAGGCCTTCTGCAAACGCTCGGCGAGCGGCTCCTGCCGCGCAAGCAGCGCCGCGAGGTCCTGATGGGCGACCTCGCTCGGCAACAGCAGCAACATCAGGAGGCCGAGGCCGAAGGGGGCGCGAAGCCCACCCTCCGGCCTGTTACGCGACGCAATCATCGGTACGCTTACCCCGACGCTACAATACGCAACGCATACTCGTGTCCTCGTGTCGGCAGAAGGCGCCCTGATGGCACAAATGCGACAGTTGTTTTTATTGCCGGATTAACCTTGCGATCGCGTTAATCGCGCACCGCTTCGCCACGACATCGCCACAACGACGCAAAGCGCGTCCCGATTCGAGCGCATCTGCGGCTTGGTAAACAGATCGCAAACGTAACGACTTGCAAACGTAATAACTTGCAAGATCAAGCCGCTTGCCAACGCAAGCGGCTTTCACAAATTCGTCCGGTCACATCTTCACGCCTTTTTCGGCGAAGTATTTGAGCGCGCCGGCGTGCCACGGCACCGGCGAATTCCCCATCAGCTGGTACTTGTAGTCGAAATTCTCGGCTTCCTTGTGCACGGCCACGAGGTCGGCCTTCTTGTCGAACATCATCTTGACGATGGCGTAGGCGATGTCGTCCGTCATCTTGTCATTGGTGACGAGGATATTCCACACCGTCGAGATCTTGTTGTCGGTATCCTGGCCGGGATAGGTCTTCGCCAGGATCACGTCGGTGACGTAGAGCTTGCCGTACTTGGCGTTCATCTTCTCGACCACGTCGCTGTGGTCGATCAGCTTGATCTTGACACCAGGCGTGGCGCCGAGGTCGGTCACCGCCGCGGTCGGCAGGCCGCCGACCCAGAAGAAGGCGTCGATCTTGCGATCCTTGATGGCGTTGACGGATTCGGCGACGCCGAGCCGTTCGCGTTTCATGTCCTTGTCTTTGTCGAGGCCGGACGCCTCGATGACGCGAAACGCCATCACCTCGGTGGCGCTGCCGGGCGCGCCGGTCGAGACGCGTTTGCCCTTGAGGTCGGCCATCTTGGTGATGCCGGTGCCCTCGATCGAGACCACGTGCATGCGGTTGGGATAGAGCACCATCAGCGTGCGCACCGCGACCTTGCCGCTCTTGAACTTATCCGCGCCGTTGGCCGCGTCGAGCGCGGCATCCGCCATGGCGAAGGCGAGCTCGCTCTGGCCGGTCCCGATCAGCTTGAGATTGTCGACCGACCCGCCCGTCACCTCGGCGGTCGCCTGATAGCCGGGGAGATTCTTCGAGATGATGTTCGCGAGCGCGCCGCCGATCGGATAGTAGACGCCGCCGGTGCCGCCGGTCGCGATCGCGATGGTCTTCTGCTGCGCGAACGCTGCGCCCGCGAGCGCGGCCGCCCCGAGTGCGCAGATGATCAGGCCGATTGTTCGCTGCAACATATATCCTCCCGTCATGTGTTGTTGTCTCGTAGCCCGGATGGAGCGAAGCGTAATCCGGGGATCCCGCGAGGCCAGGAGATCCCGCATTGCGCTTCGCTCCATGCGGGCTACGGCCTATTTTGCCGCCGCGTGGGCCGCGGCGGGCGTGTAGTATTGTTTTAGCAACAAAGCCGCCGCGATCGCCAGACCGAACGGCGCGGGGTGCGGGACATCGTAGCCGGACATGGTCTCCGCCGCCGCTTCGAGCAGGCTTGGAAACACCAGCAAAAGCCCAGCCAACAGCCACAGCGCTCTCTCAAGAAGCGTATTTTGTCGCAGCGCCCAGTTCTGCGCCGCGCAGGCCAGCGCACCGAGGCCAGCCGCCGCCTTGAGCGTGATCAGCACGATATCCCAGGCCGAGCCGTCCTTGGGAATCTTCATCAGGAGCCCGACGCCGAGCGGATCGAGCACGAAGACGAACGGCACGAGGAAGGCGGGCAAGGTGTACTTCCACGCCTGCATCGTCGTGCGATAGGGGTCGCCGCCGGTGATCGCTGCGGCGGCGAACGGCGACAGCGCGGTGGGCGGCGAGACTTCCGACAGCACCGCGTAATAGAAGATGAACATGTGCGCGGCATAGTCGGGCACGCCGAGCTTGGTCAGCGCCGGCGCAGCGATGACGGCGCAGATGATGTAGGAGGCCGTCACCGGCACGGCGAGGCCTACGATCCACACGACAAGCGCCGTATAGATCGCGGTCAGCAGCAGGCTGCCGCCGGCATAATCGAGCACGATCGAGGAAAATTTCAGCCCGAGCCCCGTCAACGTCACCACGCCGACGATGATGCCGGCCGACGCGCAGGTGGTCGCCGCATTGAGCACGCCGAGCGAACCGTCGGCGAGCGTGCGCACGAGCTTCTTCGAGGTCGCCAGCGTTTCCGGGCGCAGATAATTCATGCCGATGATCGCGACGAAGGCGAGCGCAAAAAGCACCATCACCGGATCGTCGAACAGCAGGAATGCAGGAACCGCCGCGACCAGCAGCAGGAACAGCACCGGCCGCGGCGCCAGCGCGGTTTCCGGCGTGAGCCCGCTCAGCACGAAGCACATGATCGTCGAATAGAACACGGAGAGCATCGGCGAGTAGCCGACCAGCATGAACACGATCACTGCGATCAGCGACGTGAAGTGGAAGCCGTAGCGCCGCGTCATCTGCCAGAGCGACAGCGAGGTGTCGTAGGGCACTGCCGCGGCGCCGAAGCGCTTGGCGTCGAGTTCGACCATGAACAGCAGCGACAGGTAGTAGAGGCAGGTCGGGATGGTCGCCATCCAGATCACGTCGAGGTAGCTGATCTTGAGGAACTCGGCGATCAGGAAGGCGGCGGCGCCGAGCACCGGCGGCGACAGGATCGCGCCGAGCCCGCCCGCCGCCAGCAGCCCGCCGGCGGCGTTCTTCTCGAAGCCGGCGCGCGCCATCATCGGATAGGCGACGGCGCCGATCGTCACCGTGGTGGCGACGCCCGATCCCGACGGGCCGCCCAGCAGGAACGAGGAGAGCACCACCGTGCGGCCGGCGCTGTTCGGCTTGCCGCCCATCAGCGCCATGGAGAAATCGATGAAGAATTTTCCGGCGCCGGAATGCTGCAGGAAGGCGCCGTAGATGGTGAACATGATGATCAGGCTCGACGACACGTCGACCGCGACGCCGAAGATGCCTTCGAGCGTGATGAAGAGATGGCCGATGAGGCGCGGGAGGTCGTAGCCGCGGTGGGTCCAGGGCGGCGGCAGATGGGGACCGAGCAGCGCATAGGCGATGAAAAAGAGGGCGACGATCGGCATGATCCAGCCCGAGGTGCGCCGCGTCGCCTCCAGCAGCAGCACGATGAAGACCACGCCGAGCGCGACGTCGGTGCGGTCGGGCGTCGTGGCGCGGTCGGTGAAGTCCTCGCCGCCCAGGAGCGCATAGCCGAGGATTCCGACCGCGGCCGCCGCCGCGATCACGTCCCACACGCGGATGCGGTCACGGAACCTGGACGCAAGCGGAAAGAGCAGGAAGCACAGCACCATCACGAAGGCGACGTGGGTGTAGCGCAGCGGCTGGGTCGGGACGATGTCGTAGGCGGCGTAGAGATGGAACAGGCTCATCGCGATCGCGATCGCGGTGACGATCGTGCCGGCCCAGCCGGCGAGCCGGTTGACCACGCCCTCTTCGGCCGCGATGAATTCTTCGGCCTTGCGCAGCTGCGCCTCGGAAACAGCTCCGACGTCGGCCGACTGGCCGGACCCCAACCCCTCGGACATCATCCCCTCGTCGTGACGTTTCTTTATCGGTCCCGGCGGACGCTAGAGCATTATCGCTTCAGATGGAATTGCGCATTCCGTCATGGCCGGGCATAGCCGTTCGAAGAACGGCGTCGCTTCGCTCGCCATAGCCGTTCGAAGAACGGCGTCGCTTCGCTCGCCTATGGTCCCGGCCATCCCGCTTAGGC
>Ga0137415_10006980_pt1 | contig 11208 bp, 9 predicted proteins | sample CZODoug3_1_1_16f_FD_183082 | JGI IMG/M metagenome (GOLD analysis project Ga0137415, IMG submission 183082) | Vadose zone soil fungal communities from Angelo Coast Range Reserve, California, USA - CZODoug3_1_1_16fungal (Hybrid Assembly) | ecosystem: Environmental > Terrestrial > Soil > Vadose...
TCTGGTGATCGTCGGTCGCGAAAGGAAACGGGATCAGAATGGCGGCGCGGCCTGAGGCCTTGATCTCGGCCACAGTCGTCGCACCCGAACGCGAAACGATCAAGTCCGCGGCGGCGTACTGCTGATGAAAGTCATTGAAGAAGACGCGCACGTCCGCTTCGAAGCCCTTGCCGGCATATGCCCGTTTAACTTCATCCAATTGCCGTTCGCCGGTCTGGTGCACAAACCGAAGCCGGTTTTTCCAGTCGGACAAGTCGTCCAGCGCCTCGATCACAGCCTTGTTGATCGACTGCGCGCCCTGGCTTCCGCCGAAGATCAAAATGGTGTACGGCGCGACGTGTTCCTTCGGTGGTATGGACTTGAACTCTGGCCGTACCGGGTTTCCCGTCACTACGGCACGGTCGCCGAAGTGTGATTGAGTCCCCGGATCCGTAACCGCAGCGAAATCCACCCATCGGCCGAGCACTCGATTGGCGAGGCCCGGAATCGCGTTCTGTTCCATGATCACTCTGGGATAGCCGCTCATGATTGCGGCACTCAGCATTGGAAACGACGCATATCCTCCAACGCCGATGACGACGTCCGGTTTGAAATCCCGGAGGATGCCCTGTGCTTTGAAAAGACCACCTGCCATTGCGAACAAATTCTTCATACGCCGGACCATGCCGACGCCCTTGATTCCCCCGAGAGGCAACGTCCGAAGCGGAAAGCCTTCCTTGGGTACGATCCGCGCTTCAATTCCCTGCTCGGCTCCCACGAACAAAACCTCCGAGCGCGAATCGCGGCGCTGGATCTCGCGCGCCACCGCGATCCCCGGAAACAAGTGCCCGCCTGTTCCACCGCCCGCAATAATCGCTTTCATGCATTTCTAGCTCGCCTGCTGCGAGACGTTCAGGAGAATGCCCACTGCAGCAAGCATGACGACGAACGAACTGCCGCCGTAACTCAGGAACGGCAGCGGGATCCCTTTCGTCGGCAAAAGTCCCAGCACGACGCTCATGTTGATGAATGCCTGCACGCAAACCATCATCGTGATGCCCAGCGCGAGGTAAAACCCGAACAGATCGGGCGCGCGCATCGATGCGCGAAGGCCGCGCCACATGAAGAGCACGAACAGTGCCAGCACGGCGTAGGTGCCGATCATTCCCAGTTCTTCACCGACGACTGCAAAAATGAAATCCGTGTGCGCTTCCGGCAAGTAGAAGAGCTTCTGCTTGCCTTCCATGAATCCGAGACCGGTAACGCCCCCGGCTCCAACCGATATCAGCGATTGAATGATCTGAAAGCCGCGGCCCAGGGGCTCTTCCCATGGATCGAGAAACGCAAGGATGCGCTCGCGCCGGTACTTCACACGAAAGACCAGAAGGTAAAAGGCCGGCAAAGCGAAGATGAGCGAAGCAGCGATCCAGCGAAGATCGAGTCCGGCCACGAACAGGAGGATTCCGCTGATCACCAGCAGCGTCACGGCCGTGCCCAGATCCGGCTGAAGGACGATGAGACCTGCGAGCAGCGCGACGATGACTGCGACCGGCACGAGCGTAAAAGCGATGTCGTTCACCCTGCCTTTGCGTCTCTCGAGGAAATATGCGAGGAAAAAGATGAGCGCAAGCTTTGCAAGCTCTGAAGGCTGGATGGAAAATCCCGAAAACTGAATCCATCGATGCGTATTCGCTGCAGCGGCAAGGAAGAACACGAAGACTAGCAAGGCAACGACTAGCGCAAGAGCGGAGAAAACGATGACCGGATGCCGGTATACGTGATAGTCCACCTTCATGACGATGAACATGATCGCCAGTCCAATCGCCGCAAAGATAAGCTGCTTGAACCAGAAATAGTTCGGATCGCCGAATTTCTCCTTCGCCATAACGGCTGACGAGCTGAACACCATCGCGACGCCGAAGCTGATAAGAATCAGTGTCACCAGGAAGAGGACGCGATCCGGTTTCAGTTTTCTTGCCATTTATCTCAGCTTCAATGTCGACAGGCTGAACAGTGCGAAGATCAACGATGCGATCCAGAAACGGATGATGATCTTCGATTCCTTCCACCCCTTCAGCTCAAAGTGATGGTGCAAAGGCGCCATCAGAAAAACCCGTTTTCCGCGAGTCTTGAACGAAACGACCTGAATCATAACGGACAACCCCTCGATCACGAATACGCCGCCAATGAAGATCAGAAGCAGTTCCTGTTTGATGATCACCGACAAAGTGCCGATCGCGCCGCCCAGCGCGAGGGATCCGACATCGCCCATGAACACTTCGGCCGGATGCGCGTTGTACCAGAGAAAGCCGAGACTGGCTCCCACCATGGCTCCGGAGAAGATCGTGAGCTCGCCGACCTGGGGGAGATACTGAATATCCAGATAGTCCGAAAGCGTCGCGTGGCCGGTGATGTAAGTCAGCGCCGTCAGCGCAGCCGAGGCGATCACGGTGCAGCCGATAGCGAGGCCATCGAGTCCGTCCGTCAGATTTACGGCGTTGGAAGCGCCGACAATCACAATCGCTACAAAAATCAGGAACGGGACGTACCCGAGAAACCAGAATTGCGTTGCGAACAACCGGTCGATCAGGAGATCCGGTGTAAAGAATTTGAAGAACGGCACCGTGAGCTTTGTCGAATAGATGCCACGATTCATCAGATAGAGAAGAGAAACGCCTATAGTGACGGCCACTAATGCCTGCAAACCGATTTTTTCGCGCGCCGTAAGACCGAGCGAGCGCTTGTGGACAATCTTGAGGTAATCATCGGCGAATCCTATGACGGCATATGCGAGCGTCGAGATGATCAACACCCACATGAGCCGGTTTCTCAGGTTCGTCCAGAGCAGGGTCGGCACGATGATCGAAACCACGATGAGGATGCCGCCCATCGTGGGAGTGCCGGCCTTCGATTGATGCGACTTCGGCCCCTCCTCCCGAATCTGCTGCCCGATTTGAAACTCGCGCAATCGCGTGATGAGCCACGGCCCCAGAAACAGGCTGATCAAGAGCGCCGTGAGACTCGCATAGGCCGTGCGGAACGTAATGTAGGTGAAAACGTTCAGCACCTTGAGCGGTTCCCAGAACCGGTTCAGCGGATATAAGAATTCGTAGAGAATGTGATAAAGCATTACGGTTCCATGCTTGAAAACTGCGCTCTCAACGTGTTGAGGGCCTGTTCGAGCTTTACTCCTCTCGATCCTTTCAAAAGAACAACGTCACCTTTTTTCAGCGTCCGAGCCAGCAGATCACCGGCCTGCACGGCGTCCGGAACAAACTTCAGCCGCGAACGGTCCATGCCGGCTTCCAGCGCGCCTTCCAGGATCTCCTGGGCCAGTCCTTGAACGCCGACAAGCAGTTCGAGTCCGGCTCGCGCCGCTTCGCGGCCGCAGCCGCGATGAAGCTCAGGGCCTTCGTGGCCGAGTTCGAGCATCTCACCTGCCACGACGATCTTCCTCTGGTAGCCCTGCAGCTTTCCGAGGAAGCGAATCATTTCCGACAAGGCGCGCGGGTTCGAGTTGTAGGAATCGTCGATCGCGGCAAATCCTTCGCGGAACTTGATCACCTGGCCGCGCATCTTTTCCGGTTTCATCTCACTGACCGCTTCGCGGATCTGTTCCCATGGGACCTCGTGGGTCACTCCAACGGCGATTGCAGCCAGGGCATTGATGACGTTGTGCTGGCCGAGCAACGGCAGAACGAAATTCACGTCCCTGCGGCCGTGATGGACGATGAAGGCGGTTCCCTCCAGGCCAAGATCCTGGATCTGCTGGACTTTGAACGAAGCGACCGACTTGACTCCGTAGGTCACGATTTTTCCGTCGAACTTGCGGGCCATCGATCGCACGCGCGAATCGTCATTGTTGAGATAACCCGTTCTGGGCTCATGCAAACCTTCAAGAAGTTCGGCCTTGGCCTCGGCAATCTCATCGACGGATTTGAAAAACTCGAGGTGCACCGGATTGACGTTCGTGACCACACCTTCGTTAGGCTCGGCAATCGAAGCCAGTTTTCGAATTTCGCCTTTCGCTGACATCCCCATTTCCAGGACGCCGATGTTCTGGTAACGCTCGGCTCGCAAGAGACAGAGCGGAAGACCGAACTCGTTGTTCAGGTTTCCGACGGAGCGGAGAACCGTGAACTTTTTCCCGAGAACGGTAGCGATCATCTCCTTAGTCGTGGTCTTGCCCGCGCTGCCGGTCACGCCGATGAGAGGTGCGCCCCAGCGACGGCGTACGTCTCGAGCGAGTGCCTGAAGCGCCTCGATCGTCGATTTGACTCGAATCGTGGGCTGCGCGCTAACGCGTTCCCCCTCCACAACCGCAGCGGCCGCCTTCTTCTCAAAGGCCTGTTCCAGGAACTCATGTCCGTCGAAGCGCGGGCCTTTGATTGCAAAGAACAGTTCACCGGGGTTCAGGGTTCGCGTGTCGATCGAATAACCCCGAACTTTCACGTTGCCGGGCCCGTCGAGCGTTCCGCCAACTGCTTTGCTAATTTCTTCCAGTGACAAGTTCATCGAGTAACTCGCGTGCTACGACTCGATCATCGAAGGGATAGGACGTATCGCCGACCGTCTGATACGTCTCATGCCCCTTTCCGGCGATGACTACCGTGTCGCCCGCCTTCGCCTCGACGAGCGCGGCCCGGATCGCTTCGCGCCGATCCGGACAAACCATGTACTGAGCGCCTCTCATTCCCTCTTCGATTTCGCGGATGATGGCCAGTGGATCTTCCCCGCGCGGATTGTCCGAAGTCACAATCGCATAATCACTTTCGCGAGCGGCAACCGCGCCCATCGCAGGGCGTTTGGTGCGATCGCGTTCGCCGCCGCACCCAAAAACAACGAGCACACGTCCGGACGTAATTTCGCGAGCGGATTTCAGAACCTTTTCGAGGGCGTCGTCAGTGTGGGCGTAATCCACGATGACGCGGAAGGGTTGTCCCGAGCTGACGGGTTCAAACCGGCCCGGAACATTTCGAAGTTCCTGAATACCACGTTGGATCGCCTCGGCCGGGATGTCGAGGCCCACAGCCACTCCGATGGCAGCGCCGATATTGTAAAGGTTGGGCTTACCCATCAGGGACGTGCGCAACTCTAGCCTGCCCGCCGGCGTTTCGTAGCAAACTTCGGTGCCGTCCCAGCCAAAGTGATAGCGGGACGGATGGATTTGAGCTGCAACTTGCATGCCATATGAAATGACGCGCGACGGCGCTATCGATCGCAGATCGCTGTACCGTGGGTCGTCCGTATTCAGAACCATCAAGCTCGGCATTTCTCCATTCAAACCGGTGAAGAGTTTCCGCTTCGCCCGGAAGTACGATTCCATGTCGCCATGAAAGTCCAGATGATCGCGGCTGAGATTCGTGAAGACAGCGATCTCGAATCGCAGGCCCATAACACGCTTCATCTCGATCGCATGCGACGAAACCTCCATGACCGCGTGATGCCATCCGGCATCGGCGACCTGCCTGAACAACTTTTCAAGATCCGGTGCCTCGGGCGTCGTGCGCTCGGCCGCGTAGTCGAACCCCGGACCCCTATATTCGATCGTACCGAATACCGCCGCCGGATGTCCGGCAGCTTTCAATATCGACTCGACCACGTAGGTGGTCGTCGTCTTCCCGTTCGTGCCGGTTACACCCACCAGGTGCAGCCTTCCGGTCGGATGACCGTAAAAATTCGCCGCCACCCGGGCCAGTACGGCACGCTCGTCATCCACTTGAATCCAGGGCATCGCAAGCGATTCAATGTGGGGCTCCGAAGAGACCACTCCGGCGGCTCCCTTCACGACAGCCTGAGGCACGTAGCGGTTTCCATTCGCACGCGCTCCCCGAATGGCAAAGAAGAGGTAGCCGGGAGACACTTCCCGTGAATCGTAGGCGAGGCCGAGAATCTCTGTATCGAGGTCTCCGCTGGCACGGACGTTCAAGCCGGAGAGTAGCTCACGCAATTTCATAACGGCTTTAAGGAGCCACGCTATCTTCTCTCCACTTTACTCGAAAACCGTACCCGTACGCGCGACCCTGCGCGTACGCTGGTGCCGGGCAATGGCAGTTGCTGCACTGCCGCGCCCGAGCCGATCGATTGCAGTCTCAGACCGGCTTTCAGACACTCTTCGGTGACCTGTCGAAGAGACTTTCCGTAAAAATCGGGGATGGGGATGTCGCCAAGCTCCGCCGCATCCGGGACCGAGCGCGGGTTAAAACCCGGGACTACATTCAGGGAGACCAGCTCGACCGGACCTGTAGTGGCGGGCCTTGGGCCGACTAGCGGTTCCCGCTTCGGCTTCTCATCCACCTTGTACTCCGGCGCATACGATGGCACGTCCGGAGCCACGGATTTATATCGAAGAACTTGTTCGGCAATCTTCTTGAAGATAGGAGCAGCGATTTGCGCGCCGTAGTAGGCGCCGGCCGGTTCGTCAATGACGACGATGAGGGCCAGACTCGGATTCGACGCCGGGGCATAACCCACGAATGAAGCGACATATTTGTGCGACCCGTAACGGCCATGTTCATCAATTTTTTGGGCCGTACCCGTCTTGCCCGCGGCGCGGTAGCCGTCGAGTTTCGAATCTTTGGCCGTGCCGTCCGTCACAACCACTTCCAGCATGTCCTGGAGTTGCCGCGCAGTCCCTTCCGAAATCACTCGCAGACCCCGCGGCTCCGTTTCGCTGATGACACCCTGCAGTGGATCTTGAACTTTCTTGACGACGTAAGGACGATACAAAATGCCGCCGTTCGCCACAGCCGAAACCATGCTCAGGATCTGTAGCGAAGTGACACCGATCTCCTGCCCCATCGAAATGGCGCCAATCGAAATCTTCGACCAGCGCGTCGCAGGCTTCGTCAGGCCGCGTTCTTCGCCGGGCAGATCAATATTGGTCGGGCGGCCGAAACCCAGGCGATCGATGTAAGTCGCGAACCGTTCGTCGCCGATCCGAAGACCGAGCTTGATCATGCCCACGTTGGACGAGTTCTGCATGATCTCCTTGACCGATAGCAGTCCATACTGGTGGGCGTCACCGATCCGGTGCCCATATAGGATTATCGATCCCATCTGGCAATCGATGACTTCATCGGGTGTCGTCAGTTTTTCCTCGAGCGCCGCGGCGGCCGTGGCAATTTTGAACGTCGATCCTGGTTCGTAAACGTGGCTGAGCGCGCGGTTGATCCAGTTCGTCGGACTGTAACGCGTGTATTCGTTGGGGTTGAAGGTCGGATAGTTCGCCATTCCGAGGATTTCGCCCGAACGGGGATCCATCGCGACAATGGACATTCCCTTGGCGCGGGTACGCGCCATTCCCGCTTGAAGTTCTTTCTCGATGATGTACTGGATGTTCTCGTCGATGGTCGTGATCAGGTTTGCGCCCGGTGCCGGCGCCTGCCGCACGGTTTGGAAGCGCCGGCCGCGCGCATCGGTCATCATGACAATCCGCCCGGAATCGCCTTTCACGCTCTCGTTATACTTGTACTCGAGGCCCGCCATGCCCTGGTCGTCGATGTTCACATAGCCAAGTACGTGCGCAGCCAGGTCGCGTTTGGGGTAATAGCGGCGGTCCTCCTTTTGAAAATAGATGCCGGGAAGCCTGGCTTTCTGGATTGCGGCGGCTTCGGTTGCGGTCAGTTTGCGCTTGATCCAGGCGAAGGATTTGCCGGAGTCGAACTTCTGCAGCAGTTCTTCTTTCGAGATGCCGGTCAACGCTGCGAGCGTTTTCGCGACGGTATTGGGATTCTTGATCTCTTCGGGTACGGCAAAAACGGAGTCGACTTTGATGCTGGCCGCGAGTTCGTTTCCGTTTCGATCATAGATGATCCCACGCCGCGGACTCACGTCGAGCATGCGTTGCTGCTGACGCTCCGCGCGTTGCCGGTAGTCCGCAGAGTGCAGGACATGAAGAAAATACAGACGGGTGCCTATAGCCGCTCCCCAAATTCCCATGACGGCTATTAAAATGTAAATCCGTCTTGCGAGAGACTTATCCTTCTTCATACTAGCGGCGGTCTATGACCGCCGACGAGGATTCCGGACCCGGGATTTCGGATTTCGGATTTGTTTCGCTCGGCCATCCAGCCACCCGTCACGGCGCTCATCATTTGGCCCCAAATCCGAAATCCGAAATCCACAAATCCGAAATCGTGCTTCACCTTTTCGCCGCCATTTCCGCCGGCTGCGCGTTCGCCTGCGGCGCCGGCGCTGGGATGGTCAGTGGCGCATCCGCGCTAAGCGTTACAAGCTGTCCGGGAGCCGGAGCGACCATGCCCAGCTGGCCGCGGGCAATCGCGTCAATCCGCTCGGGATTGCGCAGGAACGCGCGCTCCAGGCGGAGCTGCCGGCTGGTTTCGGATAACTGCTCCTTTTTCTTCCGCGCTTCCTCGATCCGATAACCGTACTGGATCCACTGGTAGTGCTGCCAGCCGTAAGCGAAGAGGGCGAACAGAAACATAGCTGCGAGCGCTGTCACCACGATGTAGTCGCGGTGGCTTTTCGAATCGGCTTCCCGGATAACGTTGTTAATAATGCGTTTTTCGTAATGAATTTCGATCGCCATCAACTTTTCTCCCAGGCGCGGAGTTTCGCGCTGCGAGCACGCGGGTTTCGGCGCACTTCTTCTTCGGTTGCGACGACAACTTTCTTCGTCAGCGCGCGTCCGGGAACAGGCGGAGTGCGAAATTTCTGTTTCACGATCCGATCTTCCAGCGAATGAAACGTGATCACGACCAGACGGCCGCCGGATCGAATGACGGTCATCGAGGAATCGAGGAAGCTCTCCAGGCTGCTGAGTTCGCCGTTCACGAAGATCCGCAGCGCCTGAAATGTCCGGGTCGCCGGATGTATCCGGCCACGGGGACCGCCCATCACGCGCTCGATCGCGCGCGTGAGGTCCGTGGTCAACCGCAAAGGCCGCGCGCGCACGATGGAGCGAGCAATGGGACGCGACCGCCGTTCTTCGCCGTAGGTGTAGAGGATGTCGGCGATTTCCTTCTCGGCGTAGGTATTCACCACGTCGGCGGCAGTCAGGTCCTGAGTGCGGTCCATCCGCATATCGAGTGGGCCTTCACGCATGAATGAGAATCCTCGTGATGGATCGTCCACCATCATCGATGAGATGCCGATGTCGGCGAGCACTCCCTCTACTTCGAGAAATCCGTGCCCGGCCGCCAGCGGCGCGATGTTTTTGAAATTCGAATGCTCCATGATCAGCCGTGACCCAAATGACTGCAAACTCTCCCTCGCCCCTGCCAACGCCAGCTCGTCTTGATCGATCGCGAGCACTCGCCCGTCTGGCGCGGTCCGCTCGAGAATTGCGCGCGTATGCCCACCCGCTCCCAGCGTCGCGTCGATGAACCGGCCGCCGGGCTTCGGATCCAGGAACTTCATCACCTCTTCGAGCAGAACCGGTATGTGTCCTAACATGCATCTCTATATTCCCAACTTCCCCAGTACATCGTGATCCTCTTCGGTGAAGGGTTGATCCTTCATCCGTTTGAGGAATCGTTCGTGGTTCCAGACATCCAGATAATTCAAATAACCGAGGACAGCGACTTCTCCCGTCATCTGGGCCGATTCACGCAAAAGAGGCTGAATCAGAATCCGGCCAGACTTATCGATGGCGGCTAACTGACCGTAATAGTTCGTACGATCAAGAAATTTCTTTTTCGTTGGATTTAAGGAAGGGAGCTTGGCGAGTCGTTCTTCAATTTCTTGCCAGACTGGTAAGGGATAAATCAAAACGGATTCACCCGAGAGAGACGTGACGTAGAAATCGCTGCCCCAGGACTCCTCGATGTCGGTTCGGAAGATCGACGGAATCTTGAGCCTACCTTTTTCGTCAACGGTGGCTTGTGCGTTTCCTCGCAACATCGAGTTTGGTCCCCGAAAGGCCAATATGTAACAGTTTTGCCCACTTTTGGCCACTTCAGACTACTAAGAGGACTAAAGGGTGTCAACATTAAAAAGGTCCTTGTTTCTCTTGTAGTCGCGGGCTTTAAGCCGCGGTTATGCTTACATGTTTGTATGAAGGCAGGGATCATCGGCCTATCTTCGGTAGGCAAAACGACAATCTTCAACGTTCTGACGCATGGGCAGGCTGCGGCGGGTCCCGCGGCAGGACGGAAAGCGGAGCCGAACGTCGGTGTTGTGAAGGTTCCGGACACGCGGCTGGACTTTCTTTCATCGAAATTCAATCCGGAAAAGACGACTTACGCGACGGTGGAGTTCATTGACGTCCAGGGGCTGGAGCGAGGCAAAGGGCAGGATATGGCGCTCTCTCCGCTGCGGACGGTGGATGCGCTGGTACACGTCGTACGGGCATTTCAGGATGAATCGGTGCCGCACTCCGAGGGTTCGGTGGATCCGGAGCGGGATAAACGTCACCTGGACTATGAACTAATGCTGGCGGATATCGCTTCCATCGAAAAGCGGATGGAACGGCTGGAGAAAGATCTCAAGAAAATCAAGAACGCAACACTCGAGAAAGAACTCGACTATCTCCAGCGCGCCAAGGCGTGGCTGGAATCGGAGAAGCCTCTGCGAGAGATGGAAGTCGACGAAGATGAGAAAAAGCTGGTGAAGGGATTCGCGTTTCTCTCGGAGAAGCCGATGATCTACGTGGAAAACATCGGTGAAGATCAGCTTGACCGGTTACGACACACGGACGTTTCAAGCGAGGGCGCAAAGCCCCTGGCTAACCGGGCGAACACGGAACAGACCATCATCTCGGGAAAGCTGGAAGCAGAGATGTCAGAACTCCCGTCCGAAGAGCTGAAAACGTTTCTCTCCGACTATGGTCTTGCGGAATCCGGCACCGAACGGTTGATCCGCACAACGTATCGTTTGCTGGGTCTCATATCCTTCTTCACTGTCGGGGAGGAAGAATGCCGGGCGTGGACCATCACCCGCGGGACGAACGCGCAAAATGCGGCGGCAGTTATTCACACGGATCTTTCGGATCACTTCATTCGTGCCGAAGTCTGTCATTATGACGATTTCGTAAAGCACGGAACGATGCAGGCGCTCAAAGAGAAAGGACTTTTGCGGCTGGAAGGAAAAGAGTATCCGGTCAAAGACGGGGATATCATGACAATTCGGCATTCCGGATGAGCCCTTTCACCCAGTCCCTCATCTTCGCGTTCGCGGCCGCGTCGGCCAACGTTATCGGCGGAGTCATCGTTACATCGCACAAGTGGGCCAGAAAATCCCTGCAGTACTTCATCGCGCTGGGTTCAG
>Ga0137415_10006981_pt1 | contig 11204 bp, 8 predicted proteins | sample CZODoug3_1_1_16f_FD_183082 | JGI IMG/M metagenome (GOLD analysis project Ga0137415, IMG submission 183082) | Vadose zone soil fungal communities from Angelo Coast Range Reserve, California, USA - CZODoug3_1_1_16fungal (Hybrid Assembly) | ecosystem: Environmental > Terrestrial > Soil > Vadose...
ATCGGCATCCTGTTGACACCCTGGCAGCCGCGAATCGAGGTGCTCACGGGCGTGTTCGTGACGCTTCTGGCCGCCGGATGGCTCCGGGTCAACACGCAGGCGGGCGGACTCGCAATCTGGGCGCTGCTGCTGAACGGCGTGTTGTATGTGGCTTATCTTGCAGTGACCTTGCTCTTCTGAGCTCGGGGCGTGGCCGGAAGTAGCAGTTTGACGCCGCATCCGCCATCGATGCCGTCGACCAGGAGCACCTCGCCTCGATGCAGTTCGGCGACGCGGCGCACGAGGGCGAGCCCCAGCCCCGCGCCGAGCCCTCGTTGGGAGTCCTGCTCCTCGCCGCGAAAGAAGCGGTCGAAGGCCCGACCGGCGACCTGTGGAGGCATGCCCGGTCCATCGTCCAGCACCGCCAAGTGGACGTCGACCCCGAGCTCACTCGTTTCGATCCGGACCCGCGACCTGGCAAAGCGAAGCGCATTGTCGATCAGATTTCGCAGCGCGACGCCGAGCGCATCCTGGTCGCCGGTCAGCCGGGTATCCGCTCCCGCCGCCAGCTCCAATGTCAGACCGCGCTGCGCAGCTCGCGTCTTGAATTCAAGCGCGACGTGATGCGCGAGCGACGTTACATCAACCGCGGCCCCGTCGAGCTTCGGATCCTGTTGAGCATCGTACCGCGCCAACGTCAGCACCGCATCGACCAAACGCGCCGCCCGGTCGGTTCCGGCAAGGAGCTCATCGAGCGCGGCGTCGCGCTCGCCCCGGTCGGTGGATCGGCGGGCCACCTGCGCCTGCAGACGCATTGCCGCCAGCGGCGTGCGGAGCTCGTGCGCCGCATCCGCCGTCAACGTCCGTTCGTGCAGCAAGGCGTCGCGGACCCGCACGAGCAACCGGTCGATCGCACGCGCGACCGGCTGCAGTTCGTCGGGCAGCCTGGTGGAGTCGACTGGTTTCGATTGCGCCGGGGCGAGCCGATCCAGATCGCGCGAATAGCGGATGAGCGGCTCGGCCGCGGCGCGTACCGTCCAGCCGATCGTCAACGCCAACACCGCCAGCAGTGCGCCGCCCGGCGCCAGCAGCTTCAGCGCGACGGCGTTCGCGACAGCGTCGCGCTCTTCGAGCGGTTGCGCGACATGGATCGTCGCAGCACCGTCCTCCGTGGCGAGCGTATCGACCCGGAATCCGCGGCCGTCCGCGCGGACGAATGCGAATCCACGATCGTCCCGACGCGCGAGAGGTTCGGCGGGGGCGCCGGGCGATCGGTAGGCGATGCCGCCTCCGGGTCCGCGCACCTGGTAGACGATCGGCTCGCCATGCAGGTGATCGATCTCCGCCAGGTCGATTCCTTTGCTGGACTCGGCATCGCGCAGTTCACGGTTCTCGTTCGCGACGAATGCAAGCACGGCGTGCGCGGCATGGTCGAGCGCGACATCGAATCCGCGGTCCGTTTCGGCGATGGCTTCGCTATACAGCCAGAAGCTGCTCACGCACCAGCCCAGCAGCGCCGCCCCGCCGATGGCGACGAGCAGGCGCCGCCGCAGCGACCATCGGCCTGTGCTCATCGCACGACCTGCTCGGCGAGGCGATACCCGAGCCCCCGCAGGGTTTCGATCGCCGAGGCGCCCAGCTTGCGCCGCAGATGGTGGATGTAGACCTCGATCGTGTTGCTGTCGGTCGCATCGTTCCAGCCGTAGAGCGCCTCCTCAAGCTGTTCTCGCGATACCGTCGCGCCCGGGCGCCGCGCTAGCGCAATCAGCAGCGCGAACTCACGGGCGGTCAGGTCGACGGGCTTGCCGGCCAGTATCGCGCTGCGTGCCACCGGGTCGATTGCGAGATCGCCGAGGACGATGCGGTTTTCGAGGCGCCCGCCCCTGCGTCGATCGAGCGCACGCAGCCGCGCGCCGAGTTCGTCGAGGTCGATCGGCTTGACCATGTAGTCGTCGGCACCGGCGTCGAGTCCGGCGACGCGATCTGCGATCCGGTCGCGCGCCGTGACTATCAACACCGGCGTTCGAAGTCCACGTGCACGCGCCGTGCGCAGCAGGTCGAGTCCGCTGCGGTCCGGCAGGCCCAGATCGAGCACGATCGCCTCATAGGGCACGATCGATGGCTGCGGAGCCAGCCAGGCGCTGTGCGCATCCGCGGCGGTCTGGACCCAATCCGTCGCGTGGCCGTCCTGGCGCAGGCCGACCAGCAGCGCGCGGCCGAGCATCGAATCGTCCTCGATCAGCAGCAGACGCATGGTGTGGTCCGGCGGTGCAGTGCGATGAACTTGCAGGCCAGCATATCAAGTGGCCGGCCGGGCCGACGGTTCAGCCATAGTAGGAACGGCCATTGCGGTGTCCTCGGGTGCACGCTGCTACGCGCGCGCCAGCGCAACGGCTTCGCGCATTCAATACAGTCGCCATCGTCGCTTCCATTTCTTAAACAGGTCTTAAACGCGAAATCCGCCACATGGGCCGCAAGCGATCGGCCAGAATTCACCTCCGATTCATCTTTCCGGTCCAGCATCATCGAAGAAATGCTGCATGGACGGCGGAGTCACAGTCATTGGACGTACGACGTACCGTGGAACCCAACGTGTCCGGAGGGCAGACGCCGCTCTGGTTGCGCCGGACCCTGCTGGCAGGCTTGCTCGGCGGCTTGCTGCTATTGGGTTTTATCGTACTGCGGCCTTTCCTGGTGGCCATCGCCTGGGCCGCGATCCTGACTTACGCGTCGTGGCCGTTGCACCGGCGCGTAGTGGCGTGGCTGCGGGGACGCCGTTCTTGGGCCGCACTGGCCATGACAGTCATGCTGACGCTGGGCGTGGGTGCATCGCTGCTCTGGTTGGGCCTGTTGCTGCGTCAAGAGGCCGTCGCAGTTCTTCGCGAGGCGACCGCGTTTCTACAGTCAGGCCAGCCTCTGCCGGAGCCGGTCCTGCGCATTCCTTGGGTGGGTCCCTGGCTGCAGGAGCAACTTGTCGAAATCGGCAGCGATAGCGCTGCCTGGGGCCGACAACTGTCGGAGCTGACCGGGCAATGGGGCGGCCACGCCATGCGCATCGCCGGCGGCATCGGGCTGAACGCCCTGAGCTTCGGAGCTGCCCTGCTGACCGCGTTCTTCCTGTTCCGTGACGGAGACCACCTGCTCGAACAGCTGCGCAGCATCCTACGCAGCCTTCTTGGGGATCGGGTGCAGGCCTATTTCACGGCGGTCGGCGCCACCACGCGTGCGGTCGTCTATGGCCTCTTACTGGCGGCCTTTGCTCAAGGTCTGACGGCGGGTCTGGGTTACTGGGCGGCGGGCGTACGTGCTCCGGCCTTCTGGGGCGCGGCGACTGTCGTGGCGGCCCTCATTCCATTCGGCGCGTCGTTGCTCTGGGGTTCGATCGGCGTGTGGCTGCTTCTGCAAGGCGATGTCGGCGCCGGCATCGGCCTGCTTTTATGGGGTGCTTTGGCGGTCAGCGCGATCGACAATCTGGTGCGAGTCCTGGTCATCAGCGGCGTCGCCGAGACTCCCATGATGCTCGTGCTATTCGGCCTTCTGGGTGGCATCGCGTCCTTCGGGTTCATCGGCATGTTCGTCGGCCCGGTGATCCTGGCCATCCTGTTCGCGCTCTGGCGCGAATGGGCAGCGGACAACGCTCAACACCGCGCCGAGCATCGAAACTCGGAACTGCTCGGTTCCTCCAAAATAGAATCCCGCTAGGCGGCGACGAACTGCTGCCCGCCGTCAATATCGTAGGTCGCGCCCGTGAGGGCCGTGTTGGTCATGATGTGTACGGCGAGCGCGGCGACGTCGGCCGGTCCGACGACGCGCCGGATGGGAAGCGTGGCGCGAAGCTGATTGCGGCGGTTTTCGAGCTGATCGCCGAGGAGCGATGCCGACAACGGTGTGTCGACGAAGCCGGCGGCGATGAGGTTGACCCGGACGGGCGCGAGCTCGAGCGCCAGGTTGGCTGTCAGGGCGGGGAGTGCGGCGGTGATTGTCGACGCGATCCCGAGGCCGACGCCTGGGCGCCGGCCGCCGGTGCCGCCCATGAACAGCAGCGTGCCTCCCGGTCTCACCTTGTCGACGGCGTTGCGGGCGACCTGGAGTACCAGCAAGAGGTGGTCGTCGAGGGCCCGGCGCGCCTGCGTGAAGTCCATGTCAACGATGCGCCCGTAGTACGGCCGGCCAGCTGTAACCATCACGTGGTCGATCGTGGTCGGCAGGTCCCGGAAGAACCGCTCGAGGGGAGCAGGATCCGTGGCGTCGAAGGCCGCGGTGCTCAGCGCGCCGAGCTCGCTCGCGGCACGCTGCAGGCGCTCGGGATTGCGGCCGGTGAGGATCACGTTGGCTCCCTCAGCGCGTGCTCGCCGGGCCGTCTCGAGCCCGATGCCCGAGCTGGCGCCGATCACGACGACGGTCTGCCCGGTGAGCTCGGCTTTGGCGCTCATGCCGTCACTTGCGACCGAACCGGCAAGCGGCAGTTTCTCAAGCGTCATGGAGGCATCCTTGTTTGGCCGATCCAGGGCGAACGAGACTGAGGACCGCCAGGGGCCCGTCGAGCACGAGGCGGGTGAGCGACATAGGCTCGCCTCCGTACGTCAGGTGTTCGATCAGTGGTCGTCAGCCGCGCTACCGCAACGATCTTAACGCCGCTGTCGTGGTCCTGGCGTAGCACTTCCGCGAGCGGTTGGCTCTTGTCCCACGGGATTCCGCAGGCACAATCTCGCATCGCCAAATGCTCAACCCGGGTATGGCCCAGCGGTGGCGTCGTTGCCGCCGTCGACCACCAGGTTGGCGCCCGTCACGTAGCTCGCATGCTCCGAGGCCAGGAACTGCACGCAGGTCGCGACCTCGGCCGGTGAAGCGAGGCGCCGCATCGGGATACCGGCGGCAAGCTCGCGCAGACTCTGCTCGGGATCACCGCCCTTCTTGGCCAGGATCTCGTCGACCATCCGCGTGTGGATCTCGCCCGGGCAGACCGAGTTGACGCGGATACGGTCGCGGGCGTGATCCAGCGCCATGCAGCGCGTGATCTGGACGACGGCGCCTTTGCTCGCGCAATAGGCGACGTGATTCGTCTCGCCGTTAAGACCCCACTCCGAGGCGACATTGACGATCGCGCCGCCGCCGTGCTGCCGCATGTGCCGCACCGCGGCGCGGCTCATGTAAAAGAGCGCGTTGACGTTCACCGCCATCGTGTCCAGCCACTGCTCGTCGCTGGTCTCGACGGCATCGGCCGTATAGAGAATGCCGGCGTTGTTGACGAGCACGTGCAGCGCCCCGAGGCGGGCCACCGTGTCCGCCACCAGCCGGTCGCTCGCGCCCGTTGTCCGCAGGTCCGAGGCCGCGAACTCGGCGTGCCCGCCGGCGGCGCGGATCGCCGCGACGACCTGGAGTCCGCGCTGCTCGTTGCGGCCGCAGACCATGACGGCGGCACCGGACTGCGCGAACACCTTGGCACAGGCCTCGCCGATGCCGGTGGTCGATCCCGTCACGAGCACCACTTTGCCACTGAAGTTCATGAGCGAGTCCTCTCTTCGTGTGCGCGCCGGCTTCAGACCGGCTCGACGGCCGGGCGCAGGTCGCCGCGCTGCGGAATGGTCGAGTGGCCCCAGAGCTGGCGTTCGCGGATGAACGGCAGCGGATGCTGGGGGTGCGCCGACTCGAACTCCCGGGCCAGCCGGTGTCCGTCGAAGATCGCGTTCAGCGCCTGCCGTGGAGCGTGACAGTCGCCAATTCGATAGACGGCCTGCACTTCGTGGCGCTGCCATTCCGCGCGCCGCGCCTTGAGGTCCGCGTAGAGCGCGCCATTGGGCACGCGCGCGGTCACGAGCACGAGCGCATCGCACTCGAGGTCGACCAGCTCGTCGCTGGTGCGCCGTCCCCAGCGGCCTGGCTCGACCTCGTACAGCCCGGCGCTGTCGCGGTACAGGTAGAAGAGCCGGAGCCGACCCGGGACGAAGCTGTGCGCCCAGTGATTCGTCAGGAAGCGGATCCCCTTCTCGTGCAGCATGCGTTTGTTGTTCGGCATCTCCATCGTGTATTTGGAGAACTCGGCGACCATGTTCATGTTGGTCACGAGCGTGACCGCTTTGCCCTGGTCGGCCAGCAGTTCCGCCATCGCGACGCCCGTGAAATAGCCGTCGCCATCGAGGACGACCACCTTCTCGCCGACGACCCGCTTGCCACCCATGATCTGCTCTGGCGTCAGCACCTCGGCGCGCTCGGCGTCAGCCCCGGCGACCGGCCGGTGCACCTCGGCACCGAGGCCGTCGGTAGCCCAATGCGCGCCGGTGGCGATGACGACCTTGTCGGCGCCGTACTGCAGGACGTCATCAGCCGTCATGGCCGGGACACCGAGGTGCACTTCGACGTTGCGCAGCTTCTCGAGCTGGATCTGGCGATAGCTGATCAGACGGCCGTACTCCGCGCAGCGCGGATAGCGCGCGACGTCGCGCCAGTGGCCGCCGAGCTCGGGCGCGCAGTCGCGCAAGTGCACCGTGTAGCCGCGCTTGCCCAGGACCATCGCGCATTCCATCCCGGCCGGTCCCGCGCCGACGACCAGCACCGAGCACGGGTCGGCGGCCGGCTCGAAGTGCTCCGGATGCCAGCCACGGCGGTACTCTTCGCCCGAAGTCGGATTCTGCGTGCACGAGAGCAGCGCCTGCTGCTGCATGCGCGACACGCAGATATTGCAGCCGATGCACTCGCGGATGTCCTCGACCCGCCCCTCGGCAATCTTCGTCGGCAGGAACGGATCGGCGATGCTGGGGCGGGCCGCGCCGATCACGTCGCACTGGCCCGAGCGCAGGGCTGTGACCATGTCGTCGGGGCTCGTGAACCGGCCATTGCTGACGACCGGCACGCTCGCGCCGACGATGGACTTCACGTGCGAGACGAAGGGCCGCATCCAGTTGGTCTTGCGGAAGCGGGAGCTCCCCGCGTCCTCGCCCCACTCCTCGTAGTCGCCAATCTTGACCGCCCAGAGATCGCAGACGCCCTCGCTGTGCATCAGCTCGACGAAATGCAGGCCTTCGTCGAAGTGCTGGATGCGGCACTCGCCGTTGATCGTGTCGGTCTCGAAACGGGTCGTGACGGCCAGCCGGTCGCCGACGGCCCGCTTCAGGGCCGCCATCACCTCGATGTAGAAGCGCGCCCGGTTGGCGAGCGAGCCGCCGTAGCCGTCGCTGCGGCGGTTGTAGCGCCGCTCGAGGAACTGCATCGGCAGCGTGCTGTCGGCGCCGCTGACTTCCACGAGGTCGAAGCCGGCCTGCTCGGCACGCTCCGCCGCGAGCACGTACATGTTGATGATCGCCCGGATGTCGTCCTCGTCGGCCGCCGCGTCGTAAAGGCAGCGCTCGGGGAACACGTTCGACGGCAGCCCGCTTGGCCCGCGCGCCACCTCACGGGATTCGAGGCACGGCGAATGCATGCCGTTGTACCAGAGCTGCACGCCCGCCAGCGACCGGTGTCGGTGCACTTCGTCGCACAGGTAGCGCAAATTGACAACATCGCCGTCGTCCCACAGGCGGGCCGAGTGCCACGGGTACTCGTCGGACTCGGGATGGATCGAGCAGAACTCGGTGCACACGACCGCCCAGCCTCCTTCCGCCTTCATGCCACGAAAGCGCGCCTGCGTCCCCGGCCGGTCCGAGCCGTAGCCAGTGCAGTGCGAGGTCTGCCAAAAACGGTTACGCATCGTCTTCGGGCCGAACCTGACCGGCTCGAACAGGATGTCGTACTTCGGATTGCGCGCCATCGCCTCCCCTCTCATGAACTCGTACTAAACTGAACGCCTCGGGCAGCGCCGTGCACGGCGGCGCAGCCAAGAACAGCAGACCAGAACTGCGAATTGCCGCCCGTGTGAAATGACGCAAAACCGGGGAGGATTCCATGAATGCGCGAACATTCGGACCTGTGTTCGGGTTTGGGCTTGCACTGGCAACGGCGGCAGCCTACGCCGATCGACCGGTCGACCATCCGACGATCATCGTCACGGTGGTCCAAGGACAAATACATCTTTCCGAAGAGACGGCGGATATCCTTGAAACGGAGGGCGGGGTGGTCTGGAAGCTTCCGGCCGGTAGCGGCTACTCGTTTCCGGATGAGGCGATCGTCGTTGCGTCGTCGAAAGGCGTGCACGACTGCCATGTCACCGACAACGGCCGAGGCTTTCGCTGCGACAAGCTGAAACACGTACACGGCAAGAAATACAAATACATTGTCAACCTGACGGCCAGCGGGTCGGGCCAAGCGCCGCCGGCTCTGGACCCGTTCATCCTCCATCACGACAGACCGGGCAACCCCTAAGGTCAGGCCGCAACGGCGTCCAGCATCGCGTCGACCCGGGCCAGGGCGATGCCGAGTTCCGAGTCGGCCCCTGCGCCGGACTGCGCTGCAATGGTGGCCGCATCGTTGCGCGCCGCACGGGCGGCGGTCGCCTCCCCGGCAAGCCATTCGGACTCGGCGCGGCTGCACAGCAACACCCCGAGGCTGAGCCGGTCGCCCAGTTGAAGTAGCAGGGCCTGCCCCCGATCGAGGCACTGCCGCGCTGCGGCCGGCGCCCGGCGGCGAGCGTGGGTCAGCCCCAGGTAGCCGAGGACCTGCCCCTCGGTACGGGAGTCTTCGATGCGCTGCGCCACCACCAGCGCCGCTTCGTAGGCCTCCTGCGCCAGGACGAAGCTGGAGGTCGCGTCGTGCACCAGTCCGAGGTTGCACAGCACGACGCACTCGAGTCGCGCGTATCCAAGCTCCCGCGCCACGGCCAGGGCGGCCTCGGATACAACGCGAGCGTCGTCGAGCCTTCTTTGCAGATAGTTCATCCATCCCAGGTTGCACAACCGGTTGCCCTCGTGCTGGCGATCGCCAAGCTCGCGGGCGATCAGGAGCGACTCCTCGCAACCTGCTCGTGCCTCGTCCATGCGGCCAAGATTGGCGTAGAGCGTGACCAGGTTTCCGAGCAGGATGCCCTGCCAACGCCGGTCGCCAGTGGCGCGCGCGACCGCCAGTGCGGATTCGAAGTGCACCTGCGCGCCGTCGATGCGTCCGGCCTCGAATTCCACCGTACCCAGACCGTTGAGGGCGGCGCATTCGAGATCCGCGTCGCGTATCTCGCGCGCGATTTCGAGCGCTCGCGCGTGCTCCGCGCGCGCCGCGTCCGGCCGGCCGGCGCGCGCATGCAGCGTGGCCAGGCTCACCGTCACGCTGGCCACGCAGCGCAGGTCGCCAGCCGCAAGGGCAGGCGCGAGCGAGCTCTCGAGACGTTCCTGGGCTTGCGCCGGGGCGCCCGAGGCCGCGAGCGCCTCGCCAAATGCTGCCTGGGCACGGGCTGCGGCCGCGCCCTGCAGCTTCGGCATCGCACAAACCGCGGCGGCCAGATCGATCCCCGCCTTGAAGGGTCCGTGCCGGCTCAGTGCCGCCCAGGCGCCGTCGAGCGCGCCGGCGGCGGCATGCGCGTTGCCCGCGGCAATGTTGCGCCGACACGCGGCAACCAGGTTGTTCAGATCGGCACAACGGTTTTCCATGGCACGCCGCGGCCCGAATGCCCCGAACCACTCACCATGCCTGCGCCGCGCGGCTTCGAGGGCCTCGGCGCCGCTGCCGCGATAGCGGCCTTCGGTCTGCAGATGCTCCATCGCGTAGGCTTGCACGCTGACCAGCAGGTCGAAGCGCTCGTTGCCGCATGGACGTACGAAGGACTTGTCGACCAGCGACTGCACGACGTCCACCGGCCAGGGCGGATCGTCGATCGATGAGAAGTCGAGTACCGCTTCGGCAGCCTCGAGCGTGAAGCCGCCTTCGAACACCGAGCACTGCGCCAGCGCGAGCCGTTCGGCGGGCGCAAGCAGATCCCATGACCAGTCGAACGCCGCGCGCAACGTCGACTGCCGGTCCCGTCGGCCGCCACTGGACGCCAGTACACGGAAGCGCTCGTTCATGCGCGCAAGCAGGCCTCGGGGAGCCAGCGTGCGCACCCGGGCCGCCGCCAGTTCAATCGCCAGCGGCAGGCCGTCGAGCAGCCGAACCAGCGGAGCAATGGCGGCCTGGTCCTCCGGAGTCGGATCGAAGTCGTTGCAGGACGAGGCCGCACGGCGCCGAAACAGGATTTCCGCGTCGCCCGGCTCCAGCGGCGCCAGAGCCAGCACCTGCTCGCCGCCGATGCCCAGCACCTCGCGCGAAGTCACCAGGAAACGGGCATCGCCGGCGCGTTCGAGCCAACGCCCCAGCGTGGCCTCGGCATAGCGCACGACCTGCTCGAAATTGTCCAGGATCACCAGGCAATTGCCGCGGCCGGCGATCGCGTGGCCGAGTTGCGTCACCGGATCGTCCTTGCCAAGCGGCACGTCCAGCCCCAGCGCCACCGCAAGCAGCACGCCCTCGATCGACCGAGCCGCCGCGAGGTCGCAGAACCAGACGCCGCCCGGCAGCTCGTCGATGCGGGTCCAGCCGAAATGGGTCGCCAGACGGGTCTTTCCGCAGCCGCCGATCGCAAGAATCGATACCAGCCGCGCGCCCTGGTCGAAGCGCTGCTGAAGCTCGCTCATGCAGGCACGGCGTCCGACAAACTCGTATACCCGCGGCCCGGTATCGTGCCGATGACCTGCGGTCCGAGCAGCTTGCGCAGCGAGCTGATCTGTACCTGAAGGTTGTTTTCCTCGACCACCAGCCCGGGCCAGACGAGATCCAACAACTCGGCCTTGCCCACCAGCCGATCGCGCCGGGCGATAAGCGCCAGCAGCACCTCGAACGCCCGCGCCCCCAGCGGTGCCGGCTGCCCGTCCACCAGCACCTGGCGGGACGCCGGGCGAATCTCGGCATTGCCGAAGCGAATGGACGTGCGCACGTGGCTTCCGGTCCCGGCTCGGGCCAATCCCCTGATGGAAACGCAGTTTGATCGCACTGCCGCGCCGGGGCAAGCGTTCCGCCCCGGATCCCCTTGCCATTCTCATTGCGCCGATCGGCCGCCGGCCTGCCCCTTAAGCACGGTCCGAACGTGTTTCAGAACGTTTAAGACCGGTTTCAGTCCGCTCAAGGACTGCAAGGCATCGTCAGTCGCAAAGTACGGTCATCGATTCGGTGCGCCGCACCGGACAAATCCAGGAGACAGACGATGAACGCCAACCAGTACTCGATCCGCCCGAACCAGCTCTGCGCCGCCGGTGCCGCTGCGCTGGCCTCCACGCTGGTGCTGAGCAGCGTGCTCTGGCTGTTCGCCGGCAACCTCCCGGCCGCTGCGGCAA
>Ga0137415_10006982_pt1 | contig 11203 bp, 10 predicted proteins | sample CZODoug3_1_1_16f_FD_183082 | JGI IMG/M metagenome (GOLD analysis project Ga0137415, IMG submission 183082) | Vadose zone soil fungal communities from Angelo Coast Range Reserve, California, USA - CZODoug3_1_1_16fungal (Hybrid Assembly) | ecosystem: Environmental > Terrestrial > Soil > Vadose...
GATCGACCGCGAAAGGTTTGAAAAGGTCGTAAACGGATTATCGGACCTGCTGGAAGTGCGAGACAAAATGAACGTGATGGTGCGCGAACTGTCCCTGGGCGAACGCATGAAGATGGAACTCATCGCTGCGCTCATTCACGAGCCGCGCGTGCTTTTTCTCGATGAACCGACGATCGGGCTGGATGTGGTCAGTCAAAAACGCGTCCGCGAATTTCTGCGTATCTACAATGAGCAACATCACATCGTGACGCTGCTTACCAGCCATTACATGCAAGATATCCAGGAGTTGTGCCATCGGGTTCTGGTGATCGATCACGGCAAAATCTTCTTTGACGGACCGCTAGAAGAGATCGTCGATCGGTTTTCAGGATACAAAATTCTGAGTCTAACCTTTGAAAAAGAAGCAACGCGTGATCTTTCGCGCTTTGGTGAAGTGACCGAACAAACGCCGGTTTCGGTGCAGCTAAAAGTTCCGCGCGCAAAAGTCACGGAAACCTGCCGGGAACTTCTTGAGGCGTGTGATGTTAGCGACATCAACGTCCAAGAGGTGCCCGTGGAAGAGGTGATCCGGCAGTTGTTCGGCGAACGACGCGAGGATTATGAGGCGGCCAGTCTCGCAGCGGCGGAAGTGGCGCAGGCGGGTTAGAGTAGCGCGAGCCTCTGACTTGCGAGAGACCAAGCGGGACAGATCCGCTAGTTCAATGCAAAACTCGGCAGGATGCTCTTTTCCATCGCTTCGGCAAAAGTTGGATACTGCGGCGCCCACCCCAAGCGACGCAGCTTTTCGTTGCTGACACGTTTGTTGCTGTCGCCGCGCCTGCGTTGTTCTTGCTCTAATTTCCCGATTGGCGGCAGCGGGCGATTCAGTCTCTGCGCCAGCCAGGTGTAACATTCGCTTTGGAGAATCGGCTGATCATCAACAACGTTGTAAATCTGACTGGTCTCGGTTTTTCCATTCAGCAAAAAGAAGAGCGCGGACGCGATGTCATCTCGATGGACCTGATTTACAAAGCGATCATTCTCCGGATCGATGATCGCCTTGCCCTCCAAGAATTTCGTCAGTAAAGCAGACCGTCCCGATCCATAGATTCCAGCGAGCCGCGCGACGATGCCGCCGTGATCGAGAACCAATGCTTCAGCTTCAAGGAGGATGCGGCTCGTGTCCCGCGTTGGTTTTGTCTCGCTTTCTTCCGTCCCCCAAGCTCCATCGCGTTGCGCGTAAACGCTGGTACTGCTCGTGAAGAGCGTTTTCGATTTTGGAAATGTGTCTAGAAGATTGCGTGCACCGTTCAGATAAAGCTGCCGATAGATACCGGCGTCGCCGCCGCGCGAACTCGCACAATGGATCACTGCATCGACTCCGGCCGCTGCCAGAGCCGATTGAGCGACCTCAGCGCATTTTGATATATCGACTCCGCGAACGGGATACGGCTTCGCTGCTAAGCTCGCTGCGGATTCGGTAGAACGGGTCCAGGCTTCTACCGCCCAGCCGGCAGCATGAAATAAATCGGCCGCCGCTTCCCCAACATAACCACATCCGGCGATTAAAATTCGCGGCATGGCTAACAAAAGTCCGCTTCAAGCGGGAACATAGACTTTCAGTCTGTGGGGCCAGCGGGTTTGAAACCCGCTGAACCGACAACGGGCATCATGCCCGTTGGGCACACAGACAAAATGTCTATGTTCCTATGCACCTGCGATTTCGATTTCGTCAAAAATATTTCTCTGAATGGCGCGAACTTGTTTCAGACGAATCAGCTCCAGAAGCGCCAGAAACGTTACGACTAATTCCACGCGCGACACAGCGGCGCCAAATAGATCAGAAAACCGGAGCCGAGAGCCAGTCGCGACGCGTTGCAAAATTACGTCGATCTTCTCCGAAACGCTAAAACGCTCGCCAGGGATTTCCTGTACGTCCTGTCGCGCTTCGATCCTTTTGATCACCGTTTGGAACGCACTAATGAGTTGAAAAATTCCGACTTCGCCCAACCGCAGCGGTTCCTGTAATGCCAGAGAGGAGGCGCCTTCTCGGGCAAAAATCTTCTCTTGTTCCAACTCGCGCAGATGCAGTTCGGCTGCCGCTTCCTTAAACTTCTTATACTCGATCAGTTGCCGGATTAACTCCCAGCGCGGATCGTCTTCGCCCGCGTCTTCTTCCGGAGGCTGTTGGTCAATTGGCAAGAGGCTGCGGCTTTTCAGGTAAATAAGGTTGGCCGCCATCACGATAAATTCGCCGGCCAACTCGATGTTCAGCTCTTTGAACGCTTGGAGATACTCCAAGTACTGACTGGTGATGCGTTCGAGCGAGATATCGTAAATGTCGATCTCATCCTGTTTGATGAGATAAAGAAGGAGATCGAGCGGACCTTCGAAAACCTCGAGCTTGACCTTGTAATCGGCTTCCATGTGTCGCGCTCGATTTTAGACGACTGCACCTTAAAGTAAATTGTGCGGACGAGACGTGCAGCCATTGTGCGGCACGCCGCCCGGTATCGTGCGAGAACGGCTAGTTAAGCGGGAACTTTGCGGTGAATCCAAACGCTGTTCACCAGCCCGAGACCAAACATGATCATCAGCACAAAAGAGCCGCTGTAACTGATCAATGGAAGCGGCACGCCGGTGATTGGCAGCATGGCGATGGTCATCCCCATGTTTTGAAAAATATGCGTGAAGATGAGGGCTGTGATCCCCACCACCAGAAGCAGTCCCAGTTGATCACCGGCAAAAAACGCAACAAAAAGACATATCATCAGAAGCAACGCGAACCCGCCGAGGAGAAGTACTCCCCCAACAAATCCCCATTGCTCTCCAATGGCGGAGAAAATGTAGTCGTTGTGCACAGCCGTCGCGGGAAGAAACCCAAGCTCGATCTGTGTATTTGGCGCCTTAAATCCTTTGCCGGACCAGCCACCTGAACCAATGGCAATGAGAGATTGATTAATCGCCCATGCAGAACCCTGCTTGTCGATATCGGGATGCGTGAAGGCCGTGATCCGTTGTTGCTGATATGGCTTGAGCCCGAAATTAATCGCGATCGGAATAAAAGCGATTGCGATGAGAATGATGCAAATCAAATAACGTAACGGCAGTCCTCCGACAAACCAGAGCGCCAGGAGCACCGGAATCCAAATGATAACCTCGCCCAAATCGGGTTGCAGCAGAATGAGCAGGCACGGCGCCCCGGCAATCGCACCAGACAGTAACAACCGCAGCATGGGGTGCATCTCGCGAAACTGAGTAAGGAATAGCGCCAACACCATGATCCCGGCGACAACAGCAAGTTGCGCCGGTTGAAAGTTGATTGGACCTACATGCAGCCAACTCCGCGCACCGTAGACCTTCGTGCCGATAAACTTTGTCAAAATCAGAAAGACGATGCCGGCTAAATACATCGGCAACGCGCCCCAACGGATCCAGCGGTAGTGAATCAAACTGGTCAGCATGAACGCAAATACGCCGACAGCGATCCAATTCGCCTGCTTTCGCCAGAAGTCTGCTGCATAGGGATCGGTGCGCGAGGACGTCGCGCTGTAGATTGCTATGACGCCAAAAATCGCGAGCGCGAGCATCGTTACCAGCAAAAGCCAGTTTTGGCCGAGCAACTTTCGCAGAAACGGCGTCATGCTACGTGATCCGCTAAACTCCCGATGCCTTCAACAGGAAATTTGGGAATGATTACACGCAAGTTGCGACAGTGGCAAAACCTTCAGGCAAAAACCCCGAACTCCGCAGAACTGGCGAGCATGGTCAGTTCGCAAATTCAAGGGAGCGTCTGATTTGTGACTTATGGGTTTGCCTTCTGGTTTCACGTTGCAACCCGGCATTTCTCGCATTTCCAAATAGCTGAAGGTAAGCGTTTTACAATAATTTTCGCACAAGATTGCCGGTTCGCTTGTCTCCAGATTTAGAGCCCACTAAAGTACTCTCCCCGTTGCACGTTTTGGAGGTTCACCGTGGCCAAGAAAAAGAAAAACACGAAACGAAAGCTCGCTCATCCAAAGTTGCCGATGCAGCGCCAACTGAATTTGCGGCACGAGGGAACGCATTTCGATCTGCGCGCCATCTTTGATGACTTAAACCACCGGTACTTTCGAGGGCGTCTTCGCGGGTACGAGGTCATGTGGGGCCGGCGAAGGAGACATCGCCCAAGAGAGAATTTCGTTTTTGGCACGATCCAGGAGCAAGACCGCGTCATTCGAATCAATCCTGCGCTGGACCAACCGTTCGTGCCGACCTGGTTTTTGCGTTACGTGCTTTATCACGAAATGCTGCACTCGGTAGTGCCCGATCAAACCCTATCACGCAACCGCCGGCGAGTTCACACTGATGAATTCAACCGCCGGGAGCGCGAATTCCCACAGTATCGACGCGCGCGGCGCTGGGAAGAAGAAAATCTCTCGCGGTTTTTGCGCTAAACAGCGTTAGCGGCTTTGCATAACTGGCGCCGGAGAGGGCCTCTCAGACAGCGAGGGCGTCGTCGCTACGTTCTTTTTGATGAGATACCAAAGCGTCGTCGCGAGCAGGAGAGAGATCAACTTCGCGCGCCAGTTGTTCAGAATCAGTCTCTTCATATTTGCTGTGCAACAAAATTTCCGCGATCCGTTGCCGGAAGGTCTCCGGTGTGAAATTGCGCTCGATTCGGCGCCGGTGGCAAATGGAAATACTGCCGGTCTCTTCGGAGACGACCACCGCCACCGCGTCCGATTCCTCGGTAATCCCGAGCCCGGCGCGATGACGTAAGCCCAGGCTGCGATCCAACGTTTCTCGCTGGCTTACAGGAAAAATGCACGCAGCAGCTGCAATTCGTCCGTTGCGAAGGATCACTCCGCCGTCGTGCAATGCAGCCTTTGGATGAAAGATAGTGAGGATCAGCTCGACCGAAAACTCTCCATCGATTATCACGCCCGTTTCCTCGTAAACACGAATCGATGTGTCGCGCTCGATCGCGATGAGCGCGCCGAACTGTTTATTGGCCAACTGCGTCACTGCCTCGGCCAGATCATGGACGGTCTCTCGCTTCTCGCTCGTCAGCGAGAAAATTGGATGTCCGCCAAGCGCAGCCAGGCCACGCCGCAGCTCCGGCTGGAAAATGACGAGTAAGGCGACTGCAAGGAAAACCGAGAAGCTTCGGACGAGCCAGCCAATCACAACCAAATTCAGCAGCGTCGAAATTAGCGTCAGCGTCAGAAAAACGATCGCCAAGCCTGTGAGCACTTTTGCCCCGCGAGTTCCCCGAAAGTAGAGGTAGCCGTAATAGATCGCCACGCTCAGCAGAATGATTTCGAACAGGCTGCGCCAGCCCCTGAACCAGAGATCGATGAGTTGATGAATCATCCTGTCCTCCCAAGGATTGCCTCCGTTACACGCAACGCACTCACATTTTCTTTAACATCATGAACCCGGAACACGTCTGCGCCGCGCGTGCGCAGGAGCGCAGTCAACGCGACTGCAGGCGCTCCGCGGTCGTCCATGTCCGGCGACTCGATTAGTTTCCCCAGAAACGATTTGCGGGAAACGCCAATCACGAGTGGTCGGTCATGCGCGCGAAGCCGCTCCAGCTGCGCGAGCAATTCCAGATTGTGATCGAGCGTTTTCCCGAAACCAATGCCCGGATCAAACGCAATTGCCATGGGATCAATATTACAACCTATGGCGCACGCATATTGTTGTCGAAAAAAAAACGCCACTTCTGAAACAACATCGTCATATCGGGGCTGCTTCTGCATCGTCCGCGGAGTTCCTTGCATATGCATGATAATCAAAGCCGATTTCGTTTTTGCAATCACCGACAACATTCCGTCGTCTCCTCGTCCCCCCGTGACGTCATTCACAATCGAAGCGCCTGACTGAATCGCTGCGAGCGCGACCTCCGTTTTCGAGGTGTCGATTGAAATCGGAACGTCGATCTTCGTTCGTAGCTTTTCGATCACTGGAATGACTCGACGTAATTCCTCGTCGGCGGCAATTGGTTCGGCGCCAGGTCGCGTCGATTCGCCACCGACATCAACGATGTCCGCGCCATCTGCGGCCATTTTCAGGCCGTGCTCGATGGCTTTCTCCGCTGCAAAAAATTTCCCGCCGTCGGAAAACGAATCCGGAGTGACATTCAACACCCCCATGATCAGTCCCTGGCGCGAAAGATCGAAGATGCGGTCGCCGATTTTCCACAGTCTCCCACGCATCATGCGATGAGACTAACACGGGACGCGGATTATTCGAAAAATGCCGAAATCAGAATGGGAGAATCAACAATGAAGGATGCCGAAGCTCGACGGAATGCCGATATCTGAGTGACGGGGCAGCCACAGCTGAGCGCTCTTTCGTCATTTAATCATTCGAGCTTCCTTCGTGATTCGTCATTCGTGCTTCGTCATTTCTTCCTGGAATAGCGCCCCATCAATTCACCCTGAGCAATCACATGGCCTTTCATCGCAGCATCCAGCTGCCCTCGTCTTGCACCGGCTGGCAAATCCAACTCTCGATCCAGGGCGAAAATCTTGAAGTAGTAGCGGTGCATGCCCGAAGGTGGACACGGTCCGCCGTAGCCCGATTTGCCGAAGTCGTTTGTGCCGTGCACTCCTTTCGGCGTGCTTCCTTCCGCAACAGTGCTGGTTTGCGGCGAGATGTTCCAAGCCGTCCAATGCGTGAACAGTCCGCTCGGCGCATCTGGATCATCAACGATTAACACAAGGCCTTTCGCTTCGGAAGGCACATCAGAAATCTGCAAAGACGGACTGGTGTTGGCGCCGTCGCACGTAAATTTTGATGGAATGTTACCGCCTTGCTGGAAGGCAGAACTTGTGATCTTCATTTTAGCTCCTCCTGCAGCAAACGTAGCGATCGCCGCCAGTAAAATCGCCGATGCGCCGGCAAGAATCGCCTTTTGCATAGATAGACCTTCTGTTGAAATCGCGGTAAATCGACAAACCTGACCATATTGTTTCGCCCAAATGCCTGTCAACGGACGTAAGATTCGAGAACAAGTTCTGGCGCTCCTGGCCCGGAAAGATTATCGGCCGCTCAACAAGGTCGACATGGCGCGCGAACTTCGGTTGGCGGCCAGTGAACGAGTTGTCTTGCGCAAAACGCTGCGTCAGCTAGAGCGCGCAGGCGAAATCGCGCGCATCCGCAAAAACCGGTATGTCTTACCGGCCGAGGCGGATCTCGTAACCGGCAAACTGTCGATCCATCAGGTCGGCTACGGCTTTCTTTCACCGGAAACACCGGGCGAGCCCGATGTTTTCATTGCAGCGGAAAATATCGGAACGGCGATGCACGGCGACCGCGTCGTTGCTCGTATATCGCCTGATACGCCTTATGGGCGAATCAAAGGACGGCGCGAAGGACGTGTGATTCGAATCCTTGAACGCGCACACGATACGATCGTCGGCACGCTCCAGCGGTCGCAGAATTTTTACTACGTCATCCCAGATGATCCGCGCTTCGTGCATGACGTCTACGTCCACCCGGACCGAAATCAGCGACAACAGCCATCAGCGAACGTTGGCGACAAAGTCGTGGTTCGTCTGGATGTGTGGGAGTCGCGCCACGTCAATCCCGAAGGCGAAATCATCGAAGTGCTCGGGGCAGCGTCCGCAGCGGGCGTCGACGTGCTCTCCATTATCCGCAAATTTCATCTGCGCGCAGAATTTCCAAAAGATGTTTTGAATCAGGCGGAGCGGATTTCCGAACAAATCGTTGCGCGACAACTCGAGGGACGCGAAGATTTGCGCAAAGAATTTGTTGTCACAATCGATCCCGATGACGCGCGGGATTTCGATGACGCGATTCAGGTCGAGAAGATCAAGAACGGTTGGCGCCTCGGCGTGCACATTGCCGATGTCGCCGCCTACGTGGAACCTGGCAGCCCGCTGGATCGCGAAGCGCGCCGGCGCGGGAATAGCGTGTATTTGCCCGATCGCGTGATTCCAATGTTGCCGGAACGGTTGAGCAATGTTGTTTGCAGTCTCAAACCCGGAGTCGACCGGCTTACACATTCAGTGTTTATCCATTTCGATAAAAATGGCGTGGTGAGGAGTGCGCGCTTTGCACACAGTGTGATTCGCAGCGTTCACCGGCTTACATACAAACAAGCCTACGCGATCTTAACGTCCCCACTCCGTGACCAATTAGGCGAACGTCTGCATCTTGCCTGGGAACTTGCTGCGTTACTGCGCAAGAAACGATTCCAGCACGGCGCGCTCGACCTCGATTTTCCGGAAGTGAAAGTTTGGGTCGATAAACAGGGTCATCCGGTAAAATTAGAACGCGTTGAGAACGATGAATCGCACCAGTTAATCGAAGAGTTCATGCTCGCAGCCAACGAGGCTGTCGCGCGGGAGCTTAAGAAACGTGCGGTTCCCACCGTCTACCGCGTTCACGAAAATCCAGACCCGGAAAAGCTCGCAGAGTATCGCGAGTTTGTGCTTAGCTTTAACTACAGGGTGGGCGATCTGACCCATCGCGGTGAGTTGCAGCGATTACTCGAGTTGATCGGCGGAAAACCCGAAGAACAAGCTCTAAAGATCGCGCTGCTGAAGAGTTTGAAACGCGCGCGCTATTTTGCCCAACCGCTTGGCCATTATGGGCTCGCGAAAGCGAACTACTTACACTTCACTAGTCCAATCCGCCGTTACGCTGATCTGGTGGTGCATCGCGCGCTAGGTCGGGACACCGCAGCCAGGCGTCCCGACCAGCTCGGCATGGCTGAAATCGCTTCTATCGCTGAGCACATTTCAATCACTGAACGCAATGCGGCTGATGCGGAGATTGACGCTGCGCAGATGAAGAAACTCGAATTTTTTCAGCGACAACTCGACGAACGCAATCCGCAGATTTTTCGCGCCGCAGTTGTCGATGTCCGCAACTACGGGTTGATGGTGGAATTGCCGGATGCTCTGATTACCGGGCTTGTTCATGTCTCCTCACTGACGGACGATTTTTATTTGTTTGAACCCGCTAGACGGCAGCTCATTGGCAGACGCTCGCGCAAACGGTTCAGCGTCGGCGACCAGTTATCCGTCTTCGTCGCTCGCGTCGACATCTTTAAACGGCAGGTGGATTTTGCGATTGCGCTGACTTCGGAAGCGCCGAGGAAACAGAGCCGCGCGAGACGGCGATCGAGCATTGCTCGTGGAGGGAGTTGAAAACCGATCACCTTTCTTCCGTTTGTTTAAGTCATGGCGGACAAACTAAACAAGCAGCCCGAGAATGCGCCCGGGCAGTGGTATGTGGACACGAGCTGCGCATTGTGCCGGATGTGCCTTGAAGAAGCGCCGAATCTGATCACCTACAACCGCGACGAAACTGCAGTTCATTTCTTCAAACAACCCGAGACGGCCGAGGAAACCGTTGCCGCGCAGCGAGCAATAGATGTTTGTCCCACGCTCGCGATCGGAAATGACGGATGAATATTTGCGACGATTACAGATCGCCGCTACAGATTTCCATGACTGAAGCTACTGCTGTTGCTGCTACGCCTGCCGCCGCCCTCGCGCGATACACGCGGGCAAACCCGTTTCCGGCGAGAATGCTGGTCAATCGCCGCCTGAGCGGGCCGGAATCTGAGAAGGATACGCGGCACTTCGAGGTCGATCTGACCGGATGGGGCTTGAGCTTTGAAGTTGGTGATTCATTGGCCGTTTATCCAACGAACGATCCTGAGTTAGTTGATGAAATCATCCATACGCTCGGGGCGACTGGCGATGAACAAGTGCCGCGGCAGAAAGGTGAACCGACGACATTGCGTGAAGCGCTACTGCGCGATTACAGCGTCAAGCAACCAACTCCGAAATTTTTGAAAGCCATTGCCCAACGCGCCAGCGCAGCGCCAACGCTTGGTTATCTTCTCGCTCCTGACCGGAAACAGGACCTCGAGACGTATCTTTGGGGGATGGAAGTAATCGACTTCCTCGTCGAACATCCTTCCGTCCGCTTAACGCCATCGGAGTTTGTCGGCTTACTGACCAAATTACAGCCGCGGCTTTATTCAGTGGCCTCAAGTTTAAGAGCGTACCCCGATCAGGTGCACTTCATCGTCGACGTCGTCATTTACGAAAGTAACGGTCGGCTGCGAAAAGGAGTTTGTTCATCCTTTCTCGCGGAACGCGCTGATGATGTTCCGGTGCCTGTCTTTCCCAGCGTGGCAAAACACTTTCATCTGCCTGAAGACCCAAACACGCCGATCATCATGGTCGGTCCCGGAACCGGCGTCGCGCCATTCCGCGCATACTTGCAGGAGCGACAAGTCACCGGAGCCAAAGGAAAGAACTGGCTCTTCTTTGGCGCGCAGCATGAGAGCTGTGATTTTGCCTACGGAGACGAATTCACGGCGTATCTGAAACAGGGACTTCTTGCACGGCTCGACTGCGCCTGGTCACGCGATCAAGCGCAGAAGGTCTACGTTCAGCACAAAATGACGGAAAATGCGGCCGAAATTTGGAAGTGGATTGATGCCGAGGGCGCGCACTTTTTCGTGTGCGGCGATGCACGCCGTATGGCCAAAGATGTCGATGGGACGCTCCGGAAAATTGTGCAGCAGCAAGGCGGCAAGACGGTCGAGCAAGCCAACGAATACGTGGAGAAACTCAAGAGCGACAAGCGCTACAAGCGCGACGTGTATTAGGGCTGGAGTAATGGAGTTTGGGAGTGATGTAATGATCAGCCGATAATTTGCGATCATTACTCCCCTGCTCCACTACTCCAACACTCCCTAATGAAACTGACGATCTGCGCGTTATTTTTGCTCGCCGCAACAATTGCACACGCAGGGCTGGGAAAATATCCGTCTCTTATTGTAGCTGACAAAGATCCATCTGCACCGGCACCGGCGAACACGATTCGCGTGACCTATCTCGGCGTAAACGGATTTCAATTTGAAATCGGCAAACATACTTTACTCGTTGATCCATATTTTACACGCGTTGGATTTTGGCCGGCCGCATTGAATCAACGGATCGAATCAAATCCTCAGCGGGTAAGTGAGGGTTTGAAACATGTTTGTCCGCATGTTGAGGCGATTCTGGTCACACACGCACATTTCGATCATCTGCTTGATGTGCCGGATATCGCGAAGCAAACTGGCGCGCGAATCTTTTCCGGTCCGACTGCGATTCAATTGGTTGAGTCAGTCGGAATTTCGCCTAGCCAATGCGAAACAGTTCAACCGGGAAGCACACGAGCGATTAGTCCATGGACAATTCGG
>Ga0137415_10006983_pt1 | contig 11199 bp, 9 predicted proteins | sample CZODoug3_1_1_16f_FD_183082 | JGI IMG/M metagenome (GOLD analysis project Ga0137415, IMG submission 183082) | Vadose zone soil fungal communities from Angelo Coast Range Reserve, California, USA - CZODoug3_1_1_16fungal (Hybrid Assembly) | ecosystem: Environmental > Terrestrial > Soil > Vadose...
TTTAGTGTCGCTTCAATTTCAGCCGCGTTGAATTCTTCGAGCGCGCTCAATGCTTCCCTAACGGCCTTGAGGCGTGGCTTGTTTTCGGCGCTGAAATGTTTCGAAACGCCTTCGGGATTGTAATCGACGTCGTTGGTAAAATAGAACCCGCAATACGACGGCAGCTCGTCGAATGTGTTGATCTTTCCTTTGCAGGTCTGCAGCGCTGCACGGACGTATTTCTCGCGAAATTTATCGAGCTTCACGCCGCTCGACTTTAGCCTTGCGACGGCAAGATCGTAGAACTCGGCATCGCTGAGTTCGCGGGCGTATTCGCCATTCAACCAGTGTAATTTGTCTGGATCGAATGTTGCCGAGCTGCGCCCGATGTTTTTGAGATCGAAAATCCGGATGATTTCGTCGATATCCAATTTCTCGCGGTTATCCTTGGGCGACCAGCCCAGCAGACAAAGGTAATTGCGGACGGCCGCCGGGAGATAACCGCGCCGGATGTAATACTCGACACGCGCGCCTTCGTCGCGTTTGCTCATTTTTGTTCCGTCGCGGTTGAGAATGAGCGGGATGTGCGCGTAGTGCGGAGGCGTCGCACCGAGCGCGCGGATGATCTCGATGTGCTTCGGCGTATTCGAGAGATGATCTTCGCCCCGGATCACGTGAGAGATTTTCATTTCCAAATCGTCAACGACGTTCACGAAATGAAAGATCCATGAGCCATCAGGACGCCGGATTGTCATGTCGGGGTGCGTGGCGGGATTGCTGAGATCGAAATCGATTCTGCCGGCGACAATGTCGTCCACGATTACGTGTTCGCGCGGGGAACGAAATCGCAGCGCGCCCTGGTCTTCGAAGATATGACCGGCATCCTGAAGTTTTTTCAGATATCGCTCGTAAAGTTCTGTGCGCTCACTTTGCAGGTAAGGTCCATAATCACCGCCAACGTGCGGGCCTTCGTCCCAATTTAGACCTAGCCATTGTAACCCTTCGTAGATCGCTACCATCGCCTCCTCTGTGTTTCGCTTGGTATCGGTGTCTTCGATGCGAAGCACGAATTTCCCGCCGTGATGCCGCGCAAACAGCCAGTTGAACAGTGCAGTGCGCGCCCCGCCAATGTGCAGGTAGCCGGTGGGCGAGGGGGCGAAACGGACGCGGACTTCAGGTTTCATTCAGTTGTCATCCTGAGCGAAAGCGAGGGATCTCGCAAATTCTCGGTGGCGTTGTGACGTCGACATCTTTACTGGCCGAATGTCGCGGTCAGCGTCAAATTTGGTAATGACGAGCATGGAAACACATACAATTACCGGTGGCTGTTATTGTGGCGAGGTGCGTTTCAGCGCGTCGTCCGACGTTCGTGTCCGGGCGAATTGTCATTGTGCCAACTGCCGTCGAGCTGTGGGAGCTCAGGCGGTAGCCTGGATTGTAATAAAACGTTCGCAGTTCCAATTCACCAAAGGAACGCCACACAGATATCAGACGGAGACCGGCGCCTGGAGGACCTTTTGCCCTCACTGTGGAACGTCTCTCACTTATGAGCACAACAAACGTGCCGATGAGATCGATATCACTACTGGAAGTCTCGATCACCCGGAAGATTTCTCGCCAACGAAAGATGTTTATCCCGAAGAACGGTTGCGTTGGGTGGAGCTGATCCGCGATTGAATTGACATCGTTATGCCTGCTTTATGGTGGGCATCATTCGATGAAAATCGTTTTGGCGCGTCGGCGCGCGTGTCGATCCTGCGGCAGATTTACTTTGGCTGTGCGAACGTTGGGATCGAGCAGCAAGCGCACGCGTTCGATCACGTCGAACCCAACTCCGGAGATGTTTTGCGCGCGCAGCCATTTCAAAATCGCCCGGCGCTGAAGTGCAACGGGCAGCGCGCGGAGTTTTGGCACTGAAAGATCCACATTCGTCGAATCAGGGACCTCCTTGTCGAGCCAGTTCTCTTCCTCAGCGGCAATAGTGGCTGTTCGCCAAAGGTTCTGACGGATGTTGCGGTCAAGGATTTTTTCCAGATACGGAATGATACGGTTGCGGATTCGATTTCGCGTCGGTGCGAGATTTTTATTCGTGGCGTCTTCGCGAAATCTCAGATGACACTCACGCACATATTTATCGATGTCGCTGCGCCAGATTGAGAGCAACGGGCGCAGGATCGTTAAGTCAACTCCGTGAATCTGTCGGCTGGAAACATCGCGCATTCCGCCCAGACCGGTGAGACCGGCGCCTCGGATCAAGTTTAACAGGAACGTCTCAACCAGATCATCCGCATGATGTGCCAGAAAAATTTTATGGCAACGGCGGCGCTTCGCCGCTTTCGAGAAAAATGAGTAACGCGCCTCGCGTGCAGCGGTTTCAAGTGACATCTTTTTTTTCCTCGCGAGCGCGCGGACGTTTGCCGCGCCGAGTTCAAAGCCGACCTGATATTTCGCAGCGAGCTTTTGCACAAAACGTGCATCGGCATCGCTTGATTGTCCGCGTAATTGATGATTCAAGTGGCAAACGATCAGTCTGTCATAACCGAGATTGACCAGCCAGTGCAGCAACGCGATGGAATCGCGCCCACCGGAGACGCCGATGAGGTAACGCGCATCTGGAGGGAAATTGCGCATTAGCCGCGAGCTGATGGTCAGTGGCTTCACGAGTGTTTTCCTGTCATTCTGAGCGCAGCGAAGAATCTCTGATCATCTGATCGAACCGCGTGTCAGAGGCAAACAGAGATGTTTCGCTTCGCTCAACATGACAATTATTTGAATCCAATTCAGGGCGGCACCGCATCCAATGTTCAAAACCAATCATGAACGAACAACAAACCTTAGACAAAGCGGGAACTCCGCGGCGTCTCAAAATTATGAACAACGAAGCTCAATCAATATACGGGCTCCTGGCATGCTCGGAGGAGAAGGGCCGGGGGATAATGGAAACGGCGGTGTATGCCGCATGCATTTTGAGCGTGCTCGCCGCGATTATGCAATTTATCGGGCAACCGACTCCGGATCCTTTCGCCGGCGTCGACTCGTCGGTCCAACCTGTGCCGGTTGTGTCGCATCACGTGGAAGCAGTGGTGGATAAGAAATCTTGAACAACCACGGCGATTTCCCGGCCAGGACTAGCAGGGTCGGCGGGCTGCGCCGATCCCCCCGGAAGGCTTTCGGGGCAGCGCGCCTCCCCTACTGGACGTGGTGCTTCGAGACCATTTCTTAGGTGCGGTACTACCGAGGACCGGGGCGGACTACACGAATGAGTGTTGACAATGAATGAACGTTCATTCATCTTCCCGGGCTTATGTCACAGCCTCAGATTGAATCTGCTAACCCAGACCGACGTTCTCAAATCCTTGATGCCGCTTTAGCGTGCTTTGCCAAACATGGATTTCACCAGGCCAGCATGCACGACATCAGTGCCGAAGCCGGCATCAGCGTCGGCCTGATCTATCGCTACTTCGAAAATAAAGAGGCGGTGATTTCCGCGATGGCGGACCGCCACAAGAAAGAGATTGGCGAAATGTTGGAACGCGCGCAGCAGGCGCCAACATTGCTCGAGTCGCTGGAAATTCTGTTCACGGCGCATTGTTGCGAGAACGAGCCGCGAGTTATCTCCGCATTCGTTGTCGATCTTTACGCCGAAGCATCGCGCAATCCGCAGATGGCCGATCTGGTGCGCGATGTTTTGCAAACGGCCATGGACGGTGTGACCGAACTGATCGCGCGAGCGCCTGAAACTCAAAACGCCACACATGGCCTTTCGCCGACCGGATTGGCTGAATTAATATTCGCCGTAGCGCGCGGAATGTTGATGCTCGATGTGTTGCGTCCCCAGGAAATGACGGCGACGGAAAGACGAGAACGCCAGCTGGCGGTGACGCGGAGGCTCTGGCGCTTGTTGTTCAAACCTGAGGGAGAACTGGCTTATGCATGACGTGGCAAAGAGTGTTTCGAACATTCCAGTGCAGTCGGGTGTAAGGCCGCGACGTCGGTGGCGGAGTGTTACCCTCGCGATATGTCTGCTCATTGCGATTGGAGGCTTTGTTTTCGGAATAAAGATCCTGCAAATCGGCAAAATGATGAGCACGCCGATGGTGATGCCACCAACCACGGTGTCGAGCGCGGTCGTTAAGGAAGAAGATTGGGCGCCGACACTGTCCGCAATCGGATCGGTTTCAGCCGTTCAGGGCGCGGTGGTTTCCACCGAGCTGGGCGGAGTCGTTGCCGAAATCGATTTCCAAAGTGGGGGCGTCGCGAAAAAAGGTGACGTCCTAATGAGGCTCGACAGCTCGGCCGAGGAAGCGCAGTTGCACACCGCAGAAGCCGATTTGGAATTGGCGAAAGCGAATCTTGAACGAGAACGCGATTTGGCGGCGCGAAAGGTTGTTTCGAAGCAGGAATTGGATACTGCTCAGTCGACTTTTGGCCAAAAACAAGGCGCGGTGGACAACATGCGCGCTTTCATCACGAAGAAACAGATCCGCGCGCCATTCGATGGAATGCTCGGTATTAGGCAAGTGAACGTTGGGCAGATGATCAACTCTGGTCAGCAAGTGGTGCAGCTGACAGCGCTCGACAGGGTCTATGTCGATTTCGCGTTGCCGCAACAGAACCTTCCTCAGCTTGCCGCCGGATACGAGGCGCGCGTTCATGCCGACTCGCTACCCGGCCGCGAGTTCAAAGGAAAAGTGACCGCCATCAATTCCATGGTGGATAACGTAACACGCAACATCTCTTTGCAGGCGACGTTCGATAATCCGGACCACGAGTTGCACCCTGGAATGTTTGTCAAAGTCGACGTCATTTTGCCGGAGAAAAGCAAAACACTCGTGATTCCGGGTAGTGCTGTCTCCTACGCTCCGTATGGCAATTCTGTTTTCGTAATCGACAAGAAAAAAGACCCGAAGACCGGCAAAGAGTCGCAGTCGTTACGACAGGCTTTTGTGCGGATCGGGGAAGCGCGTGGAGATTTCGTTGCCGTTACGGAAGGGTTGAAAGCAGGCGATGTGGTGGTCAGCACCGGCGTGTTCAAGCTGCGTAACGGAATGCCGGTGGTAATCAATAACGATTTGGCCCCCAAGCCGCAGCTGAACCCCAGGCCGATCGATTCGTAACGGCAAATCCAAACCGTCTATGTCGAGATCCGAAACAACCACAGTAAGCGCAAGAAGATGCGAAGAGCGCACCCGAATTAGGAAATGAAATTTACCGATCTGTTTATCAAACGGCCGGTGCTGGCGATGGTGGTTAGCTTCGTCATCCTCATCGCCGGTTTGCAGGCGATGAAGACGCTGAATGTGCGGCAATACCCGCGCAGCGACGTCGCCGCGATTACGGTGACCACGATTTACATCGGCGCTGACGCCGAGCTCGTTCGGGGATTTATCACTACTCCGATCGAGCGCGCGATGGCGGCTGCGGACGGCATCGACTACATCCAATCTCAGAGCACGCAGGGGCAATCACTTGTCACTGCGCGTCTCAAATTGAACTACGACGCGAACAAGGCGCTGTCGGATATCAGCGCGCGAGTTAACGCGATTCGTAACAATCTGCCGCCGGAATCGCAGATTCCAGTAATTGCGATTCAAGCGGCCGATTCCCAATTCGCTTCCGCTTATCTCAGCTTTACATCCAACATTCTCGAGCCTAACGAGGTGACCGATTATCTCGTCCGCCTCGTGCAACCACGTTTGACCGCAATTGCGGGAGTGCAAAAAGCGGACATTCTTGGCGGCCGCACTTTTGCCATGCGCATCTGGATGAAACCGGACCGGATGGCTGCGCTGAACATCAGCCCGTCGCAAGTCCGCGATATCCTGGCGAAGAACAACTTTCTGGCGGCCGTTGGAAATACCAAAGGCTCGCTTCTTCAGGTCAGCCTGACAGCAAACACCGATTTGCACACGGCGGAGCAGTTCAAGCAGCTGGTCGTCCGGCAGGATAAGAACACGCTGATTCGGCTCGGCGATATCGCTGACGTCGTTCTCGGCGCAGAAGACTACAACACCGAGGTGCGGTTTTCCGGACAGAAAGCTGTGTTCATGGGTATCTGGGTGCTGCCGAATGCCAATTCGTTGGATGTAATCAAACGCGCTCGCGTCGAGCTCGATCAAATCAAGAAGGAGCTGCCGACCGGAATGACAGGTGAAATCGCCTATGACGCGACCGCGTACATCAGCGATGCGATTCATGAAGTAGTAAAGACGCTCATCGTCACACTGCTCATCGTGATGGTGGTGATCTTTTTGTTCCTGGGATCGTTCCGCTCCGTGATTGTCCCGGTGGTGGCGATCCCGATCTCACTCATCGGCGCGTTGTTTTTGATGCAGGTGTTCGGGTTCACGCTGAATCTCCTCACGCTGCTCGCGATCGTTCTCTCGGTCGGATTGGTCGTCGACGACGCGATCGTTGTGGTCGAGAACGTGGAACGCCATATCGCGGACGGAATGTCGCGGATGAACGCGGCGCTCGTTGGCGCACGCGAGCTCATCGGTCCGATCATTGCGATGACAATCACGCTGGCGGCGGTCTACACGCCGATTGCATTACAAGGCGGGCTGACCGGTGCGCTGTTCCGCGAATTTGCTCTGACGCTTGCCGGCGCTGTCTTCATCTCTGGGGTGGTCGCGCTGGTTCTCTCACCAATGATGTCGGCGTATCTACTGCCGCCCCATCATGTCGAGCACGGGTTCAAAGGCTGGGTCGATCGCACATTTGATCGTTTCCGCGATTGGTATGGGAAGCGGCTGGATCGCACGTTGCAGGCGCGCCCTGCTGTCTACGTTGTTTGGGCGGGGATTTCGTTGCTCGCGGGTTTGATGTTTCTCGCTATTCCGAAGGTAGCGACGAAGGAACTCGCGCCGAAGGAAGATCAGGGCGTGATTTTCGGCATCATCACCGCCCCAGCCAATGCAACGATCGACGACACCATTCGTTATGCCGATGCTGCCGGAAAAGTGTTTCACGATATTCCGGATACTCGGTTCACATTTCAAATTACCTCACCCAGCAGCGGCTTTGGCGGCATGGTGCTGAAACCGTGGGGCACGCGAAAGGTCCCAACGAAAAACTATCTGCCAGTCGTTCAACAAAAACTGGCAGCGATCCCGGCGATTCAAATGTTTCCGATCATGCCCGAGGCGCTGCCGGGCTCGGACAACTTTCCGGTTAGCTTTATCATTGCTTCCACCGCCGATCAGGAACGCATCCTGGAATTTGCCAAGGAGATTTTCCAGAAGGCAATGAAGGCGCACATGTTTCAGTTCGGCGACATCGACACTAAGATCGACCAACCCCAAGCGCAGATCCTTCTCGATCATGACAAAATTTCGGCGATGGGGCTAAACATGCAGCAGATTGGCTCCGATCTCTCTGCCAGCGTTGGCGGCAATTACGTTAACTGGTTCAATATGGAAGGGCTCAGTTACAAAGTCATTCCACAAATCAAACGCGTAGACCGCTTAAACCCTGAGCAGCTGAACGACATTTACGTTACAGGCCCCAATAACCAGCTGATTCCTCTCAGCACCATCGCGCATATCCAGCACAAAACGGTGGCCCGATCATTGAATCGCATGCAGCAGCTCAACGCCGTCACCATCAGCGGTGTTCCGGCCGGTTCGGTCGATTCAACGCTCAAGTTTTTGGAAAACGAAGCGCGTCAGATCCTCCCCGCGGGTTATGTGATCGACTACACTGGGGGCTCTCGCCAACTTCGATTGGAAGGGAATAGTTTTCTTGGAGTTTTCCTCCTCGCGGTTTTGCTGATTTTCCTTGTTCTTGCTGCACAATTTAACAGCTTCCGTGATCCGTTGATCATTTTGCTGGGCTCGATCCCGCTGGCGCTGTTTGGTGCGGCGGTATTCATGTTTTTGAAGATGCCCTTCGGCAAGTTCTTCACCGACGGCTGGACGACCTCGTTCAACATTTATTCTCAAGTTGGGTTGGTGACTTTGGTCGGTCTCGTTTCCAAGAACGGCATTCTCATTGTCCAGTTTGCGAATGAACTCCAGCGTCAGGGTTTGGCGAAACTTGCCGCCGTCGCGCAAGCCGCGCGAATTCGGTTGCGGCCAATCATGATGACCAGCGTCGCGACTGTCGCCGGCCACTTTCCGCTCACACTCGTGACCGGCGCCGGAGCCGCGGCACGAAATTCAATCGGTCTCGTGCTCGTTGGCGGCATGACCATCGGCACGATCTTTACCCTGTTCATTGTTCCATCGCTCTACATGCTCATCGCGAAGCAACATCACGGAAAATCTCTTATGGACGTCGGCTGGGACGATACGCCCGAAGACGTAGATCTTGTGCCCGAAATGGCGCCAGCTCTCGCGCCGGATGGCAACGGAAACGGCTGGAAGAAGGCGTGACCCTACAGGCCCACTAATCGCGACGCTCGCACCCATCGCGGAACTGCATCAGCGCCAACGCTGCAACATCGCCTTCTCCACAAACAAAAAGCCCCGCGAGTTTCCCACGGGGCTTTTGCTTTCTTTGGTTTAGCGGATCTATCGACCGCCAATCGCCCCGCGTGCAGTAAACACGCGGAGCGCTCTTTCAGCCTTTAGGCGGCTCGCTGTTGGCGCGGTGATTGTTGTGGTATAGCACTAAACTCAAGAACATCCTCGGAGATTTTGGTAATCGCCCAGGGTTCCGGAGCAGTCTGCATGAGCACATTGGCTTCCACGATCTTGCGACCGACTGGCCGCAATGATTTAATGGAGAAGCCTTCCGCTGCCGTTACAATGTAGCCTTGGCCACCTTGCTGGCAGAAGAATGTGCCGCTGTCTCCGCGCAACGCCTCTGCCAAGTCAGGATGTTGAATTGTCCCATTTAGTGGTAGTTTCGTTTGCATGGGTTAGACACTCGCGTAATGCTGGATGAGCGCCAGGTAACTTAGGTTGCCTTTTTCATTTTCCCGATTGTTGAGCGTTCCGGGAATGAGCGCAGCCTAAGCCTTCAGCAAAAGAAACGCGGCTGCGCGAGTATGCGGCGCGGGGCAGGCAAATGAAGCGGACGTCCAGGGTTAGCACGAAGCGCGAGGCAGTGATCGATCCGTCACTGGAAAAGACGTTGCTCAGCCTGCACGCAGCCATGAACGTCGGTTCGTTTTGGAAAGCCATCCAGCAGTTGCTCGCCGCCGCGATCCCAAATCGCTTGATAGGCCTCATGCTTCAGCCCAATCCGATTTTGCCAATGATCGCGAGATGGACGTTGCCCATGCCTGATGGGTTTTTCACCGCCGAGCCGCTCAAGAGTTATATCGCTGCGCAACCGCGGCAGAGGTTCGTGCGGATTAGCGACCTCTTTTCAAATCGAAGCAGCCTGATGAAATCGGCCTTCTATCGCCGATACATGGCGCCTCAAAAATGCGCTAACGGGGTCTGTCTCCTTTTTTGCAAAAACCAGAGACTCATTTGCGTGATTGCAATCATGCGCACAGCAACGCAAGGCGATTTCTCACCGGCGGAGATGAATTTGCTCCAGCAGCTTTACCCGCAGTTCCTGACCGCCCTTCGCCGGCTCAGGTTGCTCGAGCGCGAGCACTCCCTGCGAATGGATCTTGAAGACTTCCTGAGCCGATTGCCGATGCCGACCATTCTCTTGCGGTGGAACCTAAAATCGATTTACCAAAACCGGGCGGCGCGCGACTTCTGCGCACTGTGGGAAAAAGGACCCGAGGAGGCGCAACTGATGAACGCGACCTCACCGATTCCGTCCGAGATTTTGGATCGATGCCGTCTGCTCAAACAACAATGGGCGCACGCGCAACGCCCTATTGCGCCTCTAACCGGCTTCAAAGAAGAACGGGTGCGTCATCCGCGATCGCCGCATTTACGAGCGACTATCCATTTGAAACAGCTGAGCTCATGCGGCGTGGCGCAGCCGCATTTTCTTATCGAGTGCGAGGATTTGCGCCGTCACGCTGCTCTATCTACGGGGTCGGCAGCGAGCGCCCGTTTGCCGCATCTCGTCCGGCTCACCAGGCGCGAACAGGAAGTTGCGCGGCTTGTCTGCGAGGGACGGAGTAATCAGGAGATCGCCGATGACGCCTGCTTAAGTTTGCCGATGGTGAAAAAGCACCTCCACGCAGTCTTCCGCAAACTCGAAGTTCCCAGCCGCAGCCGGCTCATGACCCTGATGCGATGAATCGCGCACCGCGCCAGACTTAACCGCGGATTACACGGATACCGCAAATGGCAGCACAGGTGGATCGATTGCCACGGATTTACACAGATGGAACACAGATGTGGAACGAGAAAATTCCACCGCCGTAGGTGCCGCCTTGCCAGCGGCACGCGCGCTTCATATAACAAAGCGGCTACAATTCTTTATCTGTGCAAATCCGTGTTTATCCGTGGCTAAATTTTTCTGCCTCGCGCAGCGCCGCATCGGTACGGCTGTTGTCACTAGGGCGATTTGTTTGCGTTCCGCGGATCGTCAGCAGGATTTAGATAGTTGATTACCCATGGTCCTATGCCATGGAGTTGAATCACTGTTTCGCTGTCGGTCCACGCAGCGTGGTTCATTCCAGCCGGCCAAAATCCGTATGTGCCCGGAGATAGCTTTTGCGCAGCCGAACGATCGAGTTTGTCACCCATGGCGAGGTAAAGAGCGCCTGAAATCACGGTAACCCGCTCGGTCTTGGGATGCGTATGCGCGGGAACGTGGTAACCGCCGGGGAATAGCAATCGCATCACGAAAGGTCCCTCCTTTGTGGGATCGCCTTCCAGCAAAGCCACCTTCGCACCCTTGGGGAGTGCTGGCGGGCCATCCTTCCATTCGATTTTCTCGGAAGGATAGAATTTTGCCTGTTCAGAATACGAATCTTTGGACTCGGACTGGGCGAGCAGCGACGACGTTGGCAGAAGGAAGCTGCATGCGATGATTGAAACGGCGCCGATATTCATAAGATCGGGATTCTTTGTGATTCGACAGTGTCACAAACCGGTCTCTTTAACAAACATGAACGCGCCGATAGCCATTGTTTGCAATCGGCAACCTGACATCTGGATTTTTCCTTCATCCGTTTTACTTTTGCCTTTCTTCCTGTTCCCGTAGTTCAACGGATAGAACGGAGGTTTCCTAAACCTTAAATGTGGGTTCGATTCCCGCCGGGAACGCACTGATGATGTAAGCATTTAGCGTAGTCTCGCTCGCACAATGATTGTCTCGGCCTTAAAGAGCCAGTTCGAAGCCTTCCGATTGGAGCTG
>Ga0137415_10006984_pt1 | contig 11198 bp, 15 predicted proteins | sample CZODoug3_1_1_16f_FD_183082 | JGI IMG/M metagenome (GOLD analysis project Ga0137415, IMG submission 183082) | Vadose zone soil fungal communities from Angelo Coast Range Reserve, California, USA - CZODoug3_1_1_16fungal (Hybrid Assembly) | ecosystem: Environmental > Terrestrial > Soil > Vadose...
AGGCCGATCCCACGTTTCCGCAAAACCTGGGCAACGTGGACTCGTTCACCATCGGATATCGCTGGTATCCCATCATGTTCAGCCGCGCTGGACTTGCGTTTCACAACGAGTACGCGCAGGCCAAGATGGGCAACACCTCCCTGCTCACCAATTCGGACCAGATCAATCGCAGCGTCATGGTCGGCTTCGATTTCGATTACTGAGGAATTGCAATGCAGCTTAGGGCCATTCTCATGGACAGGGCGGTCTCAACGCAGGCTTCGACGCCCAGGCATCGCTGTCTGTCGACCGGCTCCTGCGCGCGCAATCTCTGCATGGTGGTTTTGGTTCTGGCGGGTTGGTGTTATGCACGCACTCGCGAGACGGCAGCGCCCAGCTTCACGATCGATCTCGATAAGCCTGTCGGTCAGGTGTTGAAGGCAGTCGAAGATGTTGCGCGTAGCGGCACGATCCAAGGAACTTTTGAGTACACAGGGGACCAGCACCTCGAGGGGGCCCATTTCGATGAAAACTCGCGTTTGTTCCCGACTTGGCCGGGCAACGGAAAAGTATTTTTCAAGGTTCGCAACAAGACACTAGCGCCCAAGCATTTCATCAACAGCAACGATGTCGGAACAGTCGCGGTTCGGTACATCGTCCAAGACAACAGTAATAACTCAACTCGGTTGGTCATCGACGCAGTCTTCGTGGAGAATGCCCGCCACCATGGCCATCCCTCGGACGGTTACGTCGAGACCTGTGAGTTTGCGGAGATCGGCAAGCGTCTCAACCAGTTCGACCAGCGAGAGGTCCTGCGGGCCTCGGGTCGTGAATTCTCGCCGACGCAGGAAAGCTCGTCCCAGGCTGAAAACGCTCTGGAGCCGACCGATTCGAGCGCAGCCGCAGATATATGGCGAGCAATCTCCGGCCAAAAATCGCAGTTGGCCGCTGACACTGCGAAGCTTAAGCAGCTCGAAGCTCAAGCTCACAAGATTCAGGCAGCCGAGTTTGTGCGCATCCGTGCCGAGAGGGTCGAGTTGAGAGCTTCGCCCTATTCGCATGCTCGCATCGTCGAGTCCCTCAAGCAGGGTCAGGAAGTCACCGTTCTGGCCAAGAGCGCGTACTGGTGCCGGGTTCGGGCTGAGGACGGTCAGGAAGGCTGGGCACAGTACTCCGCTCTGGAGGTCCAACCATGAGGACAAGTCCTCGGACAAGTGCGGCCCTGGCGCCTGTTTTCGCGGTCATCATCGCATGCTTACCCGTGTGGTCACAGACCGACAGCCGCGCTTCCGTGGAACGGACTTTCCCGTACTCCGCTGAAGTCGTAAAGAAGGGTCTGGACCAGATCGGGGGCTTGGGCGGTGGAAAGCTGCCTATGATCGACGGTTTTGTGTCCGCTGCTATTGAGGAGCTCGACCGCTACGAGCACCCGTATTATCAATACCATGTTCAACTGAATCCGGTCGATGGGAATACAACCTCGGTGAAAGTTGAAGCCAGGATCAGCGCCTGGCATGCGGACGCAGAGCCGTCCCGTTCGCAGTATCGCTCGTTACCTTCCAATGGCCGCCTGGAAACAGACCTTCTTGATCGCCTGCAAGGTGCGTTGGGATGGAAGCTAGCCAGTCCAGAGACGAGGCTCCCGAAACCGCTACCTGCGACTCTGCCAGTGCCCGACAAGAGCTCGCCACGCCCGTTGTCTGCAAATCCATCAAAACTGTCGGATCCAACAGTCAAGGCGTCAACTGCGCCGGCACCGCCACAAGAACAACTCGACGCGCTGCTGGCGGAGCGGCAAGCGGTTCGGGAAAGAACCGCCGCGACTCTCGCAGAGATCGAAAGGCTCAAGGCGGCGGATAACGCGTCCAGAGAAACCGCCAAGTTGGCGTCGGTCAAACACTCTGGAGTGGGCGTGATGGCGCGAAAGAACTTCGGTGGCCCGGTATTGTTCCGTGCGCAGGCGCAAGACGAATTCGAGGTCCTGTCGCTCGAAACCGGTTGGGTGTTGGTACGGCTCTCGGAAGGCTCGACCGGATACGTTCAAGCCGACGAGCTGAATCTCCCGTCGGGCGTGGTAGACCAGCCTGCTTTGCCGACCGCCCCGGTCGCGTCCCAGAGCACAAAACATTTGGACCCGGATCTGGGTTTCGGGGTGAGCCATGAGGACGTGAGAGTCTTCTCGGGCGATTGGGAGCGGTTAAGAGGAAAGCGTGTCCTGTTTATCTACGCTCAGCCCAGGGGCCTGCTTTCCGATATGGCAGGTGATGACTTGAAGCTGGCATACGTCAAGCAAATCTTCGTGAGTCGCTATCGCTCGGCCAATGAGTCAGCGCAAGCGATCGATGGGATGGCGGTGGTGTTCTTGGGAACAAGAGGTGGCGTGGCCGCAGCTGCCTTGACCGACATCCGGGATTGGGCTGATGGAGTCCTTGGCGATGACGCCTTTGTAAACCGCTGTTCGCTCGATCCTCCCGCGGAGTTCGGACGGCTTCACCTGAACTGATGCGCAGCGGGTGTTCTGGCAAAGCGGACGAAGTCGCCGCGCCCGTCGTGGCGGAGAGACTTGTACCTGAATTCACTCGAAGGGTGACCTTTATGAACGCAGTCTCAAAACGATTGTTCGTGGGCCTTGGTTTGGCAGTGTGCCTCGTTCTGCCTTCTTGGGCACAGGAGGCCCGTGTGGGAAACTTGACCGGCCACGCAGCCAACGGAAAGAAACAATACCGCCGTTACTGTATCGGCTGTCACGGTCCGCTCGGCGACGGAGACGGGGAAAATGCGCCATGGATAGATCCGAAGCCCAGAGACTTCACGACGGCGACTTTCAAGTGCCGCTCCACTCCCACCGGTACCTTGCCCACGGACCAGGATCTGTACAAATCGGTAGGTCGTGGTTTCAGCAACTCCAACATGCCCCATTGGGATGCGTTGATTGATCAGGACCGGATTGATCTGGTCGCCTACATAAAGAGTTTTTCTCCGCGCTGGCAGAGCGAGAAGCCCGGTCAGCCGATTGCGGTGCCCGCGGAGCCTGCAGTGACCAAGGAAAGCATCACGCACGGTGGGGAGCTATTCCAGAAGATGGAGTGCTGGAAGTGTCATGGCCAGCAAGGGCGCGGCGACGGTCCTTCGGCGTCGACTCTGACCGACAGCAAGGATCAGCCGATTCGTCCTTATAACTTCGCCGACGGCGCCGACGATTCCCGGTTCAAGTGCGGCGAGACCAACCAGGACCTTTATCGAATCTTCATGGCCGGCGTGGACGGCACCCCGATGCCGTCGTTCGCGGACGTGATTCAGCCCAGTGATGCATGGGACCTGGTTCATTTCTTGCGGACGTTGCAGACCAAACGGCATAGCAAGGAGAACAATGTATTGAAGGGATCGGGTGGGAAGGTCGCGCCGCCAACACCCGGAAATTGATGGTGCGCAGCTTGTCAGAATGCTGAGCATCCTCGGCCAGGAGCACTGCTGCTTGCATTTCTCGAACACGTCGCTGACGAAGTCCGGTGTTTTGCCGTAGCGCAGGCAGGCCATGCGAGTGTGGTCGCGCTTCAGTTTGCGCTCGTGGTCGTGCTCCTCGCCGTGTTGACGTGTCAGTACGATGCCGCGCGGAACTCAGGTCCGAGCAGCGCTCTTCTCCGAGCGACGCCCTACCTGAGTTCCTCCGAAGCACCCACAATGCTCCCACAAGCTACTTTAGTGTGATTTCACGTGTGAGGACGCTGGTTACGACACGCGCATTTTGCACGCGCTTGTCGATTACCTGCTGCTCCTTGCTCTTGTCGCCGTACTGCTTCATCCGAAGATCGAGAACTTTCTGTGCCAGACCGTCGAGGGCGGCGAAATTCTTGTAGCTTAGCGCAAAACCAATGTCCCAATCATCCGGGTTCGCCTTCGTGGTATTCAGAAAGATATTGTAGTTTTCGATTAACCCGGCTTTCTTCTCCGCATCCCAGATCGGCTTGAGGTTAGTTTTGAGATCGTCCATGAACGCATTAAAACGTCCAGGCAATATCTGCACCAAAGTGACGCGCGTGACGCCACCCTCAGTGTATTGGTCCTGTGCGATTGCGGTGGCGATCGACATGAAGGAGAGGCACACTGCTGCAACTGCAAATCGGATAGTTTGCTTCATAGCCCCATTTTCCTCCTTGAGATTGAAATCGGAAGAGTTTAGCTGACTACGGGAACTCCGTAAAGACGCCTGCATCAGTGGCATCAGTGGCGCCCGCCGCTTGTTGACATGAAATCGCCACAGCATCAACAATCTCGATCGTTGGTGAAATTGACTCCATGATAACGTCGCCTCCCTGACACGCCTCCACCGCCTGGCGGCGAAACGCGGAAAGCAAGCGAGCCATCGCCTTCCAGTCAACTGGCTTCCGATCTGTCTGCGCCCGCACGGCTCCGCAAAAGCATCCGAGGCCGACAAAATGCTCTTCGGGATGCAAGTGTCGCCATTTGTATGCACCGATTGCTTAGCCCTTCCATCTCAGAACGCTTCCAGGAATCTTTAGTACCGTGACGGTCGTCAACTGACGAAACACCTGCCGAAACGGACGCCACTGACACGGCACCTGCTGCACGTCTTCCTTCAGAAGGTCCTTAAGGGTCTATTACTTGCGGCGGTTCCTGTACGCGGCTCGAGTCTGGCATGCGCGCTGCATTGAACACAGCGAGACGAAAAAAGAGAGAACGATGTCATCTGCGGCGAAGAGATTGCTGTTAAAGGAGTCACTTGCGCGGGGTCATTGCGACTACCTCCGCCGCGATGCAAGATCTCCTGCTTTACAAACTTTTACTTCGCTCATCCGAGCTTAGCCGGCAAGTGAATCGAGTGTGCGCGTTCTCAAGAGTAGGAGTAGAAGCAAACGCAATGAACAATGGAATGGCAACGGTGTTCTACGTAGACGACAACGCACGATCCAGAAGCTTGTTGAGCGGCGTGCTTGCAGAATGTGGGTTCGAAATGATCACAGTTGCCAATCCGGTAGAGGCGCTATGGCGCTGCAGAACGATTTGGTTTGATTTAGCACTCCTGGATTATCAGATGCCCTCGCTCACCGGCTCACAACTGGCTCAGGAGATCAAGTTTCTCATGCCGAATGTTCCCATAGTGCTCCTTTCCGGTTACGCCGTCATTCCCGCCACAGAGTTAGTGTTTGTGGACGCACACTTCGGTCAAGGCACTCATCTCGATGATCTTGTCGACACGATGCGCCGTCTGACCAACTCGAGGCCGCCAAGAAGGGTCGGTCGCATCTCGGCGACGGCTTGGTCAGACTCGACCTAAATGGGATTGCCCGATTTCTACTCGCAACAGTCTTCCCCACCCTTCTACGAGAGTGCCGCCGACGGTGGCGTGTTTGCTCAGGACAGCTGGCGCATCAGAAACAATCTGACTCTGAATTATGGCCTGCGCTGGGACTACGTTACGCCCTGGGCGGAAATGCACCATCAAACCACCACGCTGATCCCCGGTGTGGAATCGCGGACTTTTCCAGGTGCACCGCTCGGCTATCTTGTACCTGGCGACCGCCTGCCGAGTGGACAGCTAATCCCGGCTGGGATTGCGCCAACTCCGAAGGACAACTTCTCGCCCCGCTTCGGCCTTGCCTATTCTCCCAACTGGTACGATGGTTTCCTGCGCAAGTTGACCGGCCCAGGAAAAACCAGCATTCATCTTGGCGCCGGACGATTCTTCTCCTCGCCCGAGGGACTGACTGTCGCATACCCCACTGGCAACCCGCCCTACGGGCTCACCTACACCAGCCCAGAACCACCGCTGAATGCGACTCCGTTCGTGGGGGCGCTCACGGGAACACAATACATCCAGCAATTTCCCGTGAATGTTCCCGCCTACAACGTTTCTCCGAGAAATCCCGACCTGAACGTGAACTGGAACCGGTACACTCCGATTAGCGGGGCAGGCAGTGTTTGGTACCAGAACAAGACGCCGTACACGATGGCACTGAATTTCAGTATCGAGCGGCAGATCGGCGCGAACATCCTCCCAGCGCGAGCTATATTGGATCCGAGAGTCGGCACTTGCTGACCGTGGTCGGGGCAAATCCGGGAATCCCATCTCTCTGCCTGGGTTTGAGCCAACCGCAAGACGTGGCTCTGAGTTCTCCAACCTGTGGACCCGCCAGTTTCGGCGACAATGCGCTGGTCTATGTGCAGAACAACGGTGTCAATTCCGTCAGCGTCGATTTGCCAAATTACACTCCAGGGAATCTTCACATCAACCACAACCCGCGCAACGGGCTTCCCTGTTTCAATACGTCACTGTTCACTCCGAATCCTTTAGGTACACAGGCGAACACCAAGCGACGCCTGTTCTACGGGCCGGGAATCAACAATTTTGACGTTGCTCTCCATAAAATCACAAAGCTCACAGAAACCAAGTTGCTCGAATTCCGTTTAGTGTCGGATTCACCTTGTTTGCTAGCCGCCTCGGCCATCGAACCCCCCGTCCGACAATTTGAATAATCGACATTCAATTATGGTCCCTGTCCGCGCCCTGTGTTGCGATATGAAGGTTCCTAAGTGTCCCGATTCGGGTGCGTCGCCGTATTCGAGATCCTCAACCGGAACCGTTCAGGACGATGCGCGTTCCGCGACGACTCTTGTTCTCACCGAAATCAGCAATCCTGTTCCATCAGCCGATGAGGTGGTCACGAAGATGTTGGAACTCAATGCCCGACGGCAATCTGAGCTGACGTATCGCTCGTCTCCATCAGTTTTCTTTCTCCACACGTCCGATTTCGCTTTCCACGACCACACGGTAGGTTTTAGTCGGCTCTGTCGCCGGGCCTCGCAGCACCGCACCCGTGCAGACGTTGAACTGAGTTCCGTGCCATGGGCACGTCACCGTTGATCCCTCGAGTTTGCCTTCGTTCAACGGACCTCCCCGATGAGTGCATTTAGCCTGCGTGGCACAAAAACTGCCCGCGACATTGAACACCGCGGCGTCACCGACCAATAACGCCGAACCGGGCGGCACCACCTCGATACGAAATTGATTGTCCTTGAGGATCTCTGATTTCGCGGGTGAACCTGCAACGTTTGCCTGAGTATTGGTCTGCATAATTTTCCTTTCAGTTCCTGCTTGAGGTGTTCGAGCCCGCCATTCGTATTCCAACAGGATTGTGACAACCCATCTCATCTTGTGACGCGACGCTTGGCGGCACGTGTGGGGCGAGCGATGACAGAAGGCGGACTCACACCTCGTCGTTTGTTATGACAAGACAACCCTTCGAACTGTGACAAAACGATGTGCTCGAAGCAAAATGCAAACAGCTGTCATGTCACAATTCATGTCCCTGATTGGTCCTCCTTCACGAAGCTGAATAGATTGTCGGCCCGGCCCATGCGCTGATTGCCGAGAGGGGGACATGACAACAATGTCAGTCGAAAAAGTTAACGACGAAAACACTTCAATCCATACAGAGGCTTACTACGAGGAGCTGGCTAGTCAGGAGGAGCTATATCTGGAAGAAACGAAGGAAGAAGTACGCGCGATTTTAACCTCGTACGTTTCATCTGCATCACGAAACGACCGCTCCATAGTGACAGAGAGTTGCAGATTGCGAGAACCCGATTTGGAGGTAAGGGGATCCATGACCGACCCAAAGAACAATCCTCGCATAGCCGAGAGTCGCGATGAACAGCTAGTTGACGCCTCCGAAGAACTGATCACCGGTGATGCAGATGATCCTCCGCTGAGCGAAGAGTCAGTCCAGGAGATGCTGAATGACTCACCTGCCAGAGGCTCGGATCTATGAGTTGACCGTGGGAGATTGGATCCGAAAAACCTGGCGTTCCCCTCCCCACTTCTTTTTCAATAAAAATTCATTTTCGCAACGATTTGCCGGGGAGATAAAATATGCCAAATCGCGATGGCAGAAGAGCGGAAAACTCCTCCGTCCCTTCGCCTTGGAATAGAAACCGGCGAACACGACGATGGCCTTTCAGCTTTTGCCGCCGTGCGGCCCCGTCTGTTCGGGATCGCCTACCGTATGCTCGGAAGTGCGGCGGAGGCAGACGATATCGTGCAGGACGTTTGGTTGCGTTGGCAGTCTACGAATCGGAGTGCGATTGAAAATCCGCCCGCATTCCTGGCGACGACAACCACACGATTGTGTATCAATCTAGTCCAGTCCGCCCACACACGCCGCGAAACCTACATCGGGACGTGGCTTCCCGAACCAGTCGATACCAGCGGCGATCCCGGAGTAGGGGTGGAGCGCGGTGAAGCACTGAAGCTCGCGGTCCTGCTGCTCCTTGAGAAACTCTCGCCCACAGAACGCGCCCCATATGTTCTGCGCGAAGCGTTCGATTATTCCTACCGCCAGATCGCCGACATCCTGCAAATGGAGGAAGCAAACGTCCGTCAACTCGTCTCCCGTGCCCGTAAACACATCGCGGATGGCCGGCGCACGTCCGTCAGTTCGGGCGAGCAGCGGCGCCTTCTGGAGGCCTTTATCGCTGGCGCGCAGAAGGCAGACATGGCCGCTCTGGAAGGCCTCTTCGCTGAGGATGTTGTCTCTACCTCGGATGGCGGTGGGATTGTGCGCGCGGCGCGCGTTCCAGTTTGCGGTCGCGAGCGCGTGGCGAAGTTCATTGCCACCGCTGCACATTTCTGGAACGGCGTGACGCTTGCCTGGGTCGAGGCAAATGGACAGGCAGCCGTTCTAGTGTCGCGCGATGGCGTTCCTGTTGCGCTCACGACTATTAATGCCTCCGAGCAAGGCATCGATCAGATCGTGTGGATCCTGAGACCGAGCAAACTCGCCGCGATCACAAGGTCAGTCCAAAGATTGGACAAGCGTGACGCGCCTGAACTTACGTTGGACTGAGCGATCATTCGCTGGCGGATGGCAGCCCGTTGGAAAGCAGACGTTAAGGCATTCGGGAATCTGTACACACTTGCCGACGACCTTCGTTCGGCAAATTCACTAGTGGTAGATCTCCTGCTCCATGTCCTGTTGGTTGCTTGCGGATGGCGAAACCAGCCCAGACGCTACCAGAGACTCGTATAAGGCTCGTTCCGCTGCAAACCAATCAACCTCAGGCGAGCCAAGTGGCATGCCCCTCCCGACCCAGTGTTGGTAAGCAAGCTTTGCCACGAACTCATGCCGGCTCTCTCCAGGAAAGTCGGGCGTGAGGTCGACGCATTGTTGTCCATCCATTTTTTTGGATCCGTTTGGCATTGAAACGCTTCTTCTGACGTAATCACCGAACAGTCCCGTCAGCGGCGCACCTAGTCACACAAACCTGCTAGCTAAGACCGGGCGCTGCATTTCGATGAGCACCCCTGCCCTCGCTCAATTCGGCTCAGGCATTGTCATTCAATGCAAAACCACAGCGATCTACTAGTCCTCGAAGTCAAGTCCAACAACAGCAAGCAAACTCCAAGAAACCAAACTGCGCCGGGGTCTGAGCAATTGTGCGATGTTTCCGAAGCGGCCAAGTTCCTGAAAATTCATCCCAAGACTCTACGCGATAAAGCGCGTCGCGGAGTCATTCCGGGCGTTCAGGTCGGCAGACTTTGGCGATTTCGCGCTTCAGCTCTTAACGAATGGCTAGATGAGATCGCGAGTTGAGGAGCCGAGCGTGCTGACAAATGCCTCTCGACCGTTCGGCAGCACTGCATTATTCTGGACTGGGCTGTCAGTGCCGTTTAAACAGAGGAGCAACTTTGTTTAGACGGACTCGCTACCAACAAGGAAGTCTCTCACTCGAAAAGCGAAAGAGGGGTATTCTCGGGAGGAACTCCCTCTCAAGGAAATATCCACGCAAGACGCCTATTTGGTGTATGCCAAGAATTGGATTCTCCCTCGATGGGGAAAGTTCCGTTTAGAAGAGGTAAAAACTATCGAGGTGGAGCGCTGGCTGCGAGCGACAGAAGTGACGGACGGGACCAAAGCCAAGCTAAAGTGCGTCATGTCGGCCGTTTTCTCACACGCCGTGCGCTGGGAGTTTTGTGGCCACAATCCAATTTCCTCAGGCATACCTGTTGGGACGGGGGGAAAGAGAGGTCCGAGCACTGGTGTACGTGTCAGTGCGAAGCGCCAGAGATCGCCCCTTGTGTTGTCACCAGAAGAGGTCAAGCTCGGGCTGGCGCAACTGGAGTTTCGCGATCAGCTTCTTGTGTTTCTAGACGGTGCTTTGGGAATACGTCAAGGCGAGCTTGGGGCACTTCGCTGGTTAGACTGCGACTTCGACAACATGAACTTCAGTGTCCAACATTCGTACTACTGGCGTCGAGGTGGACACCTGAAGAGCACCAAAACCGAAGCATCTGCCAAGTTGTTGCCGATGCATGCGAGTCTGAAGCACGCTTTGCTGGAATGGAGATCACAAAGTCTCTACAACCGGCCAAGCGACTTCGTCTTCCCTTCCGAAAGGCTGAAAGGAAGCAAACCACTCGACTTGGCTTCGGTGTTGAAGAAGAAGATCCAACCGGCGTTCAAGAAGGTCGGTATCAAGGGGGTGGGCTGGCACACGTTTCGGCACACGGTGGGAACCATGCTCGCAGAGATGGGCGAACACCAACTCATGATTCGGGACTACTTGCGCCACGCGAATCTGCACGTAACCAACAAGTATCTTCAGGCGACGACAACGAGCAAACGCTTGTCACAAGGAAAACTGGTGGATGCGATTCTGCCAGGGGGTGTGCTATCGGCGAGCAAATCAACTCTGGTCCTCTAGGTTCCCAGCGACCGCTCCTTCAACCGAATAGTTCGGACAAAGGCAGTACTGAACCGTCTAGCTCCAGGAAGCTTATTGGACCCAAATGGACCCAGATTCTTTTGGGTGGGTCTGTGCAAACCATTCAAAGGAATGGCGGGGACGACGGGACTCGAACCCGCGGCCTCTGCCGTGACAGTTTAGCCCCTTTTAGGTTTTACAACGACTTAACAGACCGCGAGGCCTGCCAAAGTTTGCGGAAGTCGTATAAGACATCGCATTTTGTGGGTTGGATTGTGGTTGAGAATTTGACACCGCGCGGGCCACCTTGCCCCACATTTGCCTCTTTCACATCAAGCGGAAACGCGCAGTTTGAGACCGGACGAGCTTCCAATTTCCCCGGATCCGAAATCTACTCGTTTGATTGATCGCATCGCCGACTTCCCAGAAGCCGACGCATTATAAACGGGCGCATTATAAACGGGCGCCCCTTTGAGGTAGGTTTTGAGTGTGAAGCA
>Ga0137415_10006985_pt1 | contig 11198 bp, 10 predicted proteins | sample CZODoug3_1_1_16f_FD_183082 | JGI IMG/M metagenome (GOLD analysis project Ga0137415, IMG submission 183082) | Vadose zone soil fungal communities from Angelo Coast Range Reserve, California, USA - CZODoug3_1_1_16fungal (Hybrid Assembly) | ecosystem: Environmental > Terrestrial > Soil > Vadose...
GTGCCACCGCCCGCGATCAGAGGCGATAGCCAACCAGCGTGCCCGACGCGGTCCGCAGAAACAGCATGTTGGCGACGTCGTCCACCGCGTACACCGGCTCGCGCTCCTTGCCGAGATCCACGCGCGACCGGGGCTGGGCGCTGTCCTTGTCGAGCTGGAGCAGCACGTTCCCGTTGCCTTCGGGCGCGCGGGTCAACATGAAGACCGACCCCGAGACGGCGAGCGAGGCTTTGAAGCGCTTGCTCGCGAGCGCGCCTGCCTGGTGCGAGTAGCCCGCGAGCTGTGCCCCGCCCTGCGTGTACGCCGTCGCGAGCTGTCCGGTGAGGCGGCGTGCGGTGGAATCCGTGGCGTTGCGCGACGCCTGGGCGAAGGCATCGCCGTACGCCGAGGCGGCGGCGCCGTACAGGCCGGCGCGCACCGCGTTGATCCGGTACAGCGCGCGCAACAATCCCGGCAGCTGCGGCGCGGGGTAATAGACCTGCTGCTTCACCTGCCCATCGCGCGCCACGACCACGAGGTTCTGCGGCGCGATGAGCACCAGCCCCGCGGGCCGGATCTCCATATCGACCGGATCCTCGCCGCCCTGCAGCTTGATCTCGTCGCCCAGCGCTTTGAAGGTCCCGGCGGTGCGGTCGACCGCGTACAGCCGGTGGTCGTGGCTTGCAAACACGTAGAGCGTCGAGCCCTCGACGGCATGGTGGAGGGAGTAGCGCGCGGTGTTGTAGTCGCCCGAGCTCAAGGGTTTGCCGCTTTCGATGGCGTCCTTGAACTTCGGTTCCCCCGAGGCAAGGTCGATCACGTTCACTTCGGCGTTGGTCGACGCGTCGGGCCGCGAGATGTAGAGCAGGCCCGCCCCTCCGGGCGTGAGCTCGGCGTAGTCGAGCTGGCCCTTGATCTTCACGTCTTTCTTCAGGCGCACGGTGGCCGTGGCCACGTCCAGCACGTTCACGAAAGTGCGCGACTCGGCGTCCACCGCGAGCACCGCGGAGCCACCGACGATCATCGCGTCCGTGACCGTGCCGCGCATGCGCAGCGGCTTGGGGGCGATCGTCGTTCCATCGTCATAGCGCGCCACGTTCAGGCCCGTCTGCACCACGCCGTTCACAATGCGCACGTTGCCCGTCGCCTGATTGGCGGGCGGTGATTCCGGGAGGATGATGATTCCGTCCGGGTGCTGCACGATGCCGTGCACCCAGCCCTCGATGGTCGGAGGCTTGGACCACAGGGCCTGACCGTCGGCGAGGCGGTACGCCATGAGCCGGTCGTCGAAGCCCACGTAGATCCGGTCGGTCTTGTCGAGCGACGGAAAGAGTCGCACGTGCCGCGCGGGATTTCCGGCGCGGGCGGTCGGCAAGGCGGTGGACCACCGTACCGCGCCGGACCGCGCATCCAGCGCGCGCAGGCCCATCAGCGTATGGACGACGATCATGTCGGGCCCGGCCTGCAGCACCTCGAGCGCGGTGGCCTCGGAGGCCGCGCGCACCAGCCCCTGCATCAGGCCGCCCAACCCCTTTTTCTTGGGCTCCGTCTGCTCGAACAGCGCGTCGTTCACCCAGCGCTGCTCACCCGTCACGAGATCGTACAGCGCCACGACCGACCCCCCAGACGGGCCCCGCCCGTGCACCAGCAGGGTGCCGCTTTGTGGCAGCACGCGTCGCGTGACGATTTGCGTCAGCCCCGGACGCCGGGAATCGAACAGGACCGTGCCGGTCACCGGATCGAAGACCAGGAGCAGGCCCGGGCGGGCCGCTTCCATGAGCAGGGAGCCCTCGACCATGCGCACGCTGTCGGGCGGCAGCCCGCCGAGCTCGGGCTTCTCCCAGGTGATCAGGCCGCGCTCGATATCGATCCCCGCGAGCGCGCCATCGGTCGAGACGAGCAGCGCGCCCGCCGGCGTCACCTGCTGCCAGCGGACGTCCCCCTTCAGCTTGAGCGTCCACGCCGCGGTCGCGCCGGAGGCAACGGCCAGGGGGCGCGCGGGAGCAGCGGCGGCCTGCGCCTGAGCGATCGCGTGGACCACGATGATCAGCGCGGGCACGAGCAGCGTACGACGAGCGGACACGACGGCCATGGCAATCTCCCTGAGGCGGTGGAAGGGCGGCCCCCATATCCCCCCACCTCACGCCGGAGCGCAAGAGCGGGCAGCACACCGTGTGTGCCCGGATTTGGCACATGTATCGCTGGGGTCGTCAGTTACGCGCGGAGTGGGTGGATCGAGCCCGCACGGCCGCACGATTGGTTACGCGGCCGCGGCGGCCGGACCTAGTGCCCAAGGAGGGAGTCGAACCCTCATGAGGTTGCCCTCGGGGGATTTTGAGTCCCCTGCGTCTGCCATTCCGCCACTCGGGCGTGATTGCCGGGCCTCAACTTAGCGCGGGCGCGGACTCCGTAGAAGGGCTCTCCATTGCGCCTCTGCGACGGGATTATCTTGCAAGGCAAGTCGCCACCCGATGTAACCGTGCCGATCACTCGCGCTGCCCTGCTGGAATTCCTGCGGAGCCGTCGATACGCCGTGCAGAGCTCCCTCCACGCGAGCGGCGCGCCGCAGAGCGCGGTCGTCGGGATCGCCGTCTCCGATACCTTCGAAATCGTATTCGACACCCTCGCGACCTCGCGCAAGGGACAGAACCTCCGCGAGCGGGCCGAGATCGCGTTTGTCATTGGAAGCCTCGAGGGGAAGGACGAGCGGACCGTGCAATACGAAGGCCGGGCGGACGAGCCAACGGGTGCCGAACGCGCGCGACTCACGGAGCTCTACCTCGGCGTCTTTCCCGACGGCCGTGAGCGTCAGCAGTGGCCTGGTCTCACGTACATGCGAGCGACGCCGACCTGGCTCAGGTATTCCGACTACAACGTCGACCCGCCCGAGATCGTCGAGTGGGATGGCGAGGCGCTACGTGAGCTTCGGTGACGGCTAGCGGCGCTCCTTCCTGTCGCCCAACCACAATAAGCCATCGATGATGAGTTGATCCTGAATCGGGTTATTGAGGGTATGTGACAACGTTTGGTCGGCGGTTCCGTACTTGTGCTCGTAGTCAATATCATTGTGACCCATGTTGAGGTAGATCATCTTGTAGTGCTTGTTGGTCCACACCACGGGATAGTACCCGCTGTGCCAGATCTCGTGCGGTTTGGGCCCGGTGCCCAGCGGAAAGCTGGTCGAGTCTATCGACAGCAGAATATCGATGTCAGGATTCTGCCGCAGATCTCTCTCCCATCGGTACCACTCACTGGGCGAAGACTTAAAAGTCTCCGGCAGATGGGACGTCGCCGGATGCTTGCGGTCTTCGACGCGGAGAACGGCCGACGTCGGTCTCCAGGTGTTACTGACGTAGGATCCCGAGCCGAGAAATGTGGTGTGATACCAGTCCCAGTTGGCCGGGTACGCTGAAGGTGTCAAAGCAAAACCGGCAAAATGAAAGCCCATCCAGGCTCCGCCATGCTCCATATACGTCTGAAACGCAGCTCGCTGTGCAGGTTCTTCCGGACGCGTATCCAGAAACACCACTACCTCATATCCAGAAAGAAAGTCTGCCTTCAGGTTGTGCCAATTGGATGTGGTGTCATAGCTGAAATTGTATTGCGCCGCCTTTTCCGGAAACCATCGCTCGGCTTCCCGTAGAAAGCTGATATGGGCCTGATCCTCCTTGCCGGTAAAGAACGCGATCACTCGAAACGCGGGCTTGCCCCTACCCTTCCGCAAGATGGCCCTCGCCGGCGCCCCTTCGTGCCCTCCAACCTTGAGCGGTAGCACGATCAGCTCGTAGTCACCCGCCTGCACCGGGCGCAGGTCCAACCCCTCCACGATGGGAATCCCGCGTCCGAGCAGAATCTGGTGCGTCCGCGGCGCCGGAGCGCCGAATTGCTCTGCCGAGATGTAGTCCACGCCGACCAGCAGGACTCCGGCGTCCGCGAGGAGCTGCGCCGCGTCCGGTGCGATGTACGTGAAGTCTTTATGGAACTCGGGTGAGTCCATCCAGCCGCGCAGCGTGCTCCGCGTCCGGAACAGCACGCGCTTCGCGCCCCTCCAGTCGTGCCGGTTCAGTTCGCCCGCGTCGATCGCTCGTACGCTGTCGGGGATGTCGATCACCCGCGCGGCACCGATCAGCGGGTCCAGCGGCACCTGGTCGATCGGTGCGCCGTTGGCGACGAAATGCATCGGGGCGTCGATGTGCGTCCCGCTGTGCGCGCCCAGTGAGTAGACGGACAGCGTCAGGATATCGCCCTTCCGCATGTCTTTGAGAAAATCGAACTTCATGGGCGCGTCGCCCTGGTACACCGGAGTCCTCGCCGGATCGAGCGTCGCCGTCACATCGATCCACCCCTCGCCGCTCAGCTCACGCTGCCCCCCCGTTTCCTGGTCGCGCGGGGCACACGCCACGACGAGGCTGACCAACAGCGTCAACCCCAAGCACGGGACAACCGCAGCATGTTCGCGCACCGCGTTCCTTCCTTCCGTTATGCGCCAGAAGGCGCCGATGTCGGAACCAGGCAGTTTACAAGATACGCGGCAATCGCCTTCTGGCGCCGGTTCTCGAAACGGAGCCGGTGTGATACCTTGGCCGTCGATCCCATGACCTCGCCATGCTCGAGAATCCCCGGAGCCGCGCTCGCACTGCTCATGCTCGCCGGCTGCAGCGCGACCCCTCGACTGCGAGCGCCAACGCCTGCTCCATTGAGCGACGCAGTCGAGCCCCAGGCGGTGCTGCGGGCCATGACCACGGTCGCCGACTGGCAGCTGGCGAACCCATCGGCGCACCAGCCGTACGAGTGGCAGCAGGCGCCATTTTGGGCTGGTCTCTACGAGTTGGCCTTGCGGTCGAGCAGTCGCCGGAAATACCTGGACCCGATCCGCCGCAATGGCGAAAGCATCCAGTGGCAGCCGGGGCCGCGACCGTTTCTCGCGGACGACCACGCCGTCACCCAGAGCTACTTTCTCCTCTATAGACTCGGGGCCGACGCCCGCATGATTGAGCCGGCCCTGGCGCGCTTCGCCGAGATGTTACAGGCGCCGTTCGCCGAGTCGCTCGAGTTCAGCAATGAGAAGACCATGCGCGAATGGGTCTGGTGCGACGCGCTGTTCATGTCCCCGCCGGCTCTCACGCTCGCCACGAGCACCACCGGCGACGGTCGGTATGTAGATCTCATGGAGCGGCTCTGGTGGAAGACAACGGAGTACCTGTACGACAAGCAAGAGCGACTGTTCTACCGCGATAGCCGATTCTTCGATCAACGCGAACCCAACGGGAAGAAGGTGTTCTGGAGTCGCGGTAATGGGTGGGTGCTTGCGGGTCTCGCACGCGTGCTGCAGTACTTGCCTCCGGACTATGCCGGGCGAAGCCGTTTCATCGCTCTCTTCCAGGAGATGGCGCCCAGAATCGCCGACTTGCAGGGACCGGATGGTTATTGGCGTGCCAGCTTGCTCGATCCTGACAGCCGCCCGATCCCGGAGACCAGCGGGACAGGCTTCTTCACGTACGCGCTTGCCTGGGGCATGAATGAGGGTCTGCTGGGACGCCAATACGAGCCCACCATCCGCCGGGGATGGTCGGCCATGGTTCGGGCGGTCCAGCCAAGCGGCATGGTCGGCTACGTTCAGCGGGTGGGAGATCAGCCCGGCGACACGGGACCAGAGCAGACGGAGATTTACGGCACGGGGGCGTTTCTCCTCGCAGGCAGTGAGCTGTTTCGATTGGCTGCCCGCGAATAACTCTCGGGAGCATTATCGAGTCATGAGCACATCCATCAGGGTGACCATCCTATCGCTTGGTATCGCGGGCCTCGCCTGTTCGCCGCCACCTCGGCCGTCGGCCGGCGAGGCGACGGCCGGCATCGACTCGCTCAACGCGCGTCTCGTCCAAGCGTACCGGACTCACGACCCTCGGGCGTATGGCGCGCTGTACACCGACACGGCGGTTTTCGAGTGGCCGGCGTTCAACACGGTTCGGGGCCCCGCCGAGCTGGCGGCGATGGCGCGGAGCAACTGGGCGTCTCTGAAAGACATGGATCTCCGTCTGACCGTGTCGACTCGACGCGTCTTGCCGGATCACGCGACGGAGTCTGGCGCCTTCGAACAATCCTGGAGCGACTCGAGCGGCGGGCGCATGACGGAGTTCGGCAGGTACGTCACCGTGCTGGCGCGAAAGACGGACGGGAGTTGGCTGATCGACCGCTTCTTCGGCTTCGAGGACTCGACCCGGCGCGGCCCTGGACACCGCGCCCCGTAGGACGTCTAATCCCTGTCATGCGCAACCGACTGCTTCCTGCACTGACCGCGCTCTTGCTGGCCCTCACGGCCAGGACCGGCGCCGCCCAGACCGCCCTGCAGCTCCGGTGGGCGCTCGTGGGAGACTCTCAGGCGGCCTTCACCCTCACCAACCGTGACACGAAACCACTCCCCCCGAGCGGATGGGCGATCTACTTCAGTGCGCTGCACTCGGCCGATTCGGGCAGCGTGGGGGCCGGGTTCGACATCCAGGACGTATTAGGCGACCTGCACCGGATCGTCCCGGGCGCCGGCTTCGCCGGACTCGCGCCCGGCGCGACGATCAAGATCCCGTACCTCACCGATCCGCTTCTCAATCGCAGCTTCGTTCCCTCGGGTCCCTACATCGTGTTCGACGCCGCGAAGGACGTGGGCGTCCGGTTGAGCGATTACGTCGCGGTTCCGTTCGAGCGCTCGCAGCGCGTGGTGACGCCCGAGGCCCAGTTCACGCTCGACTCCGTGATCGGCGACATCACCGCGAGCGAGCTGCCGGCGGTGTTCCCGACCCCGGTGCAGGTGACAAAGGAGACAGGAGAGCTGCGCCTCACGGCGATGCCGGAGGTCACTGCGCCGGCCGAGCTCGCGAGCGAGGCGACGTTCGCCGCTGAATACCTGCGGCCCTATTTCCGCGCGGGACGGCACGGGGGAGGCCCGCCGCTGCGACTCGAGGTGGGCCCGGTTGCGGGCCAATCGTCGCCCGAGGCGTACGAGTTGGTGGTCGATCCCACGGCGGGGGTCCGGATCATCGGGGTCTCGTCGGCGGGCGTCTTCCACGGTCTCCAGTCACTGCGCAACCTGCTTCCGGCGCCGTCTCCTGGTGGAAGGCTCGTACTGCCGGCGATCCGAATTGTGGACGCCCCGCGCTTCGGCTACCGCGGGTTCATGCTCGACGTTGCGCGCAACTTCCACCCGAAGGCCGCGGTGTTGCGCACGCTCGACCTGCTGGCCCGCTACAAGCTCAACGTCTTCCACATCCACCTCACGGATGACGAGGGTTGGCGGGTCGAGATCCCCAGCCTCCCCGAGCTCACCGCGGTGGGCGCGCGTCGCGGCCACACGCTCGACTCGCGCCGGTTCCTTCAGCCCGCCTTTGGGTCGGGTCCCCAGGTCGACCAGCCGTGGGGCAGCGGGTTCTTTTCCCATGCCGACTACGTCGAGATTGTGCGCTACGCAACGGCACGACACATCGAGATCATCCCGGAGATCGAGATGCCGGGCCACGCGCGCGCCGCGATCATGGCCATGGCGGGCAACCAGCAGTACCGGCTCACCGACCCGGAAGACCGTTCGGTGTACACGTCGGTCCAAGGCTACCCCGACAACGTGATGAACCCGGCGCTCGAGTCGACGTACGGGTTCATCGAGCGGGTGGTGACCGATCTCGTAGCGATGCACCGCGAGGCCGGTGCGCCCCTGCGCCACATCCACATGGGTGGAGACGAGGTCCCGGCCGGTGTCTGGGTCGGGTCCCCGGCCGTCCAGGCCTACATGCAGGCGCACGGCCTCACGAGCGTCGACGATCTCTGGTTCGCCTTCTACGGCCGGGTGGAGCAAATCCTGAAGACTCAGGGGCTCGTCCCTTCAGGGTGGGAAGAGATCGCGGTGCGCAAGACCCGCCGCGACGGGCGGCCCGCGGTCATCGTCAATCCCGGATTCGCCGAGCGCGGCTGGCGCGCCTATGTCTGGAACAACGTCCCCGGCTGGGGCGCCGAGGACCTCGCCTACCGCCTCGCGAACGGCGGGTACGAGGTCGTGCTCAGTCCCGTTACCAACTACTACTTCGATCTCGCGTGGAATCAGAACCCGGAGGAGACCGGGCTCGACTGGGGAGGCTACGTCGACCTGCGCAAGCCGTTCCAGTTCATCCCGTTCGACTACTACCGCAACGCGCGTGTCGACGCTCGTGGCAACCCGCTGGACCCTGCCGTGTTCGTCGGTAAGGAGCGGCTCACCGACTACGGCCGGGCCCACATCGTGGGGATCCAGGGCAACCTGTGGTCCGAGACACTGGGGGGCGATGGACGGCTCGACTATATGATGGTGCCGAAGCTCTTCGGGCTCGCCGAGCGGGCCTGGGCGCCCGACCCGGACTGGGCTAAGGAAGCTGGCCCGGCCCGGTCCGATTCGCTCTACCAAGCAGCGTGGTCCCGTCTGGTGAACGTGCTCGGCAAGCGTGAGCTGCCCCGGCTCGATCGGGAGGTGCCGGGGCTCAATTACCGGATCCCCACACCCGGTCTGAAGGTCGACGGCGGCGTGGTTCGCTGCAGCGTGGAGCTACCCGGGTTCACCCTGCGCTACACGACTGACGGCAGCGAGCCCACCGTGCGCAGCCCCGAAGTCCGCGGTCCGATCCCCTTGCGCGGGACCGTCCGCGTCGCCGCGTTCACCACTACGGGTCGAAAGGGCCACACGGCCTTTAGAGAAGAGACGGTTACCAAAAAATGAGGAGCGCGTGAGGCCTACCCTCGGCTCAGTGCCAATGTCCGTCAGCTCGAGCTTCCGGACGTTGTGAGTTCTTCTTCGCCGTGATCGCCGATGACACACTCTACTTTAAGGTCGATGACTCCAATCGAGGCGACGCGGCGGCGTCGCGGCGGCGCCTAACCAGCGCTCGAACCCGCCGGCGCGCGTAGATTAGGGAATGAATTTCGTGCAAGTCGTAGGCCCAAACTAAGGAAGGCTCCATGGAGCCTGGTGTGTTTCTCGCCGCACTCCTGATATTCGTGGGCATCCCTGCGTTCACGGTGATTAAGGTCGCCCGCCTGCGTGCCGCTCGTCGCGAATCACCATCGGCCGACGTCACGGCGCGGCTCGAGGCGGTGGAGCGTGGGGTTCAGGACCTCCAGCGTGAGCTGGCAGAAACCCAGGAGCGCCTCGATTTCGCCGAGCGTTTACTTAGCAAGACGCGAGAAGAACGGCGGATTGGTAGCTAGCGACAACTCCACCAGCTGAGGTGATGCCCATGGCACGGCAGGCCGACGTCCGCCGCGTGGCCCTCTCGTTGCCCGAGACCGTGGAGGCGGCGAACCACTTTGCCTTCTCCGTTCGCAACAAAGGGAAGCTGAAGGGTTTCGTCTGGGTCTGGATGGAGCGTGTCACGCCCAAGAAGCCCCGCGTGCCGCAGCCGGACGTCATCGCGGTGCGGGTCGCGAGCCTCGCCGACAAGGACGTTTTGTTGGCTCTGGACCCGGCCAAGTTCTTCACCGAGCCGCACTACAACGGATTCCCTGCCGTCTTGGTTCGCCTCCCCGCCGTGACCGCCCGAGAGCTCAGGCCGATCGTCACGGAGGCGTGGCGTTGCCAAGCCCCGAAGGACTTGGACACGAAGCACGAGACATCGCGTCGTCGAATGGTCGGGCGGGCGCGGCGAGCGAAACGGGCGTAGACCAGGGAATGATCCCGCCATGGCCTTCAAGCCCGCGATCTGGTTCCCGATCGCCGTCGGGCTGAGCGTCCTCAACCTGGTCGGAGTCGGGTTCGCGACCGGACCAGCCCACACCACAATTCACGCCTGCGCTCGCGCTGGCGTTCGGATTATGGGCCGGCCGCCTGCGGTCGCGTCTCGGCGGGAGCGAGCGCCAGGCTCGGCCTGAAGCGCTTGAAGCCCAGGTGAGCGGGCTCGAAGCCCTCGAAGCCGAGGTCAGCAGGCTGCGGCAAGAGGTGAGCGAGATGCAGGAGCGGCTCGACTTCGCCGAACGCCTGCTGGCGCAACGACCGGACCCGCGCCGCGTGGGCCCGGAGCGCCAGGGTCCGAAGCAACCATGACGCTCTTCAGATCGCGCGATCGCTGATGGGCTCCCCTCGGACCACACTCGCCACGCTCGCTCGTGCCGGCCTACTCACCGCCCTGACGGACGGAGCCTTTGCGATCGTCCTCAGCGTCGCCGTCTACCACTCGACCGTCACGCGTCTGTTTCAGGGAGTGGCCTCGACCTTGCTAGGTGCTGAGGCCCTCACGGGAGGAACGCGCACCGCCGTGATCGGCGTGCTCATGCACATCGGCGTTGCGTTCGGCTGGTCCGCGGTCTTTCTCTTCTTCGTCGTGCCGGTTTCGTGGGTCCGGGCCCTCATGGAGTCGCGATACGGTGTGCTGAAGGTCGCAGCTCTCTTCGGACCGATGGTGTGGGCGACCATGTCGCTTGTGGTGATACCGCTGCTCGTGCACCGTCCGCCGGTAATCGGGCTTCGGTGGTGGATCCAGTTCGTCGGGCATGCGTTCTTTGTCGGCCTGCCGATTGTCGCCACGGTCCGCGCAGGCAGACGAGGGTCGCCCGAGTCGCCGGTGTGGCCTGACGAGCGCTTGCAGCCCTGACCCGACTCCTCAGTGGGGCGCCTTTCTAGCTCTTCGGCGGTGCGATCCGCTCGGCGTCCCGCTGCTTAGCGAGTATCCGCTCCGCGAAGTCCAGCCGCTCTTCGACATCGGTGAGCCGTCGCTGCACGTCCTCGAGCGCGTCGAGTCGGCTCTGAACGTCTTCACTCCCCCCGACCCGCTTCTGCAGGTCGTCGATCGCCTGCGCAATGTCGCGCCGCGACCCCCGCGGTCTGCCCAACCGGTCGGGCGGTCCGAGCCGCCCGGCGAGCGCCTTGGCGATCGACACGGCCACCAGGATGAACCCTACGCCGAGGGCCCAATCGGGGATACCGAACATGCTTTCCTCCGGTCAGCCCCTAACTTAGCCACCCGGCCGGATGGGTGGGACCCTCGTCCTCCGGCGGCGTTTCGGCATGTGAACGGCCGGCCCTGTGTCCGATGTCACAGTCCCGATCCCCCGCCAGCCGACATGATTGGGACCCGCGATTGGCACGTCGAACCGTCGCTCGGGAGTGCGCGCATGCCGGAAGTGCAATACTGGGCCCGAGTGCGGGCCGGGATGGACTGTCCGCTGCGGCGCGGCGCATGGTACCGCGTGGTGGAGCTCACCGCCGGCGAGAC
>Ga0137415_10006986_pt1 | contig 11198 bp, 17 predicted proteins | sample CZODoug3_1_1_16f_FD_183082 | JGI IMG/M metagenome (GOLD analysis project Ga0137415, IMG submission 183082) | Vadose zone soil fungal communities from Angelo Coast Range Reserve, California, USA - CZODoug3_1_1_16fungal (Hybrid Assembly) | ecosystem: Environmental > Terrestrial > Soil > Vadose...
ACCCCCACCGCCCCACAGTGTCGTGCTCCTGGCACCAGCCACAACTGGGCATGCGCCGGGTCAGCCTGAGCCAGAACGCGGGAGTGCCAAGGTAGGATATTGATGTCCTCCGTACCGTGAATCAACAGTACTGGTACGGCCGAGGATCTCACCGCGTCCACCGGGTTGGCTCGCCGCAGATCCACGCCGTAGCGCCAGCGGGCGTAGAAGATACCCATCTCGGCCGGGAGGAGTCCGACCGTTCTTCCGACGATTCTCTCCATACCGAGCCGCCCAGCTCCCACGAAATATCCTTCCCGATCGTAGGCGACGCTGCGGAAATTAGAGAAGGCAGAATCGGCAACAACGGCGCAAAACCTCGACTCGGAACGTATGCTTTCCAGCACCAGCGCGGCACCCATCGATTCCCCAAAGCCGTCGACACATTTTGCACCTTTACCGTAGAGCCAGGAAACCCAGCGGTGAACGTCATCGCTTTCGCGCAAGCCGTAGGTTGCCACTGCACCGCCCGACTCGCCGTGCGCCCGCGAATCGGTCAGCAGAATGCGATAACCTTCCCGGAGGAACGCCTGACCGTATCCCGCAACGCCACCACGGTTGTCGCCGATTCCGTGAAGCAAAATGACTGCCTGGCCATTTTGATGTTCCGGCACGCTGTACCAGGCATGCAGCTCGACACCATCCGCAGCTTGAATAACCACGGGCTGCAGGTCAGCCCCGTAGGGCGTGTACATAGCTAAAATACGGGCCTGTCAGGCAGCGGTAGGCGCATCGGATGTAGCGTGAGCTCAGCCATCACAATGGCGACCACCAGTGATAAGGTGACGTACATTGCAAGGGTTTTAACCGCAATTCTCAGCAGGCGCCGCATAGGACCTTCTCCCAAGTTTAAAATCTAGGCTATTAAACGTTGTCTGCGACTGGTTTGTTCCGCCGAGAAGTGGCAGGCAGCCATTGACTTGCCCTGTTGACCGACTGATAATCGACCGGGAATGGACCTCTACGAGGAGATCGTCAAGCTGCGCCAGGCAGGGCGTCGGGCCGCGGTCGCCACCATCGTCGACGTGCACGGTTCCATTCCCTCTTTCAAAACTGCCAAAATGCTGGTGCGGGATGACGGCTCCATCTTCGGTACGATTGGAGGAGGCTGCGTCGAGGCTGAGGTCTGGCAAGCCGCCCGCGAAGTGATGGAGAGCGAAAGGCCCCGCACTCTGACTTTCAACCTCAATCAGGACCCGAAATACGATACGGGACTGGTTTGCGGAGGCACCCTCGACATTTTCGTCGAACCCATCCTACCTCCATCATTACTTTATATTTTCGGTGCAGGTCACGTATCTGTAAACCTTTACAAAGTTGCCAGGAGCGTAGGGTTTGACGTAACCGTGGCCGACGACCGCGAGGGTTACGCTAACCGCGAACGCTTCCCCGATGCCAAAGAGGTCATTGCGGAGGATTTTGAGCGCGTCATGGCGCGCCTAGCTCCGAACGAGTCTTCCTACATTGTGATCGTCACCCGCGGCCATCGCGATGACATGCGCCTGCTGCGCTGGGCTGTGCAGACCCCGGCACGGTATATCGGGATGATCGGCTCGAAGCGCAAGACCATCACCATCTTCCGTGAGCTTACCCGGGAAGGCATTGCGCCCGAACTGTTCGAGCGCGTACACGCCCCGGTCGGATTGGATATCGGCGCAGTCACTCCAGAGGAAATTGCCGTGGCTATCACAGCCGAGCTGATCGCTGTGCGCCGTCGGGTCGAGCGGGATTTGCCGCACATGAGCTGGTTTCATGGTGGCCACGCCGAGCCCCTGCATACAACTGACAAAGGTCGGACCGATGCCAATCCAAGCGATAAGGATGCAGCCAATGCAAACGTCGAAACAGTAGACGGTCAGGAATAGATCTCGCCCAGGTTTCGAAGTAGCCACACTGACAAATCAGAATTCAGCGATCACCAACCCGCTGCTTATCTGCTATCTTCCCCACATGAGCCGGGCGCCAAGTTGGTGTGGAGTGATACTGGCAGCGGGCGAGTCCACGCGCATGGGTTCGGACAAAGCCCTGCTTCCCTGGCCGCCGGTTGCGACTGGCATCCCGTTTTCAGGCGAGACGTTTGTCTCTGCCACCATTCGCGCCCTGAGTCCCTTCACTGACCTGGTGGTCGTGGTCGCGGGAAACAACGAGCTAACTCTCGCTCCGGCGGTGTACGCAGCCGGCGGATCTCTGGTACGCAATCCTGCTCCCGAGCTAGGACAGTTCAGCTCTCTGCGGGTGGGGTTGCGAGAAGTTCTGAACCTGGGCCGGGATGCCGCCATGATTGCGCTGGTCGATCGTCCGCCCGCTACTGCCTCCACGCTGGGAATATTGCGCGCGGCGTTTGAAACCGCTTCCTCGGAAATCTGGGCGGTCGTCCCGGAATTCAACACCAGACATGGCCATCCCTTCCTGGCAGGCCGGGAGATGATGGAGGTTTTTCTAAAGGCTCCCGCGAGCGTGACTGCAAGAGACATAGAACATCAGCACCAGCGGCATATATCCTATGTCCCGGTAGACGATCCGCACGTCGCGATGAATGTAAACACGCCAGAGGACTACGCAGCGCTGTTGAATACGCAGATGAAATGATTTCCCAACCGGCATGAAAACAAAAAAGCGCGCGACCCTGAAGCTCTCCACCAAAGCGGTTAAGTTCGTCAAGTCGGTTCTGGAAATAGAGCCGCGACTCGCCGTCTTCGACTGCGATGGCACGCTGTGGGCAGGCGATGCCGGGGAAGGCTTCTTTGACTGGGAGCTGAGGCGCGGCCTGGTTTCCGAGGAAACTGTCCGTTGGGCGCGTGCCCGCTACGCCGACTATCAGGCCGGCAAAGTCAGCGAAGATGATATGTGCGCCGAGATGGTGACCATTAACCGCGGAATAGATGAGGCCGAAGTGCGGCGTGCCGCGGGCAAATATTTCGGGGCGAAAATGTCTCACCAGATTTTCCCCGAGATGAAAAAATTGGTTTTTCGCTTGCAGGAATTGGGATGCGAAGTTTGGGCGGTCTCTTCTACCAACGAGTGGGTTATCCAGGCGGGGATGGAACATTTCAGAATTCCGCCGAACCGGATACTGGCAGCAACTGTCATCACCGAGGACGGCAAGATCACTGACAAGGTCATCCGCATCCCCAGCGGCAAAGGCAAGCCGCAGGCGATCTATGACGTGATCGCCCGCCCCCCGGACGCAGTCTTCGGAAATTCCATTTGGGACGCGGATATGCTGGAAATCGCGCGCCATCCATTCGCGATTAATCCAACAGCCGAGCTGGAGGCCATCGCGCGGAAGCGGCAATGGCCCGTCTATTTTCCCGACTCTGTTTCCAAGTCATAAGTTTTTGATGGCCGCAGCCAAAGTGTCCATCGCCAGATGACTGGCATGAAGCGAAGCCTTGGGCAAACCGCCGATCGCTCTCACCAGCTCCTCCCGGCGCAACTGGCGGGCTTCGGCGATCGTCCTTCCCTGCACCAGTTCGGTCACCAGCGAGGCACAGGCCATGGTGGGAACACAGCCTTGTGCTAGAAATCGAATTTCCTCGATCCGACTGTTGATGACTCTCAGAGTGAGCTTCAGAACGTCGCCGCAGGCAGGATTGTCGATCTGGACGGATGCGTCCGGATTGACCACTTCGCCGCCGTTGCGCGGGTGTTGGAAGTGATCGAGAACCTGAGGGGAATACATCGAGAGAAATTGTACCGCGCCATTGTAGCGTCGGCAGCCTGCCGGTTATCCCGAGCGCGTCTCACCCTCGGCGAGGTGAGCGGGGACGCCCGCCGCACAGCCGCCGCGACGGTGGTCCCACTTTTCACGACTCGAAGTCAACTTCGATGGGCTCAATCAGCGGCATCAGCCAGCTCACCAGCTTCTGATGGACCGGATGCGGCCCATAGGCGTCCAGCGAAGCCTTGTCGGCAAACTTCATCGCGCCTCCCAGCTCGAAGCCCTGTCCGCGTGCTGAAATGTTGATTCCGACGGAGGTTTCCACCAGTCCCGGGATTTGCCCTTGTAACTTGCGTATTTCGACGATGACACGTTCTTTCTGCTCGTCCGTAACCCCCGGCTTCCAGCGAAAAGCAAACATGTGGATATACATGAGTGGCAAAAACCTCTGTTTAGATGGGGCGGCTAGGGGACAATTGTAACGTGGAGGGTGCCCTCAGGCGGGTTACCGATCGTTTTGCGGTCGGATGGCCAGAGGCGGCTGTCCCCACGTGGTCCGTGCCTGTACCATTACGTCTATGCCCGCCGACTACACTGCGCAGCGCGTGGTTTGCCTGCAGCCCAGCGCTACTGTGATCCTGGCCGCCATCGGCAGGCTTGACCGGGTCGTCGCCTGCACCAAGTACTGCGCCGACGTGTGCCCCGAAGTTAAAAGCAGCGGCCATGTCCGCACCATCATTGCCGATTCCTGGACAGCTCAGAGCCAACAGATCCTGGCTGCCGGGCCTGACCTCGTAATCGCCGCAGTTCCCTACCAGGAGAAAGCGGTGGTAGAAATCCTCAAAGCTGGCGTCCGCTTTCTCGGCTTGGCGCCCCGGACTCTGGCCGATATCTACACCGACATCGCGACCATCGCCGGAGCCATGGGCGCCAGCGATAACGGGCAGTCCGTGATTACGGAAATGCGCAACGAGATCGATGCGGTGACGGCCCAGATCAGTGAGGCCCAGCCCGGTGGCAAGAAACGTCCCCGTGTTTTCTGCGAAGAGTGGGGCAAACCGCTGGTTGCATCCCAGCGGTGGGTTGCAGAACTGGTCCACGCCGCCGGTGGTGAGTTCCTGGGTGACCCTGGGTCACAGCGGTTGCCGGAATCCGTTCTGGCGGAAGATCCCGAAATCGTGGTTGCTGCCTGGTGCGGAGCCGGCGATCGTGTTCCGCTGGAAAAAATTGTCCGCGACCGCGGCTGGCAACAGATGCAAGCTGTCGAGGCCGGCCGCGTGTACTGCGTTCGGGATGAACTGCTAAACACGCCCGCGCCCACTCTGCTCCTTGGTCTGAAGGCATTGGCGGCGGCGATTCATCCCGATTCTTTTCCACAACCCGACGGTCTAAGATGTATTGCCAACGGGCGCGGTCAAATCCACGCCTCTCAGCCGGGATGACCCCAGGACACCGATGCCTCCTGCTCCAAAGATCGCGGAAGTCCAAAAGGAGATCGACCGCCTGAGCCAGGCGTCTGGCACGGTTGAGGATTTGATGTGGGAGATGGTGAAGCTCCTGCACGATCGCATGCTCAAGTACAACTGGGTCGGCTTCTACATGCTGGAGGAGAAACCCATCAATTCGCAGCCGCGCATGTTGGCCCTGGGACCGTTTCAAGGGGCCATGACGCCGCATACCCGCATTCCTTTGAACCAGGGCATCTGCGGCGCGGCCGCCTCCACAGGCAAGACCGTGGTGGTGGACGACATCAGCCTTGACGACCGTTACCTGGCCTGCTCCAGCGAAACCAAATCTGAAATCGTGGTCCCCGTCTTTGTCCGCGGCAAGGTAGTGGGTGAACTGGACATCGACAGTCACTTCCCGGCCGCTTTCGGCGATCAGGACCGGCGGTTGGTCGAGTACTGCGCTTCCCTGGTGGGCAAGCAACTGGAAAAGTCCCAGGCTTAACTTAAGAAGTTAAGAAAAGGAAGCTAGGAAGTACAGGGCTTGAAAACAGAAACGCAATCCGGAGAAAACCAAGCCGGTGCCACGGACGCGGCTCGCGCGTTTCCCAGCCTTGAGCCTCTCGATCCAGTCGCTGTTTTCGCAGTCGCTATTCTCATAGAGGTTCCTTGCCGTCCATGAAGCGGGTGGTAGCGGCGTTGATTTTCCGGGACGAGAAAATTCTCGTGTGCCAGCGCACCCGCCACCAGACCATGCCGCTGAAATGGGAATTCCCTGGAGGCAAGATCGAACCGGGCGAGCAACCGCGCGACGCGCTGCGCCGCGAATTGGATGAAGAACTCGGCATCGACGCCACCATCGGCGAAGAAGTGGCCCGCATCAGGCACGATTACAAGAACGGCGCGGCTGTGGAGTTGCGCTTCTACGCCGTACGGGAATACAAGGGCGACATCGAGAACAGAATTTTTAAGGACATGCAGTGGGCAAAGCGCTCAGAGCTTCCCTCCTTTGATTTTCTTGAAGCCGATCTGGGATTGGTACGAAACCTGGTCGAAGGAAAGGTGGAGTAGAAAAAAAAATAAGGCCTCAGCGCAAGCTCCTGCGCACGGCTGCCCTCCCCGAACTCCGTGATTTTGTCTCTGGTTGTGGAAACACAGCCTGTGGCGCATCTAGCCGGGCCCACCCCGCAGCGTCCAGAACCAGGCGATGGTCAGTCCCACCATGATCACGGTGGTAATCCAGGCCACGGAGTTATAGAGACGCGAGTTCACGTATTCGCCCATGATTCCCTTGTTGTTCACCAGCAGTAGCATGAAGACAAGTACGAAGGGCAGCACCAGGCCGTTCACCACCTGGGACAGAATGGAAATCTTCACCAGCGGGATATTCGGCATCAGGATTACTCCCGCGCCCGCGACGATCAGGATGGTATACAGCCAATAGAAAACCGGAGCCTCGCTGAATTTCTTTCCAATACCGGACTCGAACCCGAGCCCCTCACAAACCGCATAGGCAGTTGATAGCGGCAGGATGGAAGCCGCAAACAGGGAAGCGTTGAACAATCCCACGGCAAACAGAATGTAAGCATAGTCTGACGCCAAGGGATGCAGCGCCTGTGCCGCATCTTTGGCGCTGTTGATATTGTGGTATCCGTGAGCATATAGAGTCGCTGCACAGGCCACGATGATGAACCACGCCACGATGTCGGTAAAAACACATCCGGCCACAACATCGAGGCGAGAGGCCTTGTACTGCCGCCGGGTTACTCCCTTCTCCACGATGGAGGCCTGCAGGTAAAATTGCATCCAAGGCGCAATCGTGGTCCCCACTACTCCGATCACCATGTACAAATAGTCCTGGCGGAGAAACATCTCTTTGTGCGGTGGCACGATGGTAGCTTCGAGGGCCTCCAGCCAGGCAGGCTTGGCCAGAACGCCGGCAACGATGTAGGTCAGATAGAAAAACGAAGCGGCCAAAAATACTTTCTCCACCGACTTGTACTGACCCTTGACCACGATCAGCCAGACGATCACCGCGCAGACGGGGACCGTGTAGTACTTGCTAAGCCCGAACAACTCGAGGCTGCCGGCAATGCCCGCAAATTCCGTGACCACGTTGCCGAAGTTGACAATGACTAAGCCGATCATCATCAGGAAGGTGATGCGAAAGCCGAACTCTTCGCGAATCAGGTCGCTCAAGCCCTTGCCAGTAACGGCCCCCATGCGGGCCGCGATCTCCTGGACCACGATCAGCGCCAGAGTGATCGGGATCATGGTCCACAGCAGCATGTGCCCGAACTGAGCTCCGGCCGCCGAGTAGACCCAAATGCCCCCCGCATCGTTGTCCACGTTCGCCGTAATGAATCCCGGACCAACGACGGCGAAGAAGATCAGGAGCCGGATTTTCCAGCGTCTCAGGAATTCCATGGGCACACTGCGCAAACATAGTTGTTACACCGACCGATCAGCATAAATGCAGCGGGGGAATTCTGGGTAGATGAAATCGGGTACTCATCCAGATTTCGACGGCTTTCAACTTCTAGCGGAAGTCGCCCCGAACCGGGCTTGAGGCGGGTGAGGGATCTTGCGCGCATCTTGGCAAACGCCATTCGGAAAGCACTGCACGCGAGATCCCCTCGACTTCGTTCAGGGCGGGCTCTTCGCCGCCTGAAGGCTACTCAGCACAACGGACTGAGGGGGAGCAGGGTGCGTTTAAATCAGGACCAGCAGGTTACAGATTCGCCCGCAGCAGACTGATGATGTCGTCGGAAGTGATCACCCCGGTCAATTTCTTGTTATCGTCCACCACCGGCAGTGTCAGCAGATTGTATTTGTCGAATAATTCCGCAACTTCGTTCTCTTTTGCACCGGCGTGGGTAGAGATTAGGGGCTCCTGCGTCAGCGCGAGCATGGGAGTGTCAGGAGTAGCCAGCACCAGCTTGGCCAGTGGCACCGCTCCTGCCAGGGTGCCCTGGGAATCCACCAGGTAAATCGTACTTACGGTTTCAACTCCGCCTTCGAAGTGCCGCAAGGCCTCCACCGCGTCGCGCACCGTGGCGCCCACGTTGACGGCCAGATACTCCGTGTTCATTCTGCCGGCAGCGGTGTTCTCCTTGAACTCGAGGAGCTCGACCATCTCCTTCCGTTCTTGGGGTTGCATTTCCAGCAGAATTTCCGAGGCGCGTTCTTCGGGCAGATCGGCCAACAAGTCGGCAGCCGCGTCCGGCTCCATCTCTTCCACAATTTCCGCGGCACGCTCCGAGCTGAGGGACTCGACAATCGCTTTCTGTACCTTGGGCTAAACTTCCTCCAAGGCTTCGGCCGCCACATCTTCGTCGAGGGTCTTGAACACGGCCTCTCGATCGTCGGGGGCCAGATCCTCCACAATGTCGGCAATGTCTGCGGGATGAAGTTTGGCCAAGCGTTCGTGAGAGATCTTGAGTTTCACCCGCCGCGCCGGATCGGTTTCGATCAGATCGACAAATTCCCAGGGAATGCTCCGCGGCGGGATTTGCCGCAACAGCGCTCGCAAAGCCAGCAGCGGAACCACTCCCTTCAGCAAGCGCCGGACTGCGCCTCGTGGGCCTACATCCACCGAGCCCACTTTCAGCACCGGCCGGTTGCCCACGATTTCCTGAAGCAGATCCAGGTCGTTCACGCGGACCACTTTCCGTCCAAAGACGTCGATCACTTGCTGGTCAAGCAGATCGCGGGCCAGCAGGAGCATTCCCTCCGAGCCGTCGCCGACGGCCCAGTCGGCCGGGGGGGCGTCCGTACGAACACCGCCGTTGATCGAGGTTACCAACCCGAAAGGCAGCAGGCGGCTTCCGGCTCCAGTCTTGACGATAAGGGTCGCCACCCGGGCCCGGTCTTCCTGAGGGACCAGTGCCACTTCGCGAACCCTCCCGCAGCGGCTCCCGGCGCTGTCGAACACGGGAGCGCCCAGCAGTTCGGTAAGGGCGAACGTCGGCATAATCCGAGAATACTCAACTAGGAGGCAAGAATCCAGACGCGCTTTCGCGTTTGCCACTGGCGCGCTGTCCGCTGGTCAAAGCCGCCCGAAGGAAGATATCGACTCCCGCGTTGACATTTGCACAGCGTAAGGGCAAACTACCGCATTCGCTGGACCGCATGTTTTCCCGCCATGGCCAGGCAGTCGGCGTTGGTGGAAGCGCCGGTCCGCGAAGTTTCCGGTTCCGGAGTCTGGTACTCATACAATCTTTGCCATGACCGAACAGCGGGTCTCCTACACGTTGGATTCGACGCTGGAGACCGTGGACAGCGCCGAGCAGGCAGCCAGCCGCATTGCAACTGAGGCGGGCTTCGACGATGACGAGGTCATGCGGATCGCCATGGCCGTGCGCGAGGCCGCAGTCAACGCCGTCCTTCATGGCAATGCCTATGATCCCGGCAAAAAAGTCAGTCTGGATTTTGAGCGGACCGGCGGAGATCTCGTAATCACCATCCGGGACCAAGGCAAAGGGCTGGACCCGGAAAAGATTCCTGACCCCCTGGCGCCGGAAAATCTTTTGAAGACGTCAGGCCGGGGCATTTTTCTCATTCGCTCGTTCATGGACGAGGTGCAAATCAGTCCGTCCCAGACGGGCACCGAAATTAAACTCATCAAGCACGTCCCCGGACCATCCGCGGACGTTAAGGAGGCTTCCCAGTGAGCATGAAGACCAGCACACGTCAGGTCAACGGCGTCACCATCGTGGATTGCAGCGGCCGTATCACCCTCGGTGAAGGCAGTGTCATCCTCAAGGATGTGGTTCGCGACCTGCTCTCCAAAGGGCAGAAAAAAATTCTGCTGAACCTCGGCGATGTGAACTACATAGATAGTTCAGGCATTGGAGAGTTGGTCAGCGCCTTCACCACGGTGCGCAACCAAGGTGGCGACCTCAAGCTGCTGAACCTGACGAAGAAAGTTCACGACCTGCTGCAGATCACCAAGCTATACACCGTCTTCGACGTAAAGGACGATGAGGCGACGGCGGTCAAGTCGTTCGGTTAAGCTTCCCTCCAAACTGAGCTTCTATTCTTGACGAGGGCCGGCATTACAACCGGCCCCGGCTGTTTCGGTTTCGGGAAACCGGCACATTTCTTTGCACACCGCCGCCAGTTCCCCGCCCTACAATTCACCCGGGCCGTTGCTGGCATTCCCGGATGAGCATTGTCAAGATGCATCTTCTTAGCAAATATCCCTGGCTGGTTGCGACTCCGCAACTAGGCACCCTGCCCGGCCCGATTGCCGGCCCTCAGAGGAAGTGCATCACCGGCAGAGTCGTGCGGGTCAAGCCGGGCGCGCGAGGGGCTCACTTCCTGGATTTTTGCGACGACTTCCGTCTGTGCCCCTTCACAGTCGTAATCCTCCCCAGCGACCTGAAAAACGTGGGCTACCTCCGCTAATTGCAGGGCAGGATGATCGAGATCCACGGCCCGGTCGAGGAATACGATGGCCGCGCGGGGATCATTTGCGAGGAATATCGTCAACTCAGCGCTCAACCGCCAGAATCTCAGCCCTGCCCAAGAGTTACGACGTGGAAAAGAGGGGCCGCTACAGCGCAGGAACGTTCTGCCGCCCCAACAGCCGAAAAGAAAGCTTCCAAGAAGAGACAAACCGCGAAGCTGCCGATCGAAGTACCAGAAGCGGCGGACAAGGGTATCCGCCCCACATTCCGCTACGCTGCCACCTGACCGCTAAGCTTGAAGAATGCGAGTAACTCCGCGTTTACCTGGTCCTTTATGGTCGAGCACATATCATGCGGCGCCCCCGGATAGACTTTCAGCGTGGCTCCCTTAACGATCTTCGAAGACAGCATCGCCGAGGCACCGATGGGCACGATCTGGTCGTCATCGCCGTGCAAAATGAGCGTTGGCACGTCGAACTTCTTGAGATCTTCGGTGAAATCCGTCTCGGAAAACGCCTTGATGCAGTCGAACACGGCGTTGTGGCCAGCCACGCCATGACTGAAGACCACAGGCTGTCCCGTACCCCAGTCCTTGTACCTAAATTATGCAGATCCGCCCGAGCTGAGTTCTGAAGCCGTCGT
>Ga0137415_10006987_pt1 | contig 11195 bp, 11 predicted proteins | sample CZODoug3_1_1_16f_FD_183082 | JGI IMG/M metagenome (GOLD analysis project Ga0137415, IMG submission 183082) | Vadose zone soil fungal communities from Angelo Coast Range Reserve, California, USA - CZODoug3_1_1_16fungal (Hybrid Assembly) | ecosystem: Environmental > Terrestrial > Soil > Vadose...
GCGCTCGGCCCGGACGCCTGGCGCTGGATGCTGCTCTCCCCCGCCGTGCCGGCCGCGGTGCTGATGCTCGGCCGCCTCGGCACCCCGGAGTCGCCGCGCTGGTTGATGTCCAAGGGGCGAATCGACGACGCGAAGGCCGCGCTGGCCAAGGCGCTCGGCCCCGGCGCCCAGCTCGACGACCTCGGCGAACCCCCGGTGCGGACCAGCCTGCGCGCCCTCGGCCAGGGTGCCTATCTGCGCCGGACGGTCTTCGTCGCGGCGTTCTGGACCTGCTCGATCTGGCCGATCTACGCCATCTACGCGTTCGGCCCGGCGATGCTCACCGCGTTCGGTCTTACCGGCGCCGGCGCGGACACGCTCGGCTCCGCGGCGATCGGCCTGCTGTTCATCGTCGGCTGCGTGAGCGCCACCCTGCTGGCCAACCGGTGGCCCCGGCGGCGGCTGCTGATCGGGCCGTTCGCGGTGTCCACCGCGGCGCTGCTGCTGCTCGGGGTGTTCCCGACCGCTCCAATCCCGGTGATCGCGGCGCTGTTCACCGTCTACGCGGTGGCCATCGGTGGCCCCACCATCCTGCAGTGGGTCTACCCGAACGAGCTGTTCCCCACCGCCGTGCGGGCCACCGCCGTCGGACTGGGCACCACAGTCAGCCGGATCGGCGCCGCGCTGGGCACGTTCGTCACCCCGCTGCTGCTGGCCGGCGCAGGGATCGGGGCGACCATGTTGCTGGCCGGCGCGGTCAGCGCCCTCGGCGTGTTGGCCTGCGTCCTGATGGCCCCGGAGACCAGCGGCGGCTCCCTGGCCGAGGTCAGCGCACAGTCCTGAGTGGCGAGCCGCACGACCGCGCTTGCCTGTGACTGACCATCAGGTGTGTCCGGTGAGGACGGCTGGTCAGAAGCTGGCCAGTTCACCGGCGAGGCGCCAGGTGCGTACCCGGTCCGCCTCCCCCGTCAGGTCGGTGTGGGACAGCGTGATCTCGGTGGCGCCGGCATCGAGGTAGCGGCGCAGCCCGGCGGCCACGGCGTCCTCGTCGCCCGCCACAACCAGCTCCCCGGCTCTGCGCTGGCCGCCGCTTTGGTGAGCACGGGGACGATGTGTTGCTCCAACGCCTCGGGGCCGGCCAGGAACGGCAGGGTGCCGTCGGCGAATTGGCCGGTGATCCGCAGCGCCTGTGGCCCCATCGCGGCCACCAGCACCGGGATGGTCTGCTCGGCGCCGACCACCGCCGTGGCAGCGACCGGGTGCGAGGTCACGGTAGTGCCGTCGTACCCGGTGTCCGCGCCGTCGAGCAGTGGCCGTAGCGCGCCGAGATACTCGCGCAGGTGGGTAATCGGGGGTGGGTAGGGCAGGCCGCCGCGACCTGCCCGACGCCCGGACAGGCCTGCAGCAGGTCGCAAGGCGGGGCCGAGATGGGGGACAGAACCGCGGTTGCTACGCCCGACAGGCGGATCAGGTGTTGTCGTAATCCACCGGCGTGATGTAGCGCGGGGCGTCGTGGGCCTGCCAGTATCGGTCGCGCAGCAGAGTGGTCACCGGTCCTGGCCGCCCTTCCCCTACCGGCCGGCCGTCCAGCGAAGTGATCGGCATGACTCCGCCCGCTGTGGACGTCGCGAACACCTCGGACGCGCCTCGGAAGGCCTCCTCCGAAATCGTCGCGGATTCGGCCTTGATCCCGTCCACAGCGGCGAGCTCCAGAACCGTGCGGCGGGTAATTCCCTCCAGCGCGCCCGACTCCGGGGTCAACAGTCGATCCCCGATCATGGCGAACACGTTGTATCCGGACCCTTCGGTGACGTTCCCGTCGTAGTCGAGCAGGACCGGGTGCGAGCCGCCACGGTCGTAGGCCTCGAACTGGCCACGAGTGAGGTCGCCCCAGTGAAAATTCTTCACGGTCGGATCAACGGAATCGGCCGGAATCCGCCTGACAGTCCTGGCAATGACCGCGTCCATGCCGGCGCCGGGATCGTCCTGCCGGAGGATCCACACGTACGGGATGGCGTACGCGTAGAAGCGGTTCTCGAACGTCCGCGGGTCGCGGGAGCCGGTCCTCGACACCCCGCGGGTGCAGATGACTTCCACGTAAGACTGACGGATTCCTGAGCGCCGTACGAGCTCGTGCAGGATCCCCTTCATTCCGTCCCGGTCGACAGGCAGCGACATTCGCAGGTGGCTGCAGCTGCGCTCGAAGCGTTCGAGGTGATCGTCAAGACGGAAGAAAGCGCCACCCCAGACCGCGACGACGTCGTAGGTGACATCAGAACGGGAGAAGCCGAGGTCCGTGATCGGAATGCGCGCCTCCCCGATGGGGATGATCTCCCCGTCGATGTAGGCGGCCCCCGCAGCGAACTCCTCGACCATGACCTGACCTTCCCGGGCAGCACATGAGATGGCCGACCGGACAGCGATCGCCCGTCGGCCGGGCCGCGGAGCCATGCTCCCCGCCTCGTCTTGGACGGTAGGTTCGCGCCCGATCCGCCGTCAAGGAGGACGGAGAGCGCCTGCGCGGGGCGGTGCCTGTGATCACGCCATGAGGTCAGCTCCTGCATGCCGTGGATCCCGGAGTGCCGGTCGGTAGGTCGAGGAGGCGCTGGGCGACGATGGTGCGCTGGATCTGCTGGGTGCCGCCGAAGATGGACTGGGCGCGGGACCAGAAGTAGGCGTCCAGGTCGGCGTGCTCCTCGACCAGGGCGCCGGCGCCGCGCACGGTCAGGACCACGTGGTTGAGGAGCTGGTCGGCCTCCGTGAGCAGGAGCTTGTCGATCGAGCCCTCGGGGCCGGGCAAGGATCCGTCCAGGCGGGATGACAGGGTCCGCTGGACGTGCAGTTGCAGGGTGCGCAGGCCGACCCAGGCGCGGGCGACGGCGATGCGCGCGGACTGGTCGGCCTGGACGGCACCGGTGCGGATGTCGTCCTCCAGGAGGGTGAGCGTGCGCGCCAGGCGGGCCACCCAGCCGATGTCGGCCGGGCCGCGCTCGTAGCCCAGCAGCTGCATGGCGATGGCCCAGCCCTGCCCGGGTTCGCCGAGCACCTGCCCGGTCGGGACGCGGACGTCGCTGAAGAAGACCTCGGCGAACTCGCGGGTGCCCGAGGCCGTGGTGATGGCGCGGCACTCGACGCCCGGGGTGTCGAGGGGCACGAGCAGCATCGACAGGCCCCGGTGGCCGGGACGATCGGGTTCGGTGCGGCACAGCAGCAGGCACCAGTGGGACCACAGGGCCTCGCTCGTCCAGATCTTCTGCCCGTTGACGAGGTACTCGGAGCCGTCGGGGGTGAGGGCGGCGCGGGTGCGGACGGACGCGAGGTCGCTGCCGGCGTCAGGCTCGCTGAAGCCCTGGCACCAGCGTTCGGTGCAGGCGAGCATGGCGGGCAGGTGCCGGGCGCGTTGGGCGTCGGTGCCGAACAGGCGTATGGCGTTGGTGATGTGGCCGATGGCGGGTGGCTGTGGGTGGCCGCCGGAGCCGAGCTCGTCGTTGAGGATCGCCTCGTAGGTGGGAGGCAGCCCGCGACCGCCGTACTCGACGGGGAAGGATAGGCCGACATATCCGCCGGCGGCCAGGGCCCGGTGCCAGCGGTCGAGAGCGGCGGCGCGTTCGTCCGGGTCGCGGGGCAGGTCGGCGGGCGTGTGCGCGGCGAGCCAGGCGTGCAGCTCGGCGCGGAACGCCGCTTCGTGCGGGGTGTCGTGGTAGTCCATCAGCCTGTTTCGGTGGGGGCCAGCCGCCGCTCGGCGATGGCGGCGTACTGGGCGTGCTCGTCGCCGAGGACCGTCCGCGACAGCAAGACGCGACGCAGCCGCACGTGGCTGGGGTGCTCCCGGGTGAGGGCGATGCCACCGAACATCTGGACCGAGGTCTCGACCACGTGGAGTGCGGCGGCCGAGCAGTAGGCCTTGGCCTGGCGGGCGGCCAGGAGGGACTCGTCGGGGGGCAGGCGGGTAGCTGCCCAGGCGGCGTGCCACATCGCGCCGCGGGAGCCTTCGGTCAGGGTCGCGGCGTGTGCGGCCAGATGCTGCACGGCCTGGAAGGACCCGACCGGGACGCCGAACTGCTCGCGGCGCGCGACGTGCGAGACCGCGTCGTCCAGGGCCTGCCGCATGACGCCGACAAGGTCCGCGGCCAGCACCGCGAGAGCCGTGGCCTGGACCCGGTCGAGATCCGCGGCGGTCAGCGGCGAGCCGAGCGGCAGGGCGAGGTCGATCGCCGCCGGGTCGGAGGCGACCGGACGCAGCTCCCGAGTGAGATCGGCGCCCCGGGTCGGCGGGCCGAGGGCCACCGCGTGCAGGCGGCCGTCGTGATCGGCCAACAGGCCCGCCGTGGCCCCCCTGGCGTCGAAAGCGAGGCCGCCCTCGCCCCGCCGGGCGGGGGCGGACAGGTCGGGCCGCAGGACCGGGGCGAGCCGCAGCGTGCCCCGGTTGACCGCCCGGAGCGCGTCGTCGGCGCGGGCCGCGGCGAGCAGGGCGGGGATCCAGCAGGCGGCGGCCAGGAACGGGACGGGAGCCAAGACGGCGGCGAGCCGTTCGGCCACCAGGGCCGCCTCCACGACGCCGGCCCCGCCTCCGCCCGTCCCGGCGGACGTGTGCAGGCCGATGAGCCCCGTCTCCGCCAGGACCGCCCAGGCCCGGCCGTCACCGTCCGGTTTGGGCTCGGCGAACAGATCGGCGGCGAGCTCGGCGACGACCTGGCACAACATCCGCTGCTCCTCGGTGAGGCGTGCGTCCATGCGGGACCTTTCTCGGCGCGCTAACGGCCTGGAATGTCCGGGGCGGGGACGGGATGCAGGACGGCGCGCAGGGTGTAGGAGGCGACCGCGTCGACGAGGCCGGCCTGGCAGGGACGGCGCAGCGCGGCGCGGTCGATGAGGATGCCGAACACCTGGTGCATGGCCAGGCGGGCGTCCTGCTCGGCGTCGTGGGCGGGCAGCCCGGCGGCCTCACGTGCCTCGCGCACGGCGTCGGCCAGCAGCCCGGTTAGCGCGGCGAAGCCCGCCTCGATCTGGTCGGGAAACCGCTCCAACAGGCGCGGGTGGGCCAGCAGAAACGGCCGGTTGGCCGCCACAAGCTCGGCAGTGCCCAGCATGGCGAACATGCCCCTCACCCACTCCACCACGCGCTCGCCGGGCTGGCGCCGCGCGTCCAGTCGCTCCCGCAGGTGCCGGTGGGTGACGTCATGGGCACGCCGCAGCAGCGTGACCATCAGATCGTCCTTGGTGGGGAAGTGCCGGTAGAACGCCGAGGTCGACAAGCCGCAGGCCGCCAGGATGTCGGCAACGCTCGGATCGGCGGTGCCCCGCTCGCGCATGACCTGCCGCGCCGCCGCCAGCAGCCGCTCGTACTCGTCCTCGTAGCGGCGGCGGCGTTCGGCCAGCACCCGCTCCACGCCGTCCGCCAGCTTCTCGTAGGTGGTCACGGGCGGAAAGCGCCTTTGCCCATCTGGTCGCGGACGGTGACGACCGCGGGGTTGGTCAGGCTGCGTCGCTGCCAGTTCGCCCCGTCTACGACCAGGGTGTGGCCGGAGACGAAGCGCGCGTACGGGGAGGCCAGGAACGTCGCGGCCCAGCCGAGCTCGCGCAGGCGGCCCACCCGCAGCGCCGGCTGGCAGGCGTCCTTCTCGCTGGTGCGGGCCAGGCTGCCCGCGATATCGGCGGTCATGTCCTCGTGCGGGAACATGCCCGGCACCAGGCCGTTGACCTGGACCCCGTACGGGCCCCACTCCACCGCGAGGGTCTCGACCATGTTCTTCACGCCCGCCTTGGCCGCGGCCGAGTGGGCGAAGCCGGGGCCGCCCGTCCAGGCGTAGGAGGCTCCGACGTTGACGATCGAGCCGGGCGTCCCGGCGGCCAGGTGGCGGCGGGCGAACTCGCGGGCGCAGAAGAACGTGCCGTTCAGGGTGATGTCGACGACCGTCCGCCAGGCGTTCGGGGACATGTCCTCGGCCGGGACCGGGAAGTTGGCCGCCGCGTTGTTGATCAGGACGTCCGGCAGCCTGAACGTCTCGGCGGCCGCGTCAAAGGCAGCGCTGATCTGCCCGGAGTCGCGGATGTCGCAGGTGACGGCAAGCACCCTGGCGCCGAGGTCGTGGAGCGCGGCCTCTCCCTGCTCCAGGTGCTCCTGCTTGCGGCTGGCGATGACCAGGTCGGCCCCCAGCCGGGCGAACTCGACGGCGATCGCGCGGCCCAGGCCGGTGCCGCCGCCGGTGACCAGCACCGTCATGTTCTCGAAGGTGCCGGGAGGCAGAGCGCTGGCTCCGGCGGGCGGTGGCTCGGGCAGGCCGGGCGCCGGAGCGGTTGTGGACTCGGTCACGGTCAGCTCCCGGTGTAGTGCGGCGTGCGGTTCTCGGCCCGGGCCCGGCGCATCTCGGCCAGGTCCTGGGAGGTGCTGATGAACGTCTGGTAGATCAGCTCGTCGGCCATCGACGACCTGACCTGCGGCTCGGCCAGATGGGACAACACCCGGCGGGCCATGTTCACCGTCACCCGGGGCGCGGCGGCGATCTTCTCGGCCATCTCCCGCACCGTGGCGTCAAGATCGGCAACGGGGACGACCCGCGAGACCACGCCGTGCCCGAGCGCTTCCTCGGCGTGCATCGGCCGCCCGGTCAGCACCATGTCGGCGACCACCCCGTGGCCGCACATCTGGAACAACCGCCCCATCCCGCCGGTGTCGGGGATGACGCCGTGGCCGAGCTCGGGCAACATCATTCGCGCGCCCTCAGCCGCGACCCGGATGTCACACAGCAGCGCCCGCTGGAACGACGCGCCGATCGACCAGCCCTTCATCGCCACGATGATCGGCGCCTCGAGCTCGAAGATCTGCTGGATACCGCGGTGACCGCGCTTCATCAGCTCGTGGTGGGTCAGCTCCACCCCGCCCCCACCGATCGCGCCGACGTCCCGGCCCGAAGAGAACGACTTCCCCTCGCCCCGCCAGATCACTGCACGAACGTCGCGCCGGGCCTTCAGCTCGCCCAGGATCTCGGACAACGCCACGTCCATCGCGTCGTCGAACGCGTTGTGCTTGTCCGGATGATCGTTGGTGATGGTGGCAATGCAACCTTCGACATCCAACCGCACGCGATCGTCCACCGAACCACTCCCAAACTGATACTTTATACAGAATGCCATTCTGGCAGCTAAAATGGCCGTTTCGCAACCTCACCGACCTCCATGCACCCGCGGCGGCGGCCTCGACCAGCCACGCCTCCGCGCCCGGCCCGAGCGCCAAGAACGCGGTCTCCGCGGGGTGGTCGGGCGGGGTGTGGGCGGTAGAGGCCACAGCCGTGTCCGGAATAGGCAAGAGCGGTGTCCGGGATCGGACAGACATGCCTGGTCCCGGCGGGGTTTGCTGTCAGCTCCCGACGAGAGGCAGGGAGGGCGGATGCCCGAGCAGGCCAGCGCGGAGTTCTGGCGAGATCTCCGACCGATCCAGAACTCGGTCAAGCCCGACGCGCTGCCGGAGGTTTACCTGGCCGACGTGGCCACGGACGACGACCGGTATTACGTGCCGTTCACCGAGACCGTCGGGTCCCGGCCGTTGTGGATCAACGTCAAGGACAACTCCTGGTCGGATGTGCTGCGGGCCACCCGGGCCGGGCTGGTGAACCGGCACTACCACCCGCACGAGGTATTCGCGTACACGATCTCCGGCAAGTGGGGCTATCTGGAACGGCCGTGGACGGCCACGGCCGGCGACTTCGTCTACGAGGCGCCGGGGGAAGGGCACACATTGGTCGCCTACGACAGCCCTGAGCCGATGAAGACGCTGTTCATCGTCAAGGGGCCGCTCATCTGGCTGGACCAGGACGGCAAACCGGACGGCTACTTCGACGTGCACGACTACATCGACATGTGCCGCAAGCACTACGCCGAGGTCGGCATCGGTGCCGACTACGTCGACGCGCTGTTGCGCTGATCTACCCGGGCTGATCGCCCATCACCCCTCTCAACGACGTGAGGTGCGCATGTCCTCCGAGATCGGGCTGGGCAGCGGCGCGGCCACCGCGGCCAGCGCCGGTGATGCCCGCCGCTACGAGAACCTGTTGTTGCTGATCCTGTTCTTGTCCTTCGGCTTCGTCTTCTTCGACCGCCAAGCGCTGTTCTTCCTGGCCCCGTTCCTGATCAAGGACTTCGGGCTGTCCAACACCGAGCTCGGCACGCTTTCCGGCGTGCTCGCGTTGACCTGGGCGCTGTCCGGGATGCTCTCCGGGCGACTGTCCGACCGGCTCGGCACGCGCAAGCCGATCCTGATCACGGCGGTCGTGCTGTTCTCCTGCTTCTCATCGGCCTCCGGGCTGATGGCCGGGTTCGTCGGACTGCTGGCGGCCCGCGCGCTGATGGGTGTCGCGGAGGGCGCTGTCCTGCCGGTCTCGCAGTCGCTGATGGTCGAGGCATCCCGCGAGCACCGGCGCGGGCTGAACATGGGCCTGGTGCAGAGTTCGTCGGCCGGCCTGCTCGGTGGGATCCTCGCGCCGCTGGTGGTGGTGTGGCTGGCCGAGCATTTCGGCTGGCGTGCGGCGTTCTTCGTGACCATCGTGCCGGGGCTGCTGTTGGCGGTGTGGATCTGGCGGGCGGTGCGGGAGGTGCCCCCGAGTGGCCCCGCGCTCAGCATGAGCGCCGACGCGCACCCGGCCAGGTCGAAAACGGCCCCGGATACGTCGGACCTGACCGAGCCGGACGGGCAGCCGCGCGCCGTGCCGACGTTCTGGGAGGTGGTGAAGAGACGCAACGTGCTGCTCTGCGTGCTGATCGCCTGCTTCTACCTGACCTGGTTCATCGTGATCATCACCTTCACGCCGATCTTCCTCACCGACGTCAAGGGGTTCTCGCCAGCAACCATGAGCGCGGTGATGACCTGCTTCGGGGCGGCGTGGGTGGTGTGGGGGTTCCTCACCCCCGCGATCTCGGACCGGATCGGCCGGCGACCCACCATGATCGTGTTCACCCTGATCGCCGCGATCTGCCCGGTGGCCGTGGTGTACGTGTCCAACCCGGTGCTGTTGGGCGTGATCGTGATGCTCAGCTACACCGGCCTGGGCTGCTTCACCCTGTTCATGGCGACCATTCCCGCGGAGACTGTGCCGCGCGGCGCGCTGGCCACCGCCCTCGGGCTGGTGATGGGGATCGGCGAGCTGGCCGGCGGGTTCGTGGCGCCGGTGATCGCCGGCTGGGCCTCGGACGTCTGGGGGCTGCGCTCGGCCATGTTCATCGCGGCGGGCGGGGCGCTGGTGGTCGCCGGGCTGTCCTTCGGGCTGCGGGAGACCGCACCGTCAGTGCTGCGCCGCCGGACCCCGTCCGGCGCGGGGTGAGGACGAGGGCGGGTCGCTATCGAGCCCCAAGTACCGGTGCGCGCCCTCCGCGGGCCAGGTATGTGATCGGCGCGGTGCTGCCGGTGGACGGCGGCTACCTGGTGGTCTGACCTGAGCAGGGGCGGGCCGGCGGCTCGGGAGGCGTGACTGCGCCGACCGGGCCGGCATAAGCTGGGCGGGCCGCTGGAGAACCGGACCGGCCAGGAGGCAGCGATGCCCGCACGCAGTAGTGCCGTTGCCGTGATCTCCAGCGTGTCCACCGAATCGGTGGCTCCGCACGAGCGTGTCGAGTTCTGGGAGGACTACAACCGGCGTGCCCTGGTCGGCCTGACCTGCTCGTCCTACGCGGAGCAGGGGTTGTTGGCCAAGCAGACCAACATCGCCTTCGGCGGGCTGCGCATCGCCGAGATCCTCGGCAACGCGCACGCCATCGAACGGTCCCGGGAAACCTGTCGCGCCATGCCGAAGGACTCGGTGTTCGCCAGCCTGCTGTTGGGCGGCGACGCGGTGTTTTTCTCCGGCGACGGGGTGTATCCGGTCGCGGTCGGCAGCCTGGTGCTCTACGAGACCGAGCGGCCATACCTGTTCGCGTTCGCCTCGCCGATGCGCATGGTGCTCGTGGACATCCCCCGCTCCGTGTTCACCGAGCGCTGTCGCAGCGGCGGTCTGCCGGCGCCTCAAGTGATCGGTCCTCGCTCGCCGGCCGAGGCGGCGGCGGCGTCCGCGCTGCGCTCAGTGGCGTACGCGCTGGTCACCCGGCGTGCGTTGCCGGGCGGCGATGACCCGGAGACCACTGTGCTGGAACTGGTGCGGGCGCTCGCCGCGCAGCGGTTCGAGGGGCACCGCGGCCAGCTCGCCGCCGTGCAGGACTACATCGAGCGCCACCTGAGCGACCCGGCGCTGTGCACGGAGAGCGTCGCGGCCGCCGCCGGCATCTCGCCCCGCCAGCTGCGGCGAATCTTCGAAGCGGCGGGCACCAGCCCCGCACGCTACATCCTCCGCCGCCGGCTGGAACGCACCCACGCCCAGCTGACCGCGGCCGGCGACACCCACCGCGCCGACCGCTCCAGCAACACGATCGCCGACATCGGCTACCGCTGCGGATTCGCCAGCCAGTCACACTTCACCCGGGTGTACCGGGAACACTTCGGCCAGACCCCGGGCGAGGCGCGCAGCCACCCCACCACACCGCGGCCCTGACGGCGGCCGCTGGTTCAGCGGGCAACGAAGGCGCGCAAGTCAGGTCAGACAAGGCCGCCTGTCCGGCCACAGGGTCTGCTCGCGGCAGGTGAACCAACACCACCGCGACAGCGAGCAGCAGAAGAAGCGACTCCCACCCGACATGGCCCCCCCGACGCATCGACCATCGAACCGGTTCGGTTCGAACCTACCTCCGCCCGGTGGAGGCGGCCCGGAGAACGGTTGCGTCGGGCCGTCGTATACCGGGCCGGCCAGCAACGATGCGCGGGACGGCACAGACCAGCCCCACCAGGATCGTCGTGCCCAGGTCGGCGTGCAGGCCCGCGACGGCGATCAGCGGACCCGGGTGCGGCGGGACCATGCCGTGCAAGGTGGACAGCTCGGCGATGGTCGGCACGCCGAGGTAGAGGTACGGCGAGCCCGCGACCGCGCCCTCCCGGTCCAGCCGGCTAGCCACGCTGAAGATCAGCGGCAGCCCGGAGGTGGCTGGCTGTGGGGGCTGTGCCAGTTCTGTGCATATAGCCATTCCGAGGGCGTAGCGGTGGACCCGAGGAGGGACATGCGAGCTACTTCTGTCGGACTGGCAGGTGTGGCCGGCCGTGCCGCTCAGAGCAGCAGCCCCAGTGGTTGCTCGAGGTAGCCGGTGAAGGTCTGCATCCAGCGCGCGGCCAGTGCGCCGTCCACCGAGCGGTGGTCCACCGA
>Ga0137415_10006988_pt1 | contig 11195 bp, 8 predicted proteins | sample CZODoug3_1_1_16f_FD_183082 | JGI IMG/M metagenome (GOLD analysis project Ga0137415, IMG submission 183082) | Vadose zone soil fungal communities from Angelo Coast Range Reserve, California, USA - CZODoug3_1_1_16fungal (Hybrid Assembly) | ecosystem: Environmental > Terrestrial > Soil > Vadose...
GGCCCCGCAGGACTGCCCGTGTTTTTCACCCACGGCGTTATGATCGACGTAGCACATCATATCGACCACTTCGCCGGTGACCTCTTTCGAAGCACCCGCTTCTGCGCCGTGCTCGTGTTCCTGCGCGATCGCCAGCGGCGAGGCCGCTAGCGCTGCGATGAACGTCGCAGTCACTGCAACTTTCAAAACTGTAGGTTTATTGCTTGTTGAATTAAACATGAAACAAATCTGGGCTGCTTGGCGCATTGGTCAATCGGTCACAAAATGACGAATACCGAAGACGCGGCTTGGCTTGGCTTTTCGTCATTCGGCTTTCGTCATTATTTTTGCTTCTCGATCAACTCAGCGAACTGATCGAAAAAATATGTCGCGTCGTGCGGGCCGGGCGCCGCTTCAGGATGATATTGCACACTGAAGATCGGCAATTCCTTGTGACGCATTCCCTCAACCGTGCGGTCGTTCAAGTTGATATGAGTTACTTCCACATCTGTGGGCAGCGACTCTGCGTCGACGGCGAATCCGTGATTTTGCGCAGTGATTGCCACTTTGCCGGTGCGCAAATCTTTTACCGGCTGGTTAGCGCCGCGATGACCGAATTTCAATTTGAACGTCGAACCGCCAAACGCGAAACCGAGAATCTGATGACCAAGACAGATTCCGAAGATCGGCTTCTTGCCCATCAAATCGTGCACCGTTTCGTGCGCGTAAGATAGCGCCGCGGGATCTCCGGGGCCATTAGAGAGAAAAATTCCGTCGGGATTGAATGCCAACGCTTCGTCGGCAGTCGTCGATGCGGGGACGACGGTAACTGCAAAGCCTTTCTGGCGAAGCAGGCGCAGGATATTTTCTTTGATACCATAGTCGTACGCAACGACTTGAAACTTGATTGGCGGCAGCGTGCGTTTGGTTTCCCCATTACCGGCAATCGACCACGGCACGCTGAACTTGTCCTCCGGGTCCCAGCGGTAAATTTTGTTTGTTGATACTTCCCGGACGTAATCCATCCCGATCACGCCCTCGCCTCCAATCGCTCGTTGCGTCGCTTCCGCGGGCGAAATCTGTTCAGTCGTAAGACATGCTTTCATTGCACCACGCGTGCGCAGATGCCGCGTCAGCGCACGCGTGTCGATTCCCTGCGCGCCGGGGATATTCCATTTTCGCAGATACTCATCGAGCGACATTTCGGAGCGCCAGTTGCTCGGGATCTGGGTCAATTCTTCTATGACGAATCCGCGCACATGTGGCGAGCGGCTCTCCTGATCAAGCGAATTGATCCCGTAATTTCCGATCAAGGGATAAGTCATCGCCACGATCTGTCCGCGATACGACGGATCGGTCAGCACCTCCTGATAGCCTGTCATGGCGGTGTTGAAACAAACTTCGCCAATGCGCGTGCCTATTGCACCAAATGATTCGCCCTCGAAATATCGACCGTCTTCGAGGGCCAGGAGAGTGCGCACGTCACTGCGCACTATCGATTGCGCCGGCGGATTTTCAAATCACGATCGAGAAACCGCAGTCCAAAATTAGTTGGGCGGACGAGAGACCGCCGTTCCCTGGCGCAGCATCAACAAAAAACCCGGATCGAAAAATTCGACCCGGGTCTTAAATTTTACCCCGCTGGTGCCGTTCAGGTGAATTCTCCCGTTCCCTTTTCGGAAAGGGTGGAGACCGTTGCTGCGGAATCTGACTTCCAATCAAGGCCTGTCATTTTCCGCACCAACCAAGCCTCCGTATTTCGTCAACTATCGGTTCGGGGACGTCACCTCAATCGCGAACATCGCAGGGCAAATGTTTACGTCCCGAAAACATTCGGGACTCGAAAGCCGCCGGCTGAGAGTTGAACGGAAAGCACTGGTTTCCTGCCCAACCCTCACCGAGCGGCTCTCAATCTCAAAGAACTATTCGCGCAGTTCCGCGCCGAGGTCGCGCCGCAGTCGCTCGCGAATTTTCGCGTGCGTCGCGTTCACTTCCTCACTCGTCAGTGTGCGACTTCGGTCTCGATATGTCAATCTATATGCGAGCGACTTTCGTCCCGCCTCGATTTCGCCGCCGCTAAACAAATCGAACAGCTCGATGCCTTCCAAAAGCGGCTCGCGCGGTTCTCCAATCGTGCGCAAGATTTTTTCCTGCGAGATTTCGTCAGGCACCAGCATCGCAATATCGCGCCTGATCGCTGGATAGCGGTCGAGCTCTCGAAATTTTTTTGCCGATTCGCCTGTAGCCAAAAGGAGATCGGCGTGCAGCTCGGCAACGAGCACCGAACCGGGCGCGCTCGATTTGTCGGCCAAAAGTTGACCACCGAACCCCACTAGCTGGTCGCCGGAACAAACTTCGACCGCCAGCGCGAGATCAGGGAATTTTCCTCGCTGAAACGAAAGATTTGGTACAACGCATTCGAGCGCGCCCTTGAGATCAAACAAGTCGAGGCTGCGTTTTGCCTGCGATCGCCAGTTCGGTGCGCCAGCGACATTTCCCCAGAGCAAAAGGGCAAGGCGCCGTTCCTCCTTTCCCGATGGCGGGATGAATGCGCGTCCGATTTCAAAAATCGAAACGCTCTCGGCCCCCGCGCGAATATTTCCTTCGAGCACTCCAAGCAAACCCCCGATCAAGCTCGGCCGCAGTGCGACGTGATCTTCGCTCAACGGATTTCGCAATTCGATTGCGCCTTCGCTGAACGCCGAAGCGTTCCGCGAAATTAATTTCGAAGTGCGCGCTTCGAAAAGTCCACGCGCAACCAGTCGCTCGCGCATCTGTGTTTCCAGATCGTACTCGCGATCGGCCGCGGTTGAAGGAGTGAACCGGCTGCGGTCTCTCCCCGGAATTTTGTTGGCGCCATAAGCGCGTACGACTTCTTCAATAAGATCGACATCGCGCTGCAAATCACACCGGTAACTTGGAATTTTCCATTTTGTGATTTTGGCCGCGCTGATCTTCTTCAAACCAAAGTGCGTGAGAATTTCGTCGATCGTTTTGGGTTTGATCGCGATCCCCACGACACGGTCGCATTTTTCATAGATCAACGAAACGTCAGAGGGGTTCGATGGGAGCTCACCGGCAACGTGAATTTCCTTTGCCGCAGTGCCGCCCGCAATTTCTTGAATCAGTTCAGTTGCGCGAGCTGAGGCGCGCAGAACCATTTCCGGGTCGACGCCGCGTTCAAATCGGTAACTCGCGTCGCTTGGAAGATCCAGCTCCCGCGCGGTGCGCCGAATGCTCGCCGGCAAAAAGTAGGCGGCCTCGAGCAAAACATTCCTGGTCGACTCAGTAACGCCGGTCTCCTCGCCACCCATCACGCCACCAATTCCCACGGCGCGTTCTTGATCGGCGACGACGCAATTGTCCGGTTTCAGCGAGTATGTCTCTCCGTCGAGTGCGAGAAACTTTTCGCCATCGCGCGCGAGTCGAACGTTGATGTCGCCTCTTAACTTATCGGCGTCGAACGCGTGCGTCGGTTGTCCGAGCTCGAGCATCACGAAGTTCGAGATGTCAACGATGTTGTTGATCGAACGAATGCCAACGCTCTCAATTTTCGCGCGTAACCATTGCGGACTCGGCCCGACTTTCACGTTGTCGATCCTACGCGCGGAGAAAAATGGACACTCACGTGTCGCGGTAATCGTCACGCCGGTTTTCTTAACGGGAATTTTCGCTTCGCGGGGTGTCGACTTGAGTTTCTTGCCGGTGAGCGCGGCGATTTCGCGCGCGAGACCAAAATGACTGAGCAAATCGCCGCGGTTCGGAGTGATCTCGACGTCGAGAATCGTATCGCTTGGGAAAAGATCGGTAAATGACGCGCCAACTTTTGCCTCTGGCGACAAAATCAACAGACCCGAGGCGTCTTCGCCCAGGCCGAGCTCAATGGGGCTGCATAGCATTCCTTCCGAATCGACGCCGCGCAGTTTGCTTTTTCGAATTTCGGTTCCGTTCGGCAATTTCGCGCCTGGCATGGCCAGCGGAACTTTATCGCCGACTTTATAATTGGTGGCGCCGCAAACGATTTGTCGTTTCGTGCCGCTCCCGTCATCGACTTCACAAACAGTAAGCCGATCGGCATTCGGATGACGCGACGATGCGGTGATTTGTGAAACGATCACGTTCTCGATCTTCGCGTCGCGCGTTTCGATACTTTCCGTCTCGACTCCGGCGCGCGTCAACAAATCGGCGATCTCTTCCGGAGTCTTTGGAAGATCGACAAATTCGCGCAGCCAATTAACTGAAAATTTCATGCGAACTGGCGAAGGAACCGCAAATCGTTTTGCGCGAAGAGGCGGATGTCGGGGATATCGAACAAAATCATTGCGAGACGATCCATACCGAGACCGAAGGCAAAGCCGCTCCACTTTTCCGGGTCGTAAGCTTTGTCGCCGCGCGCTTTGTTGACCTGTTCGAAAACGGCAGGATGCACGACACCTGAGCCGGCGACTTCGATCCAGCGTTCACCGCCCTTGAGCGCTTTCGATTTCACGTAGATTTCCAAGCTCGGCTCGGTGAAGGGAAAGTAGTGCGGCCGAAATTGAACTTCCGTTCCTGCGCCGAAGAGTTCGCGCATGAAAAATTCCAGCGCGCCTTTCAAGTCGGCGACGCTGACGTTTTCATCCACGTAAAGTCCCTCGATCTGATGGAACTGCGGGCTGTGGGTGGCATCGAGTTCATCGCGCCGATACGCCGCACCGGGAGCAATCACACGGATCGGCGGCGGCGCGGCCTGCATCGTTCGGATTTGCACGGTTGAAGTGTGCGTACGCAGCAGGCGCCCGTCGGGCAGATAAAATGTGTCCTGCTCGTTGCGCGCCGGATGTTCCGGCGGGGTATTGAGCGCATCGAAACAATGCCATTCGTCTTCGACGTCCGGCCCGTCTGCGAGCGCGAAGCCCATCCGACGAAAAATTTCGATCGAGCGCTCCCACATTTGGGTCAGCGGATGCAATGCGCCAATGTCGCGCGGCGTTCCGGGAAGTGAGATGTCGATTTTCGCGAGCGCACCCGAATCTTTTTGCGATCGAAATTGTTGTGCACGCTCTTCGATTGCGGCAGTGACGGCGTTGCGAACGTCGTTGAGCAATTTACCAATGACCGGCTTCTCTTCCTTCGCGAGCGTTTTCATTTGCTCGCCCCACGCGGAAACGCTGCCGCTCTTTCCGAGATATTTTACGCGTACGGACTCGAGCGCCTGTTCGTCAGGCGCGGAACCGATTTCGCGCAGCGCATCATCGCGGAGTTGTTCCAGCGGATGGGTCATTGGAGCGAAACGTGAACGTTTAGCGCGCGATGTCCAACGCGAATCGGTAGCGCCCGACATCTTACGGGCAGTGATCGACATTCTGCCGATCAGAAATGCCGCACGCCAGAAGCGGGCGCTCCCGTCACGCCGCTTTTTTGTTCTTCTTCTCTAGCGCTGCTTTAGCCTGGTCAATAATCGACTTAAATGCCGCTTCGTCAGTGACTGCGAGATCGGCAAGAATTTTCCGGTCGAGGCCAATGCCGGCGGCTTTCAATCCTTCCGCAAAACGGCTGTAGTTCATTCTATTGGCGCGTGCAGCCGCATTTAGCCGTTGAATCCAGAGATAACGAAACGTGCGTTTCCGCGTTTTGCGGTCGCGGTACGCCCAATACCGCCCTTTCATGATCGCGTCTTTCGCGTAGCGGAAAAGTTTTGAACGGCGACCGCGGTAGCCTTTGGCTTTTTTTAAGATTCGTTTACGGCGCGCCCGGCTGGCCGGGGCATTAGTGGCTCTTGGCATCGTTGTTCGCCCCAAAAATCGCGTCGGGGCTCCTCGTTCAGCGAGCTGTTCTTCCGTTGTTGTCGATCTTTCCCACCTCGCTCACTGATTCATTCCGCGCACGCGGAATAGGCGGAAAGATCGCGGGCCGGAAGGTAAATGCGGAAAGCAAAATGACAACCGATTTTCAACTGACGAATGCAAAAACGGCGAATGACGAATGAAGTCCGAGTGACAAATCAATCGAGCACTGATGCTTGTTTTGTCATTCGTACGTCATTAGATCCGCGCCAAACGACCCATGCAAGGACGCCCACCGCCGCTCCTCCCAAATGCGCAGCCGATGAGACAGAACTCATGCCTGCTTTCTGCTCAAGAGTGCCGATGAGCTGGAAGAGAATCCAAAGAACGAAAACGAACCAGGCGGGCAATCGGATCCAGTGAAACCAGACGAATCCCCAGCGCATCAGAAAAGCGAGCCGCATCTGCGGAAAGTTCAGAGCGTAAAACGTAATCACTCCGGCAATGCCGCCACTGGCGCCGATACATGGGGTCTGTGAGCGAGGATCCAGAGAGATATGCGCCAGGTCACCGATGAATGCTGCCAGTGCAATGAGCGCCAGATAACGCAGTGGTCGCAGAAAATTTTCCACGGCATGCCCAAAGGCCAGTAGGAAATACATGTTCCCACCAAGATGAATGATGCCTGCGTGAAGGAAGAACGACGTGACGAATGTCAGACCGTCGAGCCGCGTCGCCTGCGCTGGAATCAATCCGAAACGTCGAACAACTTCGCGAAGGTGTGGAAAGGCAACAAGACTCGTGCAGATGATAGCGGCGGAAAGCAGCCATGTTGTCCACGGTTCTCGCTGCTCTTCTGGTTCGTCAAATTCGACTGGTAATCCAAAACACGCGGCGATCTGTTTCCACAATTCCTCGGGCGGGGCGCTGTCAAGGTCCGAGCCCTCGGCCTGTTTCGACAGCCGTTCGACTTCGACCATCGCGAGCATCTCGCGCGCTTTTTGCGGTAGTTCGGGAGCGACCGGCGCCGGTTCCGGCTGACGCGGAACGAGCGTGTCAACTTCGTGGGTGTCGAACCAGATGAAATGGCAGTGCTGGCAGACATCGACGTTGATTTCCGCTCGGTCAGATAAGGCGACGCCGATCATCGGCTGCCGGCACGATGGGCAAGGCAGGCCGAGGCGTCCCTCGCCGCGCATGGCATGCAGCCATAGCGGATTGATTGATTCCGGTGTGAAACGATTGCGCAACAACTCGATGGTCACCGCGCGACCGCCGCACCCATCGCACGCGTAGAAAACGCCGCCGGAAGTGCGCACTTCTTTCAGCGGCACGTTACACCGCGGGCAGGTCAGCGGGGCGTCATCAGGCATATGAGGGATTAGTGAGAAGTGATTCGTGAGAAGTGAGAAGCAAATTCTGCAACCGTGGACGACTCAGATCTCACTTCTCACGAATCACGCGCCAGTTGCCACCTTTCACTAATCACCTGTCATTCGGCATGGTTTTGCTATAATCGCGCATGCATTCGTTTGGCCGAGCGCGGTTGTTCGTGCTGACGCTGATTTGTCTCTTTTGGACTGGCCTGATTTTTGTCGGTCATTTCTTTCCGAGTGCGCCGTTCATTTCGACGCCGTGGCGTGGCGAGCAGAGCTTTGAAGATTTGCTTCGTCGCGAGGGGCGAAAAACCGCGCCGCCCCCCGATTTCGTTTTTCTCGGACTTGATCAAAGCACGTTAGAATTGACGGCGTACAGCGCGGAAGAACTCCAAGGCAACCGGGCTCTTCAACTCCTGACTGAGCGGCCGTTCCCGTGGTCGCGCGAAGTTTGGGCGCTTTTGCTCGATCGTCTGTTTGGGGCGGGGGCGCGCCTGGTTGTATTTGATTTGCTTTTTAATCCGCCCAACGATGGTGACCCGGCATTTCACGCCGCGCTCGATCGTTACCACGACAAGGTCGTCCTCGGTGCCAATTTCGATATGGAGAATGGCGTGGTGCAGGCGACTACGCCGAACAGTGCGCTGATTCCGCCGCCGCAACTCCTGGATGACCGTGTCGGATTCGTGAATTTCTGGCCGGATGTGATCGACGGAAGAGTTCGCGCTGTGAGTTATCGCGTGACGAATCTGGAACTCGCGGGCTTGCCGCCGCATCCTGGCGCAGAAGTTTATGAATCTCTTTCCGCCCGCGCTTTGACTAAAATCGGCCACGGAAATGATGTGCCGCGCGATTTTCACGGCTACATGATTCGTTTCACCTCGCCGGACGCGTTCGAACAGCACCGGCTCTATGAAGTTTTCGATCCCAAACTGTGGCAGGCGAATTACGCCAATGGCGCCTTTTTCAAGGACAAGATCATAATGGTAGGACCGTCTGCGCAGGTATTGCACGATGTCGTCGATACACCAATCAGCACAACCACATTGGGTCCGGAGCTGCATTTGCAGGCTATGGCTGCAGCCCTTGGTCACGAGTTTTTACGGCCCACACAGCCGAAAATTGGCCTGACGCTCGTGGCCGCAGCGGGACTTATTGCGTGGTCGCTTGTCGCATTGGTGCGGAAACCGCTGATTTGTGTTGGCGCGCTTGTGGCGATTACGGCCGCTTATCTCGGAACGGCGCGATTGCTTTACGATAACACTGGGTTGCTGCTGCTCACCGTTCCGGTGTTGGCGGCTCTCGTCCTTAGCGCAGTGTTCTCGCTCGGGTTCGAATACTTCCTCGAGCGCCGGGAGAAATTGCGCACCAGGCGCACGCTGGAACGCTACGTCTCGAAAAATTTAGTCAGGGAAATTCTGGAAAACCCAGACAGCTACTATAGCTCACTCAAGGGCGTGCGCGTGCCGGTGACGATTTTGTTCTCGGACTTGATTGGCTTCACCACGTTGTCGGAAAAAGCCGATCCAGAGGCATTGGTTACGCAGCTCAATGAGCATCTCAGCCGGATGACTTCGGTCATTTTCAACAATGGAGGCACACTCGATAAATTTATTGGTGACGCCATCATGGCGGTTTGGGGCAACGTGCGCAGCCTTGGCACGGCGCAGGACGCGAAAAACGCTGCGCGCGCCGCGCTGGCGATGCGACAAGAACTGGCACAGCTCAATCAGAAGTGGCGCAGTGAAGGCCGGATGGGCCTTGGCATGGGCATCGGCATCAATCAAGGCGAGGTGATCGTTGGCAATATTGGCTCGCAGGAGCGGATGGATCCCACTGTTATTGGCGACGCAGTAAACCTGGCATCACGTTTGGAAGGTCTTACACGGGTCTACGGCGTCGATATTCTTGTTGGCGCCTCAGCGGCCGAGCTCGTGCGAGAGGAGGCCTATCTGCGTTCCGTCGCACGGGTTCAGGTGAAAGGCAAAACCAAGCCGGTGGACGTGTTCACGTTCATCGGTTCTCGAAATGAGGACGTCGATCCGGAATTGCTGAAGTGGCTCGAAAGCTACGAAGAGGGACTCGAGAAATTCCGCGCCCGTGATTTCACTCAGGCCAAGATCCTGTTTTCACGTTTCCTGGAATTTTATCCCGACGACCTCCTGGCGAAAATGTATCTGAGCCGCTCGCTGGAGTACGAGCACACCCCGCCCGACGAAGCATGGGACGCGGTGGAGGTGTTCCAGAAAAAATGATGTGCTGATCCTGAGCCGCGCAGACGGCGAAGGACCTCACAGATGACAGATGATGGCTAGCCAAAGCGGCTAGCGAGCAGTAAAGAACTCGCGTGAAGGAAGCACCGAATAAATTTCACTTCCTCGGAATTTGCGGGACGGCAATGGCCTCGGTGGCGGCCGCGTTGCAAGAGCGCGGCTTTAAAGTCAGCGGCTCGGACGAAAATGTTTATCCTCCGATGTCAACGTTTCTACAGGAGAAAGGGATCGCGCTTAAGCAAGGCTACCGCGCAGAGAATATCCCGCCCGACACGGATGTGGTGGTGATCGGCAACGCGATGAAGCGCGGGAATCCGGAAGTGGAAGCCGTCCTGAATAGAAAACTGTTTTATCTCTCGTTGCCGGAGGTGCTGAAGAATTATTTCTTGCGCGGCAGACATAACCTTGTCGTTACAGGGACGCACGGTAAAACAACCGTCACGGCGTTGCTTGCCTGGATTATGGAGAAAGCCGGGCGCAAGCCCGGTTATCTGATTGCCGGCCTGCCGAAAAATTTCGGCCAGGGCGCGCGGCTGAACGATTCGAAGTATTTCATAATTGAAGGCGACGAGTACGACACTGCATTTTTCGATAAGCGCTCAAAGTTTGTTCATTACCTCCCGGAACTCGTGATCGTAAACAACATCGAGTTCGATCACGCGGACATCTTCAAGAATCTCGATGAAATCAAGCTGAGCTTCCGGCGTTTGCTCAACATTGTTCCTCAGAATGGAATGGTGCTGTTGAACGGCGACGATCCCAATTGCGTCGAGGTGGCCAAAGATTGCCTGGCGCAGATGATCGAGGTCGGTTTCTCTAAAAATTGCGCGCAACGGATCCGTGAGGTCGCTTACTCGCCCGAAGGCTCGCGGTTCAAGCTCGGGCAAGACACTTTCGAAATTCCGCTGGTCGGCGAATTCAATGTTCATAATGCTGCAATGTCCGCGATGGCAGCAAGGTTTTACGATGTGCCAAAGACGAAAATCGACGCTGCGTTCAAGAGTTTTGCTGGGGTCGCGCGTCGACTGGAGCTCCGTGGCGAAGTGCGGGGCGTTAAGGTGATTGATGATTTTGGCCATCACCCTACAGCAATCGCGCAGACGCTGCAGGCGCTTCGTCAGCGCTACCGTGGGCACCGGCTTTGGGCTGTGTTTGAACCGCGTTCGAATACGACCCGTCGTGCAGTGTTTCAACAGCAACTTCCTGAAGCGTTAAAACTGGCCGATGGGGTTTTTATTTCTCAGGTGGCCAAGCTGGAACAGATACCCGAGAACGAGCGACTAAAACCGGAGAGAGTTGTGGCTGCGATTGCCAGGGCCGGCCGGCCTGCGTTCTACGAACAAAATGCCGATGCCATTGCGGAGCGAATTGTTCCGTTGCTTCGTCCAAAAGATGTCGTCGTAGTTTTCAGCAACGGCGGTTTCGATAACATTCACGAGAAGCTTCTCGTGAGGCTGCGTGAATTGTAGGGCGTTTCTGTGAAACGCCGGCGTCTGGCACAGACAACCTACAAGTCACTTTGACGGCGCCGCAGACGTATGATCGTGCACGATGCGCCAGCCTTCGGGCAGGCGTTTGAAAATCAGGGTGAAGCGGCCATGCGGTCGGTCCTTTGCGCGTTTCAAGCTCCAGTGACCGAGCACCACAGCGGCGTCAGGGGACAGCAGAGTGATCTCAAGCTCTGAAAAAGTAAGCGTCCCCATTTTCGCTCGATCGGAGTATTTGGTTCGATACCGCTCGCGGACTATGTCCCAACCGCGTCTGACTTCATCGCCTGAAACAAAAACAGTCGACGGTGAGCG
>Ga0137415_10006989_pt1 | contig 11194 bp, 9 predicted proteins | sample CZODoug3_1_1_16f_FD_183082 | JGI IMG/M metagenome (GOLD analysis project Ga0137415, IMG submission 183082) | Vadose zone soil fungal communities from Angelo Coast Range Reserve, California, USA - CZODoug3_1_1_16fungal (Hybrid Assembly) | ecosystem: Environmental > Terrestrial > Soil > Vadose...
TATCCGTTTGGCGAAGCTTTCACCGAACATTCTCGCGACGTCGTTGTGCGATACGGCGTGAAATTCCTCACCGAGCAGGAAGGGGTCGCCGAGCGCCGTTGCCTTCACGCCCGCGTCGGTGTGGGCCAGGACGTCCGCGACTTGCTTGCTGTCGCTATCGATCGTGCTCGCGCGCCGCGCCGCGCTTAGGAAAATCTGGTGGAATGTCAGATGATCCTCGGCCCTGAAGCGCTCCGGGTTGGACTCAAGATAGGCAGCAAGCTGTTCCTCGCTTGGTTCCGGGACAGACATATCTTCGGCGAGAAATTCCATTTTCTGCCGCACGCGGCGCCGAATAACGACGTCGTCGCGGTCCAGGCCGGCCGCCCTGCCCTCGCGGTAGAACACCTCGTCGCGAATGTAATCATCGACGAGGCCTTGCAATTCCTCTTTGCTCGGCTGGCGCTGCCAGGTGCGGGCGAAACCATCCGCAAGGTTGGCGATCCGAACAGAAGAAACGACGATCTTCGCGGGAGCCTCATCGGTCTTCTTGCCGACAAGATTATAAAGGCCAAACAGGGCCCCGCCGAGCACGAGGAATTGCAGTAACGGTTCTCTTAGCAGCGGGAAGTTCAAGGTGTGTACCAGATCGGCGACGTGTAGGCGCGCTCGGTCGTCGTCATCGGAACTTCCTTCGGCATTGAGACGCCAAAATATTTTGCGTCATACGCGGTCCAGCGCGGCGTCGGTATTTCGATCACGCGCACATAATAAAACGCGCGCAATGCCGGATCAAAGTCGGGGTCTTTCCAGACTGTGATCATCTCGCCCGCGCCGATGGTGTTGGTCCATGTCGCGTTCGCAACATCGACAGTGCTGCCGACCGATGTCCTGCTGCGGCCGTCGGCGTCGATCTTGCGGCCTCCGGACACCGCGACGTCATAAATTCGTTCCTGGGTCTGGCCGTCTTTTCCGACCCAGCCCTTGATGACCTGGATGCGATCCAGATTTGCGCCGATCGGATCCTTCAATGCGGCGACAAGGAATGAAGGCGACTTTCCTCCTGGCGCGTCCTTCAAATCTCCGCCCATCGGTACGCCTTTGGTGTAGCCAACTCGCGCCGGCATGCGGTTGTTGGCGTCGGCAGCCTCGAAATCCCAGCCGCCGAAGAAGCGAACGACCATGCGCGGGCCGGTGGTGGCATAAGTTTCGCGCCGCTTCATGGCGTCGAAAATCGCTTCGCGGGTATTTTCCGCGGCCCATACCGCAGCGTAGCCGGACGCCGTCGTCTCCCAGCCCATGATGACGGCCTTGTCGGTCTTGACGAAAGGATGCGTCGCGCGTTCCGCACTCGGCTCGGAGGAAGACGTCTTGCCGAAGAAGTTATCCTCCTCGACCGCCGCGAGCCCGGTATGCGCATCGGTGCTGCCGACCAGCCCGAACTTGTAGGGATTGATGCCGAGTTCGGCTTCCATCTTGAGGCCATTCTTCAATGCCGAACGGACGTACTCGAATTCCAGCATTTCGGGCTTCTTCACCTCGGTCAGGTCGAGGTTACCCTTGTCCCAGCGTTCGAAGTTTGCAAATTCATCATTGGGTGAAAGAAAGGGATGGGTCTCGCCGTCACCTTTGATCTGCGTGGCTTCGTAGAGCGGCTCCCAGCGGGTGCGGTTTTCGGCATATTCGCGGTCGATTCGTTTACTATTGAACGATTCAATAATCGGGAACATTCGGCCGTTGCTCAGATTGCCGTTGTGCGCCAGCGCGAGAATTTCGGCGCCGGTTTTTTCCTCACACATCGCCATCCATTTCCAGAGATCGCGGGGATTTGGACTGCCCAACGGCGGCAACGTGGTGAAAGGTTCGACGAGACTCGCCTTTGCTCCATTGTCGCGCCAGATCACGTTGCGATGAAGATTGTTTCCCGCGGCATTTGAGGTCCATTCATAACCGATGAAGGCAGTGAAGCGGCCCGGATCGTTCGCCTCTTCCGCCGCCTTGATCGTCTCCCGCCAGGCGCTGCGATAGGCGGGCGTACCTGGCGTCGGGAAACCTTTCGGCAACTCGCCTTTGCCGAAACTGGTGATGATATCGACAGCGGCCTGCGCCCCCTTGCCGGAATTGATCTCGTCATACCATTTCCGGCCTTGTGGCGTTGCCATCAGCACGGGATCGGCACTCATCAGTTGCGGGAAAAATCCCATGCCGTCCGAATGGTCTGTCACCACCAGAAAATCCAGCGGTCGCGAAAGCTTCGCACGCTGGCCACTGGAAGCTATGACCTCCTCTCCCTTGGCAAAACGATAAGCGTCCTTCGGGCCGAGCCGGGCACCGAATGCACCAGCGTCCATTGAAAACGAAGTGTGCGTGTGCGTGTCGCCAAACAATGGACGGGTGGGGAAGTTACGGTCCGCGTAGGGCGAGTAAGGCGGCTTGGCGGGAAACGCTTTCCCGGCGATCTCCTGATCGAGCGTGCCTATGTCGGTGGTTACAGCTTGCTCCGCGGCGAACGCCGCCACTGCAAGGCTGGCGGTCAGTAGAGCGGCGAAGACGAAGACAAATCCACGAAGAAGGTTTTTCATGACCGCCTCCACTGACCCGGACGTTAGAGTCTAAGCTTCTTCCGATTCCGTCACCGCGCAATTACATCTTACAACTTCCCTCGGTGCAACCGACACGCGATTTCGATATGTCAGGATAACTGTCAGGTTTGCAGCGCCTGATGCGCCTCGCGCAATCACGTCTGCACTGCAGGCCAGTCACACCAGCGGCGCGGCGGCAGTAAGCAAGCCGATTGTCGTGCTCAGTTGGCCGGCACGCTACGGCCGCGTATCAAATCCGAGGCCTTGTCGGCGATCATCATGGTCGAGGCATTGAGATTGGCCGAGATCATCCGCGGCATGATCGACGCATCGATGACGCGCAGGCCTTGTAACCCATGCACGCGGAGCTGGTCGTCGACCACCGCCCAGGTGCTGTCGGCCGGACCCATGCGGCAGGTGCAGCCGGGATGAAACGTCGTGGTGCCGCGCTGCGTCGCCGCGGCGAGGAATTCATCGTCGGTCTGCACGTCGGGTCCGGGGAAATCCTCATGCGCGTAATAGGGCGCGAGCGGCGCGGATGTGAGCAGGCGCCGCGCCAGCTTCATGCCGGCGACGACGGTGCGGCGATCGAGCTCCTCGACCAGATAATTGGTTTGAATGATCGGCGGCTCGAACGGATCGGCCGAGCGGGCGCGGACATAGCCGCGGCTTTCCGGCCGCTGCTGCCACGACGCGACCGTCATGCCGGGCTGGTCTTCGAGTTGTCCCTGCACGCCCTCCTTGTAACTCGCGGGCGTGAACGTCAGTTGCAGATCGGAACTCTCGGTGGTCTCGCCGGAGTGCCAGAAGCAATAGACCATGGTCGGCGACAGCGACAGCAGGCCGCGTCGCGTCGTCGCCCATTTTATCGCCTCCCCTACCAGACTGAGGCCGCGACGGCGTTCGTTGATGGTCTTGATGTTCTTGACGCGCGCGACCGAACGCGGCGCGTAATGGTCCTGCAATCCCTCGCCGACGCCGGGTAGCGCGTGGCGCACCTCGATACCGAGCGAGGCCAACAAATCAGGCGACCCTATGCCCGACAATTGCAGCAGTTGCGGCGAGTTGTAGGTGCCGCCGGCCAGAATGACTTCCTTGGCCGCGCGCACCTCGGTGACAACGCCGCCCTTCCCGCCTTTGACATAGCGCACGCCGATCGCCCGTTTGCCCTCGAAGACAATTTCGGTCGCATGCGCATGGGTGCGCACATGGACGTTCGGCCGCTTCATCGCCGGATGCAGAAAGGCGGTTGCCGCGCTGACGCGCAGGCCATCTTTAATCGTGCGTTGGGCGTAAGATACGCCCTCCTGGATCGCGCCGTTGTAATCGGGGTTGCGCGGAATGCCGAGGCTCATCGCTCCGGCCATGAACGCCTCGCAGAGCGGATCCCGCCAGTCCATGGTGGTGACGGTCAGATTGCCGTCACGCCCGCGAAACGCGTCCTCGCCCTCGCCGACCCGCCGCTCCAGCCGCTTGAAGTAAGGCAGCACGTCCGGATAGCCCCAGCCGCGATTGCCGAGCTGCGCCCAGGTGTTGAAATCCTGGCGCTGGCCGCGGTTGTAGATGTGACCGTTGATCGAGGAAGAGCCACCGAGCGTCTTGCCGCGCGGCGCGTAGATGCTGCGGCCCCCGGTCCACGGACCGGGCTCCTGCTGGTAAGCCCAGTTGATGCTCTTCATGTGAAAGGTCTTGATGAAGCCGGCCGGCAGATGGATGTAGGGATGCCAGTCGCTGGGTCCGGCTTCGAGCACACAGATGCTGGTGCCGGCATCTTCGCTCAGCCGGTTCGCGAGCACGCATCCAGCGGAGCCCGCGCCCACGATCACATAATCGAATGTTTCCATCATCTTCCGCAGGTCCGCTACCGCGCCTTCTCGTTCAACTGATAAGTCAGATGCGCCTTCACCGTCGGCCATTCGCTGGCGATGATGCTGTAGACCACGGTATCGCGCAGGGTGCCGTTGGGCGCAACCTGATGGTTGCGCAGGATGCCATCCTGCTTGGCACCTAACCGCTCGATGCCACGCCGGCTCTGATGATTGAAAAAATGCGTGCGGAATTCTACCGCAATGCAATCGAGCTTCTCGAACGCGTGGGCGAGCAACAACAACTTGCACTGGGTGTTGAGCGCGCTGCGCTGCACGCGTTTGGCATACCAGGTCGAGCCGATCTCGACGCGCCGGTTCGGCGTATCGACATTCATGTAAGTCGTCATCCCGGCGATCTGGCCGTCGGCATCAAAAACCGTCCATGGCAGCATCGAGCCTGCCGCCTGCAGCCCCAGCCGGCGGTCGATCTCCTTGCGCATGTCTTCAGGCTTCGGAACGAAGGTGTACCAGAGCTTCCATAGCTCGCCGTCCTTCACCGCCTCGGTCAGCCCGTCGCAATGGTCCTGCGACAAGGGTTTTAGCTGCGCATAGGGACCGCTCAGCGTGACCGGTTCAAGCCAGGGCATTTTATTCTCCGTTCCTTAGGCGGTCATCGCGAGGGGCCAACGGCTCGCAATGACGTGGGTAGTCATCGTTTCCACTATCACTTGTTCAGAAAATTCAGCGCCAGGCCAGGCCGCGCCCAGTCCATCGCGACCAGTTCGCCCTTGCCGGACAGGGTGATGTAAGCGGTCTTCAGGTCGGGCCCGCCGAAGGCGATGTTGGTGGTGACGCGGTCGCCGGTCGGCACCTGCTCGACGATGGTACCGTCAGGCGCGATCACCGAAATGCAGCCCGAGATCAGCGTCGCCACGCAGACATTGCCGGAAGCTTCCACCGCCAGCGAGTCGAACATCTGGTAACCGCCGAGGCCCGCGACCGGCTTGCCGCGCTCGCCGCGATAGATCACATCGCGCGGCCTGACCTCGCCGGGCGCGGACAGGTCGAACGCCCACAGCCGCGCCGTCGGCGTCTCCGCGACATAGACCGTGTTCTCATCGGGCGACAGTCCGATGCCGTTGGCGGGCATCATGCCGAACACGGCTTCAACCACCTCCTTGGCCCCGGGCTTCATGTAGTAGAACGCACCGACATCCATGTCGCGCGCGCGGCGCTTGCCGAGATCGGTGAACCAGAGCCCGCCGTGCTTGTCGAATACCAGATCGTTCGGCCCCTTCAGCGGATGCTCGCCGCATTTGTCGAACAGGGTTTCGACCTTGCCGGACGCAAGATCGACACGCTGGATCGAGCCGCCGATATATTCGGCTGACGAGGGCGGGCCCGGCATCATGGTGCCGCGCGAAGGCATCCAGCTGAAGCCACCGTTATTGCAGATATAGATTTTGCCGTCGGGGCCCATCGCCGCGCCATTGGGACCGCCCGGAATTTCAGCGACCACTTGCTTGCGGCCATCCGGCCACACCCGCGTCAGCCGGCGGCCGCGGATTTCGACCAGCACCACCGAGCCATCCGGCATCACCACCGGCCCCTCGGGGAATTCAAGATCGGTGGCGAGAACGCGGACATTGGACATCGGAATCTCCCGGCTTTTCTTGGGCGCCGGCGGATTCCAAGCTCACTTCCGCACGCGCAACACTTTCGTTGCGCAACGTTATGGCAAACTCGATCTCGCTTGCCAAGCAATCACCGGTGATGAGACCGCGCAGGGCAGCCCCGCGCGAGAATTGAAGAGTCCTTACTTGACGCGTTTTCTTCGCGCGAACCGGTCCCCACCGCGCATCAAGTGCGGGGCAGGCTTTCGAAGACGCTTTAGTAGACCGAGCACCCGCGTTCGAGGCGATCAAGGGCGTAGATCAGAGGGCGTAGGATGGGTGGAGCGAAGCGATACCCATCACTTCTCGGAAGCCATCGATGGGTATCGCTTTCGCTCTACCCATCCTACGACTGCGCGGCCAGGTGCAGCGGGGATCGTGTGATCCACAGGCCAGCATGCCCCGGATGCTGCGCAGCGTAGAGCGTAGGATGGGTGGAGCGAAGCGATACCCGTCAATTGCGTTCTGTCGAGGTGATGGGTTTCGCAAGCGGCTCAACCCCTCCTGCGCACTGCCGCTACTCCTTGACCGGCACCCAAATCTCGAGGCCGCCATTGCCGGTGAGCGGATCGAAATTCTCGTCGTAACGCTCGAAGTTGGGCGCATCGGCCGCTTTCAGTCCCGACGCCGGCAGCCAGTGATTCCAGATCGTGTTGACGGTGCGGCGAATGGTCGAGATGTGGTCGCGGTGCGTGAAGACCGCGTATCTCTGTTCGGGAATCCGAACGCGGCTGAATTCGCGCGGCAGATCGGAGAAGTCGGACACTTCGACGCCGGCGATGTAGTCGAAATTTCCGGCATCGTCGGCGTTGCAGCAGACACCGTAGGCCACCGGCCCGATCCGGCCGGGAATGTTCTGCACCGATTGGTGAAAACGCTGCCACTGGCCGGGAATGGCGGCGCTGCTCTCACAGGTATAACGTTCGCCGACGCCGGCGACGAGAAGCGGTTTGCCGGTCAGAAAACGCGGCGCTTGGAGGTTGTCGATAACGGTTGAATCCATGACGATCGGCTCCTGAAGCTGGAGGTTATCGATACGCGTTGAGCTGCGGACCGCTTCGGGCGTGAGGCCGAAATGGTCGCGGAACGCGCGGGTGAATGCTTCGTGAGAGCCGTAATCCGCGTCCAGCGCGAGGCTGAGGATATCGGGCGCACCGTTTGCGAGCGCGCGAGCCGCCTCAGTGAGGCGACGGGCACGCACATAGCGCATGACCGAGCACCCCGTCGCGGCGGCGAATGCCCGGACCATGTGGAAGCGCGAGATTCCCGCGACGCCTGCGATCTCGTCAAGGGTCAGCTCCTCAGCGAGGTGGCTTTCGATATACCAGAGCGCCTTATGAGCAGGATTCATGGACAACAGCCTTCATTCGAAGCGCTCGCATCATGATCGATTTGCGCGCGCCTCGTTTGACAGTCCTTGCTCTGTTTGGCGTGTTTCGAAACTGGAACCGGAGCCATGAGGGGCGCGTGGCTTCTTCCGCGCTGCGGAAAATAGCATCGAAGGCGTCGCTGGCAACATCACCCCAGCCGTGCATACTGCGCTCGCATTCAATCCGACGGCTCTACCCAAGCTGCCCCACAAGAGACTGCTTGAGCCGCGGCCAGCACGTCAGGGAGGACGATGATGCACTACCGTGTCTTGAGTCATGCCAAATCCGCAGCACTTGCCGGACTGCTTGCCGTTGCGCTCGCAAGTGCTGCCAGCGCACAGAAGAAATACGATCCCGGTGCGACCGATACCGAGATCAAGATCGGCAATATCATGCCCTATTCGGGGCCGGCATCCGCCTATGCGACGATCGGTAAAACCGAGGACGCCTATTTCAAAAAGATCAACGCCGAGGGCGGCATCAACGGCCGCAAAATCAACTTCATCTCCTACGACGACGGTTACAATCCGGCCAAGACCGTGGAGCAGGCACGCAAATTGGTCGAAGCCGACGAGGTGCTGCTGATATTCAACTCGCTCGGCACCCCCGGCAACACCGCGATTCAAAAATACATGAACACCAAGAAGGTGCCGCAGATTTTCGTCTCAAGCGGCGCTGCCAAGTGGAACGACCCGAAGAATTTTCCATGGACGATCGGCTGGCAGCCCAACTACCAGGTCGAGGCGCGGATCTATGCCGCCTACATCCTGAAGAATTTCCCCGGCAAGACCATCGGCGTCATGTATCAGAACGACGATTTCGGAAAAGACTATGTCATCGGGCTGCGCGAGGGCCTCGGCGATCAGGCCAACAAGCTGATCGTCGTCGAAGCATCCTACGAGACCACTTCGCCGACAGTGGATTCACAGGTGGTCCAGATCAGAACCGCCAATCCCGACATTTTCATCAATATCTCGACGCCGAAATTCGCCGCACAGGCGATCAAGAAGCTCGGCGAGTTGAAATGGAATCCGGTGCATTTCCTGACCAACGTCTCGGTGTCCGTCGGCAGCGTCATGAAGCCGGCCGGATACGAGAATGGCCAGGGTATTCTCAGCGCGGCATATCTGAAGGACCCCAAGGATCCGCAGTGGAAAAACGATTCCGCGATGAACGAATGGCGGGCCTTCATGACCAAGTGGTATCCCGAAGGCGATCAGGAAGACGCCGCAACGGTTTTTGCCTATGGCATCGCCAAGGGGCTCGAGCAGGTGCTGCGGCAGTGCAAGGACGATCTCACCCGCGAGAACATCATGAGACAGGCGGCCCATCTTGATTTCGAGATCGGCATCTACCTGCCGGGCACCAAGATCAAGACCAGCCCGACCGACTTCGCTCCGCTCGAGCAGTTACAGATGATGCGCTTCAAGGACGAGAGCTGGGAGTTGTTCGGACCGCTGATGTCAGGCGAGAAGAACAGCTGAGCATTTCTTCCCCTCTCCCCTCGTGGGAGAGGGTGGCGAGAGCGAGCGAAGCGAGTTCGAGCCGGGTGAGGGGGTGCGGCACAACGAGACGCCTCACCCCTCACCCGCCCTCGCCTTGCTCGGGCACCCTCTGCCACAAGGGGAGAGGGAAGCAAGGCGACGCTCGTTTGACCGCGCGTTCGTGCGATCGTACCACCTTCATAAGGGTCATCTTATTTCGTGCCTTCCTTCGAAGCTGGCACACTCTCCTTGGCCGGCGGGGCGTCGACCTTCTTCTGATCCTCGGCCGCTTTCCGCTGCGCCGCCTGCAGGTCGTCGACGATCTTCTGCAGCCCGGTGACGGTACTTTTCAAGCCTTCGATCTGCCGGTTGGCGGCATCGAGCTTCTGCTGATGGTCGGCGCTAAGCTTTGTGATGGTCTTTTGCAGAAAATCGACATTGCTCTGCAGGCAACTGGTCCGCCGCTCCATGGTCTTTTCCACCGTGCAGATTTCGATGCCCGGGATATCCTGCCCGCGAAGTGCCGACGGTATCGCAATCAGGAGGGCCGCCGAGGCAATGATCGACATTCTCACTTTCACCAAATCCTCACTTTAAAAAAGGCCCATCACATCAAATTGCATTAAACCGGAACATGTGACCAGAGCGACCACACTGATACCTCATTCAGGCGTTGTCATCCCAGTAAGGGCTGAAAAACTGGGCGAGGGGGAACATTACGAACGGCGTGGGTGCGCCGCTCACAACGGGGAATATTAAAAATGGCAACGCGCGAACGACGATTGGCTGAATTCGATGGCGCTGGTGAGCCGCCGCCGGGCTTGCCGGTCCAGGTGCTTTGCGAGGACCAGAGTGGGACTTATCAATTGCCTTTCACTTGTCACTACGTCAACGGCAAGTGGCGCAATCACGAATCCGGTAGCGCTCTGGAGGCCATGGTGGTCGGCTGGCGCCTGCCGGCCGCTGCAGCCAATCGACCCGCTGCAGCCAATCGACGATAATCTAGGACTACAATAGCAAGGTTTGCCTTGGCCGACAAACGCGAGGCGTTTGTGCGGAGATCAGGCTCAAATATCAAATCCTTATTGAGAGTGCGATGAGCCTTCGTCGCGCTCTTTGTTGTTGAGGCGTCGATGTTGTCAAGGCGTCGTTGTCAAGGCGTCGATCGAATCTTGCGCTCTCGAAGGACCACTGTCCTGAAATGCGACGAAAATTTGCGGCCTCTTAAGATTCGGAACGCGGTAGGAACGAACCGCGTCCGAATCAGTGTCTGGCCTCTGTACTCACCTGTTCACGGCTAGATGTCGGTGCCGCCTTGAATCGGCGCACGACATCCAGCACCGAAACGAGCGGCCGCAGCTGGCGGCCGACGACAAAGGTTAATTCCTCCGGTGACGACATCCGCCGATCACGTCCAGGGCGTCACCGGCGGGACCTTGTCGACCGCCGGCGGCATATCGACCGTCTTGAAATCCGCGGGGCTGACGATTTCGAGATACTCCATGTCGGGCGAGTAGTCGTACAGATAGTGCACGATGCCCGGCCGCTGATGCACGACGTCGCCGGCCGACACCAGCGTCGGCTTGTCTTCGTACATGAAGCGCGCCCAGCCCTTCATCATGATCACGATCTGAAAATCACAATCGTGGCGATGCCAGCCGGTGCCGTCTTCCGGCGGACAATCGGGATTGGCCTTGACCAGATGGCAGATCACCTGGCCTCCGGTCGCGTCCGCGATGCCGAGATCGCGATAGAGGAAAAATTCGCGCAGGCCCTCTCCCGTGTAGTCGGTATCGCCTGGCTTGACGTGGGAGAACTTGCCGACGACAGCGTGCTGGTTCATGACGGCCTCCACCGTGTGTTCGTGCGCGTGAGGCGTCCAAATTTTCGGCAGGACCGCATCGTCGCGTCACAGCTTGTTCGCGCTATGCGAGAATCGCGCCAGCCGCGCTGCGCCGCGGCGATCTGACGGGCGATGCGGACCGGCACACCGAAGCGTTTGGCGGAAGGTCCGAATTCCGGATCGGCAAGTTTTGACTGCGCCGTAGCCGGCGCGCGCGATGCACACCGCAGCCCTCGCGGCTGGCACGGCGTTATGCAAGGCATGCCCGAGCTTTAAGCCCTTCCGGCAGGCAGGCGAAGGGACGCAGTGCCTAATATTCGACCTCAAGCTCTTCGATTTCGGCCGGCTCGGCCTTGGCCGCCTCGATCCATTCGACCATCTCCGGCATCGCCATGATCATGTCGGCATAGGCCTTGAGCCCCGGCTCCAGCTTGACGTCATACGTCATGAAGCGC
>Ga0137415_10006990_pt1 | contig 11194 bp, 12 predicted proteins | sample CZODoug3_1_1_16f_FD_183082 | JGI IMG/M metagenome (GOLD analysis project Ga0137415, IMG submission 183082) | Vadose zone soil fungal communities from Angelo Coast Range Reserve, California, USA - CZODoug3_1_1_16fungal (Hybrid Assembly) | ecosystem: Environmental > Terrestrial > Soil > Vadose...
ATCACCTCATCCATGGGTTCCGTGAACTTGCGAAGAAGCACGATCTTATCGGCGAGGTTCGTGGCAAAGGTCTGATGCTCGGCATTGAGCTGGTCAGAGACCGCGCAACAAAAGAACCAGCAAAAGACGAGTGCGCCCGTGTCCATGAAATAGCAAGGGATTTAGGATTGCTCCTCGGTAAAGGCGGTCTTTTTGCGAACACTCTTCGAATCAAACCGCCTTTGTGCATCACGAAGGCAGACGCAGATTTCATGATTGACGTGCTCGATGCAGCTCTAGCAGCGGTTTGATGGTGGCGTGGTTCGTAAGAGCCGGCAAAGCATTGAGCAAGTTGCTCGATGCGGTGCGCGAGCTTCAGGTGCTCTCCTCTGAGAGCCAATACATTTCTTACTGGCAGGTGCCCTGGGCGAATTTTGATGCGGTCCGTCCCGTGCCGGTCAATCTCGACGGCGAACCTGCCGAGTTCACCCAGGTTCGCTACGAAGCGACTCCGGCCGCGATCCGGCTGATCGTGCCGCCGGCCTGTCCTATGATCCATCGCAGGTCTTAGACCTTGGTTCGAAACGGGTTGGGTCTGCGCCGCCATCTTCACCCGTGTGCCATCTCACGTCGATTTAGCCTTGAGCCACCTTGATTGAGGTATGCAGTTGAGCCAGCCACTTGCCATCTTGTTTGACCCAGACGGTAGAGGTTAGTGTTTCGGTGGAGAGATCGTGTCCGCCAGCTGCGGCTTCGATGAGAACCCGGGCGACGATCAGGGCCGAGGTCGGTGAAAGTTTCCTGACCTGCGAATTTTTGATTTCAATAGACGAAAAAGCTACACCACTCTTTAGGGAAATGATGTTTTCCTCTCCGGTCCAGATGACTCCGTTATGCGTAATGTAAAGGTAGTCCGGCAGAATCAACTTTTGAAAGGCTTCTACGTCAGGTTGGGGTCCAAGGAAGGTCTCATACACTTTGTTCTCGCAGGCGAGAATCTCTTTGCTTAGATCCTCTCCTTCCAGGTCTGCTGATTTCAATTCCGAACTCAATGAGTGCTCCTTTCAATGAAAAAATATATCCGGATGACGACATTCTATCGTCTCTGTCTGAGCCGGCAGTATCAGGACGGCCCGCCTACATCTTTTTAGTTCGGAGCTACTAGAACTCAGTACTTTGAATACCCGCCGTTTTTGTTCCAGCTGCCGCAATCCTTGTTCGAACTCTTCAGCCGACCCGGTGGGTCGCTCGGACAAGGAATACGGCAGTTCGGGCAATACGTGGCCGGCGACTCCAACACTGGTGCTTATTATTCCGGGTTTGCGCAAGCGATGCAGAGAAATTGTCTCTTCATCCGCTCCGCGAAAAGTAAAGGAGACCGCGAAAGTGAAGTTACATATGTCAAGAAATCAGTTTTATCGTAGCCTCGTTGCAGTTGCCGCAACCGCCGCATTCTGGTTCGTTCCTGCGTTGGTATCGCAGGCGACAGAGATCACTCCAATTGTTGTTGTTGGAATCCCGGCGGATAGTGTTGCGCTGAAACATCCAACACCGGAATATCCCCGCGTTGCCTTGCAAATGCACATCAGCGGAGATGTTCTGCTTCGCGTCCGGGTCGAGCAAGGTGTGATTAGCGAAATGAAAATAGTCTCAGATTCATCGCTACTGCTGGCCGGGTCGGCGCAACACTGGGTGAGGAGTCAATGGAACTTCAAGCCATCCGTTAGCGGAGTGTTCACCATTCCAATCAGCTACCGGGAATCGGCCTAATGAAATGGCTGGGCGCGCCCAGCCAGCCTCGCGTCATGACTCCCTAGGAGAAACCGAATATCGAGTTCGATTCCGCCGCTCGCCACCATCTCGAATCGGCAGTTGCCGCGCCGTCCTCGTTGGTTCGGAACGCGGTCTACTGCTCCTAGACCGAGAGACTTCGTTGTGCCTTGAACCCGACTAACCAGTAACCCTACTCCCCTAGGTACTCACCCAGGAAATTCAGTTCCGCAATGTGATCGCAGAAAATCTTGGTTGCGGCCAGGATCGGCACTGCCAACAGAATGCCTGGCACTCCCCAGAGCCAGCCCCAGAAGAGAAATGAGAGGATAATCGCAACCGGGTTCAACGTCATCCAACGCCCAAGGACATGCGGCGTGACAAAGTTGCTCTCTAAAGCGTTAAGGCACAAGTATACCGCCGGCGCCAAACATGCGTACCCGACGTTTTCAAATTGCATGAAGGAAGCGATTCCAATGAGAATAATTCCACAAGCCGAGCCAATAAATGGCACATAATTCAGCAAAAAAGCGGCGCCACCCCACATTATTGGATTACCAATACCCAAGAGCGCGGCAGCGACTCCTACGCATGCTCCTAGACCCAAGTTCAGCAGCGTTACCGACGTTAAGTATCGCGATATACTCATTTCAATCTCTCTCGCTATCTCGACCACGCGCCGTTTGTCTTGAAAAGTAGGAACCAGCTTCACGGTCTTCCGAATGAAGATCTCGCCGTGGGCCAAAAGGAAGTAGCAGAGCACGCCTACCACCACGACCTTGGCTAAGAAACCAGGCGTCTGGCTGAAAAGAATCTGCAAAAGTGACTGTTCCTTGAGAGCCACTAGCCCGAACGTACCTTGATTCGAAGGCATCAATTGCTCGACTTGTTTTGAAGCCGCGGCGATTTCTGTTAGAGGTCCGCTCAGGAAAGCTATTCGGTCCCTGATTTTGGCGAGGTTTAACGGAAAATCGCCGACGAACGCGGCCAAGGGCCGAGTAATAAGAGATCCAAGCCCAAGAAGCAGTACGACAAGCGCGATGATTGCCACCGCCGAGCCAAATCCCTCTGGGATTCCTGCTTTCCGCAGAAAACGCACGAACGGCAGCAACAGCAAGCTCATCAAGAGAGCCAGAACGACCGGCAGGATGAAATCCGCCGCGAAGTGAAGGGTGTAAAATATCGCGAGAACAAAGAGGCCGGTGAGGGAGAATGATCGGACATGATCGGGCCAAGAGAGCGCATTTTTGACCGGTTTCGGAAGAGGAGGCGACTCTTCTTCGATTCGATTCATTTTCGAGTTTTGCATTCTGATTTCACCAGCTAGCGGTGCGGCTTAGAACCGAAAGGAGAGCTTTGCATCTTTAAATCGGCTTATCTGGCGCCGGCGGATGCCTAAAAAAGCGCCATCGGGAAATGCCGGAGTCGTCAATGAAAGTGCCTGTCAGATTGGTCCGGGGAACGTAGGGATGCCGCGGCATTTTGACCACCGCGGTGACGGCTAGTGCCAGGCTGCTTCCGGAATGACCGATGGTGCTGGACCTCTTGAGAGCTAATATCCGGCAAACCACGATTATCTCACTTCCTCGCAGTACGACGGGTCCGGGCGGCTTTCTTTGCTGCCGCAGACCTTTCAGCCGCACTGCGCCGCCGAGCCGCCTTACGAGCTTGTCCGGCCAGCGCCGGCTTCGATGCCGCCTCCCTACTTTCTCTTTTTAGCGCTTGGGTCGTCGCCCGGCTACGCTCGGGCGATGATCGGCGACTCTTGCTTTCGCCCGTTCGCGCGTATTCCCTTTTGGCTTGCTGCCGGGTTTTCTCAGGTACCGTTCCGCTCTTCGGCGGTGGCAGCTTTACCCCCGCCCGACGCGCCTTGGAAAGACCGATGGCGATCGCCTGCTTGGTAGAACGCGCCCCGTGTTTCCCTTCTCGGATGTGCTCCATTTCTTCGCGCACAAATTCGCCCGCTTGTGTCGATGGTGCTTTGCCTTGCCGTTTTGCCCTCCGTGCCCGCTCGACCGTTTTCTTCTCTGGCATAACCTAAGCTCGTCACAACGATGATCTGCGGTTGTACCTTTTGCCATCGGCATCACAGGTCGGAGACGGAAAATTCTTGGGGCAGCGGTACGTTTGCGCCTCGGGAATCGCTCTTTTTCTGCGACAACGCGTCACTTACGTGAGAGGCTCTCGGCGCTACCGGGCAAAACGGATCGACTCCAGCTGAGCGGCACGCCAACTCCGATCGCATCGCGCAGCCGATGGAAAGAACCTCTACTGTCAGTCGAATTGCTTTTCTGGGAGATCATCTTCCACGGCAATGCGGTATCGCTACTTATACAAACGATCTCTGCGAGGCCGTAGCCACCGCATATCCTGAATGCCATTCGATTGTGGGCGCTGTGAATGATCGGCCTGAAGGGTACGACTACCCTGCCCGGATCCGTTTTGAAATCGATGAAAAGGAATTGGATTCCTATCGCAGGGCAGCGGACTTCCTGAACATCAATAACATCGAGGTGGTTTCGGTTCAGCACGAATTCGGTATTTACGGCGGTGTCGCTGGCAGCCATCTTCTCGCCTTCCTCCGCGACGTGAATATGCCAGTGGTAACGACTCTGCATACGCTGTTACGCGAACCGACCAAGGAACAACGCGCTGTGATGAAACAGCTTGATGAACTCTCGAGTCGATTCATCGTCATGGCGGAACGGGGGCACCGGCTTCTGGAAGAGGTCTATGGGGTGCCTAGTCAGAAGATCGATGTGATCCCCCATGGCGCTCCGAATACGCCTTTTATTGATCCGAGTTTTTATAAAGATCAGTTTGGAGTGGAGGGAAAAACGGTGCTGCTCACGTTTGGGCTACTCTCTCCCAACAAAGGGATTGAATTTGTCATAGAGGCGTTGCCCAAAATCCTGGAAAGCCATCCGAACGTTGTCTACATCGTACTAGGCGCGACCCATCCGAACCTCATCGCGCGGGAAGGCGAATCTTATCGGTTGAAACTCGAACGCCTGGCCCACGACCGGCATGTCACGCGCAACGTCATCTTTTACAACCGTTTCGTGACGATGGAGGAACTGAACGAATTTATTGGCGCAGCCGATATCTATATCACGCCCTACCTCAACGAATCACAAATTACTTCAGGCACGCTGGCCTTCACTTTTGCTGCCGGGAAGGCGGTGGTCTCAACGCCTTATTGGCACGCACAGGAGTTGTTGGCCGACGGCCGCGGCCTTTTTGTGCCATTTTCCAGTTCCGAAGCGATTACGGAGGCGGTAAACCGATTACTCTCCGACCCGGGCCTGATGAACGCTACGCGCAAGCGGGCGTGGAAACTCGGTCGGGCAATGATCTGGCCGGTCGTTGCCCAACAACACATGGCTAGCTTCGAACGCGCACGCGCAAGCCTCAGCCTGCCACCACGAAAATCGTTTGCGGTGAGGACGCTCGAGAATCGGCCTTATCAATTGCCACCATTCAAATTGGATCACCTTTTTCGCATGACGGATGATACCGGAATTTTTCAGCATGCAATCTTCAACGTGCCAAATTATCGAGAAGGTTACTGCATCGACGACAACGCTCGGGCCTTTATCCTGACATTACAGTTGGAAGATGCGACCAGCCGAATTTCAAAAGAGGAACTCGACCGGCTCGCCAGCATTTACTTAGCGTTCATTTGGCACGCTTTTGATCCAAATATTCGCCGGTTCCGGAATTTCATGAGCCATGGGCGACAATGGCTGGAAACGGTAGGATCCGAAGATAGTCACGCCCGAGCTCTTTGGGCGACCGGCACAGCTCTTGGCCGCTCGCAGAATGTGGGTCATCGCAATCTTTGCGCCCTCTTATTCCAACAAGGACTTCCGGTGGTCGAGCAGTTCACTTCTCCTCGGGCGTGGGCCTTCGCTTTGCTCGCGATCCAAGAATATCTTCGATCATTTTCTGGTGATCGAACGGTGAGTCAACTTCGCGATCTGCTCACTGACCGATTGGTCGGACTCTTCCGGGCTAATGAATCGGAAGATTGGCCCTGGTTCGAGCCGGTAGCAACCTACGACAACGCAAGATTGGCCCAGGCGCTGATCTTAAGCGGTTACTGGACCTCACGTGGAGAGGTTTTCCAGATTGGCCTGAAATCGCTTCGGTGGTTGGTTGGAGTTCAGACAACGGAGGCCGGGCATTTCGCGCCGATCGGTTGCAATGGTTTTCGCCCTCGAAACGGCAGTCCTGCGCGGTTCGATCAGCAGCCGATTGAAGCCAGCGCCATGATTGCTGCCTGTCTGGAAGCCTACGGGCTCACCGGAGATAGTTTTTGGCATTTGGCCGCCCGGCGTTGTTTCGAGTGGTTTCTTGGACGCAATGATCTCGGACTATCATTGTACGACTCCGGCACCGGTGGTTGCTGCGACGCGCTGCATTCCGATCGCTTGAACCAAAACCAAGGCGCCGAATCAAGCCTCGCATTCTTCCTCTCGTTAGCTGAAATGACGCGGGCGGAAACTAGCTTCTACCGCGAAGCCCAGAAATTAGGTGCAACTTGAATCTCGAATCGACCGGCATTCACTTGCAGCCGGATCCACGTCGCGTCTTGATTCGCCCGTTCGTTCCGATAAAGCCCGGACAAATCTCCAGCATCATCAATCGCGTGCTTGGGCTGAGCGAGAAGGAAACGTCAAGGGAACTTGCTCGCGTTCGTACCGAATTTAGCGGTAAGCATCCTGACAGCGATGAATTGTGGTTCCGGCAATTCGAAAGAGTCCAGGTGTACGTTGAACCCAAGCAAGCGGTTTCGGAAATTCGCCGCCTGCTGATCGGGGCGACCTTCACCGGAGAATACGCGTTTGAAGCCGTAGCCCTTTTTAATCCGTCGATCGTGCCGCATCCGGATCAGTCTGGAGTTTCCAAAGACGAACTTCGTTTTGTCCTCAGCCTGAGGGGAGTCGGGGAAGGACACATTTCATCGCTTGGATTCCGCACTGGCGTCATACGATCGGATCACTCCATTCGATTAGAGAAAACCTCCCTTTTAGCGCGGGTTCCCGAGCTTGAATCGAATCCGACATTTCCGAAGCGGCTCTTTTTTGAAAAGCTGAACGGCTTGGGAATGGGAGATGGCTGGTCGGGATCAATGATGAACCGGCTCGACGATCCATTCACTCTCGCCGAGTTGAATGAGGCTCTGCCGCAGGTTATCCCAATTCAGGAACGGGTTCCGGAAGCATTTCAGCGTACGATGGCGTGCGTGCACTGGCTGGCGGAATCAAACTACGAGGTCCGTTTTCGTTCATCCGTGCCGATGTCGGAACGTGTCCTCTTTCCTTTATCCGCGAATGAAAGGAATGGGCTGGAGGATGCCCGATTCGTGCGATTTATCAAGCCGGATAAACACGCGACCTACTATGCAACCTATACCGCCTATGACGGAAGCGCTATTCTTCCCCAGCTAATCGAAACCGACGATTTCTGTTCCTTTCGGATCCGAACGCTGAATGGTCGGGCAGCGCAAAATAAAGGTATGGCTCTTTTCCCGCGGCGGATCGGCGGACGCTACGCAATGCTCTCCCGCCAAGACGACGAAAACATTCTATTGATGTTCTCTGATGATCGGCATTTCTGGAGTGATCCCAAGGTCCTGTTGCGACCTGAACAACCGTGGGAACTGGTGAAGCTGGGCAATTGCGGCTCGCCCATCGAGACTGATGCCGGCTGGCTGGTCCTGACCCATGGAGTCGGTCCACTGCGAAAATATTGTATCGGGGCTGCCTTACTCGATTTAGAGGATCCCTTTCGGGTCCTCGGGCGACTCACCGAACCGCTTTTGCAACCTGACGAAGAGAACTGGCAAGGCTATGTGCCAAACGTCGTCTACAGCTGCGGCGCGTTAATTCATAACGGCCGCCTCGTTCTCCCTTACGCAAACAACGATACATCTTCTAAAATAGTAACAATCCGGCTGAAAGATCTCATCGATAAACTTCTGCAGCGCTAGATCAGAAATCGAGTCAAGCCAACCCGAAACACGCCTTCAATTGTTGTGGCGGTCGCCCCGATCCTGCTAAGCTAGGCTTGGTCAGTCTCACGTCCGAGATGTCATACCCCTTCATTTCCATACCTTTCGCGCAACCCGCAAATGATTGCCGCCCATGATTTTTGCGACATCGACCTCAGCGTACCCAAGTCTCGACAATGCTTGAGCGATTTCCGGTAGTTGCTCCGGCGTAGCAAAAGCAGGGACAGAATCATAGCCGCTGCCAATAGGAAAACTGTCCCGCATCGACGCGAGCATTTCCTTCAGCTCGACTTGATCAAAAACGTAGTCGAGCCCGATACCAACATGGTCGACTCCGATCAGCGAAACCGCATAATCGATGTATCGAACCAGATTCTCTGTCCGCACATCATTATTGCCAAGAAATAGTCCAACACCATTGATCCCAACGACGCCTCCGGTTGCGGCACAAGCTCGCATCAGCTCATCATCGATATTGCGTGGGTGATCGCAGAATTTCTTCGGATTTGAATGCGAAAAGATTACCGGATTATGTGAGCAGGCCATCACGTCGAGACTGGTACGCCGACCGGTGTGAGAGCAGCACACCACCATCCCTACTCGCTCCATCTCGTCCACGACGTAACGACCAAATTTCGTTAGACCTTTATCCTCCGCATCGTGACAACCAGCGCCCACCAGATTGCCTCGGTTGTAGGCCATTAGCATCCAGCGCACCCCCAAATCGTAGTACGTGGATATAAGGCTGAGTTGATCCCCGATCGCGCCCGCGCCTTCGATATCAAATGTAATAGCGAGCTTGCCTTCCCGCACTGCTTGTTCGATATCGGCAACGCTTCGTACCAGGCGATATGCATTCGTTCGTAGGCTGACCCATCGACGGAATTGAGCGATCATGCGGAGATGTTGTTCGATCGTTTGTTCTCCAAATCCAACGTTCAACGTCACGACTTGAACATTCGCCCGCCGGTATCGTTCGAGTTGCGGAAGAAAACTCTCGTCCGACGGTCGCAGGGGCATACAACTGTGATTGTCCCAAAATAAGCGATCGTCGATCAGTGCCTCCTCCGAACCAGCATGCTCGATCATAAAGCTGTATAGCTCACTTGCCTGGCCCACTGAAATGAAGATTTCCGATGTCGAAAGGCGTCGAGCGGCCCGGCGATCAGAGGGCAAGGAATGCTTCTGATAAATTTCCCAAGCCGTGCCGGTTGGGCAGTAAATGACCGCATCTTAGCAAGAGCCAACAAGGCCTCGAGCCGCTCACGGTAATCCCGGCAACGAGGCGAAGAACTCAAGCAGCGAAGCAAAGAGGCTACCTGCTAGCACGAAATAGGCAATACTGCTGGCCAGATCGTTCTCGGCACGGTTCACTAGTCGGGTCCGGCTCAGTTCGGGAAGTCTCTTGCGGCCCTGATCATCGAAGCGGCGCACGGACGTCGGGGCGTTACTGTACGGCCCATACATCCAAATCGCACGATCGAAACTCATTACCGTGTTTCTCAATTCATTTTTCATATATCTCCTCATTTCTGTCGATGGACGACTTCAAGACGGTTTCCGCTCGGATCATCAAAGAACACGGCGTAATACGTCTCGTTGTATTCGGGGTTAGAAAGCGGGCCTTCGATGTTTTTGGCTCCGGCCCGCTGAATAATCTCAGCCACACGATCGACTTCGGCTGACGAGTTCACCCAGAAGGCGATGCGGGTGCCGTTTGGCTGGTGGTTCGGATCCTCGGTAAATCCGAAAAATGGTTTTGAGGGAAAGGTTCCCAAAGCTGAATTACCTCTCCACTCTTCTCCTTCCCACGGTTCGGTGAAACCAATGGCTGGGAGAAACTCTCGATAAAACTCGGTCGCATCACCGAGTTCTCGGACCCGAATGTCGATATGGCTAAAGGGATTGAGGCTCATTATATTACCTTCAAATCAAGGCTTTGATGGTAATAACGTAGCGCTTGAATCTTACCATTCAAGTGATATTTTGATGGTGATATAGAAAATGTCGGAAGTTCCTAAGCCATTCGAGTTTATTGCCGGTGCGCTCTGCCTTGATTTCGTAAATACCGTGGGTTCACACGGTTTTGAGCAGGCAAGAGAGAAATTGCCTACCTATTCCGACCTGGTTCGCTGGAGCAAGGAGGCAAGCCTCATTGACGACGGCAAGGCACTTGAGCTCCTCGCCTTTTCGAAGGCCAACCCGAGCGGGGCGTCGAAGGTTCTGGAACAAGCGAGAGGATTCCGTGAAACGCTTTTCCGCATATTTGGGACGCTACAGCGCAAACAGTCGCCTGACCCGAGCGATCTTGCTGCTTTAAATAAAGCGCTACGGAAATTCCCAATTCGACTAGAAGTCCGCTCCAAGGGTGACGATTTCTGCTGTTCGCGAGAAATCGCGCAAATCACCGATGAATGGCCGCTCGCCCCGGTTGCTTGGTCAGCAGCCGATCTGCTTGTTTCGGATCGGGTGCACCAGGTCCGCCAGTGTGCAGACGCCACGTGCGGATGGCTTTTTGTCGACACTTCGAAAAACCACAGCCGACGTTGGTGCTCGATGGGGGATTGCGGCAGCCAGGCAAAAGCGAGACGATATTACCAACGCAAGAAGAAGATGAATCGATGAGCGGAAAGAAAAGCCGTCATCTTTCGGGGCGAGAAAAGTCTAGCGACCGTCCTGTCCACCATCATACCGATCTGTCCGTCTATCCTCTTACCCCTGATCATTGGGATGACTTCGAAGTGCTTTTTGGTCCTCGTGGTGCCTGTGGTGGATGCTGGTGCATGTGGTGGCGTCTTACGTCACACGAATTTCGGGAAGGTGCTGGCACAGCTAATCGTGACAAGTTTCGAGAATGCATCCGGGAACCAACTCCGCCTGGTGTGTTGGCCTATCGAGGTCAGGTGGCTGTCGGTTGGTGCGCTGTCGCTCCACGCGAGAAGTATCGACGGCTCGCCTCCTCGCGGACCCTGCAGCCAATCGACGATACTCCCGTCTGGGCTATTACTTGTTTATACGTGGCCAAAGGCGAGCGTCGGCAGGGACTCACGAGGCGATTGATCGAAGCAGCTTGCGATTTCGCCGCCAGATTTGGCGCCCAGGAGATAGAGGCTTACCCGCGCATCTCGTCAGAGAAACAATCAAACCCACTCGCCATTTACATGGGCACCGAAGGATCGTTCGTGCGCGCGGGATTCTGCGTGGTCGCAGAGCCCACACCGATTCGTCGAATCATGCGAAAGCGTTTGTCTCGATGAAGCCGCCCCGGGGTGCGGGTGGAGTTCCCATTTCTTTTCCCGAAGCTCGCTCAGCGGAGCGTTGAGCGTGTGCGAGATGTTCTCCAACACCTGGGCGGCCTTCGAGAGGTTGGCCTGGCTGGTGCTGGCGGCGGCGGGGTCGCCACCGTGGGCCAGGTTCCACAGCTCCTGA
>Ga0137415_10006991_pt1 | contig 11193 bp, 10 predicted proteins | sample CZODoug3_1_1_16f_FD_183082 | JGI IMG/M metagenome (GOLD analysis project Ga0137415, IMG submission 183082) | Vadose zone soil fungal communities from Angelo Coast Range Reserve, California, USA - CZODoug3_1_1_16fungal (Hybrid Assembly) | ecosystem: Environmental > Terrestrial > Soil > Vadose...
CAGCCGCGCGTCCTCGGCGCAGGTGAGCGAGTGCGCGTGCACCATGCGCGCGAGCGGCTGGTAGAGGCCGTTCGCCAGGACCAGTCCGTACAAGGTGCACAGCAGCGCCAGCGCCATCGACGGACCGAGCTGGGTGAAGTTGGAGAGATCGCGGAGCAATCCGATCAGTCCCAGCGTGGTCCCCACCAGCCCCATCGCGGGCGCGACCCGGGCAAGCGAAGTGAGCACGTCCTCGCTGCGCTTGAGCGACGAGGACAGGCAGTACGCAGCGGCTCCCGCGGTGCGCTCGATCTCGCCGGCGGCGTACTGGCGGACCACGAGCGGGGCTAGCTGGCGGAAGAGCGGGTGCTCCGACGACTCGGCGACCGCGAGCGCTTCGGCCGGACGGCCGCGCCGGTAGTCGGCGGCGAATCGCGACAGGTCCTCGTACAGCGCGGCCCGCGCTCGCGAGGGCGATCGCCGGATGGCGCGGAGCACGGCCCGGGTCGTCTCCCACAGCTCCTCCGGCCGGTACGAGGTGAGCGCCACGAACGGAGGCGCCAGCACGAGGAGCAGCAGCGCGGGCCGGTGGAGGAAGCCCGTGAAGGTATGCGATCCCTCGCTGGTGACCGTCGCCGCCAGCACCGCGACGAGGCCCAGGATGCCGATGACGACGTGCATGCTTACTCCTCCTTGAGCGTCCGCAGCGCCTCGGCCACGGCGGGGTCTTCGGGATCGAGCGCGAGTGCCCTCTGCCACGACTCGCGCGCAAGCTGCGCCTTGCCCAGCTTCAGGTAGACGGAACCCTTCATCGCCTGTAGCCGCGGGTCCTTCGGATGTGAGGCTTCCAGGTCGACCAGCTCCACCAGCGCCAGCTCGTACCGGCGCGACGCGTACATCTCGCGCACCTTGGCGAGCGTTCCGAGATAGCTCTTCCCCGGGACCTTCGCGGCGCCCGCGAGTTTCACGCCGGCCGCGGGCGCCTTGGCGCCGGTGTCCGGCCTGGCGGCGACGTCCGGCTTGGCGGTGACGTCCGGTTTGCCGTCTGCCGCGGCCTTCGAGGCTCCCGGAGGCTCCCCCGCAGCCGCGAGCAGCTCGGCGTCAGCCGCGGTGGGCGACTCGAGCGGGCCGTCCAGCGGGATGCGCATCTCGTACCCGCCGGCGGACTCGGGCAGCTCCAGCTCCCACACGCGGTTGTGCTCCGCCAGCCGCAGCACGTAGCGCCCGTCCTGCGCCCGCGTCGCCGAGGCGGGTTGCAGCGCGCCCTGCAGCGCCGGAGCCGCCGGCTTGTTCTCCGGCCGCGGCAGCGGTTTCGTCTCGCGTCGCATTCCTTCCGGCACCACCAGCTGCTTGGGCTGCTGCGAAGCCGCGCAGGCGCAGAGAAGGAACAACGCCCAGCTCCTGTTCATGGCCATGTGAACCCCAGCCCCAGCTGCGGAGCGAATTCGCCGTACCTCGGGCCGTCCTTGCGGACCTGGAACGGCGCCACGTAGTCGACCATCGCGAAGGCCGTGACCCGGATGGCGGGCTTGAACCGCAGGCCAGCGCCCCCGTAGAAGCTGGTCGCGCCGGCGGTGAGCACCGCGCCCGCGTGCGTCACGAGCCGCACCTCGGAGGCGAAGAGCTGCGCCGATCCGAGGCGGAGCCGCAACACGCCGCCCACCAGGCCGGTCGAGAAGAGGGAGGTGTTCACGTATCCACCCGCCTCGATGCCCGCCTCGCCCGCGCCGTTCTCGCCGAACTGCTCGGTCAGCGCGTACCGTCCGAGCATGCCCCAGTTGAGCGAGCCCGAGGTGGACAGGGCCATCACCCCGAAGTCGGCTGCGTGGCTGAACCGCGGCCGCTGGTCGATGCGGTCCTGCAGCTCCTTGAGCCGCTTGAACCGCGACTGGGTGCGGTCGACGCCCCGGTAGAGCAGCGAGGTCTCCGGGTTCATCCGGTACTGCTCGGCGAAGGCGATCGAGGAATCGTCCGCGCGCACCAGCTCCACGTCCATGGCCAGGGTGCTGGGCTCGTCGAGCAGGGTGAGCGCCACGGTGAGGAGCGTTCGCGCCGCGTACTTCTGCGCCACGGCCGAGATCTCCTCCTTCCGGTTCACGCCACGGCTCACCACCCAGGCGCCGCTCTCCAGCCTCCCGCGGGTCGCCCAACATTCCACGCAGCGGAGCAGCGCGACCTCGGTGGCCCGGGCGACGGAAGCGGCCAGCCGCGCCTCCAGCACCGGAGCGAAGTCGGGGTTCAGGTTGTCGGACAGGCGGACGCGCTCCAGGAGGATGGGACCTATGCGCTGTGGCCCGAGCCGCGCGACGTCCGCGGCCAGCTCGTCGAGCATCTCGTCCAGGACGTCGTTCGCGTCGATCGTCCCGCCGTTCGGCGCCAGATACTTCTCGGTGGTTGCGCCGGGCGCCTCCGGCCGTTTGCGGGACTGGATCTCCGAGCCTTCCGGGACGTCGGGGGCCGGCGAGGGCGCCTTGGGCTGCGCCGCCGGTGTGGCGGCCGGAGCGCCGGGCCCGGTCCACCGCGGATCGTCGCTCTTCATGTCCGGAGAGACGGCCTGCGCGACCAGCGCCGTGGCGAGGAGGGGAACGATCGTCATGGCGGTGGACCTCCGGCGAGCGTCGCCTGCGCGGGGAACCAGTCGCGCAGGCCGCCTTCGCCGTCCGGGATGGCGAGCAAGGAGCGCGGCTCGGGCCAGCTCACCTGGATGGGCGGCAGGTCCGGCACCGGCAACGGACTCGAGATTCGCACTACGCCGGCGGAGGCGGCGTTGCGGGTGCGCAGGGCGGCGGCAGCGGTGGACAGCTCGCGGGCGACGCTCCCCCCGTACTGCTCCGCGAGCGAATCGATGGCGGCCGCCGCCTCCAGCCGCAACGCGGGAGCCGCGGGGGCCAACGAAGCGAGCGCGCCGGCGAGCTCGGCCACGGCCCGTCCGCGCGCCAGCCGCTCGGACATGCGCGAGCCGTGAGCGACGGTCAGGCGCGCGAGGGATGCCTGGAACTCGGCGCGGTTCCCAGCGGCGAAAGCCATCTCTGCCTCCACGATCCGCGCCCGCGCACCCGAGCGGGGAATCGCCGCCGCCGCCGACCGTGCCACCTCGAGCGCGCCGGCGAAGAGCGCCCGCTCGGCGATCCGGGCGAACGCCTCGGCCGGATCGGGCCACAACGCCGACAAGATCTCGATGGAGGCCCGGTCCAGCGGACGCCCGGCCACCGCTTCCAGGGCCAGATCGCGCGCGAGGTCGCTGCGCGCGTCGCGGGGGACGGCCGCCAGCGCCTCCTCGCGGCGGGAGAGCTCGATCAGCGCGCGCACCCGGAGGAGCCGCACGTGCTGGAGCAGCGTGCCGTCGGGACCGTCCACCGGCTCGGTGAGCTGCACGACCTCCGCCCAGCGCCCCTGCCGCGCGAGGTGGTCCATGGCCAGCGCGCGCGCCGGGAGCGACTGCGGGCCCGACCAGGCGCGCGCCAGGACGACCGCCTCCTCGGGTCCGTCTGCCCCCAGCTGGAGGCGCAGCAGGGCTCCCCAATTCCGGAGCTGGCCGAGAAAGGCGGGATCGATCGCGCGCGCCTGCTCGGCCGCAGCGGTCTTCTCGCCGCGTGCGAGCAGGCGCGAGGCGCGGTGGTACGCGAACCGCGAAGCCGTCTCGGGGTGTCCGGCCGCGAGCAGTGCCTCGACGAGCCCCGAGTCGTTCTGGGTGGCGGGCAGGCGCGCCGGCTGGTCGCATCGCCAGCGCGGCGGTTCGACGAACCGGATCTCGCCGGTCCACAACTCCTCCTCGTCAGGCCAGATGAGCGCGTTCGCGAGCGGTGGATTGCCCGGGTCGCGGCGGAAGAACTCCTTGCGAAGCACGTCGCGCCATAGGGTGTCCGACGATCCCGCCTTCGTGCCGAGGCGCCCGCGCCGGGCTGCCTCGATCCGCACCAGCTGGCGCAGCGGATCCGGCGTTTCGAGGGGCGGCAGCGTTTCGCAGTCGCAAAACCGGATCAGGTCCTCGAACAGCGCCGCGTGCGGCACGGAGCGGCCGTCGGCCAGTTCCCGCGCGAGGGCGCCCAGGTCGCGCTCCCAGAAGACGCTCGTGAACGGCGCGGCCAAAAGCCCTACGAGGAGCGCGATCACAGCTCCGCTCCGGCGGAGAAGAGAGGGAGGAACCCCAGCGCCGCTCCGCTACGCTGGCGCTGCTCGAACGACAACAGGAGACCCAGGTCGAGTTGGAGGAACACCCACCGGTTGAGCCGCGCCAGGATGCCTGCGGAAGCGCCGACGGCAGGCGCGAATCCGCGGTCGGTGAACAGGCCGCCACCGTGCAGCGCGCCTTGCAGATCGAAATGCAGCGCCTCTCCGGCGAGCGCGACCTTCCCATAGGTGAGCGATTGCCGCCATCCGGCGAGCGCGAGCGCCTCCGGCTTTCGCGAGTCCGGCACGAACCCCGTCGCCGCACTGATCTGCCGCGCAGATTCGCTCAGCGAGGAGAAGAACCACAGCACGCGCACCTCCGCGCCGCCGGTCTCGGTCGGGTAGTACGCCGCGGACAGCGACAAGCCGGGGTTTAGCCAGTAATCGCCGCGCTCCAGCCAGGTGCCACCGAATGAAGTGAAGAAGTGCCCTTGTTTGACGAACAGGCGCGGCTCGACGCGGACCGGCTGGGCCCGCGCGCCCAGGGCGCAGACGAGGACGGCGAGGAAGATCCTCATGACGACGCTCCGGAGAGCACGCAGCCTGCCCGCGTCAGCCAGCGCACCCGGTCGTCGCCGTGGTAACGATCGCAGTGGTCGAGGCAGGCCTCCACCTCGAGACCGGCGTGCTGCGGCTGGAATTGCGCGCGCGGGAGCGCGAATCGCGGCGGGAGCGCCACCCGGTATTCGGGCGGATGAGAGAAGTCGACGGAGACCGGTGTCCCGTCGGCCGGGAATCCGAGCACCTCGACGCCCGCGTCGACCTCGCACACCTTGAAGACGCGGACGCCGGTCGGCCCGCGGGCGAACACCTGGAGGGGCGGCGTCACGAGCGCGGCGTCGGAGGCGAACGGGAGCTCCTCGGCCGCCATCTGCGAGAGTTGGCGCGCGATCTCCGGGTCGCCGGCGTACGTCCAGACCACGGTGCGGTCCGCCCGGACACCGCCGGCGAGGGCAGGGTGCAGCAGTGCCCACAGCCGCGGCTCGAGCGCGCCGCGCGCGACCGCCAGCCGGCGGGCGGCGTCCAGCGCCGAGGCGATCTGTGCCGGGACAGCCAGGAGGACGTTGTTGGCATAGACGATCACCGCGCGAACCGCGTGGCCCGGGAAGGCGGCTTCCGCGCCACGAAGGGCCGCGTCGATGGCGGCGGGGTCGATCGCCCGCGAATTGGGCTGGGTGCAGGGCGAGATCTGCACCGCGGGCAGCTCCAGCAGGCCCGCGCGGGAGGCCGGGATGGCGCGGCGGATCGAGGTGCCCAGCCAAGCCACCGTCGAGGCGCAGTCCTCGTCGTGTTCGAGGAACAGGTCCGAGACGACCAGCCAGACCGCGGGTTCGGCCGTCGAGGAGGCCTGGTAATCGATCCGCGTCCGGACCAGCCGGGGCGGATTCGGCTCGATGAACTCGGCTCCGCAGGCGCAGAGCAGCGCCGCGACGGCTGCGATTTGGCGGCCCACGCTCCCTCCCCGCGCGAGACGCTAGACGGACGCGCGGCGCGTCCGACAGGCCACATACCCCCGGCGTGTCGCACGGCGGACACGCGGGGACGGCCGTTCTGTGCACAACCGCCCAGCGCGGGTCCTGCGCGGCGGAGTGTTGCAATGGCCGCGTAGTCTTGCGCCAGCCAGGATGCGCTGACTGTATCCGGCGAATAGCCCCAACAGAGACCGCAAGCACTCTGGGTCGACTCCGCTCCAGCGACGACGCTGGCCTCGGCCCCGCTCGAGAGCGCAAACATCCTCGCCGCCGGCGCCGACGGCAACGGCAACTCGCTGCTCCTGTTCCCGGGCCGCGTCGCCGGTGAAGTCGATGCACCAACCCGTCTGTGAGGCGCGTCGCGCAACGTGTAGGTGCGCGTGAGCGGCTGCGCTCGCTTGTAAGCTGAGCACCTCCACAAAGCGCCTGTTCATGAGACTTTCAGGGAAGGGACCTTCCGCCTCGTTGGTTCGCTACCCGACACGGCTTGCACCCGCCGTGTCGATCGGGGGGCAACCAACCGAGGAGCGTACGGATGCAGATCCGGCATTGGCTCGTTGCCGCAGTGGTGTTCCTGGTAGCCGGACGTGTGGGAGCAGCAACGGTCTGGGTCGCACCCGCGCCCGTGAAGATCCGCCCCCAGACGCAGCCGCCACAGGGCAGTGCCGCCTCGGCCGCGATCGCGGCCGCCAAGAATGAGTTCGAGGCTTTTCAAGTCGTCGTGACCGGTCCTGCGACCGGCGTTTCGATGAGCATCGAGGGGCTCGGCGACGGGCGCGGAAACGTGATCGCCGGACGTGAGGTGACGCTGTATCGCGAGGCCCTCATCACGGTGACGCAGCCGACGGGAGGAGACGGCGCAGCCGGCGTCTGGCCCGATGCATTGGTGCCTTCGGTCGATCCCATCGTCGGCGAGAAGCGCAACGCGTTTCCGTTCGACGTGCCGTCCGGGGAGAGCAGGGCGGTGTTCGTCGACATCCACGTTCCTGCCGCTGCGCCGGCCGGGACCTATACCGGCACCGTGAACGTCACCGGAGGTGTCACCGCCCAGGTTCCGATCACGCTGACGGTCTGGGATTTCGCGATCCCGTCCACCGCCACTTTGCGCAGCGCCTTCGGGATGACGTGGAACGGCCCCTGCATGGGCCACGGCGACGGCAGTTGCAGCAATGCTGCTTACGAGCAGCCGTTGCGCGCCCGCTACATCCAGTCCGCGCTGGACAACCGCATCAGCATCAACATCCCGTGGTACTCGCCGCCAATCAACTCCAGCGGAGGCGGGGGCTGGACCGATTTCGACAAGTACGCCGGTCCGTTTCTCGACGGCACGGCCAATACGCGCCTCCAAGGAGCGAAGCTGACCGCGGTCAGCGTCTACGGCGACATCACCAGCGCGACCGTGCTCAAGGGATGGTCCGATCACTTCAAGGCGAAGGGGTGGAGCAACGCGCTCTTCAATTACGTCTGCGACGAGCCGCCCGCCACCTGCACCTGGGCGCAGCTCGGGCAACGGCTGAGCGTTTCTACCGCCGCGGACGCGTCGCTCCCGCGCCTGGTCACCACCTCGAAGCAGGACGCTACGGCGAACAACGTGGCAAGCGCGATCTCGCTGTTCAGCCCCGTGATCGACCATATGGAGAATCGTCCCGGCACCCAGTACGCCGGGAACCAGCGCGCCCTCTATCCCGCCAACGTCTGGTGGTACCAGAGTTGCGATTCCTTCGGCTGCAGCCCGGGAAGCGGCGTCTCCGGCTGGCCGACGATGGCGATCGACAGCGACGCGACCCGCAATCGCGCGATGGAGTGGATGAGCTTCGCTTACGACATCTCCGGTGAGCTCTATTACGAGGTCACCATGGCGTACTTCAGCGGCGATCCTTGGGTGAACCAGTTCAACTTCGGTGGGACCGGCGACGGCAACTTGTTCTACCCAGGGACGGTCGCGAAGATCGGCGGGCAGACGGAGATTCCTGTCGAGTCGCTGCGGATGAAGATGATCCGCGACGGGATGGAGGACTACGAGCTGCTCGCGTACGCGGCGCAGCTCGGGCTCGGCGCCCAGGGCAAACAGCTCGCCAGGAGCCTCTTTCCGGTCACGTATCAGTCCACGACGACCCCTGCCGCGCTCGAGTCCGCGCGGGGCCAGCTTGCGCAATCGATTCTGCACGCGTTGGGCAGGGACGTCGTTCCGCCGATCGATGGTGGCACGGATGCAGGACCGCCGCCTGCGGATGGTGGGACGGATGCAGGACCGCCGCCTGCGGATGGTGGGACGGATGCAGGGGCGCCGGCAGACGCGGGCGGCCCAGCCGATGCGGGGATCGTCCCGCCGGGAGAACCGCCCCCTCCGACGGTGACCACGACGTTACCGCATAGCGGCTGCTCTGGGGCAGGCACTCCGGCCGCATGGCTCGCCTTGGTCACCGTGGCCGTGCTCTTGGCGCGCGGCCGTCGCCGCGCCGGACGAAACGGACCCGGCGTGACCGGACGCCGCTGACGGTCACGCGGCTTTCAGGAGGTTTTCCGGCCTAGGACGAGGGCGCCGCGCCAGGAGCTCTGGCGCCGGCGCTCGCCCCGTATCCCAGACCGAATCAGTGGTAGAGATCCGGCATGCGAGCGAACCGACTGGACTGTGCAGTGACATCCCATCGAGGGTCGCATGGACGGTGAGCCCTGCCGTCTGTGCGGTGGAGACGGGCGCATCGGCAACGCCCTGGGCCACAGCTCCGCAACCTGTCCCGGCTGCCACGGCTCTGGTCGACGAGCCGATACGTCGTCCGGATTCCATGACGTCACCAAGACGAAGCCGTCGCATTACCGCGCCGAGGTCGCGACTCCCAAAGGACCAAAGGGGCCGGCCACGTCAGAAGGTTTGCAGCTCGCGCTCGAAGTGAACGCTAGCCTGGTCCTGGCCGGGGACGCGAAGACGCGGCTGCTGGCGGAGATCGTGAATCACGAGAGCACGCATGGACGATGCACCAAGACCTTCATCAAGAAGATTCGCAAGCAGACGCGCCCGGCGCAATAGGTCGGGCGCCGCCCGTCACGACGCGCGGCCGACTGCGCGCGGCTCGATGGCGAGCGTGATCAGCGACGCCGCCGTGCAGAAGGTTGTGCTGGTGATGCAGTGGTCGCCCCGCCAAGTCCCGTTCTCCCGCTGGATCGCCGCCAGCCGGGCGCGGATGTCCTTGCGGAACCCGGCCCATTCGGAGCCGCCGAGCGAGGCCTTGGCCTCCGCGGTCAGCATGTACGACACGTGCTCCTCTCCGCCGTAGCTCCCGAAGCCGCGCAGGACGCTTTCGTTGGAGAGCTGCGCGGTGCCGGCCTTGCGTGCCTCTTCGGCGCGCCGCTTCAATTCCGGGCTCGCCAGCGCCCCCGACTGCGCCACTTGCGCGGCCGCCATCACGCTCGCGGCCACCGAGTAGAGCTGCACACCGGCCGCGTCGCTGACGCCGAAGGTCTTCGTCTTGTCGTCGTACTTGCCCACCAGGCCTGCCTGGCCCCTGGCGAGCACGTCCTTGTCCACCTGCGCGCCCGCGCGCTGCGCCGCGTAGAGCCCGTTATTGGCAAACGCCGAGGCGAGCAGCGGCGCCCAGCCGTCGCGCGAATAGCTGCCGTCCTTCGCCTGCGCGCGCTCGATGCGCTTCACGACCGACCCCAGGGCCCGCTCCGCGCGTGCCTGGAGCGGCCCGCGCAGGGTGGGCAGCACTTCGGCGAGGAACTGCGCCGCGACGAAGGTGTCGATGTTGCGGCCCAACTTGCGCTGCGGAAGCGTGCCGGGAGGGTTGATGGCGATCTCGTCCTGCGGCGCACGCTCCACGGCCGAGGCGACGTAGGCCACCGCCCGCCGCGTCCGCTCCTGGTACTCGCCGCGCGAGCCGGTGTGGCCCAGCCGCGCCAGAGCGAGGCCCGCGAGGGCGGTGGTCGCCACGTCGGGGTGCGGGTCCTTGGCGCCGTCGCCCCAGCTGCCGTCGTCGTTCTGGGCAGCGATCAGCCAGTCCAGCGGGCGGCGCATGTCGGGCTCGGCGGGCAGGGACGCCGCAGGGGCGTGGGTGGAGAGGAGAGCGCACAGGGCGGTGCAGAGGGCTAGGCGGTGCATGGAACCTCCCAAGGTTCCTGTCTGCAACGCGCCACCGCTTGGAAGGATCTTTGTGGCGCCCGGACGAACTGGGTTTGGCTTCGCGTAGAGCGCGAGCTCAGGGGTCACCGGGCTTGAACGGCGGCTCCTTTCCGGGAGGGACGCCCTCTTCCGCCATCGCCAGGAGCATGGCCACGGTGACGTACGTGCCGCTCACCGCGGTCAGGTCCACCACCTGCTGCTCGCCGAGGACCTGCTTGGCACGCGCAAAGGTCTCATCAGACACCTGATGCTTCGCGGCCACCTCCGTCACGAAGTCGTAAACGGCCGCCTCGTCCTCCTTCATGTTCGCGGGGCGTTTCCGCGCCTTGAGATCGGCGACGATCTCCGGAGAAAGGCCCGCCTTGATCGCCAGCGGCGCGTGCGCGTACCACTCGACCTGCGAGCGCCACAGCCTCCCGGTGATGAGGATGGCCATCTCGTTCAGGCGCAGGGGCAACGAGGAATTCCAGCGCAGGTAATAGAGTAGATCGAACATGCGTTGCCCGAGCACGGGGCTGCGCAGCAGCGGATTGTACGGCCCACCCAGGCCGACGCTCGACACCTTCAAAATCTGTTCGCCAAGGGGCTTCTGATAGACGTTGAGTTGCTCATAGGTGAGCGGCGCAAACCGTGGCCCCTTGGCCGGCGGAGACGGATCTGCCGCCAAGGCCGACGATGCCATGCAGGCGATCAGCACGCTCGCCGCGACGCTTGCCCCTGTCCTTTTCATGCCGCTCCTCCTCGGTTTCGCTCCGTCAGAAATCGCCTCGGAACTTCTTGAGCCAGTAGAACGTCAACACGTAGGCCGCGCCGCCGGTCACGGTGCTCGCCGCGAAATCCGTGAACACGGAAACGTGGTCTCCCATGAGAGCGTGCGTGAGCCACGCCACGAGGGCGCTCACAAGCACGGCGGCGAACCCGATCATCGACCCATTCTGCCATGAAGGACGGAGTGCGAGCCGCCGGTGTCGTCGCTGCCCAACGGCTACGGATTTGGATTCGTGCCGCGCGTGACACATCGGGTTAACACAACAGAGAACGATGCAGGCCTGAATCACGGCCCAAGGTCGCACCTAGGCGACGACTTCCGACGCTCACGCCAAGTGATCTCTTTCCCTCAGTGCTCGCGGCGTGGCACCAGAGTCTCACTCTCGGAGCCCAAAGTGGAACCTCGGCGTAAGTTGGATGTCGCGGGGCGGGTGTTCCGCGTAGCCGGCGTGCTGATCCTCGTCGTCGCCGGCATCCACCTGCTGGCCACGCCGCTCTTCGGGCGCTTCATGGCAGAAGCGGTCGGGTCGGAAGCTTGGAAAGCGGTCGGACCGCCGTCGCTGCTTAGCTTCATCGTGCTCGGGATCCTCCTCTTTCCGGTTGGCGCAGGCGCGTTCACGGTAGCCCCTGCCCTTCAAGAAAGGTGGGCATGGCGGCTGGCATGGGTCATCGCGCTGTCGTTCG
>Ga0137415_10006992_pt1 | contig 11192 bp, 8 predicted proteins | sample CZODoug3_1_1_16f_FD_183082 | JGI IMG/M metagenome (GOLD analysis project Ga0137415, IMG submission 183082) | Vadose zone soil fungal communities from Angelo Coast Range Reserve, California, USA - CZODoug3_1_1_16fungal (Hybrid Assembly) | ecosystem: Environmental > Terrestrial > Soil > Vadose...
ATCGCGCAAGGTCACCTGAGACTTGGGCCGCATGGTGCACACCAGCTCCAGCAGCGAGCGCACCGTCAGCCCGTCGAGCCGCCCGCGCACCTCCTGCCGCCCGCGAAGTCGCGCCTCGATGCGCGCGCGCGGCCAGAGCGTCTCGCGCACCCGAGCCAGAATGGCCCGCGCATCGCTCTCCTTCCGCAGATACCCGGCCGCGCCCGCGCCCAGCTCGCGCACCCGCTGGAGCATGTCCTCTTTCCACGACAGCAGGATGACCGGCGTGTCGCGAAGGGCGACGTCGCGCTGGAGCGTGCGCGCGAGCTGAAAGCCGTCGAGCTTCGGCATGAGCACATCGCAGAGGATCAAGTGAGGCTCGGTCCGATAGGCCAACTCGAGCGCATGCTCCCCGTCGCGCGCTTCGTGAACCACGCATCCTGTGGTCCGCAGCAAATCCGCGATGAACCAGGTCACGCCCGGATCGTCGTCCGCCACGACCACCCGGCGCCCTTCGAGTCGAACGTCCGCGGCCGCGCCCCGTCCACGCGAAAACGCGCGCTCCGCCCCCGCCACCTCGATGTCTTCCGCTTTCGCGACTGCCTTGGGCTCCGCTTGGGCCACGTCTGGCAGCGTGATCTTGACCGTGCGACCTCGGTACTGATCGGCCGCCTCCCGGCACGCAGCCTGAAGGTCCTCTTCCGCCGCCGGCTTTTTCAATGTCTTGGCCACGCCCAGGGCGATGAAGCGCGCTTGGGCAGCCGGCTGCTCGAATTGGCCGAGGACCACGATGGGCGCGAAACCTTCGCGGTCGAGCAGCGTCTCCACCAATTCGTCGGTCCCCTCGAGATCCCCATCGACGACCACGACATCGGGCGCCATCTCTTGCGCGAGGGTGATCGCGTAGACGCTGTCGGTCGTGCGCTCGCACTCGAAGCCTGCGCCATGTTCGGGCGCCTCCGACAGCGCCATGGCGATGCCGTCTTCGCCCACCACCAGCGCGGTCAGCGCTGCCTCGGCTTTTTTCGCTGCCGGCGGGGCGACTTCGGCCGACCGTTTTTCCGAGACGTCTTCCCACGCGAGCACCGGAAGATCATCGAGCACCCGCCCGATCTCGTTCAGGTCCTCTTGGCTCGCATGCTCGTGGGCGCTCATGCGATCGAGGATCTCTTGCGCACGCCGAATGGCGCCGCAGGCTGCGTCGAAGTGGAGCAACTTCGCGGCCGTGCCGATGGCGTGGAGCCTTCGCCGGGCGTCATCGCGGGGCGCGCGCGCCTTGGGATCGGCCTCTAGCATGGCCAATGCCGAGCGGACGTCGCCCGCCTTGCGTCCGAGGGAGCCGACGAAATCCGCCTGCATCCCGCCCAGCCTCCCGCTCGCCGCACCCATCATGTTGGTGGCCGTTATCAGACGCGCGGAGAGTGGGCCAAAAGATCCGCAATCTTGCTTATGCTTGCCGCCTCGATGCACACGCCGCTCGCGCTTCACATCCGCAAAGCCCAGCAAGACGACGTCGATCGCTTGGTCGACATCCACCTCGGCGCCTTCCCCGACTCCCGCGGGCCCGAGCCTCGAAGGCGTAATTTCCAGGCGAACGCCTTCGGCGGCCTCGACGATCTGTACGTGGCCGCCTCGGGCGAGACGCTGCTGGGCCACGCCTTTCTCTACCCGATGCAATCGTGGTTCGGCGGCCGCGCGGTTCGCCTTGGCGGCATCGCCAGCGTCGGGGTCGCCGCCGAAGCCCGCGGTCGAGGGATTGCGCGAGCGCTGCTCGAACATCTCCACGCCCTCTCTCGCGCGCGCGGCGATGCCATCACGCTCCTCTACGCTTTTCGACACGCCTTCTATCGTCGCTTCGGTTATGGCGCGGTCACCCCGAGCATCCAGCTCGAGGTCGCACCTTCCGCGATCCCCGCGCCCTGGGTTGCCGCAGCCCGCGGCGCTGTCCGCAGCCTTTTACGCAGCGATCGCGACGAGCTCGTGCACATTTACGAGCGCACGGCCGTCCGCACCACGGGCTGGCTCACGCGTCGCCCGATGCTCTGGGAGCGAGGATTTCTCGACGACCGGCGCGCGTGGTTCATCACCGAAGACCGCCGCGGCTACCTCTCCTGGACGCTCGAAAAAAGCGATTCCCACGCCGCCGTCCACCTCGTGGTATCCGACTTCGTCGCCGAAGACGGCGCGGCCTGGCGCACGCTCTGGGGCCACCTCGGCGCGCAAAAAGATCAGGTCCAGTGCATCGAGATCGACGTCCCCCACGATGATCCTGCGCTCCATGCGCTCGTGGACATCGACAGCCATCGTTTCGGAACCCACCGCCTCGAGCACCCGTACGGTACCATCCAGGCGGGCCCCATGGCCCGGGTGCACGACATCGCTGCCGCCCTCGAAGCACGCGGCTACCTCGACGAAGGCACGGTGACCGTTGCTGTCGGCGAAGGCCCCACCCATCGACTCGAGGTTGCCGGCGGCGTCGGGCGCGTGACCGCCGTCGCACACGCCGCGGCGTCCGAGGGCTCGGTCGATTTGCTCTTTTCGGACATCGCCACCTTTGCGAGCGTCGCGTACGGTGGCCTTCGCCCCTCGCAAGGCGCGCGCGCGGGTCTCGTTTCGGCGCCCGATCGCCTTGCCCTCACCCGCGCCGATCGCCTCTTCGCACTCCCTGCATTTCACGCACTCGACTCGTTCTGATGCCTTCCACGCTTCCCCCGCGCCCCTCGTCGCCTTCGCGTCCGCCGTCCGAGCCGCCGCCGCCCAGTGCCCCGCCCCTCACCCGATTCGGCAGCGCGGTGGGGGTTGCGCTGGTGGCATCTGCTCTCGCCTCCGGGCCGGCGGCGATGCGTGTGACCAGCGCGCTCGATGTGCGCGGCATCTGGCCCTCCTTGGTGGCGGCGACCCTGCTGCCGATGATCCTGTCGGTGCTCACGCTTCGCCAGGCGCGCGTCGGTCTGCGCGCATTCGCCTCGGGCGACGCCAAAAAACGAAATGCGTCCCTGGCCATCTGGATCGGCGCCTTCTACTTCGTCCTGCTCGCGTCGGGCACCGTGCTGCGCGCCAAGACGCATCATCATCCGCTGGCCGGTGCGACCTTCGCGCTGGCCGCGGGGGCTGGCGCCATCTTTCTCGTCCCGGTCTCTCTGCGGCTCGGGGCCATCTTTGCCAGATGGCAAAATGAAAACCGCCACATGGCCGTCGTCTCCGTGGCGGCGATTCTGTTGGTCTCGGCGCTCGGGTTCGCACTCGTCCTCACGCGCACCTTTCCGCCGGGCGCGACGCTTTCACCCGTCGTGTCCGCCAACTTGGTCGATGTGCTCGCCTTCGTGATCGCCGCGCTTTTGGCGTCGAGTCGCGAGTTCGAAGCGCGGCGTGTGCTCGCGCTCTTCGGTCCGCCAGTGGCGGTGGCATTCTTCGTCCTAGGCGCTCGCTACCTTCTCGCCACGCCGGCGATCGGTGCGACCATCGCGCAGCGTGCCCCTGCGTTCGGCCCCGCGGTCGTGATGCTCGGCGCGCGAAACGAAGCCCCGAGCGAGCCCGCAGACGGCGCCGCGCCGGCAACCTCGCGTTGACGTTGTCGCGGGCATTGTTACTTTGGTGCCGCGATGCACGAGATCAATTCCTATGGGTCCTATGGCGCAACCCCCGCCCGCTCCGGTGTCGACGTAGCGAGTTACTTGCGCCGCGTCTACGTCCTCTTCACGGGCGGCGTCTTCTTTGCCATTGCCGGCGCGCTCGCTGCCCTTTACCTCGGCACGCCGGCGGTGCTCGAAACGGGAAGCGGTACGGCCGTCGAGGTGCCGCCCATGGTGGCCTTCGGTATGGCGCACCCTTTCGTGATGATCGCCGTGTACCTCGCGGCCTTCTTTGGCGCATCCTTCGCGCGCCGCAGACCGGGAATCAACGTGGTGGCCCTCTTCGGCTACACGCTGATCACCGGCATCTTCTTGGCGCCGAGCTTGTTCATCGCGCAGCTGTACGCCTCGCAAGGGGCCACCTTGGATGCTTCGCCCGTGCGCGATGCGTTCTTGCTCACGGGCCTCGCCTTCACCGGCCTCTCGGGCTACGTGCTGCTGTCGCGTAAAGATTTTTCCTTCCTCGGCGCCGCGCTCAACATGGGCGTCTGGGTGATCTTGGGCGCGATGATTCTCGGAATCTTCCTGCATTCGGCGGTGTTCCATCTCGCCATTGCCAGCGTGGGTGTGCTCCTCTTTTGCGGCTACATCCTCTATGACACTTCGCGCATCCTGCACGACCGCGCGGAGAACGATGCGGTCGGGGCTGCGCTTCGACTCTTTCTCGATGTGGTGAACCTGTTTCTCTTCCTCTTGCGCATTCTCTCCTCTTCGCGCGAGCGCTGAGGCGCTTCCTTGGTTTCGGCGCCACCACCAGCGGCTGCCTTTTCGAAAGTCGAGACATCATGGGCAAAGGCCCCGCGATCGGATGGGGTGCGTGCTTTTTCGCCGCTGCGATGGCGGCGGGCGACGCGCGTGCGCAGACGCCGCCCTCGGGCGACCGGGCTCCCAGTGCGACGAATGCTCCCAGTGCGACGAGCGCACGCGCCGGACTCGTCGTCCTGGCAGGTCACGACGCCGCCGACGTGGCGTGGCCGCTGGCGCAACAACTTTACGCGCGGCCCACGCTCCGTCCGCCCGCGCTCAACGAAGCGCAGGCCCGCGTGCTCGCCGGAGACGACCCGGGCGCCGGTGCCTCGCAGTCGCTGCGCGATCTCGCCGACACGCGCGACGCCGTTCGGGGCGACGACGCTCCATCCCGTCAGCTTCTGACCGTGATCGCGAATCAAATGCACGTCCGCGGGATCGTCGTGGTGCGGGTGGCGCCGCAGGCGGGCGGCGGCGCTGCGGCTCCTCCGCCCGATGCTGCGCTCACGGCAGCGCCCGTGGCGCGCGTGTTCCTCGCGGACACGGCCACCTTCGACGCGGCGAGTTATGGACCGGATGCCGCGCGCGTCGCGCCCTCTACTCCTTCCGCACCTGCGGCGAAGCCGGCATGGGCGTGGTCCGGCACGGTTGCCTCGCTGGATCGGGCGTATGGTGTCTCTCCCAGGTCGTCCGGCGTCGCCGGAGGCGGGTCTCCTCCGCCGGCAGCTGGGCCCGTGCCCGGACCGCGCGCGGCGGTGTCGCCGGTGCCCGCGGAGCCGCAGAGCCATCCCCTTTACAAATCGCCGTGGTTTTGGGGCGCGATTGGCATGGCGGCTGCTGTCGGCGCGGGAATCTTTCTCATCGCACGAGACGGAGGCAGTAACACGATCCATCTTCAGATGCAGGTCCCTCGATGATGCATCGGCGTCCCGTCAAGTCCCGCCTCGCTTCGCGTTCCGCTTCTCCTTTCCCCCGCGCCGCCTCTCGCTTCGGTCTCGCTCGACTCGTTTGCGGACTTTTCCGCGCTTGGTCGTTCGCGCTCGCACTCCTCCTCGTCATGGTCCCAGTGCGGCGCGCTTGGGCGGAGCCCGTGGTCAGCGCCCCACGCGATGCGCCGCTGGTGCTCCAGCCGAGCACGATCAAGGTCCCGGTGGTTCCAGAGAGCTACTCGGAGAAAGATCTCGGCTGGCTCCACCTGCGTTACGTGCCGAGCGCACGCGAGCGGCTCGAGCCTGCCCTGCGCGAGGCCGACGAGATGAAGTCGCAACTTCGCGACTGGTTCGGATATCCCATCCTCGATCACGTCGAGGTTCGCGTGGCCCGCACGCCCGACGAAATGGCGGCCCTCGCCCCCGAGGGGCTCCCTCCGCCCGAATACGCGACCGGCGTGGCGTACGCCCCGATGCACCTCGTTCTCTTGTCGCTCTCCGCGCCGGAGGCCAACGCCGAGGCGCCGGACGTGAAAGAGGTTCTCTTCCACGAGCTCGTCCACGTTGCCCTCTACGACGCCGTGCAAGGAAGGCACGTGCCCCGCTGGTTCAACGAGGGTCTCGCCATCCATGTCTCGGGCGAAGGCGCTCTCCGGCGCATGCGAACCCTCTGGGATGCGACCCTATCGCGTTCGATCATCCCGCTGTCGGATCTCGACGCATCCTTCCCCGACAGCCGCTACGAGGTGAGCGTCGCCTACGCCGAATCCGCCGACTTCGTGCGCTACCTCTTGCGCGATCCGGACCGCGCGCGTTTCGCCTCCCTCATCGAGCGTGTGCGCGGCGGCGCCGCATTCGACCGCGCACTCGCCGATGCGTACGGCACCGATTTGCGCAAGCTCGAGTTCCAATGGCGCGAGGAGATCGCCAAGCGCTACACCTTCGTGCCCATGCTCACGAGCGGCTCGCTCATCTGGGTGCTCGTCTTCGTAGTCCTCGCCGTGGGCTACGCCAAAAAACGCAAGAAGGCGAAGGCCACGTTGGAGCAATGGGCCCGCGAAGAAGCCGCCCTCGATGCCGCGAAGGCCGCTGCCGCCGCTGCTGCCGCCGGCGTCGGCGTACCCGCTTCCGAAATCCCTGCTGGTGGCCACGGTCCATACCCATCCGGACTGCCCAAAATCGAATACGAAGGTCGCTGGCACACCCTGCACTAACCTGACCAACCTGACTTGAGGGGCGTCGAGAGATTTTCACCACGGAGGCACGGAGAACGCGGAGGTTTTTGTTGGGAAGAACAAAAGACTCTCCGTGCCTCCGTGGTGAATTCTTCAGGAGACTCAGGAGCCTGGCAGGGTGGGGTCGCGAAAGGCACCGCGCGCGCTCGGCCATCTACGTCTTCCTCTGTCTCCTCTTCGTCGCGACCTTGCCGGGATCCGTCGTTCGTCCGGTGGTCTTCGAGCGCATGGCGCCCAAAGTGCCCGACGAAGTTCGCGACCGCGACGCCGCACTCGACGTCGTCGTGCGCACCACCGAGGGCGAGCCTATCGCAGGCGCGCGCGTCCAAGCCCTCGCGGTCATCGATGGCCGCGTGCACGCTGCGGGCGAAGCGCGCACGCGCGAAGATGGCACGGCGCACCTCGCACGGCTGCCGCGCGCAGAGCATTGGGTGCTCGCCGACGCGCCCGGACGCGCACGCGGAGCGACCACCGTCGCCCTGACCGAAGGCACGCGCTCTCTCGCATTCTCTTTGGAGCCGGAGCACGTGCTCGAGGTCGAGGTGAAGGACGAACGCGGCGGCGGTCTCACTGGGGCAGAAATCGAGGTCACTGGAAGAGATCCGCTCCCCGTGGGCGCGCGCACCGACCAAGATGGCCGCGCGCACGTGGGCCGCCTGACCAAAGGGCCTTACATCGCCACCGCGCGCCTGCCCGGTCTCGAAGAAGTGACGCTGCACGGTCTCCTCGAGGGCACCACCGCACGCTTTGTGTTGCGCCGCCTCGGCGTCATCGTGGCGCGGGTGCGCGAGGGCGGACAACCCGCGGCGGGCGCGCGCGTGCAGATCAGCGGCGCCACCCTGTGGCCCGCGCGCGCTGCCGAGACCGATGCGGAAGGGGAGGTGCACATCGCATCGCTCGCCGCGGGAACGTACGCCTTGCGCGCCGATCGCGGCGACCGCGTGAGCACGACGGAGTTCGACGTGGCCGTCAATGGCGGGGACGAACGCGAGGTCGAGCTGACCCTGGAGCCGGGGATCTCCGTGGCCGCGCGGGTCATCGAGGGCGATCAAGAGGGCACGCCCGACGCCATTCCGATTTCGGGCGCGCGCGTCACCTTGGTCGAGAGCGGCTTGTCTCCGTTTCCGCTCGAAGGCGTCACCGATCGCGGCGGACAAATTCGTCTCGGTCCCATCGCTCGCGGCTCGGCGGCGCTTTCGGCGCGCGCGGACGGATTCGTCGCGCGCGGCGGCGTGCCGGTGCCCGAGCCGCTCGAGAGCCCGGTGGTCGTTGCGCTCGCGCGGGCGGGCACCGTCGTGGGGCGCGTCGTCGACACGCGAGGCTTTCCCGTGGACGGTGCGAGCATCGTCGTCTTCGGCACCGACTTCCACGGCGCCCCCATCGACGACGATCCGCGCCGCACGAGCTTTCGCGATGCGCACTTCGAAGCGTCCCTCTCCGGACCGCGCCCCCTCGTCCCCGCCGGAGAACTCGGCGTTATGCCAGGCCCGGTCCCCCCCATTCCTCGCGCCCCAGACCCCGGACAGGGACCTCCCTCCCCCGGGGCATACCAGGGAGCTCCCTCCCCCTCCGGGGGAGGCCAGGAGGGGGGCCGTCGAGCGACCGATTCCTCCACCAAACCCGCAGAGCCTTGGATCACCCGAGCCGACGGCACTTTCCGCGTGAGCCCCGCGACACCTGGACGCATCCGCGCGCTGGTGCGCCACCCGCAATACGTCGAGGCCATGAGCGACGTTGTCACCCTTCCCTCGGGTGGCGAGGTCCACGTCGACATCGTGATGCACGCGGGCGGCTCGCTCGAAGGGCACGTGGTCGACGCCCGCGGTCACCCCGTGGCGGAGGCCAACGTCACGGTGAGCGCCGTCCGCGGCATGCTCGAACGCATCACGCGCACCATGGCCGACGGCAGCTTTGCCTTCGCATCGCTCCCCGAGGCCATCGCCATCCGTGTTTCATCGCCCGCTTCATCGTTCAGCGCCGACAGCGCGGAAGCTTCGGTCGCGCTCACGCTGAACATCCCCGACGGCGAAAAACGCGAGGTCACCCTCACACTGCCCGATCCTCGCCCGCCGCTTCGAGTCCGCGTGACCGACGACCGCGGGTACGCGCTCGACGCCGTCCAACTCTCGGCGACCTCCCTCGACCCTGCCGCCCCCTTGCGAACCACGGCGTACACCGACGCGCGCGGCGAGGCGGGCATCCCCGGTGCCCGCGGCATCGCGCTTCGCATCGAAGCGCGCGCCCCCCAACGCGCGCCCACCATCGCCACCATCGAAGCCGGCGCCTCCGAACCCGTGACCCTCGCGCTCGGGAGCGCCGAAAGCGCCACCGGCGAGGTGCGCTCTTCCCGCGGCGACCGCCTCAAAGACGCAGAAATCGTTCTCTACACCGACATGGGTGCGCGCCACGCCCGCACCGGCGCCGATGGCCTCTTCACGGTGGGCGAACTCTCCCCTGGCTCCGCGCGCCTCCTTGTGCGCGCCTCGGGCTACGCCCCGCAGGAGCACGACGTATCCATCGCCAAGGCCGGCGGCTTGCGCCCCACGGCCCTCGCCCGCATCGAGCTCAAGCCCGAGGGTGCCGTCAGCGGCACGGTGGTCGACGCGCAAAACCATCCCGTGCAAGGTGCACGCATCGCGCGGGATCAAGCGCCCACCTATCTCGCCGTGGGTGCATCGCCGCATGGGATTGCCGTGAGCGATGCGCAGGGCCGCTTCCGTCTGGGCGAGCTCGAAGAAGGAAACGTCGCGCTGGAAGCCTATGCGCCCGACGTGGGACGCGTGCGCATCGAAGGCGTGCGCGTCGTCGCGGGCCGCACCACGGCGGGCATCGTCCTGACGCTTCCGCGCGAGAGCGACAAGGCGTCCGACGTCACGGCATCGACCCCCGAGACCAACGGCGTGGCCGTGACCCTCGGTGTCGATGCCGACGAAGAAGTCATTCTGGCCGCGGTCGCGGAGGGGAGCGCTGCCGAACGCGCGGGCCTCGCGCCGGGCGACGCGCTGCTCGAGGTCGACGGCGTGCCCGTGCACAGCATGGCCGAAGCCCGGAGCCGGCTCAATGGTGCCGCCGCACTCGACGTGGTGGTCAAGCTGCGCCGGGGAGACGCCGTGCGCACCGTGCGTCTCGCGCGCGAAGCCGTGCGCCGCTGATCTTCATTTTTCGCGACGAAACGAAATTCGCTTCCCGGGGACAATCGTCCATTGCATCGTATTTTCATCGGAAAAGACGAAGGTCTGCGGTGCGCTCGGACCATCGGCGTCGGTCACCACGACCACGGTCGTCTTGTCCTCGCGCACGACCTTGAATGGGCTGGTGACCCGGTCGCGCGGGGTCTTCACCAAGACGGACCCGCCGTGAAAGTCCAATTCAGTCCCCAGCGCGAAGGCCGCCGCCGCCGGTTCCTCGGCCGCCGAGGCCCCTTCGACCGTATCCCCATGCCAGTGTCCTTCGAGCCGGCGCTCGCCGGACTTGCGGCAGCCCGCGGCGAGCGCGAGCAGCAAAAGAGCCGCACCGGCCGCACCGCCCCGCATCTTCCATGCACACAGCACCCGCGGCAGCTTACTTCGATTGCGCTATGTCTAAAAGCGTGGCGGAAAAACGTCGCCTCCCCGTCCTCAACGCCCCCCAGCAACCCTCCGAATCATCGGGAGAGGCGCGCCCGGCGTGGCATTGGGTCGGTTTTGGGGTCGTGATCATTTTCTCGGCATGGCTCCCGCTGGCGTACGTCGCGGAGTTCGTCAAAGGGCGCGTCATCGCGGCTTTTCTGGGTCCGGCCGAAAGCGAGGATCAAGTCCGCTTGGCCCTCGCCGCGCTCTCCTCGGGCGATCGCATGCGGGTCAGCGTGATTCTCATCGGTCTGCCGGCGCTGGCGCTGGCGGCGGGCGCGCTCGCCGGCGGCTATGTCGTGGGTCGCTGGGGCCACCCGGCGGGGTGGCGCGAGGCCGCGGCTGCCGGGGCCACGGTGGGCATTCTCACCGGCGTGCTCGCGTTCACCAGCCAGGCCGCGTCGCCCATGGCGGGCCTCACGGCCTTCGTCCCAGTATTTTTGACCTTGCTCCTGGCGGGCTTGGGCGGCCACTGGGGCTCGCGCAAGAAAGCGGCATAGGGCGTGTGCAGATAGCACACGCCACAGGCTCCCGAAGGTCGCCTAGCCCAAAAGACCGTGCTATGCGCCAGGACCGATGTTTTGCCTGAAGGTGCGGAGCGATCCTGGCTGGGCGAAAGCCGCTCTGGCAAACTTCGACAAGGTGCTGGCCGACCACGCGCATTGTGAGATGAAGGCCGCCTCCAACGCCCTCTCCCTGGCTGCGCGCCATCCGGACGACCTCGCGCTCGTCCGCGCCCTCACCGATCTGGCGAAGGAAGAGCTCGACCACTTCCAGCGCGTGCTTGGCTTCCTCGAGCGCCGGGGCATCGCCCTGGGCACGCCGGAGGTCGACACCTACGCGGCCGACTTGCGCCGCCAAGCCAAGGAGAACCCGGGGGGCCTAGCCCCGCTGGTCGATCGCCTCCTGGTGGGCGCACTCATCGAAGCGCGGTCGTGCGAGCGCTTCAAGCTTCTCTTGTCCGAAATGGAGCCCCTGGGCGGGTCCGGGCCGCCCCACGAGATGTTTGCATTTTACACCGAGCTTTTCGCCGCCGAAGCGCGCCACTATCGGACCTTCTGC
>Ga0137415_10006993_pt1 | contig 11191 bp, 6 predicted proteins | sample CZODoug3_1_1_16f_FD_183082 | JGI IMG/M metagenome (GOLD analysis project Ga0137415, IMG submission 183082) | Vadose zone soil fungal communities from Angelo Coast Range Reserve, California, USA - CZODoug3_1_1_16fungal (Hybrid Assembly) | ecosystem: Environmental > Terrestrial > Soil > Vadose...
GCACGGTTCACGTCAGCAACGAAGAGCACGGGACGCGTGTACCAGCGGTGAGTGATTTGCTCGCTGACGGCTGTCTTGGTCATGACGGTTCCGGATGCGCCCAACTCGTAGTAGGCCGAGCAGCATACTGCAGCCAAACCTGCGAGGCTCGCATATTACGCCGAAGGCCCACCCGGCGGAAGGACAGTCTGAAGGTGGGGCCGCGAGGTGCTGGAGATGAGGGATCTTGTTGGCTGCTGAATGTCGGAACCCTTCGAAGCTCAGGATAAACTGAAGCTCCGACACGCTAAAGACAAAGAGCTGGCTGGAGGCCGGCATTACAAGAGTGCGGAAGGGGAGTCGAAGCGAGCTTCGGAGCGTGGCGGTGTAAGGATGGCTGATAACCGTAACGAGTCCCTGGAGAGTATTCGCGTTGCCCTTGCCACTCGTTCTGCCTAGGATGGAACTTAAGACTAAAGTGCGGCAAGCCGAAGAGGGAATCGTGACATGGTTGCGATGGAAGGGGCTCATCAGCTGCTGGCTGCTCGGTGTAAGCGCCATTCCGCTGACCGCGCAACGGCACAGCGCGGTCGAGGAGCCAGGCCAGTTCAAGGTCATTCAAGTAAAAGAGCCCGATGGCCAAATCTTGACCTACAGTGATCTATCGCGACCGACCGAGGTATCGCTGAGGGGAACGAGTCTTGCGCGCGAGGCCCGCATCAAGCTGAGGATCCAAAGCGCCTCCGGGTCTTCGTCGCTGTTCTTTATCCGGAAGCGTCGGCCGGGGTTCTTGGAGATTGACATCAACCGCGGAAATATCGCCGGCCTACAACCCGCGCAGCGATTCGGCAAGGATTTTCTGACCTACGTCCTTTGGGCGGTGTCGGGGGATGGGAAAGCGTCGAACCTCGGCGAAATCAGTTCGGCTGGCCAAAAACCCATCAACATCAACGCGAGGACGCCCTACCAGGCTTTCTGGCTCATGGTGACTGCGGAACCAGACTTCGCCGTGGTCGATCCGAGCCCGCAGGTGGTTCTCTATAGCATAGACGAGGAGGCGCGCAAGGAGGGGACCGAGAAAAAAGTCCCGCACAAAAAAGCAAACCTGTCCTTCTCCACCCACTACACCGATTATGACTCCGCTCCAACCGCCGTGGAGGGTTCGCCAAGCGAACTGCTGCAGGCAAGAAAGGCCGTGGAACTGGCGTCCCAGTCAGGAATCCTGGGATTTGAGCGTTCCTCGGGAACCCCGGAGGTCGAAGAAGAGAAACATACTCGCGAAACCCTTACGCGCGCGAAAGCCTTCCTTGTCCAGGCAGAGAGCGCCTACAAGAAGCATCCCAAAAGCAACAATGTTGTGCAGCCTGCGCGCACGGCGGCGCAGATTGCCGAAAACGCGCGCGCCCTTGCCCTTGGCGTCGTAGGGGGCAACTTGATTCGCCAACTCGAAGACGAGCTGTCAAGGGTTCGCGCTGAACTTGAAGAGACCCGAGCGGAACTGTCCAAGGCAAATGCGAAGTCGTCCGAGGATCCCAAGACCTCGGGTGCGGGTGCGCAAGCCTCGGAACCGCGGGCCGAAAGTGGGTCTTTGGCTCAGCTCAGTCCGGCGAGCCGACTGGCAAGAATTGTCTCGCGCCCGAGCGTCTTGTTTGGCCTAATCGGTTGGGGCCTGGCAGTCTTACTTCTACTTCGCCGGCAATCCAATTGAGCCGGTTCCTCCGCGCCGCGACCAAGATATCGCTGGCATTATCAGGAACTATAAACCCCATGACTTGGTGTCTCTGCCCTGACGAGAAAACTGCTATTGTGAGAAAAAGATGCCGCGCCACTTCGCCACAGTTCGGTGGCTAGCCCGCCTGATTACGCCGGGCGCCTGGCTGCTGCTTGCGACCTGGGGGCTGATGCAGGTAGAGCCAGCCCGCCTGACGGTTGTTCCCTACGCTCGCATCTTCTGCTTCGCGGCCCTGGCGGCAGCCGGGCTGCTCAGTTGGTATTACAGCCAAGGTCGCGTGTTGTTTTCTGCCCTTTTACTCGGCCTGGCTATTTGGGGCTTAAGGACGCTGCCAGCCTCCGCGGACGTTTCGAAATTGGCGGCAGCTTTTATTCTCCCGCTAAACATCGCTCTCTTTGCGTCTCTCGGCGAGCGCGGCACAGTAACGCCCAGCGGCCTCTTGAAGATAGCTTTGATCGTGGTCGAGAGTGTCGGCGTCGTTATGCTGGGGGAGCTACGAGGGGGCTCACTGGAGGCTTTCCTACGCTGGGGCCAGGACGCTGCCGGCCTGAGCTGGGTTCCACGTAGCCAACAGCTTTCGTTCGCAGCCGCATCGCTCACGCTGCTGGGTCTGGCGATGTTCCGGCGCACGAGACTTGAGGCGGGACTGCTCTTGGTTCTGGTAGCCGCATTTGTGGGGTTGAGGCAGACAGGAAAGAATGAGGAGACATTGTTTTACTTCGGCGCTGCGGGCCTGATCCTGTTCTACGAGGCGCTTGAGCACGGCTATGAGGTGGCCCACCGCGATGAACTGACAGGACTGCCCGGGCGGCGAACTCTCAAAGAACTCATGCGGCACCTTGGCGGCCGCTATGCCGTCGCCATGTGCGACGTGGACCACTTCAAAGCTTTCAACGACACCTATGGGCACGATGCGGGCGACCAAGTGCTCAAGTTCGTCGCCTCGATGATTTCCCGCGTGCGAGGCGGAGCACGCGCCTTCCGCTACGGTGGGGAAGAGTTCACCATCGTGTTTCCTGGGCGCTCCGCGATGGAGGCGCGCCCCCTTGTGGAGTTGCTGCGTGAGGCCATTGCTGCGAGCGGCTTCCGTCTGCGAGGACCCAGGGATCCTGACAAAAAACCTGAGCACGCGCCGCAGCCGGGGCCGGACAAGTCCGTAACCATCACCATTAGCATCGGCATTGCTGAGAACTCGAAGAAGCTTTCCACACCCGAGCTGGTGCTCGAAGCCGCAGACGGGGCACTCTACCGCGCCAAAGAGTCTGGGCGGAACTGCGTGCGACTCGCCGAGGGCATCCCTGCTTGAAATTCTGAGCGCTGAGAAATCGGGGAAATCGGGGACAGACGGGACGATTTCTGATGTTCATGTGATATCGATCGTTTGGCTCGTAATGATTGGAGAGTTTCAGAGTAGGGGAAACTTCCCGTCTGTCCCCCGACACCAAAATCCGCACCCTGAAAACCGTAGGGTACGGCACCCGGCTTGACAGAACTCAAGGGGTGATTAGGGCCACCCTTAGCCCGAAACTTGCATCCAGTAACCCAAGCCAAGCTCTGTGGCAAACATGCCAATTCAACAATCGCGAAGGCTCTTCTGGGTGGTGTTTGGAATTGTCGGCTGCGTTCGGGCGACCTTGGTGCAGGCACAGGAGCCAAGTCCCAAGCAAGAAGCAATCAACCTACTCCGGCAGGCCAGCGAGCTGGTCAGTCAAATCCCGGAAGCGCAACGCATGAGCGCGGCAGCGAATATCGGCGGACGGTTGGCCGCAGCCGGCGATTTTTCCGGTGCGTTGGCAATGGCGCGTTCGTTGACGAGGCCGGAAGACCGAGGAGCCGCCCTCGGTTCCATCGCCTATTCGTTGGATTATCAAGGACGAATAGAAGAGGCTCTGCAACTGCTGAGCGAAGTAAGCTCGGAGCAAGCTGGCACCAGCTATTCCATTTTGGCGAAATCCCACGCAGACAAAAAAGATTTTGGAGTGGCCTTACAACTGGCGCACCTGATTCAGTACCAGCCAGCGCGACGCGAAGAAGCATTGTTGGCCATTGCAAAATCACAGTGGGAGGCTGGCAAGCGTGATGCCGCCCTGTCCACAATGCAAGAGGCACTGGAAGTCGCTGAACAGGCGCGGGAGAAGGAACCCCAGATGAGCATTCTGCTGCTGGGAATCGCGCGAACACAGAAGGAAATACGCCTGAGTTCCGAGGCACAAGCAACGCTGACAGAATATTCCGAGTTTGTACGCGAGAGGAAAGACGAGGGAGGCCTTTCCTGCCTGGCTGTGACGCTGGCGGACATGGGCGACATTCGAGGCGCCATGGAAATCATCGGAGAATTGCCCGAGGGCTCCAATCGTGATTCGGCGTTAGGGTTCACGGCAACAAACATGGCAAAGGTTGGGGACCTACGGGAGGCACTGGAGACAGTCTCACAAGTCTCTACCCAGAATACGCGGGATATTTTCTTGCGAACGATTGCGGCGCAAGAGGGCCGAGACGGGCATGCGCTAAGTGCGTTGGAAAGCGTGCAGGTAGTGCCCTCAATCGCAGACCGGGCAGACGCGCTGGCCACTCTAGCTGCGGAGCAGGCAGATAAGAGTGACCCTGCCGCTCGCGAGACAATCGAATTGGCTTGGGAGATGGCCAACCAACCGGGGGTGGATGTGCCCGAGCCTGTGTTTGGTTACATCGCGATAATCCGCGTCCAACTTGGAGATATGACCGAGGCGAGGAAGGTATTGCAACGGCTCAGCGCAGACGGCAGAACGTGGCCGCTCTGGAACATTACAACGAGTCTGGCTGAGTCCGGCGATAAGGCAGGCGCGTTGAGTCTGGCGAATGAAGAGGCAGAGGCTCAGCCAAAGGCGTACGCCCTTCTGGGAACGGCAACGGGAATACTCCATAGCTTGAAGACAGAAAAGGAAACCAAGAAGCAGTGAGAAGAAAGTAGAACTGTTAGGGTGGCCCACGCAGTGGCGAGTGGCGAGAAAAAGACGAGGAAGGGACGGGCCAAAGCCCGCTCCTACAAAGCGGGGAGAAAGCGGCGGCAAGCCGCCGCACTCCAAAACCGGAGAAGGCCCGCTTCAGAAAGCGGTCGGTGGAGCGTGGGGCGCTATCTGGAACCAGCCACACCGGCTGGCACTTGAATGAGCTCGTCTTCAGAGGCGGCATGGCCGTTGGCATTGTTGTTGAGACTCCCAGCGAGCATGCGGCGGTACTTGCCGCGCTCGTCCAGGTTTATATCCACGATCTCGAAAGCCATGTCCTGTGCGCGGGAATCGCGCATGAGCGCCGTCACTTGAAAGTTTCTCATTCCAACTTGGAATCTCAATTGCACTTGTGTGCCGGGAGTCAGGTGCCGGCTGAGGGTCGCAACTCCGCCCGTCAGGCTGGCTGTTTTGACCTCCAAGGAACAGCCCTCTTTTAAGTTCGTGCACACTGCCTTGACTGACTTCTTCAAGCGAACACGGTGGTGCCTGCGCTGCCGAACGAATTTCGACGTAACTGGAATTTCCAGCGGCGCCAGCGTGAAGTCTTCCATATCAATTCCGCTCTTGGGCAGAAAATCGTGAACCCAGTCCGGATCGAGTCCCTCAAGGGCCTGGAGGGCGGCAATGCGCACTTCTTGCGGCTCGACCCACCCAAATACTTTCTTCGCCTCCACAAGGCGCTTCAAGGTGCTCGCCGATTCGGGAGCGTGAATCCGCCCCAATGCTTCAATAGCTTTGACGCGCAAATATGCCCCGCCATTGGGGGGCAAGTCCCCGTCAGCAATGGTCAGCAGCCTGCCGAGCGCCTCGCGATCCGCGGTCACGCCGATCTCATCGATGACCAGCGGGGTCACGAGCGGGTCCACATGATCGAGTAACTCGAGCAGAATGTGGCATCGTCTCACCGCCCCACTGGCGGAAATCTGCCGCACGATGCGGTCTTGCGAGGGCCGAGGAAAATCTTTCATCCGGCCCGGCAGATATACTATGACCGATTGCGGATCCAGTCTGCTTAGCAGGCCCACCATCTCTACGGCTTCGGTGGTCGGCCCGCCGCGAACCGTGCTCCGCAGGTACTGCACGGCCTCTTCACCCAAGTCCGCCGCCAGATTCGCCACATGTTCGGAATCATCGCGCAGGCTGCAACGATTAAATCGCACCGATAGCTGCTCCATCGTCGTTTGGGGCAGCATTTTCAAAACGTCGGTCAACCCCGCGGCGACCTGGCGCGCCTTCAGCGCTTCTTCGACAAATTCCGGCACGCGCTCTTCAATTCCCATTTTCCCGCGCAGGTTGCGCGCGATTCCCGGTCTCTGCGACTCGACGCCAGCAATAAGATCGAGCGCTTGCTCCATCACGGGAAAATTCCGGCTGGTGGCCGCTTGCTGGCTCAACCGCACGAAAGCCCCGCTTACCAGGCCTTGCAGATCCGAGTCCTGTTCCACACTGAGCCGCAGACCCAGGTGCCGCAGGGCGTCGCCCAGCAGCATGGGGTCGGCCTTGGCATACAACTCCGCCATCTCGGAGAGTCCGACAGCAGTTTTCTTCCGGGCGTCAGCCTCTTCGCTGTCCGCGCAAGCCGCGTAATTCTTTAGGATGCTGATGGCGTCCGCGGTTTCGCCGTGCTTGATTAGCTCGCTGACGTACGACTGCACATTGCGCGCGGGAATGCACCACGCTTCATCCGAAAGGAGCACGGCGCGCTTGCCGCTATCCGGTACTGCGGCCCAAAATTGTTTGTCGAGGATTTCGCGGTGCGACTCCGCCAGGACGCCCGCTTCGCTCATCTTGTCTTCATGAGCGCCGAGAATCTTTCGCAGATTCTGGATTTCCTGGTTCATACGGTCGAGCATTTGCCGCACTGCGTTGACCTTGACTTCGCCGCGCTCGAAGCGCTCCAACGCGAAGCGAATCGCCAGGTGCTCAGCCAACTGCACAATCACGGATTCGTCCGGCTTGGCGTTCGGTGCCTGCGCCGCCAGGCTCGCAAGCGCCTGTTTCAATGTGTCTTGCGCGCGGCCCGGCAATTGACCCATCTGCTCCTGAAACGCACCTGCCGCGGCCACGCCGCCCTGCCCTGTGCCCACGTGCCCAAAACTCGTCAGCGCGCCCAATATCGCGTAAATCTCATCTTCGGTCGGCTCGCCGCGCCCGCTTCCGCCTCTCCCCGATCCACCACCGCCTCCGAGTGCCCCCCCGACTCCTCCGGCCCCCGCCAAACCTGCGACCACGTCCGATACCTGCACACTTCCATCGCCACTGCTCTTCCAAAAGCTCCCAACCCTGGCCGTCACTTGGCCAGTTGCGCTTCCGCCAGCGCCTACTCCTTCGCCCAAGCCGGTCGGGCCGCCAGTGCCGGATCCACGACCCGAACCTGCATCGCCGCCCGCGCCTGCTCCGCCTTTAGCAACTCCTGCTTGACCAGAAACTCCGGAGGTCCCTGGGCTTCCACTGCCAGCACCAACAACTCCGCCGCCCGTCGAACCTTGCGCCGCAGCTATCAATTCGAGCAGCTTCTGGGGATCGTTCAGCCACTTTCTGAATTCATCTTGTTCACCGCCGAGCGAAGCCGCGGCAATCTGCGCCGCCATGCTCGCTTCTTTCAGCCGTGCATCCGTGGCCACAAAACAAATTTCATTGATGCGGATTCCCTGCGAACCGCTAAGCGCGGACTTCAGTTGCAGCGCCAGTTCAGCGGGTTTGGCCTTGCCCGTGGGAAAAGCGCGCGCAAATCGGCCGATTTCCTCTTCCGTGACGGAAGAGAAGAATTGCACGCTGGCCAGGCCCGCTGCGGAGAGCAGTTGCGCGAATTGTTTTTCGGCGGGCGATCCTTCCAGAGGCACCCCATCCAGCAAGAGCTGAGAATTCGTTGCCCCGAGCAATAGCCCGCCATCCGTCCCCAAAGGGATGGCCGTGTGCAGCTCCTGGCAGGCGATCTGGAGCTGTTCGATGGTCCGGGCATGCTCGTAGCCGTACAGGCGGGCAAACTTCAAGAGAATGTTCAGGCTTCTTACGAAGGCGCGTCCAGCCGTTGTTGTTGGGTCTGCTTTCATCCTGCGCCGCGAACTCCAGACTAGGACTTCCTCACTAGTACCATAGGGTTAGGCAATGTTCGCTGCAATGGTACAGCGGTCCTATGTGTCCCTGCGGTCAAGCCACCTTAGGACGGGCAGGACACCTGACCAAACGGACTGGTCGCAGGAGTGAAAGGACAGGTAGGAAGGGAGTTTCTCTGTCCTGAAAATTCCTAAATCTCGTGCACTAGTTCTTCGTGATCGCAACGCGCCCACGGCGTCGCGTGCGATTTGTGACCTGCGCAATCATCGGTAGTCCGCCCAGTTCCAACAATAATTTCCGCAGACGGTAGCGTTCATCCAGATCCATGTCCACGAATTCAAAAGCCATTGCTTGCGGCCGTGCTCCGCGAACGATCGCCTGCGCCTTAATGTGGCGCACGCCAATCGTGAATTTCAGTGACAATAACGAGCCGGGAGCCAGATGCCGTTCTCCGGCGCCAATCCCTCCTCCCAGGTTCAATTCCGGGATGGAAAGTCTGAAGTTCTCGCGCAAATTCGTGGTCACGGCAGTGAGATTGCGCGAGAGCTTCACGCGCGCATAGCGCCGCTGCCGGATTACAGAGGCATGGGGCTCGGGATCCGATGGTTCGAGCGTTAATTCCTTGCGGTCGATTCCGCTAGCGGCAACTTTTTCCATGCCCACAGCCTTATCGACACGGAGCAGGGCCTGGGCCGCGGCGATTCTCAATTCGTTGGGATACACCCAGCGCCACACTTGTCGCGTTTCCAGAATGTGCTGCAGAAGCGGGCTGGACACTGATGCGTGCAGCCGGCCAAGCGCTTCAACCGCCTTCACTCTCGTGAAGCCCGGCGTCTCGTCGTTCTGCACCAGGTCGATCAGCCTTGGGATGCAGCTGGCCTGTCCGCTCATTCCCATTTCGTCAATGGCCAGCGGACGAATCATGGAATCCAAGGAATCGTACACCGCCACGAGCAACCGCGCGCGCTCTGCTGACGGCGCTGCGGAAAGTTGCCGGACGGCGCGATCGTGTGCGGAGCGCTGCCATTGCGAGAGCCGTGCCGGCAGAATCTTTTCCACGTTTTCCGGAGAAAGCTGAGTCACCAGCCCAATGGCCTCTGCCGACTCGCCTGCCGGAGCCGTCTGCAGCGTCTCGAGAAGCCGTTGCGTGGCATCCTCTCCCAGGTTGCGTATGATGGTGGTAAGCAGTTCACAATCCTCACGAAATCCGCAGTGTCCGAATCGGCTGGTGACATAGTGGATGGTGGCCTTGGGCATCAGGCTAAGGATGTCCATCATTCCGTCCGCAATGTGGCCAGTGCGCATCGCTTCTTCGATGAACTCCGGCAACCGTTCTTCCGCGCCGATGCGTGGCCGCAGGCTCTGCGTCGAGCCTGGCCTCTGCGTCTCCACACTTTCCAACGACGAGAGTGCTTGTTGCATCGCCGGGTAGCAGCGTTTGGAGGCCGCTTCCTGGCTCAAGCGCACAAACGCGGCGCTGATTAGCGTCTGCAATTCCGGCTCACGCTCGATAGCCAACTGGTTGCCTAGCTTCTTGATCGCCTCCATCAACGCGCTGCCGTCGCCGCTGCCGTACAGTTCACCCAAATCCGAGAGTCCGATCGCGGTCGTTCGGCGCGCCTCCGGCGCTTCCAGCCCTACGCACGAGGCGTACTTCATCAGGATCTCGTTGACGGTCTTCAGTTCTCCGCGCCGCAGCATGTCTTCCAGGAACGCCCGCACGTTGCGCGGCGGCACGCACCATGCTTCGTCCGAAGTCAGCACTTCTTTCTTATTCTCTTCCGGCACCTGCTCCCAGAATTCCTGGTCCAGCAATTCTGTGTATGACTGCACTGACAGGCCCGCTTGCGACATCATCTCCTCTTGGGTTGACAGGATCTTGCGCAGCGCTTCAATTTCCGTGTTCATGCGGTCGAGCAATTGTTTCACCGCGTTCACGCGCAGTTCACCCTTTTCGTAGCTGTCCAGCGCGAAGCGAATCGCCACGTGCTCCGCCAGCTTCAGCAGCATCGGTTTGTCGGGCTTGGCATCGGGAGCCTGCGCCGCAAGCCCCGCCAGCGCCTGCTGCAGGGTGTACTGTGCGCGCACCGGCATGGCGCTCAGCCGCGATTGGAACGTGGGCACATCCATGCGGTGTTCTGTGTCTTTCCGCGATTTTCCCAGTTGCGCAAACAATCCCAGCATGGAGCGGACGTCTTCTTCCTCGACAGTGAAGCCACCGCTGCCCGTTCCCGCTCCGGTTCCACCTCCAACTCCCGGCAGACCGGCAACGCCTGCGGGCGCCGCTCCACCTCGTAACAATGCCGAAGCCGTTAGCCATTTTCCCGGTGTAGTTCCCTCGGCGCCTCCGGGCCCAACACCACCGGATCCTGTTCCGCCACCTCCACCTGCGCCCGCGCCCACACCGCTACCTGACCCTGCCCCGCCACCTCCACCGGATCCTGCTCCGCCACTCCCGCCGACTCCACCACCCGATCCTGTTCCACCGCCAGTTCCGGCACCTCCACCATCTCCAAAACCGCCACCACCGGTACCAGATCCTCCGCCAGTTCCGCTTCCGCCGCCCCCTCCAAAACCGCCCAGACCCCCGCCACCGCCTCCGGGTCCACTTCCTCTACCGGACCCACCCGTGCCTGTCCCTGTGCCACCTCCGCCGCCACCGGGAACCCCAGAATCCCACAGGCTGGAGCCACCGCCTCCGCTGCCTCCGGAACCGCCACTTCCACCTGTTCCACCACCACTGCCAGTCCCACCGCCGCCTGATCCTCCTGAGCCACCCAATCCAAACCCAGGTCCGCTGCCGCCGGGTCCGTGCCCGGGGCCGCCCATCCCACCGCCACTGCCGCTCGAGCGCATGCTCTCCGCGGCCAAGATCATTTGCAGCATCTTGTTGGGATCTTCGAAGAAATCTTTGAATTTGTCGCCGGCCGCCCCGAGTACCTTCTGCGTAAGTTGCGCCGCCACCTTGATGCCCGCTACCGAGGAATCTTCCGCGACGTAGCGGATTTCATTCACCTTGATGCTGGTGTCTCCCGCCAGGGCCGTTTTCAATTGTTCCGCGAGAGAAGAGGGTTTGGCATTTCCGCTGGGGAAGGCGCGCACAAATCTCGCAAATTGCGGCTGCGTGAGCAATGGAGAAAAATGGATGCTCGCAATTCCCGAGCTAGTCAATAACTGAGCGAAGCTCCGTTCGCCAGCGGCTGATCCGAGCGGCACGCCGTCCAGCAAGATCTGCGTACCCGAGGCGCCCAGCAACACACCGCCGCCGCTGCTGTCATCCAGCGCGTTGCGCAGTTCTTTCCACGTCGTTTCAAACTGCTGCATCGTCTTCACGTGTCCAAACTCGTAAAGACGCGCGAACTTCAGCAGAATGTTCAGGCTGCGGACAAACGACCGCGCCCCGCCTCGTTGTTCCTGGAGCATAACCGTTGGC
>Ga0137415_10006994_pt1 | contig 11191 bp, 10 predicted proteins | sample CZODoug3_1_1_16f_FD_183082 | JGI IMG/M metagenome (GOLD analysis project Ga0137415, IMG submission 183082) | Vadose zone soil fungal communities from Angelo Coast Range Reserve, California, USA - CZODoug3_1_1_16fungal (Hybrid Assembly) | ecosystem: Environmental > Terrestrial > Soil > Vadose...
CCGGTGACCAGGACGCTCGCGCCGAGTGCGGCGGCCCAACGGACGATCGACGCCATGCGAATCCTTCCGACCCCCGCTGGTTCAGCCCGGCAGCACCGGTAGCACTGGCAGCGTTGTCAGAGGCGGTGCAGCTGAGGCCGGCGGGGTGATGTGGGGGACTTGTGCCGATCGTCACGGGGAATCAAGGTCAAGTCAAGAGGCCGGCCCCGTCGCGTCCCCAGATGCTGACAGCGATGTCAAGGCAAGCCGCCCGGCCCGTCGGCTTGATCAAGAGGGCGAAGTGGCTGCCCTAGCGACCACTTCTCCCTCTTGATCAAGCGGGTTAGGGTTGTTGCCGCCGAGCGGGCCGCTCGCCGGAGCCACGCGCGATCAGCCGGGTCGGCAGCAGCACCCGACGCGCCGGGCCCTGGGCTCCGTCGAGCCGGCCGAGGACCAGGTCGGCGCCGAGCTCGCCCATCCGCTCCGGGTCGTGCGCGATGACCGTGACGTCGAGCAGGTCGGCCAGATCGAAGTCGTCGAAGCCGACCAGCGCCGGCGGGTTCTCGCGGCCGCGCAGTGCGCGCAGGGCACCGATGGTGATCCGGTTGTTGGTGGTGAACAGCGCGGTCGGCGCCGGGTCGATCTCGAGCAGTTCGCGGACGGCGCGCTCGGACGTCTCGACGTCGTGGGAGTCGGAGCGCACGTACTTCTGCCAGTTCGCGATGCCGGCGGTGGTCATCGCGCTCTCGAACGCGGCGATGCGCTCGCGGTGCGTCTCGAGCCGGCTCAGGTCTCCGACCAGGCCGATGCGCCGGTGCTTGTGGTGCAGTAGATGCTCGACCGCCTTGTGCACCCCGCCGACGTTGTCGAGCACGATCGTGTCCGCGACGATGTCCTCGGGTGGGCGGTCGAGGAACGCGACCGGTGTGCCCAGCCGGCGCTCGGCGTCGAGGTAGCCGTGGTCGGTGCCGCTCGTGACGATCAGCATGGCGCTGACCCGCCGCTCGAGCAGGTCCGAGACGAGCCGGTGTTCGAGATCCGGATCCTCCTCGCTGCTCGCGGTGATCAGCTGCAGACCGTCGGCGCGCAGCCGGCGCTCGGCGCCGCGCGCGATGCGCGAGTAGAACGGGTTGGCCAGGTCGCCGATGATCAGGCCGACGGACGTCGAGCGGGCCCCGGAGCGCAGTTCGCGGGCGATCGTGTTGCGCCGGAATCCGAGCTGGGCGGCTGCGGCCTGCACCTTCGCGGCCGTAGCCTCGGCCACGTACTGCTCGCCGTTCATGACGCGAGAGGCGGTCTTCAGGCTGACCCCGGACAGCGCGGCGACCTGGCGCAGCGTGGGTCGGCTCGGCACGGCCCGTTCACTTGCATCTGACATCGTTATCCTGGTCCTCGGCCGGGCAGCGGGATCTCGGCGCGGAAGTGCGTCTCGGAAGCATAGGTTACGGACGTCTGACGCGCGTGAAGCCCGGGCAAACCTGGGCCGACAACGTTGTCTTACGGACGGCCGAGGGTGGCACGAAGAAGCGCAGCCCCCGGTGGCCAGTACCGGGGGCTGCGCGATTCCATCCTCGCGGGGCGGTGCTGTTCGCGTACCCGTAGAACTACGTGTGTTTCAACCCTTGATGGCACCGCCCAGGCTGGCGCCGCGCAGGAAGAGCCGCTGCACCAGCAGGAACAGGACTATCGGGATGAGCGTCGAGATGAGAAGCCCGGCGAGCAGGATGTCGAGCTCCACACTGCCGGCGAGCGTGGGCAGCCGGACCGACAACGGCTGCTTGCCCGGATCGGGCAGCACGAGCAGCGGCCAGAGGAAGTCCTTCCAGGACGCGATGATCGCGAACACCGAGACGACGCCGAGGATCGGTCGCGACATGGGCAGCACGATCGACCAGAGCAGCCGGAACGGGCCGGCGCCGTCCGCGCGGGCCGCCTCGAAGATCTCGCGGGGCAGGTTGTCGAAGAAGCGCTTGATCAGCAGGATGTTGAACGCGTTGGCGCCGGCCGGCAGCCACACCGCCCAGAACGAGTTCAGCAGCGAATGGTGCAACACCGGCGGGTTGAGGATCGTCAGGTACAGCGGGACGAGCAGCACGACTGTAGGTACCAGCAACGTCCCCAGCACCAGGCCGCTGAGTATGGGGCCGTACTTCGGGCGCAGCACCGACAGGGCGTAGCCGGCCGTCGTCGCCACGAAGATCTGCGCGAGCCACGACCCGGCGGCCAGCACGACGGTGTTCCAGATGTAGTGGCCGAGCTGCATCGTGGTCCAGGCGGTCGAGAGATTCGCCCAGTCCATGCCGTGCGGCCACAGCGCCATCGGCTGGCGCAGGGTGTCCTGCGTCGGGGTGATAGCCGACTTCGCCAGCAACAGGATCGGCCCCAGCCCGATCACGATCAGCCCGATGAGCAACAGCGTGTGGGTGATCCGCAGGCCGTACCGCACGCTCGGGCGGCGCCGGTCGCTGTTCGAGAAGATCATGACGTGCTCCACGATCGGGTGAGCCAGAAGTAGACGGCCGACAGCACGGCCAGGGCGCCGGCCAGCATCACGCTCAGAGCCGTCGCCGCGCCGTAGTCACCGCCGAGGCTGTTGCCGAACGCGTAGTTGTAGATGAGCAGCAGCACGGTGATGGTGGAGTTCGAGGGGCCGCCGCCGGTGAACAGGTACGGCTCGAGGAACACCTGCGCCGTGCCGATCAGCTGCAAGATAAGGGTGATCAGCATGATGCCGCGCAGCTGGGGCATCGTGACGTGCCAGACCTTGCGCCACGTCGACGCGCCGTCCACCGACGCCGCGTCGTACAACTCGGGCGGCACCGACAGCAGGGCGGCCAGGTAGATGATCACCGTGCCTCCCGCCGCCGCCCAGGTCGCCTCGAGCACCAGGGACGGCATCGCGGTGGACTCCGATTGCAGCCACGGGTACGGCCCGAGCCCGACCCATCCGGTGATGGTGTTGAACACGCCGGTCGGACTGCCGTCGTAGAAGAACTTCCACAGCAGGACGGCCACCACGGGCGGCACGACGACCGGCAGGTAGGCCAGCGCCGAGTACAGCCCGCGCCAGCGCCGCACCTCGCTCATCAGCACCGCCGCCACGAGCGGTATCGGGTAGCCGAAGACCAGCGCGAGGAACGTGAAGTACAGCGTGTTGCGCACGGCGGTGCCGAGCAGCGGATCGTCCAACACATGGCGGAAGTTCGAAAGGCCGACCCAGTGTGCGGCGGTAGCCAGATTCGTCTCCTGCAGGCTCATGACGACCGCGCGCACGATCGGGTACCACGAGAAGACGCCGAACACGACCAGCATCGGCAACAGCAGGATCAGGGTGGAAAGTCCGCCACCACGCACCCAACTCAGCGGCGAGCGACGAGCCCGCCGCCGTTGCGCCGGGTGCGCGGTGGGCGAAGGCTTGTCCGACCGCGAGCGAGTCAGGGGACGCTCGCGGTCGAACAAGTCGGGAGGTGCTGAAGCCATTTGTCGGTCAGCCTCGGTCGAGCACGTTCTGGATGTCGCCGTTGGCCTTGTTCAGCAGCGAGTCGATGTTTGCGTTCTTGTTGGTCAGGACGGCCTGCACCACCGGGTCGAGCGCGGTGTAGAGCTCCTGCGTGTGCGTGGCCGGTTCGGGGACCAGCGTCTGCGAGAAGACCCCGGTGGTGAACGACGTCATCTGCGGAAGCGGCACGTTGACGTAGCTTGAGATCCAGCCGTTGTACTTGTCGAGTAGCTCCTTGTTGAAGATCGGCAGCTGCGGGGTGCCGACCGGCTGCTTGCCCGCGGCGAGGGTCTTGGCGTCGAGCTGGGCGCCGTCCTGGGTGGTCAGCTTGCGCATGTAGTAGAAGTCGATCCACTTCATGGCCGCGTCCTTCTGCGCGTCGGTGGCCTTGGTGCTCACCACGGCGAGGGTGCCGCCGCCCAGAATGCCGGCGTCAGACGATGACGAGTCGAGCGGCAACGCGGCCAGACCGTAGTCGTCCGGCTTGATCTTGTTCTGCTGGACGAGGCTGGTGTAGACGTCCGAGCCGCCCATGTACATGCCGATCTTGCCGGCGGCGAACGCCTGGTTGATAGTGCCCCAGTCGTAGAGGAAGTTGCTGCCCATCGCCTTGTCGTCCCACCGCATGTCGTGCAGCTTCTGCAGGGCGGCCTTGGTCTGCGGGTTGTTCACGGTCGCGGTTGTCTTCGTGCCGTCGACCGTCTCCATGCGCCCGCCGAGGGCGTAGGTCAGGGTGGTCAGCATCCAGCCACCGGTGGCGTTCTGGGTCATCTGGGCGAAGCCGGCCTGGCCGGTCTTGTCGGCGATCTGCTTGGCGTCGGCGCGGATCTCATCCCACGTCGTCGGCGGCTTGTCCGGGTCGAGGCCGGCCTGCTTGAACAGCGTCCGGTTGTACTGCAGACCCACTCCGTAGGCCGCCCAAGGGACGCCATAGATGTCGCCGTTGGCGGCTTTCCCGGCGTCGAGCACCTTGGGGTTGAACTGGTTCGCGTACGACAGGGACTTGAACTGCGTATTGAGGTTAGCCACCTGCTGGCGCTCGATGAGTCCCTTGCCGTCGGTGAACGGGATGGTGAAGACCGTGGGCAGCGTGCCCCCGGCGAGCTGGGCGGCGAACGTGGTCGCCTTCCACTCGTACTCCTTGGGCTGCAGCTTGATGGTCGGGTTCTGCAGCTCGAACTGCTTGACCTGGGCGTTGAAGGTGTCGAACGCGGCCTTCTCGCTGCCGGGCTTCAGCGAGACCACGCTCAGCGTGACGTTGCCGGGCTTCTTGTCCTCGGCCTTCTTCTTGGACGAGCTGCAGGCGGCGAGCCCGCCCACGGCCACGATGCCCGCGAGCGCGGCGGCCAGTGTGTGAGAAGTCTTCATCGGGATGTCTCCACTTCGGTGAGGGTCGGATAGCGCTCGATGCGCAGCCACACTGCGGTGTCGGTGGGCACTGCGCGTTCGGCCAGCTCGCCGCTGGCCAGCAAGATCTCGCTCTGCTCGGGGATCGCCACGGGCTCGGCGCCGAGATTGACGACGCATTCGAAGCGGTCGCCCCGGCGGAACGCCAGCACGTCGACGCCCCGGTCGAGCCACTGCATCGATTCGTCGCCCAAGATGGCGGGCCTGATCCGCAGCGCGCTGCGGTACAGGTTCAGCATGGACGCCGGGTCGGCGGCCTGGGCCTCGGCGCTCAGCGATGCCCAGGTCGTGGGTTGCGGCAACCAGGGATGGCTCGTTGCGTCGTCCGGGCTGAACCCGTACGTCGGCGTATTGGCGCTCCAGGGCATTGGCACCCGGCAACCGTCGCGTCCCGGATCGCTGCCGCCGGAGCGGAAGTGCATGGGATCGTGGCGTTGCTCGTTCGGCAGGTCCTCCACCTCGGGCAGGCCAAGCTCCTCGCCCTGGTAGATGTACAGCGAGCCTGGCAATGCCATCGCGAGTAGCGCTGCGGCCCGAGCTCGGCGGGTGCCGAGGGTGAGGTCAGCCGGCCCGGCCGTCTCGTGTTTCGCGGCGAACGAGAACGACGTGTCGGCTCGGCCGTAGCGGGTCACCGGGCGGGTGACGTCGTGGTTGGAGAGGACCCAGGTGGCGGGCGCGCCCACCGGAGCGTGCGTGGCGAGTGTCGTGTCGATGGATTCGCGCAGCCGGGCGGCGTCCCACGGGCAGGCGAGGAATTCGAGATTGAACGCGGTGTGCAGCTCGTCCGGGCGGAGGTAGCGCGCGAGCCGGTGGGCGTCAGGTAGCCAGATCTCGCCGATGAGCACGCGGGGATCCGGGTAGGAGTCGGCGACGCGCCGCCAGTCCCGATAGATCTCGTGCAGCTCGTCGCGGTCCTCGTAGGGGTGCTCGCCCGGGGCGGCTTCTGGGTTCAGCTCGGGTAGCGCGGCGTCCTTGACCGGCAGGGCGGCCGAGTCGATCCGCACGCCGGCGGCGCCGCGATCGAACCAGAACCGCAGGACGTCCTCGTGCTCGCGGCGTACGTCGGGGTGCTCCCAGTTGAGGTCAGGCTGCTCGGGCGCGAACAGGTGCAGATACCACTCGCCGTCCGCGCCGTCCTCGGTCTTGGTGCGTGTCCACGCTGGACCGCCGAAGATCGAGGCCCAGCCGTTGGGCGGCTCGTCCCCGCGGCCGGCGCGGAACCAGAACCGTTCGCGTTCGGTCGAGCCGGGCCCGGCGTCGAGCGCGGCCTGGAACCACGCGTGCTGGTCGGACACGTGATTGGGGACGACGTCGACGATGGTGCGAATGCCGAAGGTCAGGGCATCCTCGATGAGGGCCTCCGCCTCGGCCAGGGTGCCGAACGCGGGGTCGATCGCACGGTAGTCGGCGACGTCGTAACCACCGTCGGCCATCGGCGACGGGTACCACGGCGTGAACCAGATCGCGTCGACGCCGAGCTCCCGCAGGTACGGCAGCTTGGCGCGCACGCCGGCGAGGTCGCCCACCCCGTCGCCGTTCGCGTCGGCGAAGCTGCGCACGTACACCTGGTAGATCACCGCACCGCGCCACCAGCCGGTGGCCGGCGTGGCCGGTGCCGCCGGTGTGGCCGGCGTGGCTGGTGCCGCGCTCGGGCTCGAGTCCGCCATGCATCCCCCGCTCGGATTTGGTTGGACGGGACGGTAGGCGCAACGACTGCGTAACGCAAGATCTCAATCGAAATCTGCAAAATGTCTATGAGACGCGGGAAGCACAGCTGTTGCAGCAAGCCTTGCGCCGGTTTGCGCGGCCAGCGGGTCTCGTCCCGGCCGATCGGCGACGAGCCCGGCGGGACCTGATCAACTCGCGCCGCCAGCCGGGTTGTTCGGCCTCCGGTGCGCAATGGCCAGCCGAGGGTCGAACAAGGCCGGCTCGCCGTGATCATTTCCCTTTTTAGCCGGGTAGAGGCGGCTGGATGGGGTAGTGATCATGAACCCCGCCGAGGGGGCGAACAAGTTTCGGGCTAGGCGCCGGTCTTATGCGCCGGCGGAGGCGGAGGCGAGGGCGGGGGTCGGTGCGGGGGCGGTGGAGCCCCGCACGACGAGTTCCGGCTCGTAGAGCAGCTCGCTCGGGGCGATGCTGGTGCCGTCGATGAGGCCGACCAGCACGTCGACGGCGGCGCGGCCCATGGCCTCGATCGGCTGCCGGACCGTGGTCAGCGGCGGGTCGGTGCAGTTCATGAACGCCGAGTCGTCATAACCGACGATCGACACCTCGTCCGGGACGGCGAGCCGAGCCCGGCGGGCCGCGCGCACGGCACCCAACGCGATCGGATCGCTGGCGCACACCAGGCCCGTTATGCCCGCCTGCAACAGCGTCGCCGCGGCGGCCTGGCCGCCCTCGAGCGAGAACAGCGAGTGCGCGACGTGCTGTTCGGGCAGCTCGAATCCGATGCGCTTGGCCAGGGTTCGCGCCGCGGCCAGCTTGCGTTGGGACGGCATGTGGTCGGGCGGACCGAGCACCAGGCCGATCCGGCGATGTCCCAGGGCGAGCAGGTGCCCGATCGCCTGCTCGATCGCGACCGCGTCATCGCAGGACACCCGGGGAAAGTCGAGCCGGTCGATGGCGGCGTTGACGAGTACCGCGGGCAGGCGGCGCTCGGTGAGTCGCGCGTAGTGGTCGTGGGGGGCGTCGGCCATCGCGTAGAGGCCCCCGGCGAAGACGACGCCGGACACCTGCTGCTGCAGCAGCAATTCGACGTAGTCGGCCTCCTGCACGCCGCCCGCGGTTTGGGTGCACAGCACCGGGGTGAACCCCTGCTGCGCCAGGGCCCCGCCGACGACGTCCGCGAACGCCGGGAAGATCGGGTTCTGCAACTCCGGCAGCACCAGGCCGACCAGCCGGGCCCGCTCGCCGCGCAACTGCGTCGGACGCTCGTAGCCCAGCACGTCCAGGGCGGTGAGCACCGCCTGGCGCGTCGCCTCGGAGACGCCGGGCTTGCCGTTGAGCACCCGGCTCACGGTCGCCTCGCTTACGCCGACCTTGTCAGCAACCTCAGCAAGCCGTCGCGCCATGCCCGCAAGCATACGACAATTCTTGCAGGTACTTGCGATCAGCCGATGCGGGTCGCCGGCCAGATCGAGCCGATGGCGAGCCCGGCGAGCAACAGCCATCCGAACGCGCGGTTGTGGACGAGGCACACGCGGTGATACCAGGGCGGCCAGCCGACATATCCCGGCGGCGCAACATCGGGGGCCGGACGCGACATCACGCGCAGCGCTCGTAGCGCCCGCGGTCCGGCGACGAGCACGACGACGGTGAACGGTGTCATCGCCCCGACCGCGATGGCCACCGCGGTGACCGCGTACATCGCAATGACGTAGTAGCCGCCGCCGATCATCAGCGGCCCCCACACCGCGAAGGCCGCCACCTCGCCCAGACCGAGCTCCTTCAACGCCCGCGGGGCCGCGTCGTACGCGTAGAGCAGCAGCCAGCCGATCGCGGCGAACGCGACCGCGCCCCAGCCGCGCAACGCGATTAAGTAGGCGGCGATGCCGAGCGCCAGCCCGCCGAGCACGACCAGCCCGGTGGCCAGCAGGCGCACGCTGACCGCGCCGGACGCGATCGGGTGCAGCGTGTACCGGCGGCGGGGCGAGTCGTCGGTGTCGTGGCCGCGGCGGTCGCCGAAGTAGTCGTTGGAGAGATTGCTGATCGCACTGCCGGCAGCATTGCCGTGTGGATCTTCCTGCGTGGGCTGCCGCTGAAGGCTGCATGTGCAGGAAGATCTCAGGCGGGCGGTGATCTTCCTGCGCGTTCAGCCCGGGGCAGCACCTGGCGCAGGAAGATCGCCCCGGGTTCGCGCTGCTACGGGACGACGGTGACCGGCCACCTGGCGTCGCGCACGAGGCGCACGGCCAGCGAGCCGAAGAAGCGATGCCCCCGCTGCGAGGACCGGCCGACGATCACGGCGTCGACACGCATCTCGTCCGCGACGCGGGTGATCTCGGTGTACGGATCGCCGCGCCGCTCGACGAATAGCACCTCGACGCCCAGGGGCGGGGTGCGCTCCTCGATCTGGGCGCGCAGGTTGCGGGCCACGCTGTCGTGCATCTGGATCAGCGCGCCGACCGCTGACGGGACGCCGGCCGCGATGCCGGCGATCTGGCCGACGTACACGCACACGACCTTCGAGCCCTGCCGCCGGGCGAGACCCATCGCGTAGGCGCCCGCGCGCATCGAGGTGTCCGACCCGTCGATCGCAACCAGGATCAGCGACGGCCCGTCGGTACCCAGCTCGAACATCGTCGCTTCCGCTTCTGTGTGGTTCTGCGGACCATAATGCCGTGGCACCACGCTCTACGTCGTGCGGACCGTGTGATGCTGTCGGGGTGACCGAAGAGCGCAACGTACAGGGCAACCGGCTCGAGGAGTGCGGGACAGATCCGGTCACCGGCTTCTACCGCGACGGGTGCTGCAGCACCGGGCCGGACGACATCGGCAGCCACACCGTCTGCGCGGTGATGACCACCGAGTTCCTCGAACACCAGCGCCAGATCGGCAACGACCTGATCACGCCGCGGCCGGAGTTCGGCTTCCCGGGACTCCGGCCCGGCGATCGCTGGTGCGTGGTCGCCGTCCGGTGGCTCGCGTCCTACGAGGCCGGCGTGGCGGCACCCGTCGTGCTGGCGGCCACCCACGAACGAGCGGCAGAGATCATCCCGGTGGAGGCGCTCGACGAGAACGCGGTCGACGTGCCGCCGGATCTCAGCGCGCTTACCTGAGCGTCTTCTGCCACTCGGTGAGCGTGCCGATCGGCGCGAAGCCCAGCGCCCGATTCACCCGAAGCATCGGGGCGTTCTCGCCTGCATTCCAGGTGAACACGCGCCGGATGCCCGGCATCTCGTCCAGTAGCGCCCGCAGGTTCGCTGCTTTCACCAGCAGGCCGAGCCGGTGCCCGCGGTGTTCGCGCAGCACCAACGTCGACCATTGGTAGGCGGTGTCGGGCGTGTGCTTGGCGATGCCGATGGTGGTGTAGGCGACCAGCCGGCCGGTGGCCCGCTCGCGCGCGACAGTTTCGACGATGCGCCTTCCCTGGGCGCGGGCCAGCTCGAAGTCCCGCAGCACGCGCGCCTCGTCGTACTCCTCCTCGACCAGGTCGACGCCGCCCAGTGGTGCGTCGGTGCTCATGCGACGCGCGAGCAGCGCCCGGTCGGTCAGCCACTCGTCCGGGATGCCGTCCCATGCGGTCATGGCTTCATAGCCGGTCGCATGCTCCTGCGCTTCGGCCTCGGCCGCCGCCAGGGTGCCGTCGGGCAGCGGCAGGGCGAGCTCGCTGCGAATCTCGTTCAGCTCATCGGCGTAGCCGTGCCGGGCGGCGAAGCCGGCCGCCGGGTTCTCGTGCTCGATCGCGACGTCGGACTTGGCCCCGAGCACGGTTCGCCCCTCGTCCCGCGCCGCCTGCTCGACCACGGCGAGCAGTGCCGTGCCGACACCGAGGCGGCGACGGTCGGGCCGGACGGCGAGCTCGATCTCGGCTCGGTGAGTGTTGTCGTGCACAGCCAAGCGAAGCTCGAGCTGGCCGACGACCTCGCCGTCGAGCACGCCGGCCCAGGCTCGCCGGCGCTCGTCGTCCTGCTTGCCGTAGGCCGCCCGGAGCTCGTCGGCAGACCAGGCCACGCTGTGGGTGCCGTAGTCGGCACGTGAAGCGGCCTCGCCGACACCGACCCACGCCTCGAACAGGTCGTGGTGCGCGGGGTCGAACGGATCGACGGAGACGATTTCCACGTCCGCGACGGTCCCAGCGTCGCGGGCACCGGGGCAACCCGTTTTCGGCTCCCTCTATGTTTCTGCCATGGAGGACGGACTCTTTCCGGCGACCCGGCACGCCCTGCTGCACCGCATCGCCACCGCGCAGGCGGAAGGGCGCGCACCGTCGGTGGTGGGTGCTGTCGTCCGAGACGGCTCGCCGGCCTGGGTCGGGGCGCGCAGCTGCGTCGACGGGCATCAGCCCGACGGTGACACGCAATACCGGATCGGCTCGATCTCCAAGACGTTCGTCGCCGTGCAGGTGATGCGGCTGCGGGACGAGGGACGGCTCGATCTCGCCGACCGGCTCGACGGGCACCTGCCCGGGACGGTCGTGGGCGACGCGCGCATCGGCGAGCTGCTCGCGCACACCGCGGGGCTGGCGTCGGAGTCGGCCGGCGTGTGGTGGGAGCGCGTGCCCGGGCCAGCGTCGCTGTCCGAGGCCCTGGGCGAGGATCCGATGCGGCAGCCCGCCGGACAACGCTTCCACTACTCGAATCCGGG
>Ga0137415_10006995_pt1 | contig 11191 bp, 8 predicted proteins | sample CZODoug3_1_1_16f_FD_183082 | JGI IMG/M metagenome (GOLD analysis project Ga0137415, IMG submission 183082) | Vadose zone soil fungal communities from Angelo Coast Range Reserve, California, USA - CZODoug3_1_1_16fungal (Hybrid Assembly) | ecosystem: Environmental > Terrestrial > Soil > Vadose...
CGCAGGCGCAGGTCGATCAACAGCGCGCACAACAGTTCTTCACGGAGGCGCAGGCGGCCTGCGAGCGCGATGGCGGGCGCCTTTGGGGCGTATCGATTTGCGCTCCGCTGGTGGTCGGCGACGCGCGGACACAGACGTTCGCCACCAGCCGGCAACCGCCGAATGCGCCTCGCCCGAAACTCATAGGCATTCTGAACGGGCCTATTAAATGGGGGGACACTGTCTGGGCGGCGCTCAGCTGGGAAACGGTGGCCGACCAGCCGCCTCACGTGCGCAACTCGATGTTCCTCCACGAGTCGTTTCACATCGTCCAGAGGCAGCCGCTCGGGCTCGGTGTATCAACGAACTCGGCTGAGCATCTGGATGCCGTGGAGGGCCGGTATTGGTTGCGGCTTGAATGGCACGCGCTCGCACGAGCGCTGCGCGATTCGGGAGAGGCACGTACTCTTGCCATTCGCGACGCGCTGGCATTTCGCCAGGCTCGTTATGCACGCTTTCCCGACAAAGCCGAAACCGAGCGCGCCCTCGACATCAACGAAGGTCTCGCGTCCTACACCGGCATTGTGCTCGCCGCGCCATCCAGGGCCGATGCAATCGCAAGTGCGCTTGACGAGTTGACGGGACAGGAGAGCGGGGAAAGCTATGTGCGCACGGCCGCGTACGCGTCCGGGCCCGCATACGGCCTTCTGCTCGATGCCGCGTCCCCCGGCTGGCCACGAACCGTGCGCTCCAGCGACAATCCGGCCTGGCTGTTGATGCGTGCGCTCGGGGTCCAACCGACCGCCGACGCCGCGGCGGCGGCCGCGCGATACGGAGGCGCCGAGGTGCGCGCCGCCGAGGAGCAACGCGAGCGGCAGCGGCAAGGACGGATCGCCGAGTTGCGGCGGCGGTTCGTGGATGGCCCGGTGCTTGTGATGCCGGGCGGGGGCAGAGGCTTCACGGACTCTCACGGTGCCGTAGTAATTCCCGATGTCGGAACCGTTTATTTCGGCGACTACCACCAGACCGGAGATTGGGGCGCGCTCGATGCGGACAAAGGCGTGCTCGTCTCGGCCGATGGCCGAACACGGCGTCTGCCGGCACCGGTGCGGCGTGACAGCACAACGGTCTCGGGAGATGGGTGGACGTTCAAGGCGGGGCCTGGATGGGTGGTTCGGGAAGGAGCAAGGCGAGGCGACTACGAAATCGTTAGGCACTAGCGCGGCTGACGAGTCGCTCATCGCGCGTGCAATCAACCCAGCTCTTTCAATCATTGGCGAACTGCGCCGATGTTATCGATCCGGGCCGGGTAACGAACGCTGAAGCCGACAAGGAGTCTATGGATTTGTGCGCGCTCCGCGCGCACTCGTATTTGACCTCTTTGCAGCTTAGCTAAGGCGTTAGACATCGACACGGTCCTTTCGCTAATCCAAGCTCCGAACCAAAGTTAGGAGTGGCCGGTCCGGACCGCGCTCCTCATTGGAGCCGAACACGAGGTCGCCACATCCACGCGATCGACGATCGCATATTGGGAGGAGAGAGATGAAAACGACGCTTCTTTTCCTCACCGCTTTGGCGATGAGCCTTGCGCCGGGCACGCGGGCAGCGGCCCAGGCCGGACAGAACCGGCAGACGATCGTCGGCGTAACCCAGGAACAAGTGCGATGGTTCACCCCACCGTACTACACGGACGGGCGACAGCGGGCGAAGTTGTTCGGCGATTCTGACCGGGACGTGGTGTGGGTCGATCGGGTCAAGATCCCCGGCGGCAAGCGCGTCCCCGCCCACACGCACCCACACGACGAGCTGGCCACAGTCATCCGCGGGACCTGGTACGTCGGCGTGGGAGAGCACTTCGACCCGACGAAACTGAAGGCCTACCCAGCCGGCAGCTTCGTCATGATCCCGGCCGGCGTCCCCCACTTCGTGGCGACGAAGGAAGGTCCCGTCATCGTCCAACTGAACGGCACCAGCAAGTGGGATACCCACTACATAGAGAAGTGAATATGTCGAGGCCTGGGCGCGTTCGGAGTTCGCCCGAGTACGGCACGCCGCGCACGCGTAGGCGGCAAACATCGGCCCATCGTGGTCTGCAAGCCGACGTCTAACGTATCGTTGCAGCTGACGAGCGGTCTTCGGAGGGCCGCTTCGCGGCGCGTCGATTACAGTTCCGCCTGCAGATGAACTAAGGCGTTAGGCCCCCGCCAACGACTACGTCATTTGTCGTATACCCGTGAGGCTCGCCCTCGGGCAACATCTCCTGTGAACTTCACGGGAGACAAGCATGACCTGGTCACGCAGCGGAATCACGCTCGCCCTTGCTGTCATCATCGCGTCAACACGATCCCTCGGCTGTCAGCAGCTGCGACTAATCGAAGCGGGAGTTCACACTCGCGACTACACACAAGTCGCTGATACTCGCCCCTCTGTTTTTTCCCTAGGCAAAGAAAGCGTCGGCGAGTCAGTGTTCGCCTCCCTGCTGGGCGGTGCCGCAGGGTTGGCAGTGGACCAAGCCTACTGCGAACGGCATCATGGAAAGGAGCCGAGCTTTCTATTCGGACCATGTTTCATGTATGCGAACGAAGGGTTCGCCGCGGGATGGTTCGGTGGAGCGATTGTGGGTTCCACCTTTGGAGCCGTCCGAGCAGCGGAGAAGCGGGGCTGTGCTCGGAGCGCGGCGATACTGCGAGCGGCGGTGGGAGCCACGATCGGGGCTGCGCCAGGTTTGAGCATTGTGGCGAGGAGGTCAGGCAAGTATCCTCCGTCGCGTTCAATAGTTATTGCGGGCACTCCATTTCTTTCGGGTCTTGGGGCAGCGGCCGCAGTCGTCGGATGTCATGCCACATGAGCGCCGCGGCAGAGTTGGGCCAACGAGATGGTTTGCAGACGCCGATTAACCGCCGTTTTCAAGCGTGACAGACCCGGCTCGATATTCCGCGTCAGCCACTACGAGTGGCGCCAATTCGCGAGCGCACCATCGCTTGGCCGATATCATTGCTGCATGATCAGCCTGAGCGTTAGCATGCTCAACGAGTAACGCTGCTGCCTCGGTGCGCGCGATGGCAAAGGCGAATCCACGCGCGCCCGCCTGCTGAAATTCGCTTCCCGCACTCGCCGCGCGCGCGCCATACTCTTCGATGCGGTGAACGTCGCGTAATATCTGCCCGGTGCACGATGAGAGTGCGCTCGCTTTTACGGCGCTCAATCGGCGTCTGACATCGGATGTCCACTCCGCAAGTGCATCGCTCCGCTCCATCGCGCGTAGCGCATCCAGGCTGAGAATGTTCGTCGTTCCCTCCCAGATCGACAGCACCTGCGCATCTCGCAGCAGGCGAGGAAGTCCCGTGTCCTCGAGGTAGCCCGCGCCGCCGAAGGCCTCGAGCGCTTCGCTCGCAACCGCTATTGCCCGCTTCGCCGTGTAAAGCTTGGCGATCGGAATCAGGAATCTGAGCAGCCGTGACTCGGATTCCGTTGCCTCGCCGCATTCGTCTTTGCCCAGCAGCTCGACGACACGAAAGGCCAAAAGAAAAGCGGCACGCAGCTCCAGCTGCATCTCCGCCAGTGTCTCGACGTGCAACGGATGCTCGAGGAGCAGTTTCCCAAACGCACGCCGTTTTCGCGCGTAATCGCTCGCCAGCGCGATCGCCCGACGCATTCCCGCCACCGCGGCTATCGCGTTGTATATCCTCGTGATATTGAACAACGTGGCAATCTTGCGGATGCCATCACCCACGCCTCCCACCAGCTGTGCGGGCGTTCCTTCCAGCGTCAGCTCGGCGGTCGGCAATGCGCGCGTGCCAAGCTTGTCCTTGAGACGCTCGATTCGAATGTTGCGAAGTCTTCCGTCCTTGTCGCGGAGATCGATGAGAAACACGCTCAGTCCGTGACTGCCAGCGGGCCCACCATCGATCCGCGCGAGTGTCATCGCAACCTGCGAGGTCGTTGCCGACGTGAACCACTTCGAGCCGTAGAGCCGGAAAGCGCCACCTTCCTCGCGCGCGACGGTCGATGTGCTTCCCACGTCGGAGCCGCCGGTTCGCTCGGTCATCCATTGGCCGGAAGTCCAGAACTCCTTCGGATCGCGGGACGTTAAATGCGCGAAGACCAGCTGCGTCATCGCGTCGCCGTGAACCTCGAGAAATCTCGCCGCGCCATCCGTCATCGCGAGCGGGCAACTGTACAAGGCAGACGATGGAGCAAAGAGATACAGGCGCGCAAACTGATCGATCCGCGAATGCGCTCCGTGCTTGCGCTCGTATCCCGTGGCGACGATTCCTTCCGTCGCCGAGATGCGATCGAGCTCGTGCCAGGCATCGCTCGTCTCGATCCGGTCGACACGCCGTCCCCACGCGTCGTAGGGGACATGGCGCGGCGGCGATGCTTCCGCTGCTTCACCCAGCGCCAAAATATCGGTGGCCGCGCGATGGCCGAGCCGGCGCAGGTCCGGTTCGATCTCGGCGAGCACCTTCGGGGGCAGTCGCGAGCGAAGGTACGCGCGGAGAAGCGCGTCGTCGTCGTACTGATTGCCGAGCCTTGGCGGATCCTGAAAGAACTCGGACATAAGGCTTTTGGTTCCTCTCTCGCCGGAGAAGCTCACCACGTTCCCAAGTTAACCCACTGGCCGTCTCACGCTATTAAACCAAACTGCAACCTAGAACGGCGCTGCTGCCCGCTGCCCGCAAAGAGCCACCCGCTGCGCGCTGCCTACGACGGGACAGGCCGTCGCTGCGTTAAAGGAAACGGCGCCTTTTTCTCTTAACCGTAACGGCGCGAAACCTGTCCTGACGCAGTGAAGCGATTAGCGAATAACCTGGGAGCGGGCAGCGGGAAGCAGCGTATTTCTCAGTTGTACGCAACCGCGTAGTTTTCACTCGCATACAGCGCTTAATTCTCAGTTGTAGTAAACCGGATCGAGCCTTACCCTTAATCGCATGTGCGGACGCGCGACGGTCATCAACCCCGACGGGATCACCGAGAAACTCTACGGCTACACCCGTAAGTTCGTCCCGAGCGACTGGAAGCCGCGCTACAACCTGAATCCGCACGAAGACATTCCAGCCGTCTACTACGATCCATTCCTGAAGGAACGAGTTCTGAGGACGATGCACTGGAACCTCATACCATCGAAGCTCGAAGGCAGAGACAATGTCGTCGCGTTCGACTCGCAGTACTCGACATTCAACGCGAGGATCGAGACGGTCGCGTCAGCGCCTACCTTCGAGCAGTCGTGGCGCAGCCAGCGCTGCCTCGTCGTGGTCGACGGCATCATCGAATGGGTGGGAGAGAAGGGACGCAAGACGCCCTACCTCATTCGTCATCGAGACCGCATTCCGTTCGCGATGGCGGGCCTGTGGAGTCGCTGGCACGATCGAACCGACGGCGAAGATTTGTGGTCGAGCACAGTCATCGTGAAAGACGCAGACGACTGGTACAGACAGTTTCATGATCGGATGGCGGTGCTGCTCGGTCCGGAATCCTACGACGAGTGGCTCGATCCAAAGCGGAGACACGGGCAGCTCGAGCTGCTTAGCAAATCGGCGTACCACAAGAATGACGAGCTCGAGTTCTTCCCGATCTCCAAGCTGGTCAACAATGCGCGCAACGACTCCCCCGAATGTCTGGAGCCGGCCCCGGATTCAGTACCTGCGACCGAAACCGAGCTGCTACTGGATCTTTAGTGCAGCTGCTTCGGTGATATAGCACGCACTCCGAGCCCCGCTGCCGGTGTCGAACCGTAGAGAAGCGAGAGGAAAACCGGATACGTTACGCTCGTGTTGCCGGTGGCTTCATCCGGATCAACGATGTCGTGCGGCAGGCGAAGCGAGTCTGCAAACTCGTACATCGACACGTGTCCACCTAGCGCGGACCAATCCGCCGCGAGCTCGTCGATTGCGTCGCGGTTGACGGTCGCATCCTTCGCATTCACGACGACGCGAATGTCGCGCGCGGCAGGCGCGTGCTTATCCGCCGCACGCCGAACGGCCGCGCCCAATCGCAGCATCTGCCCCGCGCCACGTGTGCTCCAGCCCTTTGTCCGATCGGGACGCAGAGTGTCGGGCGAATCGTTCCTCGAGTAATTGGGCATGCGTAACGCGAGATTCATCATCGGCGTCTCGGCGCTCGTCGAAACATGCGAAACGCCGAGCGCCGGAGAGACGATCACGGCTCGATATACCTCAGGCCGGAACTGTGCCGCCCACGAAGCCATGTTGCCGCCGAGACTGACGCCAAGAACGACGATGGTATCGCCGAGGCCGCTCGCCAGATCGATGGCGGCGTCGGCGACATCCCGCAGTGATTCCGCCGTCAGGTTCCCAAGATCGTCGGCAGTTGCGCCACGTAGTCCGTGGTCGGGAAGTCTCGGGGCGAACACGTTGTCTCCGCCGGCGTACAGCGTGTCGGCGAGTTTACGAAACTGACGGGGCGAATTTGTCAGGCCATGGAACAGCACGAACGCTCGCGGCGTGCGATGAGCGTGAACGAGGATGATCGACTGCCCACCATTCACCGCACTCGAGTCGGCGCGTTTAAACGCCTGTGCCAGTCGCATTGCCGCGTCGTAATCACGCGCAGGCTTCGAGTGAGGTCCGAGGGAGCCGACGCTGGTCGGGATCGCCGTGGCCACAACCAGGTACAGCACAGCGGCCCGCCAGAGGACTCCGAAAACGCTCACAACTTGCCGTTTGCCCCGTACTCGTCCCATAGCGTCGCCATCTCGCGCATCCCCAGCCTGAAGTTCTCGTCGCTCATCCACTCGTCGGGTGCGTGCGCATTTTCACCTGGCAGTCCGAACCCCACCAACAGAACGGGAGCGCCGAGTATGCGTTCGAAGTCGCCGACGACGGGGATCGAGCCGCCTTCACCGGTGATCACGGGCTCCTTCCCGAATGCTGCATGCAGCGCGCCCCGCGCCGCATCGTAGATCGGTCCGTTCAGCTCGGCGCGCCACGGGCGTCCCCCGTGAAGAACGCGGACGGTCACCTTCACTCCCTTCGGCGCGACCTTCGCCACGTGCGCTTTCATGAGTTTCTCGATCTCGGCCGGATCCTGATCGGGGACGAGACGGCAGCTCACCTTCGCCATCGCCTTCGCGGGGAGAACGGTCTTCGCGCCTTCGCCGGTGTATCCGCTGAGCTGGCCGTTAATCTCGCAGGTTGGGCGGATCCATAGCTTCTCGAGAGTGGTGTATCCCTTCTCGCCGCCGAGCGCGCTGACGCCGGTCTCTTTCATGAGAGTCTTGTCGTCGAATGGGAGTGAGCGCATCTGCTTTCGGATCTTCGGACTCCACGTCCGTACCTTCTTGTAGAATCCGGGGATCGCGATGTGGCCGTCCTTGTCATGGAAAGTCGCGAGGATGCGTGCCAGCGCCATGGCGGGGTTCACAATCGCGCCGCCGTAGATGCCCGAGTGCAGATCGCTCTTCGGGCCCTGCACGTTGATCTCGAAGTAAGCGAGTCCGCGCAGCGACGAGAGAATCGACGGCAGTCCGGGCGCGAACATCGACGAATCCGAGATGACCACCGCGTCGGCCTTCAGCAGATTCTTCTGCTCCTTCACAAACGCCGCCAGATGCTCGCTGCCGATCTCTTCCTCGCCTTCCGCAATTACGACAACATTGACCGGGAGCTTCCCGCGCGTGGCGAGGTGCGCCTCGAGCGCTTTCACGTGGAGAAAGAGCTGGCCTTTGTCGTCCACCGATCCGCGAGCGAAAATCTTTCGGTCGCGCATGGTCGGCTCGAACGGCGGAGATGTCCAGAGCTCGAGTGGTTCGGCCGGCTGGACGTCGTAGTGGCCGTAGATGAGAACGGTCGGCGCTCCGGGCGCGTTCCTCCACTCACCGACGACAACGGGATGGCCGGCGGTGGGGTATATCTTCGCTGGCACGCCGATCTTGTCGAGCGATGTCTTCACCCACTCCGCTGCGCGCCTCGTGTCGGCGTTGTGGTCCGATTTCGCACTGACGCTCGGGATGCGGAGAAACTCGAACAGCTCGTTATGGATTCGCGGATCGTTGTCGGAGAGAAACTTCTCGAGATCCGCTGGAATGGTTGTCTTACCGCGAGCACCGTTGCTCGCGCCCCGAACAGTTTTGGTTGACTTGGTCATTGGCTCAGGCTCGTCTGTGTTTTCGTCATCGTAAAGAGGTGAGACCAGCATGGCGGATCACCTGGCATGGCCCGTACCGGCGAGCAATCGGATCGCCGTCATTCCCGCGAACGTCGCGGCGAGACACAGGATCACGCTCAGTCCAACGTAACCTGTTGCTCTTCCGTACTCGCCACCCTCGATCAATCCCACCGTCTCGGCGCTGAAGGTGGAAAATGTGGTGAAGCCCCCGCAAAATCCAACTATGAGAAACGCCCGCAGCTCCGGCGAGAGCTGCATGTTGAGGAACTGTCTCAGCAGAATCCCGATCAGAAAGCACCCGGAGACGTTGACGAACATAGTCCCGACCGGAAAGCCGCCCGCGCTCATCCTCTGTACCGCCCCGCCAATTAGATAGCGGAGGACCGATCCGGCCGCGCCACCGACTGCGATTAACAGGAAGATCATGTAGGTTGCAGTATAGTGGTGAAGAAGGAGGAAAAATGCACGGCTTGAAGGGTGAGCGGGTGCTGATGCGAATCCACATCGGCGAGCGGGACAAGTACGAGGGCGAGCCGCTGTACTGGGCAATAGTGCAGCTGCTCAGAAAGCGCCACTATGCCGGAGCGACTGTTACCCGGGGAATCATGAGCTTCGGCCCGAGCAGTCGCATTCATGCGGCGAGATTCCTGGAGCTGTCGCTCGACCTTCCGATAGTCGTCGAATGCGTCGACACCGAAGAGAAGATCCAGGAGATTCTTCCGGAGCTGGACCAAATGGTCGGTGGCGGACTCATCACATTGGAGCGGGTCAAGGTCATCATGTACCGGCCGCACGCCAAGGAAGAGGAGCAACCCGACGACTGGTCGATTGACGTTAGCGGATCACAGAAGGTCGAATCTGCACAGCAACAAATCCGATAGATCATTGGATCTCAGTCTCAAGGTCCCTGAAACAAAAAAACTCCCGCGCGGCATCGAGCCGAGCAGGAGTCATTAACCGCGTAAATGCCAGCGGTGGTTAAGGGCGAACTCCATCGCCACTCGTGAATGAATAACACCGGCACGATCGATTGTCATGTCTAACCGCCTCGCCAACGAAACGAGCCCATACCTCCTCCAGCACGCCGATAATCCGGTCGACTGGTATCCGTGGGGACCCGAGGCACTCGAAAGGGCGAAGAGCGAAGACAAGCCGATCCTCCTCAGCATCGGCTACGCCGCCTGCCATTGGTGCCACGTCATGGCGCACGAATCGTTCGAGGACGACGAGACGGCGCGCCTCATGAATGACACCTTCGTCAACATCAAGGTCGATCGCGAAGAGCGGCCCGACATCGATGGCATCTACATGCAGGCCGTGCAGGCGATGACCGGACAGGGCGGCTGGCCGATGACGATGTTCCTCCTGCCAGATGGAAGCCCGTTTTACGGCGGCACGTATTTCCCTCCCGACGACAGACACGGCCTGCCATCGTTCCGCAAAGTCCTTCGGTCGGTGAGCGACGCTTACGCGGACAGACGTGAAGGCGTTACCCAGAGCGCGGAGCAGCTCCGGCAGATCTACGAAAGCAATCTCGCCCAGACACGAAGCAGCGGTGGTCTCTCTCGGGAGATGCTCGAAGGCGTATATCGGTCTCTCGAGCAGCGCTACGACGCGAAGAACGGCGGATTCGGCACGGCTCCCAAATTCCCGGCGACGATGGTGCTCGATTTCCTTCTTCGCCATTGGAAACGGACCGGGACCGGTGAGGCTCTCGAGATCGTCGTGAATTCCTTTCGCAAAATGGCACGCGGCGGAATCTATGATCAGATCGGCGGCGGATTCGCTCGCTACTCGGTCGACGCGAGCTGGCTCGTCCCGCACTTCGAGAAGATGCTCTACGACAACGCCCTGCTCACGCGGCTGGGGGCTCACCTCTGGCAGGCAACTAAAGACGAAGAGATCCGCCGCGTCACCGTCGAGACGGTCGAATGGGTCGATCGCGAGATGACGTCCCCCGAAGGCGGATTCTATTCTTCGCTCGACGCGGACAGCGAAGGTCACGAAGGAAAGTTCTACGTCTGGAGCGAAGATGAGCTCGACTCCCTCCTCGGCGCCGATTCACCCGCGTTCAAGACCTACTACGGCGTGACACGCGGCGGAAACTTCGAGGGAAAGAACATTCTCTACGTGCCGGCGGATCGTGCCGTTGCCGCCACACGCGCCGGAGTGGATGAAGAGACCCTCGACGCCATAATTGCCAGGGCGCGGCGAATTCTCTATGACGCGCGGGCGCGTCGTGTCTGGCCCGCACGCGACGAGAAGATTCTCGCTTCCTGGAACGGCTTGATGCTCCGAGGCATCGCCACCGCCGCGAGAATCTTCGATCGAAGCGATTTTGCCAAACTTGCCGTACGTAACGCTGAATTCCTGGCGCTGGAGATGGTTCGCAAGGGACGGGTGATGCGCTCGCACAAGGAGGGAGTCACGCGGATCAGTGGATTCCTGGAGGACCACGCCGCCATCGCGCTCGGATTCCTCGCCGTTTACGAGCTCACCTTCGACGAGCGCTGGGTAGATCGGGCGCGCGAGATCGCGGATCCGATGGTCGAATGGTTCTGGGACGAAGAGGTCGGTGCATTCTTCGATACTTCGCGTGACGCGGAACGGCTGATAACACGACCGCGCGATGTCACCGACAATGCGACTCCTTCCGGGACGTCTCTCGCCATCGAGCTTCTGCTGCATCTGGCCGACCTTCAGCAGGACAGCGAGTATCGTCGTCGCGCAGTGTTCTGCCTGGAGTCGCAGGCCGAGCCAATGCTTCGCTTCCCGACGGCGTTTGGCCACTTGCTGGGCTGCGCGGACATGGAAGTGTATGGCGCGATCGAGGTTGCTCTCGTCGGAGAGACCTCAGACCCGCAATTCAAGGCACTGGAGCGCACGGTAGCCGAGCGGTACGTTCCATCACTCGTGCTGACAGGCGGAGCTCCGCGATCGCGCTCCGCGATCAAGCTATTGGCGCACCGCCCGCTGGTCGACGGGAAGCCGACCGCGTATGTCTGCCGGAGCTACACCTGTGACAGGCCCGTCACGGATCCAGATTCGCTTTCGGATCAACTGGAGAATGCAGCAAAGGCTGGAA
>Ga0137415_10006996_pt1 | contig 11190 bp, 6 predicted proteins | sample CZODoug3_1_1_16f_FD_183082 | JGI IMG/M metagenome (GOLD analysis project Ga0137415, IMG submission 183082) | Vadose zone soil fungal communities from Angelo Coast Range Reserve, California, USA - CZODoug3_1_1_16fungal (Hybrid Assembly) | ecosystem: Environmental > Terrestrial > Soil > Vadose...
CACGGCGGGTACTGATGCGAGGAGGACCATCAACGCCACAGGTCGCATTGCGAATCTCCTGTTATGCGGCGGCCGTTTGGCAGGCCTAAAGGCCTGCGCTACGAGAAGCCGCCGCAACGTGGCGGTAACTACACATCCTCGATTCGCAACGTGTCAAGACAGAGTTGCAGCTGAGGCGGTCTCACCGACTGAGATGTCGCGCCAGGCCGTATCACCCGCGGCCGATTCGAGTCAGACGACGGCCACCGTGCAACGAAGCCCTGAGCCCATGCCCTCGTCGCGGACGACACGGAGTCCGGCATCAGCGCATTCGCGCGCCACGTCTCCAGGACGAAACGCGTGCTCGTATCGCAGAACACGGCGCGCAAGATGATCGCGCGAGAAGCAGTCGCCTCGTTCCGGGCGCCAGCCGGAGTTCGCGACTCCCGCACTGGCTCGCATCAAGGCGATCGAGAGCGAAGACTGCTGCCGGAACTCGAGATACGTGATCACGATGCGGCCTTCGGGAGCCAGGTGTGTCTTGATTCGGGCAAGCGTGGCCACGCGCGAGGCCGCCTGCGGCACGAAGGAATAGCAGCCGCTGGAGAAAATCACCACGTCGTAGTTGTCATCGAGATTCCAGGTCTCGATGAAACCTGCACAGACCGCTACGTTCAAGCCGCGCCGTGCCACGAGCTCGCGCGCCAGATTCACGAGCTCGGGCGTAGGCTCCAGACCGGTCACGTCGTAACCCAGCTCCCGAAGAGCCACGAGATCGCGCCCGGCGCCGCAGGCGACCAGGAGCACGCGATCCGCGGCGCGAAGCACATCGCCATAGAGCCGGCGCTCCCACGCGTCGAGCCCGACCTCGACGTCGTCGACGGCAGGCGTGCCGAAGTGCCGCCATCGGAGCTGACTTGCGGTTCGGAGATCATCGGGCCGCAGCAGCCCGACTGCGAGGTACAAGCACGCGTTCGCAGCTTTCAAGAATCCTTCCGCGCAGCTCCATAAGACACGGTATCCATGCGCGCGCAGAGTGCCCGATGGGGCGAAGGGCGTCACCCGTCGATCCGTTTCTGGATGTCGTCCGCGCGTTGGCTCGCTCGAAACTGGATGATGCGATAGTCGGCGAGCCCGCGCTCGTAGAACGGATCTTCGCGGATGATGGCTTCGATCTGTTGCCGGCTCTTGCCGACCGCCAGAATGATTCCACCATCGCGCGGTATCTTCCTGCCCGACACCAGGAATGTGCCGGCCGCGTAGTACTTCTTCAGGAACATGACGTGGGCGGTCATATTCGCGTCGATTTCCGCGAGATTGGCCGTGTAGGTCAGTTCGATCACGAACAACGTGGCGGTCCCAGCGCGCATCAGAGTTGCGCCGTTTTCAGAGAGAGTCTCCGCGACGTAGCTTAACTAAACGCAACGACGAAGGCATGAAAGCACGAAGAGTGCCTCCAACTCATGCTTGTGTTACCACGTTCGAAATGAATTACGGCAGCGGAAAAGGATCACGCGCGTAAACCTCACATCACGGCGCTGGCATGTCGGCACAACAATGGCTAGAGTTTGCCACCCCCACGGCAACGACCCAAGGCTCCCTTCACCGGTTGAGTTACATCCTGAAAAGTTTGGAGGTCTCTGCCATGAAGCCCAGGTCGATTCTTGCCGCGCTTCTTCTTGCCTTCGCAGCGTCAGCGATCGAGGCAGCCGCTCAGACACCGCCGCCCGCGCCCGCACTCGTCGAGCCCGCCAGCGGCGCGGCGCTGGTCCAACCCATGACCCTCCGATGGTCAGCAGTCGTCGATCCCGATGGACCGATCGGCAGCTATACCTGGCAAGTGGGGACCACGTCGGCGTTCAGCGTCGTGATCGCATCAGGCTTTACGGACGCCCGCAACGGCGACCCGATACCCACGCAGGATCGCGTGAGCGGCCTTCCGAATGGCACGTACTTCTGGAGAGTCAAATGCATTCAGATGGTCGGAGGCGTCACGGGCTCTATCGAGTCGGCGTGGTCTTCGGTCCGGAGCTTCACTGTCACCGGGCTCGGTCCGGCGCCCGTTGGCACGCCGAGCATCACGAGCCCCGGCAATGGATCGCGGTTCCACCCGTACGAGACCTTCAAGATCACATGGACCGGAGTGCAGGGCGCTCAGTATTACGTGCTGGAGGCCGACGACGAGCCGAGTTTCTCTTACCCGTTCACACTCAGCCTGAGCCCGATGGAGTTCGGAACCAGTTTTGGGGCCGGCTGGGGCAATGAGATCCCGAACATCTATTACCGCGTTCGCGCGGTCTCGCCTGACAACGTTCGCGGGCTGCCCTCGGCGACGCTGAACGTCAAGATCGTCAACACGGCGCCGATTCCTCCAGCGCCGACGCCGCTGTTCCCGGCCAATGGGGTCACGGTCTCCCTCCCGTTCACGTTCGACTGGTCGGACACCGCCAATCCTCAGATACCGGGATACGACGTGGATGTCGACACCGACCCCAACTTCGCTGGTGCGTTCGGAGTGTTGTTGGTCCAGAACATCAGCCGTTCGGACTACACGTTGGTGTCGGATCTGGCGCCGGGCACGTACTACTGGCGAGTGCGCGCCCAGCACGGATTGGCGTACGGTCCGTGGTCGTCCGGCGTGAACTTCCGTGTCGTGGCGCCGCCGCCGACGCCGCCAGGCCTCAATCTGTTCTGGATGCTGAATCAACCCAGCAGCGTCTCCGGCGGGCACTCGACACAGGCCCGAGTCAGCTTGAACGCTCCTGCGCCGCCAGGCGGCGCGACGGTGAGAATCGCCAGTGACATGCCGCACGCGGAAGCGCCGCAAAGCGTCTTCATTCCCGAGGGCAAAACGGACGCGACGGTCTCTCCGATCACGACGATTCCGGTGTCTGGCGCGGTGATCGGCAACCTCCGCGCGGCGTACGGGCCGAGTTGGCAACAGAGCTCGCTCGGATTATTTCCGATCCTCTTCAGTCTTGCGCTCAACCGAGACGCCGTCGTTGGTGGCAACTCCGTGACGGGAACGGTCACGCTGCAGCGAGCGGCGCCTGCCGGCGGCATCGACGTCACGCTCGTCAGCAGCGACACAGCGCTCGTCCGGCCGCCCGCGAAGGTCATGGTGCCCGAAGGTGCGACGGCCGCCAGTTTTGCGATCGCAACGTCGGCCGTCACGGCGTCCGCCCTGATCACGATCAACACGGGTACCGCGAACGACAACTATCGCGCGCCCGAAACCAGGCTCACGCTGTTGCCGGCGGGGTCTCCCGCTCCCGCCGCAAGCCTCGCGGCTGTGACTGTGCAGACAGCAAGTGTTTTGGGCGGCCACACCACAACGGGAACGATCACGCTGACGACTCCGGCTCCTCCCGGCGGCGCGTCGGTCTGGGTGAACGGCAGCATGGAGGGTCAGGTGGTGACTCCCGCGGGCGGCGTCACGGTGCCGGCGGGGAGCACGAGCGCCAACTTCACGATTACGGCGCCTCAGGTCAACGCATCGTACTGGGTGATGATCCAGGCGTCATACGGAAACGGCAATAGTGGAATGTATGGAGCCGTGCTCCGGATCGATCCCGACCAACCTGCGATTCCTGATCTCTATGCGATGGGAGTCGATCCAGTGTCGGTCATCGGCGGCGCGTCTCTGAAAGGAACCGTGGGACTCGTGACGCCCGCGCCGCCAGGTGGAACGACGGTGTTCCTGTCGAGCACCGACCCTTCAGCCGCGCAGGTACCCGCGAGCGTCCACATCGCCGAAGGCAACAGCACGAACAGCTTCACGATCACGACGAGTCCCGTCGTGAACATGAGCTCGGCGCAGATCACCGCGCAGTCCGGATCGGTGACCAGGGACGCATGGATCACCGTCTTTGCCGATCCCAACGCTGGTGCGATGCTCAACTCGGTGACGCCGAGCGTCAGCGGCGCGACCGGCGGCAACAACATTTCCGCGACGCTGTTCCTGACCAAGAACGCGCCCGCGGGCGGAGCAAAGGTGACGCTCTCGAGCAGTAACCCCGCAGCCGCGCAGGTGCCTGCCAGCGTCACCGTGCCCGCGGGCCAGGGCTTCCAGGGCTTCACCATCACCACATCACCGGTCGCCGCGGATACGCCGGTCACCATCACGGGCACGTATGGGGTGAGCCAGTCGGCGACCATCACGGTACTCGCTGGCGGCGGCGGCGGCGCCAGCAACACCGGGCTCCTGAGTCCCTCCGCGAATGCGGCGGACAGCGGAGGAGACGGCAACGGTTTCGAGATCGGCGCGGCGAACGCCCAGGCAGCCGACGCGGCCAGCGCCGTGGATACGAACAGCGGAACCGCCTCGAGCATGTCCTGCACCAGCACGGCACGCGACAGACACCGCTTCTTCAATTACGGAATCACGTTGCCTGCCGGGGCCGCCGTCAAGGGCATCGAGGTGCGTCTCGACGCTCGTGCGGACAGCACGTCCGGCACGCCCAAAATGTGCGCGGAGCTCTCCTGGGACGGTGGCGTGTCCTGGACGGCGGCACAAATCACATCGACGCTGTCGACGACAATGGCCACGCGCACCCTGGGCGGTACAGCGAACACGTGGGGCCGCAGTTGGACGGCGGCGGACCTCTCCAACGCGAATTTCCGCGTCAGGGTGACGAATATCGCGAACTCGACGAACCGTGATTTCTCGCTCGATTGGATTGCCGTGCGCGTTTCGCATAAGGGCGGTTCTTGAGACGATGGACTTGTCCGCCCGCACGGTTGCGTCATCGCTTTTTCTTTGTCGCACAAAGGCGTGACTCGGACTTTCGGCCGCTTGGTGGTGTCATGCAGCTGCAGTGAGTGTTCTGTATTCACCAGCGGCGGCCCGCGACACCGAGACCGAAGACAACCTGCCGCGTGACCCCGCGGCAGGACCACTCGCTCGCGTGCGCGATTCGTTCGTCATCGGCAACGGCAAGGGCCAGCGTCTGAGGGTGACGCTGATTCGTGTGGTCGATCCGGCTCAGGTCAAGTTTTTCCACGGTGCGCGTGCCGACGATTTTCCCGCCAAGGGGAAGGACTGGTGGGACGATCGCCGGTACGTCGGTGTTCGCCTTCGCCTGCGGTACATCGACGCCGGCGCCAGGCCCGACTTCCTCACAATTGCGGGTACGTTGCTCGGCGCGGTCAGGCCCAGCCTGACCTTGGCGGACGCTTCGGACCGGAGCTACGGACCGGATTCTGACGCGTGGACGCTGGGCGCCAGCCCGGTCGAGGACGACTCGGTCCGGGCCATCGCAGGGACCGGCCCCAACCGGATCATCGGCGGCATCTTCCCCGTGCCCGCCGCGGCACGGGTGGAGTACGTCCGCCTCTCGCTTGGAGACGTGTGCGAATGGCAACTCGGACCGGTGACGACATTCCACGAAGCTCTAGCCGAGCACGCCGTGGGTCTCGCCACACCCTCGCGGCTCATCCGATATGCCGCCATCGCCATCGGCGAGGGTCGGGGGAACGATGCCTTCCATGCGCTGGCGCGCCGATCGAGCTCGGATCCCGCCGAAGAGTTGGAAGCCGCGTTCAAGGTGGCGGTTGGGAAGCGCGTCGACGAGCCGTCGGTCGCGGACGCGGCGCGCACGCTCACCGATGCGTGCCTCCGCGAGATCATTGACGGGCGTATGGCCCCGGCCGAAGGGATCCGCTGGCTCAAGTCGATCCTCTTTCCCCGCGTCGAGCAGGCGCTCGGAAAACAACCGGCGTGGGATGCGCTCCATCTCGGAGCGCTTGCTGGCCCTGGCCTGCGACGGCAGTATCTTTGCCCGATCGACGAACAGGACGACAGGGACGCCCTCATCGTCGAGGCGTGCCGCCAGTTGCGGACTGTGGAGTCGGTTTAACGACAGACCCATCCGATCCCGCGCCATTCAGGCAACCTGCGAAGCCGTGCAAGACCGACAGATACGTCGCCTGAGTGCGAGGTATGCTGTGCCGCGATCGCGCCGCTATGCGCGCGAGAGGACGGCATCATGCGCAGACGCTTCTCATTGTTCGCCTCCAACCGGTTCGCGGCGACGTCGCTCGGCGTCATCACGCTCGCGTCGGTCTTGATCGCGGCCGGCGACTCAGTGCCGGGCCTGGAGACGATCCGCGCCGACGCGCTGAAGGGACACATCTTCTTCCTCGCTTCAGACGCGATGGCGGGCCGCGATTCGATGACCCACGAGGGCCGGATTGCCGCCGACTACATCGCCGGCTTCTTCTACCGGGCCGGTCTGAAGCCGGCCGGCGACAACAACACCTTCTTCCAGAATTTCCCCATGGTCGATGCCCACATCGATCGCGAGAACACGCGTCTCGCTGCTCGCGTCGTCTCGAAGACGGGTGGGAACATGGACCGGGATTACGCGAACGGTCCGGATTTCACGATGCCGCGGCAGGGCAACGTGGATGTGACCGTGTCAGCGCCTCTCGTGTTTGCCGGCTACGGCATCACCGCCTCCGAGTACGACTACGACGACTTCAAAGGCGTGGACGTCGCGGGCAAAGTGATCATGGTGCTGACGCACGAGCCGCAGGAGACCGATCCCGCCAGCCGGTTCAAAGGCGCGTGGAACACGGTGCACGCGTACAACTGGTGGAAGCCCGAAGTGGCTCGACGTCACGGCGCCGCGGCGATGCTGATCGTTCAGGACCGCGTCACGCACCGGCCGCCGCGGGCCGTCAGCGGACCGACGAACGGACAGATTCGGACCGATCGCGGGCAGCATACGCTGACGAGCCCGTTCTGGGACATTCCGGTATTCACGATCACGCGGCGCGTGGCTGACGATTTGCTGGCGCCGGCCGGCCGCACGATCGACGAGCTTCAGGACGCGATCGATCGCGCGGGCACGCCACAGTCGATGGCGGTGCCCGGCGTCAGCGTGGATCTCCGGCGCGCGATCAAGGACCGCCAGGTGATTCAGACGCGCAACGTCGTCGGTGTTGTCGAAGGATCCGACCCGGCGCTCAAGAACGAGTACGTGCTCGTCACGGGCCACTACGATCACGTGGGGCAGAAGGACCAGTTCATCTTCCATGGTGCCGATGACAACGCGTCGGCCTGCGCCGCCGTCATCGCGATGGCGGAAGCGCTCACCGCGACGAAGGAGCGGCCGAAACGCAGCGTGATGTTCCTCGTCTTCGAGGCCGAAGAGGACGGACTGCTTGGAGCCTTCCACTACGTGGACCACCCCGTCGTGCCTCTCGATCGGACGGTCGCCGTGCTCAACATGGACATGATCGGCCGCGACGAGGACTCGCCGACCTGGAACACGCACGCCGCCGACAATCGGAACGGCGTCAACGTCGTCGGCACGCTGTACAACCCGGACCTTCGGAAGATCATCGAATCGGAGAACCAGCGGATTGGTCTGACGCTGGATTACAAAACGGACAAGGACGATCGGGAAGGCTGGTTCTCGCGCAGCGATCACTATCCGTTTGCCATCAAGTCGGTGCCGATGGTGCTGTTCAACACCGGTGAGCACCCGGATTACCACACCGCGAACGACACCTGGGATCGGATCAACTACCCGAAGATCGAGAAAATCACGCGACTCGTGTACCTGTCGGCATGGAACCTCGCGAACGCGACGTCCCGGCCCCGCTTCGTGCGCGAGAACTCTTCGCGGTCGCCGTCGAATCCATAAGACAGCGTTGCAAAAATCACGTAGGGCGGCCCTGTCAGGGCCGCCATCGCGGCCTGACAGGCCCGAGCCACATTCCGCGACGAACTCTATTGAATTGTCCGGGAGCGAATCACATGAAATCCGCCACTGTCTTCACGATCCTCGCCGTCGCCGCCATCGTGCTGCCGTCCTCGACCGCAACCGCGCAAGTGAGCAGCGGAAAAGTTCTCGGCATCGTGACCGACAATTCCGGAGGCGTCCTGCCAGGCGCATCGATCGTCCTGCGCAACCTCGGCACGGGAGTCACCCGTGAGACCGTCTCAAACGATCGCGGCCAGTACGAAGTGCCGGGCGTTCAGCCTGGCCGGTATCAGATCGACGCGGAAGTCTCCGGTTTTCGTCGTGTGAGCCATGGCCCGATCGTCGTGCAGGTCGGTCAGGAAGCGCGGCTCGACATCGTGCTTCAACTGGGCGAAGTGGCCGAGACGATCACCGTACAGGGCACCGGCACCGTTGTGCAGACGACGACGGCGACGATCGGCAAGGTGGTCGAAGAAAAACAGATCGTGGCGCTGCCGTTGACCGATCGCAACTTCGCGAGCCTCGGCTTGCTGACGCCTGGCGTCACGACGCGCGGTCAATCGACGACCGATGCTTCGTACGTCGTCCACGGCCAACGGCAGGACGCGAACAACTTCCAGCTCGACGGCGTGGCAAACGTCACGTTGGGCGGCAACACGGTGCAGGCCAGGCCGAACGTCGACGCCGTCCAGGAATTCAAGATCCAGACGAGCAATTTCTCGGCTGAATTCGGACGCAATGCCGGGTCGGTCGTGCAGGTCGTCACCAAATCGGGGACGAACGAGTTGCGCGGCAGCACCTGGGAATTCGTGCGCAACGACAAATTCCAGAGTCCCAACTTCTTCACGCAGGGCAAGCTTCCGCCGCTGCGCCAGAACCAGTACGGTGGGACCGTCGGCGGGCCGGTGAGCGTCCCGGGCCTGTACTCGGGCCGGAACAAAAGCTTTTTCTTCGGCTCCTTCGAAGGGTACCGGCTGACGCGCGGTGTGACGCGGCAGACCGTCGTCGCCACCGCGCAGGAGCGCGCCGGGAATCTCAGCTTTTTGTCGAAAGCGATTGTCGACCCGCTCACCGGACAGCCATTCGCCGGGAACATCATTCCGTCGGAGCGCATCAGCCTCGCGGCGCAAAAGCTGCTCGAGCTGATGCCGCTGCCGAATATCGCCGGCGCCGCCGCGCGTCAGAACAACTTCGTGTCGTCGCCGACGCGGAACGACAACTACGACCAGTACATGGCGCGGTTCGATCACAGCATCAGCACGAAGTGGAACCTGTTCTACCGGCATTTTCTGCAGAACAGCGACAACTTCAACCCGTTCCAGGGCGCTGGGCCGGCCAGCTACCTCGGATTTTCAACGCAGGGAAATACTCGCATTCAGCACGGCACGTTCGGCGTCAGCACGGTTCTCGGATCCGCGATGCTGAACGAGTTCAGGCTCGGGTTCGCCAGTAACAGCAACGTCAGCCTGAACCTGCCGCTTCTCAACCCGGTCGACTTCGGCGTCAACTACGTGAGGCCTCAGGACACGGCTGGCGGCCTCGGGCTGCCCGACTTCACGATCACCGGCATGTCGGGAATCGGCGGCCAGATTCAGGGTCCGACGAAGAATCCGTCGCGCGAGTGGCAGCTCTCAGACGTGTATTCGGTCGCACTCGGCCGTCATTACCTGAAGGCCGGCGGAGAGATGCGGCAGGGAAACGACGATTTCGATCTCGGATTCTTCTTCGCCGGCCGCTTCGTCTTCAACGGCACCTACACCGGCGATTCGTTCGCGGACTTTCTCCTCGGCCGCGCCGTCGAGTTCAACTACGCGAAGGGCCGCACGCGGCTGATCATGCAGAACGCGAACTACGGCGCCTTCCTGCAGGACGATTTCAAGGTTCGCGATAACCTCACGCTGAACCTCGGCATCAGATACGACTACTACAGTCCGATCACCGACAAGCTCGGACAAACGTCGACGTTCGTCGTCGATCAGCCGTATACGGCGAACGTGCCGCAGAGCGGCGTGGCCGAAGTGATCGACTCCGGCACGCATGGCCTGCCCACGCATGCGACGTACTTCCCGGATCGCAATAATTTTCAGCCGCGGGCCGGGTTCGCGTGGGACGTCACAGGCAAAGGCAAAGTCTCGATTCGAGGCGGCGGCGGCATCTTCCACAACCAGCTGAGAAACAACCTGGCGCTGCAGCACATTCTTTCTTACCCCTATCAGGAGCAGCCGGTCATCCGCGACACGACGCTCGAGAATCCGATCAAGCCGCAGGCCGGGTCGCCGATCATCGGCCAGCTGTACGCGACCGATCCGAACATCGTCACACCGTATGCGATCGCCTACAGTCTCGGCGTGCAATGGCAGTTCATGCCCAATACGCTGCTCGAAGTGGCGTATGTCGGGAACAGAGGGAAGGATCTGCTGCAGTTCGAGGAGATGAATCAGCCGATCTTCGTGGCTGGCCAGACGACGGCCGCGAACAAGGATCTGTTCAGGCCGTACAGAGGGTTCTCATCCGTGCTGCGATCGACCAACTGGGGCAAGTCCACGTACAACGGAATCGAGACGAGCGTGCAGCGCCGGTTCAGCGGCGGGCTCGGATTCCAGGTGGCCTACACGCGATCGCACGCGATGGACTACTCGTCCGGCTTCCATTCCGGCGCGACGAGCACGCTGTATCTCCTGAAGCCGCAGGACACGAACAATCTCGCGCCGGAATGGGCCGATGCCGACTTCGATGCGCGGCACCGCCTGGTCGCGTCAGAAATCTGGGAATTGCCGTTCGGGCCGACCCGCCGGTGGTTGCGTGACGGCGTGCTCTCGCAGGTCGCCGGCGGCTGGTCGCTCTCCGGCATTTACACGTTCCAGTCCGGGTTCCCGTACAACGTGTTCGACGGCAACGACCCATGTCTCCGCGCCGGCGGCTACACGGCGACCTGCCGGCCGAATCTGGTTGGCGATCCCGCCCTGCCATCGTCGGAGCGCAGCGCGACCCGCTGGTTCAACACGGCGGCGTTCCAGAAGACGGCACCCGGCGAATTCGGGACGACGCCCCGCAACGCGATCCGGGGACCGTCGCTGCGGAACGTGGATCTCTCGATCAGCAAGCGGCTGACAATCGATGCGGTGCGCAAGGGCATGAACGTCGAATTGCGAATCGACGCGTTCAACGCGTTCAACAGCGTCAATTTTGGCGTGCCGCAATTGAACATCGCCTCGAGCGCCTTCGGGCGCATCGGCAGTACGGCGACCGATGCGCGCGAGTTCCAGTTCGGCGTGAAACTCAATTTCTGATCGGGAAGACGCCGCGGGGGAGACCCGATGATCGTATTGCGCGACGAATAGCCGATTGGCTAGTATTGAGGGTCCGTCCGAGCGCAAAGCGGCGCGCCTACGTTCCTCAGTAGCTCAATGGTAGAGCATCCGGCTGTTAACCGGAGGGTTGCTGGTTCGAATCCAGCCTGAGGAGCCAATCTTTTCAATGATTTAGCGCCGCCCCGTTT
>Ga0137415_10006998_pt1 | contig 11188 bp, 9 predicted proteins | sample CZODoug3_1_1_16f_FD_183082 | JGI IMG/M metagenome (GOLD analysis project Ga0137415, IMG submission 183082) | Vadose zone soil fungal communities from Angelo Coast Range Reserve, California, USA - CZODoug3_1_1_16fungal (Hybrid Assembly) | ecosystem: Environmental > Terrestrial > Soil > Vadose...
AGCTTTTTCGCGTCATCGATACGGCCGGCATCCGGCGCAAAGGAAAAACTGAACAGATGATGGAGAAGCTTTCCGTGGTGATGGCGCGCAGAAATTTAGAGCGTGCCGACGTTGCCATTGTTTTGCTCGACGCGGAAGAGGGACCGACTGCGCTCGACGCGAACATCGCGGGATACGCGTTTGATGCCGGCTGTTCAATCATCATCGCATGTAACAAATGGGATGCGGTGAAGAACAAAGAGACTGGCACGGGGAGCGAGTTTGAACGCAGTGTCCGGCAAAAGATGAAGTTTCTCGAATTTGCGCCGGTCATTATGATCTCTGCTTTAAGTGGTCAGCGCGTCGAAAATCTTTTGCCCCTGGCCGTCAAAGCTAATGAGGCGCGCAACCGGCGAATTTCCACTTCGCAGCTGAATGCTTTTTTCGAAGCGGCCGTTTCGCAACCGCGTGGCGGCAGTGCGCCGGCGCCAGTCAAAGGCGGCGTGTCAAGACTGCACGTGCAATATATGACGCAAGTGGCTGTGCGTCCGCCGACGTTTGTGCTGTTTACTTCGGGCGGGAAGTCAGGGCTGCATTTTTCCTACCTGCGTTATTTGCAAAATCGTTTGCGCGAAGAATTTGATTTCTTTGCCACGCCGCTACGGATTATCGAAAAGCACAAACAACGGCAAAAGCGGAGTTAGTGCCGCAAGTGCGGTTGGATTTGGTTTTCGCTCCAGAGGAGCGAGAGGTTTATAGCTACGAGTGCACACCCAGGAATCTTCGCTCCGTTAGGCGCGAAACCCGGCATCGAACCTTTGCCGGGCGAGGCCAAGGCGATTGCGCTCCTACGGAGCTAAAGATTAAAGAAGGACAGCCAGGCTATAAACATCTCGCCCCGCTGGGGCGCAGACAAACAACCTTCTGTTGCACTTCAAACTTGGATTAGCGAAAGAAAGAAACAGCACAGATTCAAGTTCAAAGTTCAGCTTTGGATCCCAGATTTCAGATTTCAAAATTTCAGATTCAAGAGAATGTCGGACAAACCTGCAATCAGTTTAGAAGTGCTAGCGCGCGAAGGTGAAGCACGTGCCGGGGTGATAACTACTCGCCGCGGCATCATTGAGACGCCGGTCTTCATGCCGGTTGGAACTGCGGGCACGGTGAAGGGTATTCGCTTCGAAGCGTTGGAAGACGAGCTTGATGCGCGCATCATTCTGGGCAACACCTATCATCTCTGGTTGCGGCCCGGCGTCGATGTGATTCGTGCGTGTGGAGGACTGCACCGTTTTATCGGATGGCGGCGAGCGTTGCTTACTGACTCGGGTGGTTTTCAGGTTTGGTCGTTAGGCGCGCTGCGGAAGATTACGGAAGAAGGAACTGAATTCCGTTCGCATGTCGATGGCAATCTAAAGTTTTTGTCGCCCGAGATATCGATGGAGGTGCAGGCAGCTTTAGGTTCCGACATCGTGATGGCATTCGACGAGTGCGCGGCGGGCGATGCTCCACCGCATGTTTCGCGGAAGAGTATGGAGCTTACGGCGCGCTGGGCAAAACGTTCGCGCGTTCGATTCGACGGATTGCAATCCGAAGAGTTGGACACTGGACGAACCGAGGAAGCCGAACTGTTAAGCGGCGGGCAAGCGCTGTTTGGCATCGTACAGGGCGGCGCGCACAAGGATCTAAGGCGCGAGAGTCTAACTCGCACCGTCGATATCGGATTCGACGGTTACGCTATCGGTGGACTCAGCGTTGGGGAAGAGAAGTCGGTGATGTGGGACGTAGCGAGTGAGCTGGCGTCGGAAATGCCGGCGCATAAGCCACGCTACCTGATGGGTGTTGGCACGCCGGAAGATTTGGTCAAAGCAGTGTCGTACGGTGTGGACATGTTCGATTGTGTGCTTCCCACCCGAAATGGCAGAACGGGCCAGGCATTTACCTCGCGCGGCAAGATCAATTTGAAGAATGCGCAATGGGCCCTGGACACCCGGCCGCTGGATGAATCGTGTCCGTGCTCAGTTTGCCAGCGTCACTCGCGTGCGTATCTTCGTCATCTATATATGTCAGGCGAAATCCTGGCGAGTGTCCTGTTAACGCACCACAATTTGGCCTTCTTCCTTGACACTATGCGACGCGTAAGGCAATCTATCCGGTCTGGCAATTTCAAGAAATTTCAACGAGAGTTTACCGAGGGCTTGGACGTCTATTCCCGGCAGAATGTTTGAATGTCCCCTGGTGTTTAGTCCAGCGGTTGTTCCGCATTAACCTAACAAATACAACGAGAATTATTAGATGATAATTGCACTTGCTATGTTTCAGGGAGGTCTGGGCGCGTTGGGCGGTCTGCTGCCGATGCTTTTGATCATCGGCGTCTTTTATGTGCTGCTTATTCGTCCGCAACAGAAGCGGCAGAAAGAGCTGCAACAGACAATCGCGCAGTTGAAGACCGGCGACCGCGTGGTTACCACCGGCGGAATAATCGGCACGATTACCACCGTACGCGACACCAGTTTTTTGATAAGAAGCGCCGAAAAGACCATTCTTGAGATCGCGCGCTCGGCTGTTGCCGGTATTGATGAAGAAGAAAAGAAATAGTTGATTCGTCACCCGTAAAGATTCATTGGTAATGAAAAAGAAGAATCTGCTTCAGCGCACGATCATAATTGCTATCGTTACTCTCCTGGGATTCTATGTCGTCATTGGCCCGCGTCACCGCCCCACGCTTCACGACTTCACCTGGTCAGGAATAAAGACCACGCTCGCATCAAATATTCACCTGGGACTGGATCTAAAAGGCGGCACGCATCTGGTGATGCGGGTGAAGACGGATGAGGTCCTCAAGAATCTCACGCTCGCGGATGCGATCGCCATCGAGAAAGCAGCTAAGGACAAGGGATTACCGGTGAAGGAAGTGAGACCGGAGACGTCCGCCGGGAACTATCGCATAACGGTGGAAGCTACCGACCCGTCAAAGCTCGCAGAAATACAGGAAGCCGCAAAGCAGAAGTTGGGCGGCGATCTTTCGATTTGGAACTCTTCGATCAGTGGTAACACTATTGTTTGGACGCTTCCTCCATCTGCACAGTCCACTCTGGCCGAACAAGCCACCGAGCAAGCACAGAGAATTATTGAAAGTCGTCTGGATGCTGTGGGCGTGGCGGAGCCGTTGGTTCAGCGACATGGCTCGCAAGCATCGCATCAGATTTTGGTACAAATGCCGGGCATTCAGGATCCCGAACGTGTGAAGCAACTGTTAAAGGCCGAATCGAAACTCGAGCTGGTCCACGTTGTCAGCCCTCCCAGTCCTCAGTCTGTCCAAACCTACAGCACCGAAGAAGAGGCGAAGGCATCGCTGGGCGGAACGGTGCCGCCGAATCGTCGTGTGCTGCCGTATGCGGAGCGAAATGAGCCAACGGCAGGAGGTCAGCCAGCCACTGATGAGGCGCAGAAACAAAAGAAATGGGTTGTAGTCGAGTCGCCGGCGGTAGTTGATGGCAGCGAACTTCGCAGTGCCAATGCAGTCCAAGCGCAGGGCGGAGGTGACTCGTATCAGATCGCTTTTGCCTTAAAACCCAATGGCGCGCAGAAATTCGGATCCTGGACCGGCGCCAACATCAATGAATATATGGGCGTCGTCCTAAACGATGAGGTCAAGTCGGTCGCCTATATCAAATCGCAGATCAACGATCAGGGCGAAATCTCAGGACGATTCACGAAACAGTCGGCTGACGATCTGGCGCTGACCCTGCGTTCGGGCGCATTGCCGGCGCCGATCGAATATCAGGAAGAACGAACGGTTGGTCCAAGCCTCGGCGCCGACTCCATCCGCTCCGGTGTTCGTGCCTCTCTGTTCGGACTGATTTTTGTAGTGGTTTTCATGCTTTTTTATTATCGCGGCGCCGGCGTCAACGCTGTCGTTGCTTTAATGCTGAACATGATTCTTATGTTGGCCGGGCTAATCATTTTCTCGGCGACGCTGACGTTGCCGGGAATCGCCGGCATCATTCTGACCATCGGTATGGCGGTTGATTCGAACGTGCTTATCTTTGAGCGCATTCGTGAGGAACTGCGAACCGGAAAAACTATTCCCTCGGCGGTTGAGCAGGGATTCGCGCGCGCGTTTGTGACGATCATCGACACGCACGTAACCACAATCATCTCATCATTGTTTTTATTTGTGTTTGGCACCGGTCCATTGCGCGGTTTCGCTGTCACGCTGGTTCTGGGTTTGTTGATCAACCTATTCTCGGCTGTTTATGTTTCGCGCACTATCTTCATGTGGGAGTTGAGTCGCAAGCGCAAGTTGGAATCGTTAAGTATCTGAAAGTGGGCGGCAATGCTTTCCGCTGCGGTGCGCTGACAAATTAATATGATTCAAGTTTTCAAAGACGTTAACATCGATTGGTTGGCTAACCGCCGGATCTTTATCGCTATTTCAATTCTGCTAATGTTGTTTGGACTCGGCTCGGCTGTTTTCCGTCAGTGGAAGCACCCGAATGGATCTGAAGCCTTTAACATGGGCGTGGACTTCAAAGGCGGCACGGTAGTTACGGTCAAGTTCAAACAGCGGCCTTCTGCCGAAGCCATCCGCGACGCTTTGTTTGCAACCGGTGCCAAGGACGCGATCATTCAGCCAGTGACCGACAAACCTGACACCGTTCTTATTAAGTTGCCTCTCGAGGGTGCGGGCGAAGGATCGCAGACACAGGTCGATATGGGTCGAGGACGCGTCAAGAACGGCTTGGATAAATTTGGCGCCGAACACGACGCTTACGAAATTATTGGTACCGACGCTGTGGGCGCGGTGGCGGGTGCGCAACTTCGTAACAAAGCCATAGCAACGACCTTAGCGGCGCTGGTTGGCATCCTTATGTACATTGCCTTCCGCTTCGAGTGGACTTATGGCGCCGCTGCGGTCATCGCGGTATTTCATGATGTGCTCGTCACGCTTGGATTCTTTTCTATTTTTCAATGGGAAGTCAGTTTGACAGTTATCGCTGCTTTGCTAACGCTGGTTGGGTTCTCGGTTAACGATACGATCGTCGTTTTCGATCGTATTCGTGAGAACCGCCGGCTGCACCGGCGCGAGTCGCTTTACAAGATTACAAACGATTCCATCAACCAAACGCTTTCGCGAACAATTATCACATCAGGCTTGGTGTTTCTTTCCGTTCTGTCGATGGTGCTTTTTGGTGGAGAGGTGTTGCGCGGATTTTCGCTTGCTCTCTTGATAGGTGTAACGTTCGGTACCTATTCATCAATCGCGATTGCGAGCCCCATCATGGTGTGGTGGGAACAAAGGCTAGAGCTGGCTAACAGAAGCGCCGCCGTTGCCACTAATCGGGACAATCAACGGCCGAGCAGCTCCGCCAAACGGACTTCTGCGACCACTGAAACGCGCAAACAATCTAGCGGCGCGGGCCGAGCATGAAAGTTGGCGGCAAACAGCCGCGAATACAGTATTTGTCGCGATAATATCGCAAATTTGCGCTTGACTTTGTTGCGGGATGCGGCATAGACTGCTGCCGTTGCTGGCCAATTAAATACTCAAAAGTCGACCCGCGTTGTTGAAACGAAGGTTGTGGGCGGGGCAGTCTGTTGAGCAGGCCGGCGAGTTTTTTTCTCGCACAGCGGCTTTTCAAAATTTGTTCGAAGTGCTCAACTGGGCTGCTGGTTCCCCTTCATTTGTGGTTAGCTCAAACCTGGGAAGATCGACGTTTGAGTGCAATTAAAGAAGCGATTGTTCGCGTCGTAAATTATTTTGCACCCCTGATCCATTTGGCACCGGAATAGGGAGGATAATATGTTCGATAACCTTGTTGAGTCTGGTTCGCACAAGCAGGACTTGGGGCGCAAAGGCTCGTTCATCTTGGGTACAGTTGCAATCTATGCTGTGCTCGGAATTGCCTTTATAGTTGGCAGCATTTGGTTCACCGTAGCCAACCTGGATAGTCAGGATTTGGAGCTGACTACTCTGGTGGCGCCGGTTCCAGTGCCGCAACAAAAGGCGCCAGAAAAGCAGGAAGAGGCCAAGCCGCAAAAAGTGGAACAGAACGTTGACGTCAGAAAAGAATTGATCGCCGACGTTAGCCGTACCGAACTGGTGCCGAAAGAGGTATCTGCGAAGGCGAGCGATATCCCTCCCGTCAGACGTGGCGTAACCACGGTCGTCGGCACTGAGTCGTCTAATGCAGCCGCTCCCATTGCTGGGCCAGGAACTGGCACCGGCATCGTAGCCGGACCAACGAAAGTAAATATTGCCGACGAACCGCCGCCACCACCGCCGCCACCCCCGCATGCGCCCATCTCAGGCGGAGTGCTAAACGGAAAAGCAATCAGTCTTCCCAAACCGGCCTATCCCGCTATCGCCCGGACGGCGCATGCCTCTGGCACGGTCGTGGTCCAGGTGACGATTGACGAGAATGGAAACGTAATCTCGGCACATGCAGTATCAGGACATCCATTGCTGCAAGGTGTGGCTGTGGCAGCAGCACGTGGCGCGAGATTTTCGCCTACCAAACTCTCGGGGCAGCCGGTGAAGGTAACAGGCGTCATTACGTACAATTTCGTGGCTCAATAAAACTGCGGAGGTTCAGCGCCGTACGAGCCACTGGCGGCTCATTCTGCGAGTTCCCTGCGAGCTATTAATGTAAGAAAAACCTTTTGGAGGGTTTACCGTGACTATTCTAACAAGTCTTCTAGGAACCAAAGTCTTTGGCTTGATTGTCTTGATGTGGCAAGCGGCAGGCGCAGCTCCTGCAGCCAGCACTGAAGCCGACCATTTCTCGATCACTTCGATGATCAAGAGCATGGGCGGCGTCGCCATCGGCGTTGTTATTGTTCTTCTGATCATGTCGGTCTACTCGATCGCCATCATGGTAGAACGTTATCTGACCTATTCGGCAGCCAAGAAACAGTCGCGCGAATTCGCGCCACGCGTTGCTCAGGCGCTGAAGAATGATCGCATCGAAGAAGCGATAAACATCAGCGACAAGCATCGCAAGTCTCACCTCGCCATGGTGGTTAGCAGCGGCTTGCAGGAGTTTCGGGCGCACGAGCAGTCTTCAGACATTTCAGGCGACGAAATCGAAGCCTCGAAACGTGCCTTGCAACGCGCAATCGCGATCAAAACGGCCGAGTTCAAGCGCGGCTTATCAGGCTTGGCGACCATCGGCTCGACGGCCCCGTTCGTGGGACTGTTCGGTACGGTGTTTGGAATTATCAACGCATTCCGTGGCATGAAAGCCGCTGAACAGGCTGGCATCGGCGCAGTCGCCGGCGGTATTTCGGAAGCGTTGTTTACGACGGCGCTGGGATTGCTCGTGGCCGTCCCCGCTGTTTGGTTGTTCAACTACTTCACCGGCAAAGTCGACGGCTTTATCGTGGAGATGGACAACTCAGCTTCAGAACTCGTCGACTATTTCATCAAGAATCGTACGAAGCAACTGAAGCCGTAAGCGGTCTGGAAATTCATCTAAAGTTGCTTGCCTGTGGTAGCCGAAGCTACCGGCGGACAAAGCTTTTTCCGTCGCGCACAGCGAAAGGGGATTGAGTTATGGGAATGGCAGCAGGTGGAGGCGGCGGCCTTCAGTCAGAAATCAACGTCACCCCCATGGTCGATATCATGTTGGTGCTCTTGATCATCTTCATGGTGGTCACGCCGTTGCTGCAGCACGGCGTGACAGTGAGCTTGCCGCAAAACATGAACAACCCTGAGGAAGACACGAGGATCAACAACGAGACCGCCATTGTGATCGCCATTCCCAACGATGGCGAATACTGGCTTGGCAAAACCAGGATTACAAAGGACCAGGTCAAGGACAAAGTTGATGCGATGTTGAAGAACATCAAAAAAGAAGAAGATAAGATCGTTTACATCAAGAGCGGTGTGGGCGTCAGCTACGGCGAGGTAGTAAATATCATCAACGAAGTCCGAGCCCTGGGTATCGATAAGATTGGCCTGGTCGCGGACAAAAAGAAGAAGGGGGGCTCGACCGCCCCGGTCGCCCCGGTCGCCCCGGTCGCAAGATAATTTATTGACCGGGAATTGTTTGACTTTCGTGAGGCGTTCAGAGGAGCAAAGTTATGGCTATGAGTGGTGGTAAACCAGAAGGCGGATCAAAAGCAGTACCTTATATAAATGTTACGCCGCTGATCGATGTGCTGTTAGTTTTGCTGATCATTTTCATGGTGATCACCCCGCTTAAACCAAGCCGCTTTCAGGCTGATATTCCTACACAAAGAGATCCCAACGAAGATCTAAGCAAGCTGAAGCCGAACCCGCTGACGCTGGTGGTTTCAATCTCAAACGATCTTCAGTTGAAGCTTAATCAGGACAATATCGGCTCCGTGAATGATACGGCGCCTCTGAGCCAAAGGCTGCTACAGCTTTTCCAACAGCGCAAAGAGCAGCACGCCTACAAGCCGGGAATGGAGACGCGTTCGGATTTGCCTGACTCCGAGCGGTTAGAGAAGACCGTGTTTGTGAAAGCGCCCAGATCGCTGCATTACGGCGATGTGGTGAAGGTGATTGACGCAATCAAAGGGGCCGGCGCCAACCCGGTTGGACTTCAGGTAGACGATCTGCCTCAATAAGTGTCTAATAACCAGCCCGTTCAGGCTACGGCTGAAACAGCTCTGGCCGTGTTGCGTTTCCAACCATCTTAATGGAGCTACGGATCAATGAAACTCTCTCAAACTAGAATCGCCATCGCGTTGGCGGTTCTCGTTGTAACAAGTTCTGGTTGCGGGCTGGTCAATCGAATACGGGCGAAGAACGAATTGAACGAAGCTGCGCGCACCTACCGCGAGGGCCACTTTGACGAGGCTGAGCAGCATTCGCGCAGAGCGCTTGAACTAGATCCCAGCAGCAAGACCGCCCCGTCTTTCATTGCGCGCACTATTCACGCGCAGTATCGCCCGGGAGTGCAGTCTCCTGAAAACCTTGCCAAGGCCGAGCAGGCTATTCAGGCGTACCAGCAGATTCTGCAAAAAGATCCCAAGAACGAAGAGGCTTACAAAGCCATTGCTTACCTCTACGGCGCAACTAAGCAGGAAGACAAATTGCGCTCCTGGATTTCAGCGCGCGCGAACGATACCAGCGCAGAGCCTGAAAAACGCGCCGAGGCTTACATTGTGCTTGCCAGTAAAGACTGGGACTGCTCCTTTAAGATCACTGAGCTGCCCGCCAACAAGACGACCACGCTCAACGAAGGCAATCGCGCCACCGTCTCTTACAAGAAACCAAGTGACCAAAAAGAGTTTGATAACGCCAGGGCTTGCGTGAAGCGCGGGCTTGAAGAGGTCGAAAACGCCATCAAGCTCGATCCCAATAGCGAGTCAGCCTGGTCCTACAAAACTAATCTCCTGCTCGAAGCTAAGAAACTTGCTGAGATGGACGGAAAGACGGATCAGGCGGCTGAGCTCGACAAGCAACGCGAAGTGGCGCAGAAAAGAACCATGGCGCTGAGTGAAGCCAATCAGAAGAAGAAAGAAGAAGAGGAAGCTAAGAAGGCAGCTTCGCCGGCCAAGAAGTAAGACTGCAATCTTCTTAAGCGTGTTCCTGGTGATGCTCGACTTTCGGGTCGGGCATCACCTTTTTGTTATAATCAATAATGCGCCCTTGTCTGTTTCGCAATCGGATGTGCTGTCTTAAATGATTCGAATCGAAGAAATAGTTGAGAACGTAGCCAGCAATCACCCGCAGGCCAACCTGGATCTGCTGCGGCGTGCCTATCTTTTCTCCGCTCGCGAACACAAAGGCCAGAAGCGGGCTTCGGGTGAATCGTACCTGGTGCATCCACTCGAAGTCGCCAACATCCTCGCCAACATGAGACTTGATGAAGTTTCAGTGGCCACCGGTCTTTTGCATGACGTCGTCGAAGACACGCTGGTAGACCTCGAGACTATCCGCAAATATTTTGGCGAAGAGATTGCCCACCTCGTCGATGGTCTAACCAAGATTGCGCAAATCAGCAATATTTCGCGGGAAGAGCAGCAAGCTGAAAACGTGCGCAAGATGCTGTTGGCGATGGTTGATGACGTACGAATTGTCCTCGTCAAACTTGCCGATCGCCTGCACAACATGCGCACGCTTCAGTATTTGAGTCCGGAGAAGCGCAAGCGCATTGCTGAAGAGACGATGGAGATCTTTGCTCCCATTGCGCACCGGCTGGGAATGGGTAAGTTGCGCGGCGAATTGGAGGACCTCGCTTTCCGTCATCTGCATCCGGACGCCTACCGCGAACTAACCGACCAACTCGAAAAGCGTCGCCAGGAAAACGAGGCATTCCTTAGTGGAGTGACTGAACGCATCGAAGCAAAGATGAACGAAGCGGAAGTGCCGTTTGTGCGAGTTGAGGGTCGCGTCAAGCGCCTCTATTCGATTTGGAAAAAGCTCAAGCGACAGAAGATCGATTTGGATCAGGTTTACGATCTGGTGGCCGCGCGCGTGATCACTCCCAACGAAGTGAGACACTGCTATGCCGCACTCGGTGTCATTCATAACACCTGGCGGCCCGTCCCCGGCCGCATCAAAGACTGGATCGCCACGCCCCGCGACAATCTGTACCAGTCGCTGCACACTTCGGTGATCGGTTCTGACGGTCAATCATTCGAAGTACAGATCCGCACTGAAGAAATGCACCAGATTGCGGAGGAGGGTGTCGCGGCCCACTGGAAATACAAAGAAGGTAAACGCGGGGCGCACGATGACGACAATGCCTTTCAGGCCCTGCGCTCATTGGTGGAGTGGACGCAGGAAGTAAAGGATTCGCGCGATTTTCTCGACTCGTTAAAGCTCGATCTCTATCCCAAGGATCTCTTCGCATTCACGCCGATGGGAAAAGTAATCCAACTGCCGCGCGGCGCCACGCCGGTCGATTTCGCTTACATGATTCACTCGGAAGTGGGAAATACCTGCACCGGAGCGCGTATCAACAGCCGAATTGTGCCCCTACGCAGCCAAATCCAAAATGGTGACGTGGTTGAGATTCTGACTTCGCCAAACTCACATCCTTCGCGCGACTGGTTGAATTTTATCGTCACTTCGCGGGCTCGAAATCGCGTGCGGCACTGGGTAGCCGAACAGCAGCGCGCCGAGTCGATCGAGATCGGCAGAAAACTTTTTGAAAAAGAGGCAGCGCGTTTTCAGCTCTCTGCCAAAAAACTTTTTGCCGATGGTGACGGCGAGATGAAACGCGTGGCCGGC
>Ga0137415_10007000_pt1 | contig 11186 bp, 7 predicted proteins | sample CZODoug3_1_1_16f_FD_183082 | JGI IMG/M metagenome (GOLD analysis project Ga0137415, IMG submission 183082) | Vadose zone soil fungal communities from Angelo Coast Range Reserve, California, USA - CZODoug3_1_1_16fungal (Hybrid Assembly) | ecosystem: Environmental > Terrestrial > Soil > Vadose...
GCGATCCAGCTCCGCTACCTGCAAACTCTGACGGAGATAGGTGTCGAGAAGAACACAACGATTGTGTTTCCCCTGCCCATCGATATCATTAATCAGTGGACTAGCAATTTAGGGGGGCGGCAAAAGTAAGAATGGCTTCTGGAGGAAAACGAGGCGGCGCGGGGGAGCGCGTGCTGGAAAGTCGGCATGTCATTGGCCTGTTCATGCTGATGCTGCTGTTTTCCGGCGTATTTTTCACTCTGGGCTACGTCATGGGGCGCAATGAGTACGACGGCTCGGTACGCGCCGCTACCGACTTTTTCAAGAAGCCCGGGACTTCCATCACTCCCAAGGCGGATCCGAATTCGAAGCGCACGAACAGTCCCGCTCCTTCCGGCAAGCCAACTGACACCGCTGCGCCACCGAATTCCGATTGGGAGTTTTATCACGCGGGTGACAATAAGAAAACCGAAGATCATTTGAAGCCCGTGCCGGTCGTTGTGAAGACCACGGCGCCGCCAAGAACAGCCGGCGGTTCATCGAAAGCCCTGAGCGCGCCGTTCATCCCAGGTGGTTCCTACACGTTGCAAGTCGCGGCGCTCAAGAAAGAAGCGGTTGCGCTGGAACTCGCCAACCGTTTGCAGAAAAAGAAATTTCCGGCGTTCGTTCTTCCTCCGCAAGGAGACAAGTATTATCGCGTCCAAGTCGGCCCCTACGCTGACTCGAAGGCTGCTGACGCGGCCAGAAAAGGCCTCGAGGACGCGGGATTTAAAGCCATCGTGAAACACTGATGCCACGGGGCGGTTGGCTTTCCTATCTTCATCCCCGAGCCGACGCAGAAATACCCGTGAGTTTGCGTTTGATTGCCGGCGCCGTGTCCGGTGCGGCGCTTTCGCTCTCCTTCACCGGTCTCTATCTCAGCATCTATTCCTGGGTTTGCGTTGGAATTCTCCTCTTATCTCTGTTTGGTGCACGGCCTCGCGTCGCGTTTGGCTGCGGATTTTTTCACGGGCTTCTGTTTGTCCTGACATCGTTGCCATGGATTGCCACGGTTCTGTCCGTTCACGGCGGCGTCTCGATAGCGGGCGGATGGGGTCTCTTGCTCTTGATTGGCCTTGCGTGGGGAATTCTCACTGGCGCTTTTGCATGGTCTGTTCACCGATTGTCCCGCCAAAGCATCGAGGTGGCCTGCATAGGTGCGCCGTTCCTCTGGGTGACGTTCGAATTTGCTCGCGCGCATCTCCCCGAAATTGGGTTTCCCTGGAACTTGCTCGGCTATCCTGCCGCGGCAAATCTGGGCTTCATTCAACTCACGACCATCACGGGAATCTATGGACTCTCTTTTCTTGTGGCCGGCTTCAATGCGCTCCTCACATGGACGAGCGCGTCGAACAGGCTTACGATTCGCACGCGGATCATCTATGCAGCGGCTGTGGCGTCAATTCTGTTGAGCGTCGCTCTGGCTGGACCGCGTCTGGTGCCGCAGCCACAAGCGCGTCATTTCGCGCGCGCTGTGCAGCTCAATTTCCCGGAGGTGGCATCGTATCCCGCGGATTGGTTCCAGGCGCACGCCGCGGATCTTGACGAAATCGTACGGATCAGCCTTGCCCCTTCCGCGGAAAAGCCAGACCTTCTGGTGTGGCCTGAAACGCCCGCGCCTTTCTCGTTTCAAGATCCGCAATTCGCAAAGATTGCCTCGACGCTGGCCATCCGTTTCGGCCACCCCTTCCTCGCAGCGGCCATCGAATGGAAAGCGCCGGTGGACCCATCGGACGCGCCGCCTCGTGGCAATCTCTTGCCATACAACAGTGCGCTGCTTTTTGACGGGCAAGGCCAGCGCATCTTCCTATACGACAAAGTCCACCTCGTTCCCTTCGGTGAATACGAGCCGTTTCCCTTGATCCATCGTGTTGTCACCAGCGTGTCCAGCGACGTCGGTGGTTTTCACAAAGGGAATAAGTATGTCGTGGGGAGGCTTCCAGGTGGAAATACTTTCGGCGTTTTTATCTGTTACGAGGCGATCTTTCCCGGTGAAGTGCGCCGGTTTACAGCAGGCGGGGCGCGGTTGCTCATTAATATTTCGAACGACGGCTGGTTTGGACGCTCTGCCGCCGCGGAGCAGCATCTTCGCATGGCCCGCGTGCGAGCCGTGGAAAACCGGCGCTGGCTTGTTCGCGCGACCAACAACGGCTTTACCGTTTCGGTCGATCCCTACGGACGCATCTTTGAGCCTCTTCCGCCGGATGTCCGCGCCGCGGCCGATCTTCCCTACGATTTCAGAACCGACGAGACAGTCTACACTCGCTTTGGAGACTGGTTCGCCTGGCTCTGCGTGCTTGTTTCCGTTATTCTAGTGACGGAAACTTTTCGAAAGGGCAAAGTAACGTCCGTTTCGTGACGGACGTCTTACCAGAAAAAGCATGATCCTCGAAGATCTCCAGCATCATTACGAAGGGCTCAAGCAGCGCATAAGTCTCGTCCGGAGCTATCTTTGACGCGCCGCAGTACCGCGAACGTCTGAAAGCTCTCGAAGCGTGCGTTGCCGACCCCAATTTCTGGAACAATCAGGAAGCCGCCCAGGGCGTTCTCCGCGAACGCAAGCGCGCCGAAGAACAAATCGCCGCGGACGAGAAGCTCACCTCCATCTCCAGCGACATCGAGACCTACATCCATCTCGCGCAGGAAGAGACCAATGTCGAGCAGAAGAACGACCTGCTGAAAGAGCTGGACCGCGAACTCAACGCCGCCGATAGTTTTATCTCTGAGTTGGAGACCAGAACACTGCTTTCCGGAGAGACCGACCATCTCAACGCCATCATGACCATCAAGCCCGGCGCCGGCGGGACGGAATCGCAGGATTGGGCTTCCATCCTTCTTCGTATGTACCTGCGATGGGCGGAGCGCCGGGGTACGACCGCCGAGGTACTCGATGAGACTCCTGGTGAAGAAGCTGGCATCAAATCGGCCACGATTCAATTTTCCGGCGAAAATGCTTATGGCCTTCTCGCGGGAGAAACCGGCGTTCATCGGCTCGTTCGAATCTCCCCCTTCGATCAGGCGGCACGGCGGCACACTTCGTTTGCATCCGTCTTCGTAATCCCAGAAATTGACGACCGCATCGAGATCAACATCCGTCCTGAAGACTTGCGCGTCGACACTTTCCGTTCGGGAGGCAAAGGCGGACAAAACGTCAATAAAGTGGAGACCGCTGTCCGCATCACCCATCTTCCAACCAATATCGTGGTGGCGTGCCAGGCGCAGCGCAGCCAAGGCAAGAATCGCGATATGGCGATGAAGATGCTTCGCTCGCGCCTCTACGATTTGGAAATCCAGAAACGCCAGGAGCACACCGACAAACTGGACGAAAGCAAGCTGGACATTTCTTTCGGCAGTCAAATCCGCTCCTACGTCATGCAGCCCTACCGCCTGATCAAGGACCACCGCACGAAGTTTGAAGTAGGCGACGTGGACCGTGTGATGGACGGTGACTTGGACCCCTTCATCCGCTCCTACCTGATGGCCAAAAAAACGAAAAGAAGGCTCGATATCCAGCCTGACGACGATGCAGACGCGGCCTAGTCCTTTGCCGTTCAATGCGCCAGATTGCCATTCAGGTCCCGATTTCGACCGTTCAATGCACGAATAAGCTGCTTGGAATCAATGCGTTGATTCTTATCCCCGCGAATGGTAATTTTGTAGGGTTAAATAGAGTCCCGAATAATTAGCGGTGTACGCAGCGGTGCGTCCTACCACAAGTCACGAAGGAGAATGAGTTTGAGCGAAGCCTTACGCAATTTCTTATTTACGTCGGAGTCCGTTACCGAAGGCCATCCGGACAAAATTGCCGACCAGATTTCTGATGCTGTCCTTGACGAGGTCATGAAGCACGACCCCAAAGGCCGCGTCGCCTGCGAGACTCTCATAACTACCGGCGTTGCCGTCGTCGCTGGCGAAATCACCACCACCGCCCACGTCGATTATGATGCGCTCGTGCGCGGCACCATCCGCGGCGTCGGCTATGATCGCGCGAAGTATGGGTACGACGCGGATACTTGCGCCGTCATGTGCACCGTCAAGCGCCAGTCGCCGGACATCGCCATGGGCGTGGATACCGGCGGAGCGGGTGACCAGGGCTTGATGTTTGGGTTCGCCTGCGATGAAACAGATGAATTGATGCCCATGCCCATCCAGCTCGCCCATCGCCTCACGCAGCGCCTCTCCGAGATTCGCAAAGCCAATAAAGTTGATTTCCTCCGGCCTGATGGGAAGTCGCAGGTCACCATCGAGTATCGCAACGGCCGCCCCGAGCGGGTCTCTTGCGTCGTGATCTCCACGCAGCATAGCGAGAAAGTCTCGAACACGGATCTTCGCGACGCCATCACCGAGCACGTCATCAAGCCGATTATTCCCGCCTCCATGCTGGACACGAAAACGAAATATCACATCAATCCGACGGGCCGTTTCGTCATCGGTGGTCCCATGGGCGATGCGGGTTTAACCGGCCGCAAGATTATCGTGGACACCTACGGCGGTTACAGCCGTCATGGCGGCGGCGCGTTCTCCGGCAAGGATCCCTCCAAAGTGGATCGCTCGGCTTGCTACATGGCGCGCTACATCGCTAAGAACATCGTGGCAGCCGGCCTGGCGCGAAAGACGGAAGTGCAGTTGGCCTACGCCATCGGTGTTGCCGAGCCTGTCTCCGTCATGGCGGAGACTTTCGGTACGGCCGCGATACCAGAAGAAAAAATCACCGCATTGATTCGCGAAAATTTCACGCTGACTCCTAAAGCCATCATTGAGACTCTTGACCTGCGCCGCCCCATTTATAAGGCCACCGCCGCCTATGGCCACTTTGGCCGCAGCGATCCCGGATTCACTTGGGAGCGCACGGACCGCGCCGATGCTCTCCGCAAGGCCGCAGGCCTCGGGACAGCCGCGATTGCCGAAGTCGGAGCGCGGAGTTAGTTCGCAAATCGCATACAAGAAAGCGTCTCGCGTCTCGCATGTATCGAACGGAGTGTCCAGGTTCACTCCGTTCACGATCGAAATCAAAATTGAGGAGCAATACATTGGCAATCGCTGAACTGAAAAAAGGTGATGTGAAAGACATTGGGCTGGCCGACGCCGGCAAGCGCAAGATCGAGTGGGCCGGTCAGCAGATGCCCGTGCTCGAATCGATCCGCAAGCGCTTCGTCAAGGAGCAACCGCTCAAGGGTCTGCGCGTTTCTGCCTGTCTGCACGTGACCAGCGAGACGGCGAATCTGATGATTGCTCTGCGCGACGGCGGCGCCGATGCCGTGCTCTGCGCCTCCAATCCGCTATCCACGCAGGACGAAGTCGCCGCCTCGCTCAATCGCGACTACGACATTCCGACTTTCGCCATCAAGGGCGAGGACAACGACACCTACTATTCGCACTTGAGCGCTGCCCTTGAGCACAAACCGCAGTTCACCATGGACGACGGCGCCGACCTGGTCACCATGCTGCTGACCAAACGCACCGACCTCGTTCCCAACGTGATCGCCGGAACCGAAGAAACCACCACCGGCGTGATCCGCCTTCGCGCCATGGCCAAGGACGGCACGCTGAAGTATCCGATCATCGCCGTGAACGACGCGATGACCAAACATTTCTTCGACAATCGCTACGGCACCGGCCAGTCCACCATTGACGGAGTTATTCGCGCCACCAACGTGTTGCTCGCTGGCCTGAAGGTAGTGATTGCCGGTTACGGCTGGTGCGGACGCGGCGTGGCCATGCGCGCCAAAGGCCTCGGCGCTGACGTGATCGTCACGGAAATCGACCCGGTCAAGGGCATCGAAGCCGCGATGGACGGCTTCCGAGTAATGCCCATGGCTGAAGCAGTAAAGGAAGGCGACGTCTATATCACTGTGACGGGAAACAAGAGCGTCATCCGCGGCGAGCACTTCGAGAAAATGAAAGGCGGGGCGATCGTCTGCAACTCCGGCCACTTCAACGTCGAAATCGATATCCCTGCGCTCGAAAAATTGTCCAGCGGCAAGCGCGAAGTCCGCCCCATGGTCGACGAATTTAGAATGAAGGATGGCCGAAAGATCTATCTCCTCGCCGAAGGCCGCCTCGTCAATCTTTCCACCGCCGAAGGCCATCCCGCTTCGGTAATGGACATGAGCTTCGCCAACCAGTCGCTCTCCGCCGAATACCTCCGTGCGAATTACAAGACCCTGAAGCCGCAGGTATACGTCGTTCCTGATCATCTGGACAAGGAAATCGCCCGCCTCAAGCTCGATTCCATGGGCCATCGCCTCGACAAGCTAACGCCAGAGCAAGAACACTACCTCGCTTCCTGGAACGAAGGCACGTAACGCTCGGCGCGATTCTCAATCGCCATATCGTGTTATCTTTGTAGCGGCCCAGCACCTGTCCCGGCCTTGCCTGGATGCTGCGCCGTTGTTTTTCAGCTTGACCTTCACCCATGTGGGATCTCTGCACCAACGCCCTTGATACGGCCAGGCTGCGCGGCGCTGCTTACGGTGACGTGCGCGTCATGCATCTGCGCCAGCGTGACCTCACCACAAAGAACGGCCAGGTCGGCACGCTCTCGCAGAGCGAATCGATCGGCCTCGGCATTCGCGTACTGTCAAACGGTGCCTGGGGCTTCGCCTCCACAGACCGCTTGACGCGGGAAGGCGTCGCTGCTTGCGCGGCCCAAGCCGTTTCCATAGCGAAAGCGTCGGCGCTGGCCAAACGCAGCGAAGTTGTTCTCGCTCCCGAAAAAGCCTACGTGGACAGTTGGCAGAGCCCCTTCCGCAAAGATCCCTTCGAAATCCCCCTCGAAACTCAGCTCGCGCTGTTGCTTGCTGCTGACGCCGAAATGCGCCGCGTGAAAGGCGTAACGCTGACCGAAACGGACATGCAATTCCGCAAGATCGATTCCTGGTTCGCGTCCAGCATTGGCTCGCGCATTCACCAGCGCAAAGTGATCTCCGGCTGCGGCATTGCCGCCACTTCGTTTCAGGGCGAGGAAATTCAAAAGCGTTCTTATCCCAATAGTTTTGGCGGCCAGCATGCTCTCCAGGGTTACGAACTCGTTGATTCGCTGGATTTGATGAGAAACGCTCCAATCGTCGCCGAAGAAGCCGCCGCGCTGCATTCCGCATCGCAATGCCCGGAGAAAGTTGGCACTCTCATCCTCGGAGCCAGCCAGCTCGGCCTGCAGATTCACGAATCCATCGGCCATCCCATCGAGCTGGACCGCGTCCTCGGCCAGGAAGCCAATTTCGCCGGCACAAGTTTTCTGACCCTCGATCAGTTGAATCAGTTGAAATATGCGTCGAGCATCGTAAATGTAGTGGCCGATGCCCGGCTCGACCACGGCCAAGGTCTTGGCACTTTTGCTTACGATGACGAAGGCGTTCCTGCCCAGTGCACCGACATTATCAAAGCAGGGAAATTCCGCGGCTATCTTTCCAATCGCGAAACGGCGCACCTCGTGGGCCTGGACCGCTCCTCCGGAACCATGCGTACCGAAAGCTGGAACCGCTTGCCCATTATTCGAATGACCAACGTCAGCCTGCTCCCCGGCACCTGGGACTACGACGATTTGATCGCCGACACCCACGACGGAATTCTCATGGAGACAAATCGCTCTTGGTCTATCGATGACCGCCGTTACCAGTTTCAGTTTTCCACCGAAATCGGCTGGGAAATCAAAGGCGGAAAGAAAGTCCGCATGTTGAAAAATCCGAGCTACAGCGGTATTACCACCGAGTTCTGGAATTCCTGTGATGCTATCTGCCGATTCAATCACTGGACGCTGTGGGGCACGCCCAATTGTGGAAAGGGCCAGCCCATGCAAACTATGGGCACAGGCCACGGGGCTTCGCCGGCGCGCTTTCGCAATGTGCGCATCGGGACGGCATTTTCAAACCAATGAGACTGCTGAGCAGGGCAGCCGCGGAGCTTCTACCCGAGCGCGACCTTCGCCGCATCGTCGATACTGTTCTCCGTCTGGCGAAATCCACGGTCGCCGAAAAAACCGAAGTCCATGTCGACGAAGTCGCTAACGCACTGACCCGTTTTGCCAACAATGGCATTCACCAGAACGTCGCCGAACACGGGCTGACGGTTTCGATTCGCACCGTCACCGACGGCCGCACCGCGCGCGCCACCACCAATCGCATCGATGAAGACTCGCTCCGTGCCGCCATCGAGACTTCTCTTTCCCTTGCGCACAGCCAGCCCAAGGACCCGCGCCTCCTACCCATGCCCGGAAGGCAGCGTTATCGCCGTGTAAACCGCTTCATCAAGCGGACCGCCGCTCTCTCCGCGGAAGATCGTGCGCGCGCCGTCCGGCGTGCCTGCGATCTGGCCGTCAAGAAAGGCCAGGTCGCCGCCGGAATCTATTCGAATGGCCAAAGCCAAACCGTACTGGCAAATTCTCGCGGTCTCTTCGCCTCCTACCGCGAAACGCATTCTGAGTTTTCGATCACTGTTCAGGAAGGCTCCGCCGCAAGCTGGGCCAAAGCCAACTCTGCTGACTTCCGCGTCTTCGACACGCAGAAACTCGCCGCCCTCGCCAGCGAAAAATCCCATCTCGCCGTCAACGCGCGCGAACTTGCCCCCGGACGTTACACGGTAATCCTCGAACCTGCCGCGGTTCTCGATCTCGTCGGATTTCTTTTTTATGACTTCGCCGCTACCGCCCTGGCGGACAAACGCTCTTGCCTGATCGACCGCATGGGCAAGCAGCTCTTCGGTCAAAATATCAGCATCACCGACGACGTTTATCATCCGCTCCAGCAAGGTGCCCCGTTTGATGGCGAAGGGCTGCCGCGCCAGCGCGCCCTGCTCGTGGACCACGGCATCCCCAAGAATCTCGTCTATTCCCGCGCCGCCGCCAAAGCCGCCGGCAAAAAGCCCACAGGTCATGGGTTTGCGCTCCCTAATGAATACGGCGAAGCCCCCATGAATCTCGTTTTCGGTGGCGGAGACTCGTCCGTCGAGGAAATGGTCGCTTCCACGGAGCGAGGCCTCCTCGTCACCCGCCTCTGGTACATCCGCGAAGTCGACCCCTATGAAAAAGTCATGACCGGCATGACCCGCGATGGTCTCTTTCTTGTTGAAAATGGTAAGGTTACCGGCGCCGTCCGCAACTTCCGGTTCAACCAATCCCTCATCGAAATGCTCAAAAACGTCGAACTGCTCGGTCCCGCCGTCCGCGCCGCCGGCGAAGAAGCCTTCGAGATGGTTGTCCCCGCCATGAAAGTCCGCAACTTCCACTTCTCCGAAGTGACCAAGTTCTAGCTTTCCCCGCCTCTCCGCCTTCCTTATCAAGAAATCAATTCAGCGAATCTAAATTCTGCGTTGTACATCCACGCCCCTCCCGTTCAATAAACTGGTATGTACTACCCGAGCGGTCGAGGCAGTAGCGGTCACCACCCTGCCCGACCCCGCTCGTCCCAGACTCATCGTCACCATCCCAATTGGGGCCACCCCGACCACGACGCCTGCGGTACCGGCTTCATTGCTCGCCTCGGCGGCGCTCCCAGCTACGAGATCATCCAGCATTCCTTGACTGCTTTAGAGCGTCTCACCCACCGTGGTGGTGTCGACGCCGACGGCGCTAGCGGCGACGGCGCCGGCTTGCTCACTTCGCTCCCACAGCCTTTCTTCCGCGCTCGCGCTCAAGAACTGGGCATGGACCTGCCGGAAATGTTCGCCGTCGGCTTCGCCTTTTTTCCTTCTTCCGAGGCTGACGAAGCTCGCGCGGCCGTGGAAACCGCCGCGGACACTGAGCGCCTCCGCGTCATCGGCTGGCGCCGCGTTCCCGTGAACACCAATTCCTTGGGCCGTCGCGCTCTCGAAACGATGCCCGAAATCTGGCAATTTTTCGTAGAACCATTCCATCCCGCGCGCGGAACCACGCGCTTCGAGTGGCGTCTCTCTCTCCTCAGAAAGCGCGCCGAATCGCTCCTTCCCCCGCGCTCCTACATTTGCTCTCTTTCCTCGCAAACCATCGTTTACAAAGGCCTGCTTACGCCTTGGCAATTTCCCCAATTCTACGAAGACTTGCGCGATCCCTCATTCGCCACCAGCTTCGCCGTTTTTCATCAGCGCTATTCAACGAACACGCAGCCTTCTTGGCATCTGGCCCAGCCGTTCCGCTACGTCGCGCACAACGGCGAAATCAATACCATCGTCTCGAACCGCCGCTGGCTCCGCGCCAAAGCCTCCGAATTCCGCTCGCGACTAACCGTAGGCTCGTGGTTCCCCCTTCTCGAGGAAAACGTCAGCGATTCCGCCAGCTTCGACAACGGCTTCGAGCTCCGCCTCCTCGAAGGTCTGTCCCCAGAAGAAGCCATGCTCGCCATGGTTCCTCCAGCCTTTGAAAAAGATCGCCTGCTTTCGCGCGATGTCCGCAGCGCCCTGGCTGCCACTTCCCAGCAAAGCGAACCCTGGGATGGCCCCGCCGCGTTAGTCTTTTCCGACGGCCAATTTGTAGGCGCCAAGCTCGATCGCAATGGCTTGCGCCCCCTGCGTTACACCCTGACGCATGACGGCCTTCTCATCGCCGGCTCCGAAACTGGCTTGGTCGATTTCGACGAATCCCGAATCGCCGAGCGCCAGCGCCTCGGCCCTGGCGAAATGATTCTCGCCAATCCCGCCACCGGGCTCTTTCTGCGCTGGCGCGATATCCTCAAGCGCCTCGCCATTCAGCAGTCGCGCAACGCCATTCCGCAAAGAATGCTGGGCGCGTCAGTTACCGCTCCTCCATCTCTCATTAACGAACCCAAGCGCATCGCAGGCGCAGCTGGCTGGACCGAAGATCAATTCAGGATTCTCTTTTCCGCCCTGACCCACGGCAAGGAAGCGGACTGGAGCATGGGAGATGATGCGCCGCCCGCCTTTCTCTCCGCGCTCCCAAGAACTTTGTGGGACTACTGCAAGCAACGCTTCGCGCAAGTCACCAACCCGCCGATCGACCCGTTGCGCGAGACCCACGTCATGTCTCTCGATGTCCATTTGAAAGACGGCATCACGCTGCCAAGTCCCGTAATCTCGGAAGGCCAGCTCTCGCAACTTTCCGCGATTCTCGGTCCAGAGCAGCGCATCGACATTACTTTTCCTGCCAGTACCGGAGTCCCGGGAGCGCGCTGCAGTTTTGCTCAGCTTTCTACTACCCCTCTGAGCGGCAGCGGGCGCCCGGGGCTCCTCCTCCTTTCCGA
>Ga0137415_10007001_pt1 | contig 11186 bp, 12 predicted proteins | sample CZODoug3_1_1_16f_FD_183082 | JGI IMG/M metagenome (GOLD analysis project Ga0137415, IMG submission 183082) | Vadose zone soil fungal communities from Angelo Coast Range Reserve, California, USA - CZODoug3_1_1_16fungal (Hybrid Assembly) | ecosystem: Environmental > Terrestrial > Soil > Vadose...
CCCTGTTGCGACAAGTCTGAAACGGTCCGGTTTTCTGCGAGCCGGCTTCCAGTGGAATTAAGGGTTCTTGTAGAGAATTTCGCGTGGAATACACGATTCTACTAAACTACACCATTGCAACACTGGCGTTTCTACGGTTACAAGCTGTCGCGACCCTTATCATCAACGGTCGGCACAATTTAGATACACGCACTGGCCAACAAAATCGGACACGCTGAACTCTGGCATGACTTCTGTAGCTCTTTCAGAACTCCTGCGACAGGGAAGAGTCATTGGTCCAAACCTCCGATTGATGTTTGTCCAATGCCCAAAATGTCGGAGTCAAGATGTTCGGCTCCAGCCTCACATTATAGTCACAACTTCAGAAGAAGGGAAGGAAAAACAGATTGCCCCCATAGCGTGCAAAAAGCTGTGGCCACTGGTGGGAAGACAGTCCCGAGAATCTCGCAGTATCTTTTGAACAGCTCCCCCCGTTGGTCTCCGAACTAAAAGGAGCACCTGAGATTCGAGACGCCGGAATATCCGTCCATATTCAGACCAATCTATACTTGCGTAGCCAGGCAAACGCTGAACGAGTTATTCACTGTCTGCTTGATGCTGGAGGACTGTTCATTCCTGAAACATTTGAAGGGGACAATGGGCGAAGAACTCTGTTCAACGCGAGCGACCTAACCGTCCCCTTGAATGGCTGGACTAACGGATGGATCGTTGGCAAGGATAGACTCCCCGGAATCATGACAAAACGACTGAAGCCTTTCAAGGTGCTCTTTAACGTCATGACGACCGATTTTGTAATGTTCGATTATCTTAGTTTGTATTTTTGTCTGGACAAGAATGGAGTTTTGGATCCCAAACGCGCCAAGTTATTCGATCAATTCGTTGGTCCGGCTAAGCTCGTCACCGTTGCGAAGTCATTGTATGGTGCGGTCGGAGCGAATCGTGGAGACATAAGAAACGACTTCCACGAAGAACCTCTTGGCACGTGGAAAAAAGGCAATGCGAGAGGATGGAACCCCCCTAAAGTGAGACATGCACTCCAAGGGTTGTTTTGGGCGAATTTCTTCGGTCCCGAATACGTTGACATGTGGGGGCGAGAAAAAATGTTGTCAGCGCCTTGTTACAGGGCAGAAGAACTTCCGGACGGTGGGGTGATACTCCAGTTATCAGCATCACCTTTCGATGCTTCTAAGCCTGAATACGCAAACACGAAACAGCGGCTCTACGACTACTTGGGTGAAGATGCCTTCACTGGCAAGACTCTACCGAAGTTCAGAATAGGAGAAGGACGAAAGAAGAGAGACGCAAGGCCCCTCAGAGAAACCGGTGGGGTTAGGGACAACACTTTCAACTGAAACCAAATCCAAGATTCCAAGCGGCTCCTCTGGAAATAAAGATGTCCGAAATTTACGACAAGACTAAGGGTTCTCGTACAATGATTTCAACTGGACAAACCAAAAACTTGATCGTCACAGCAGATTCTGCGGGAACCGCTCATGCGACGCGAGACGCTTGAAACATACCCCACTTTTTTGACAGGAGGATTTTTTTGTCTGGCCCTGATTCTAGGCGAGTCCGGCGATTCGGGGCGTAATCCTGGCTTGGATAGCAAGGCGAAAAGTCGGGATTTCTTCGCCTGTTCCCGAACGATTCTCGGGCGAGAGTCTGGAGGCGTCCCAGATTCGAGATCAGGGCTGATTATCGGCGATTTGGTGGTCGCTATTGGACCCTGATCTCCACGCCCACAGTCCTCTTGATCAGATCAGCTAGCAAGTCAACCTGGGACTTGCCGCCGCGCCTTGTGGGTATTGATACAACCAGTGGGAGTTCGATCTCCTTCTTCCCCTGTCCAACCTTGTCCTTGATCCAGTCGAAGACTATGTCAGTAACGATGACGAGGGAGACTGTCTGTTTGTCCTTGATGTCCTCAAACGTCTTGACCGCCTCATCTGCCGATTTCACAACCCAGCTGTTCTTGACCCCGCCGAGCTTGAAGTAGATCGCTGTCTCCTTGTCCGCCATAACACCAATCTTTCCCGTAGCTCATCTACCTACTTGAATATCCAGCCTGTTTCTCGCGACCAGAACAAGAGATCGAGATCCGCCAACGGTATTCTTATTTCCCGTGAGAATCGACGGAGCTTCTCCTCAATCTCCAGATAACGCTTCTTCGTGATCGAAACCGGCACCTCAGAGATTACCTCCAGCCTCTGGAGGTTTCGCAGAATATGCCTATCGAGGATGGCAAATTCCTCTCCGAGTCCGACGTTCCGGAGAAAATGGCTGGCCTCCTTGTACCCCAATCCCTTCACGTTCTCCACCATCCACTCCCGAAGCTCGAACAGGTTAGCGAAGCTGGAAAGATGGGATTTGATGTAGAGCTTGCCATCCTCGGTGAATGTTGCTCTGGCCTCGACAATATACTTCGCCTTACTGTCGCCGAACCGGACGTCATTTAGTTGCGGTTGAATCTCGTTGGCTTCTCCTTTCAAGAGAAGACTTCGTTCCTTGAGCCGGGACACTGCAGCCCAGCAAGTTTTCGCAGACGATTGCGGCGTTAGCAGGCAGAAGCAGAGTTCAGCAAAGACATCGTCATCATTGCGATCGAGAATCTCTTTGAATTCTTGCAGACGCTTCTGGATAGCATCGCGTTTTTCATTATAGAGCGTCTGTAGCTGTTGAATCGCCTTTTCATGCTCCATCGGTGAGAGGTCTATGCTAGAATTGCTTGAGAACATCGGTCTTCTCCATTATCCGAACACAATAGTAGCAGCGTAGCCGAAGAGGGTCCTGCCTTTCTACGGTAAACTTTGGCTCAACAGGCTCAGCGTTGGACACGCACGCGGGATTTGAACAGCGAACAATCCCCCTGATAGAATCAGGCAGCTTAACCCTCATCTTCTCAGCCACCTCGTAGTCTCGAATGATGCTGATGGTCGCGCTGGGCGCGATCAAGGCTATCTTGTCCACTTCACCGGGCTTGAGCTCTCGATTCTCAACCTTAACAATGTCCTTCTTGTTCTGCTTCTTCGATATCACGTTCATCGCCACACTCACGATATGTCCTTCGCCACCGTGTATTCCTAGAATCTTGAGCACGTCCAAAGCGTGGCCGGCCAAAATATGGTCGATCACTGTTCCGTTACGGATTTTCTTCACGTAGAGCTCTTTGGGGCCGGTTCCCTTGGACAAGACCTTGGACCTGTCAGGCATGGGCTAGGTTTCATTCTTAATTCCTTGCCTGAAACAGACGGGGAGATCATGACCGTCGAGTCTCAAGAGTTGAGGTTCCGGACCCACCGCGAAGGAGAAATTCTTGACATTACCGACAAGATCCAGAGAATAGTTGATTCTTCCAAGCTGAAAAAACGGGGTTGCCGCTCTGTTCGTGCCCGGATCAACCGGAGCCCTAACCACAATCGAATGTGAGCCAGGACTTTTGACCGATTTCCCTATAGCCCTTGAAAGATTCGCCCCCAAGGAGGCGCCTTACGAGCATGAGAATCGTTGGCATGATGGCAACGGACATTCACACATTAGAGCGTCCATAATAGGACCGGACTTGTCGGTGCCATTTCTAGACAAGAAATTGGCTTTGGGAACTTGGCAGCAAATCGTCTTTCTAGAACTCGACGTTAGACCACGAGACAGAACTGTCATTGTTCAACTAATTGGCGAGTAGTAGATCCGGGACCCGTACCCCTCTCCTTCCTCTGGAGACATGAAGGAGCCTCGTCAAGAAGATTCAGTCTTTTGTCAAGTACAGAATCTGAGATGAATTAGTGCCGGAAAATGTACAGGTCCACATAAATTGTTAGGATGCAAGTTAACCTTGCCAGTAAGTTTTCAAAAGCTATAATGACACCCTCAGCAAGTTGGGGTACTTGCAGTGGAAACCGTGGGGTGGGGGTAGACGTCTTCTCCCAGTATGCAGGGGTTAGAATCTGTTCTCAAACGGTCGAGTGTCAGGTAGGACTACTGGAAGTTGATCATCTTGACATCAAGGGTTTTCAGGTTAACAACGGGAAGGATTCCAGGTTTAGGAACTAAACCCATCCGTTTCTGATAGTCGGTCTGCCCTTGCCACGCGCCGCTGTTCACTATTGTTGTTCCCCTGTAAACGCCCGTGCCCGAGACGTGAATGTGTCCGGAGGTGAAAACATCGGGGACCCGTTCCACTACCAGGAAATCCTCCTGCTCGGGACCAATCGGCGTCATCTTCCCATACTCCGGAGATAAATGCCGGGCTCGTAGCTGGTACTCCATGACCTCCACTGGACGTTGATAATCGAGCCCAGGGACCCCGCTCAGAATATCCATCAGGCTAGTTCCGTGGTAAAGCAGAAAGTGGACCCCATGCAAGCGGACCTCCGCTGGATCCCCTAGCGAGACAATCTTCCGAGAGTCATATACAGGTCCAGCGAAATCTTTCGGAATAGCAGGCTGCGGCAGGGCCTGACGCACAGCATCATGGTTTCCAGGTATCAAAACTACATCCATGTACTCCGGAATCTCGCTGACGAACTTCGCTGCCAAACGATACTGCTCATAGATATCTGGAACAGCCAAGTCGACTTCTTGCCGAGGATAGACTCCGATCCCGTCAACGAGGTCGCCCCCTATCAGAACATACTTCACTCTCTCGGCGACTTCACGCTGGTTCGGAGTTCCAATCTCTCCTTTCAACCAGCTTAGAACCCTGCGAAACTCGTCCTCCAGAAACACCTTGCTCCCAACATGAACATCAGATACTAGGGCGGCGTAAACCTCCTCGCTGGCGTGGGCCGGCTTTCTATCCGGAATCTCCGGAAGAACGATACTTTCGGCAATCAGCAGGGGACCCGCACTCTTTCGGGCCTGGATGAAAATAACCTGGTCTCTGACTATCTTCCTCGCCATTTCGTATACTGTAGGGTTCTGCCGTCCAACGAGGACAGTGGCTTCATCTTCATAGTCGTCAACTGTCAGAAAGATCCGATCGCCCTTCTCTCTCTTGTCGAGAACCATACAGATGAAACGACCTCGCCCACTTGATCCGCCTGACAACGCATCAGAAATGGTCCCAGCGTTTCGCGTGTCCATTCTCTGCCTGAAGAGCAGGCTCATCTTGTCAAAACGGTTTCTGAAATAGTGGAGAAAATCATCGAAGGCGCCAGTCGTTCCGAGCTTGCCTGTGGGGTCGGAGACAACTTCTAGCTGAGATTCAAGGTCCTCCGCAAGACGGCGCCTATGCCCTAATCCAGCATGTTCTGTCTCCATGCTCCTTCCGGAAATGTCCAGGAGTTCGGCGGCCCTGAGAACGAGGTCTCTGCTAATTGACGCCGGGCGCGGTTCTACGGTTCCGGCGACCCGAAGAACCTCCTTCACGAGTGGGTCGAGCTGACTGGTAGCGCTGATCTCCATGAGGGCCTTGAAGGCGTCGCTTTCCATCTGGAAACCTGCTTCCAGTATTGTGCCGATTGCCCTCTTCCTCTCTTCAGACATCTAGCGACCCTTCTAGACCGTCTAACGGGTGAATGGCGGCTTATCCGGTTATCGCGAGCCTATCTTGTGATGGTGAGGTCTGATATGTCAACCGACACCTCGCACATTCTATTCAGGGCGATGAGCGCTGCGACGAGATGGTTAACCATGGGACGCGGGGCTTTGGCGATGCTTGTCTCAGCATCCGCAAGAATCTTCTTGGTCTCTTTGAATCTCGGGCTTACAGACGAGGCCAGCTTGAGGTCTCGTGAGAGAACGGACCCGACAGCGTCCTTGTACATCGTATTCACTGAGGCTCCGATCTTCTGGAACAGGACCTGTTGCTCCTTTGGAACGGGAACCTTGTCTTGAGTGTTCTCTGCAACGGTTACTGAGTAGTCGGCGAACGTTTCGATATAGCTTGCCAAGAGGCGAAAGTCTAGGCAGTCCACGGAGGAGACTTTGATCTTCTCAAGTAGGTACGTATCGGCGATCGCGGCTCTAACCAGTCGGACCAAAAGGAAGTACCATCTGTCCACTTCCTCATCTCTCTCAACCACTCCGTTAGCAAGTTCGGTGTTGGATTCGACGAAGGCTTGGACTGCGTCTATCTGCATTGGCATGGACAGCATTTCGAGCCGTCGGAGGATGCGTTCAGGATTGAGTAGTGAAGGTTCCATCAGACACTGTAGGACAATCTTCTTCGCGTCCTCTTCCAAGACCTCCAGGCCCACGAGGCGCTTGGTGGTTTTGCGGACTTCGTCTCTTATCTCGGGGGACAAGCTGTCTTTGGATTGGATGCGGATTATATCGTATCCGAGAAGATATCGTTCGATAATCTCTCGTCTGACAAAGGGGGATGCTTCCAGTATGACTTCGAGAGGAGGCCTCTCCTCGTCAATTCTCGGGGACAGGAGGAGTCTCCCGTCCTGTCGTTCCTCATAGGAAACGACGGACCCCTGGTCAAGTCCGACGCGTTTGGCCCATGCCTTGGGTATGGTGACGAGGAAGGTTCCATCTGGTGTTCGTTGAAGTTTCCTTAATTCCACTTAGAACATCCCATCTCCAACTAATGGCAATGAAGAATTTTAGGATTTCCAGGGATCTACTATGGAGAGGAGTGCAGCTCTAGAGAGCCACTAGGAGCAAGGGAGGCCGACCCGTTCAGGTGGTGGTAGGCCTGCTTCACGACCTCCTCGGTATTGTTTCCCTTCAAAGCACTGAGCTCTACGAGTGGAACCCCTTCGAATGTTCGGGAGATCAGTTTCTTCCCCTCCTGAAGCTGGTCGTCATTACAGAGGTCTGTCTTGTTCGCGCAGATGACCAGGGGAACTTTGGCGGCTATCTTCTTGAGGATCTCCTTGGACGCGGATAGTTTTCTGAAGACTGACTCTAGGTCTTCACTGACATCGACGAATAGTAGGATAAGGTCTGCGTTCGCTATCTCGCCGAGGGTCGTGTTGAATGCCTTGAGAATTGTGGGGTGCATGTCCTCGATAAAACCGATGGAGTCGATGAGTATGAAACTGAAGTTGTCGCCCCCGTTGTTCTGGTCGATTCTTCTAGCGAACGTGGACAATGTCGTGAAAGGTCCAAGGCCGGTATCTTTGTGTTCTGCCGACATGCGATTGAAGAATGTGGTTTTTCCACTCTGCGTGTAACCGGCTAGCGCGACGATTGGGAAGCCTCGTTCCCGCCGGTGATCTCTGAGAAGGTCCTTCTTCGAGTAGAGGTCTCTCAGTTCCTTCTCCATGTTCGCGATCCGCTTCTTTGCCGTCCGTTCGTAATCATGGTACGGATAGTCTCCGGGCCCGCTCCAACCGACCTGTCCCCCTAAGATTCCTTCGAGTCTGAGGAATTCTCTGCCCCAGGAGAACGTGTACTTGAGTTTCGCTAGCGCGATCTGTAGTTTTGCTTCTTTTGTCATTGCACGTTTGTCGAAGACTTCGAGGATCAGGAGGTTGCGATCGATGACTTTGATGTCTGTTCCACCGAGGACCCGCTGGATCTTGAAGATCTGGGCGCTGGGGAGGGTGTTGGCGAAAACGATTGCTTCGATGTCGTTTTCGGCGACGAGCATCTTGATCTCTTCCAGCTTTCCCGGTCCGACGCAGTAGGTGTGGTGGAGGGTTTTCCGGTGCTGGACAATAGTGTCGATCACCTCGTAGCCTATGCTCTCGGCCATCGTCTCAACCTCCTCGTACCGGGAGGGAGCCGTGGGAATCTTGCATTCTGCTACAAGGGTTCGCATATGAGAAGACTTACCTCTAGATTCATGGCTGGCGCTTATTTGAAGGCCCCGTGCCCGGGGTAGGTCACTCGTCACCCTGTTCAGGTAATTGCGACCGATCACATGTCACCCCGTGGATTTCGGCGCATTTCACGAAGGGCACGGCGCGGGAATATCGACCCCCCCCGGGGGGGTCACAGATTAGTTAGCAGAAAACGAATAGTTACGCTACAAGAAAAAGTTACAAAAGAAAGGCGTTTTGCGAGGGTCATACTGCCCCGGGAAAGACGCTTAAGACAGGTGGCTTAGCCCAAGCTACAACGCTCATGTCAACACCCGCGAAGAAACCCGGCTTTAGCAGGACGATGCTTGTCATCATGCTCGTGGTAGCGGTGGGTGCGGTCGTTGCGGTTGTCGCGGCATCGGTGTTTCTCGGTCCATCCCTCTCTGTCGCCAAGAAGAACTTCACGCCCTACCAGTCCTCGGTCTCCCAGAACAACAACAATCCCTCATCGATGACAGTCTCAAACACGAATGGCGGGGTCACGGTTTCATCATGGTCCCAAGCATACGTTATGATCAATGGGACCGTAACTGCTAGGGGTTTCGGGTCGTCTCCCGATGCGATCACGTTTGTGGAGTCAAACTCTAGCGGAAACATCGTTTTTCAGGTCATCTTCCCTTCAAGTAATTTCTTCTTCGGTGCAAGCTACAGCGTGGACGTTCACGCGTACACGCCAGTCTCCACTAAGTTCAACACTGTGGAGATCTTAACGGTAAATGGTGACCTGCAGGTCTCAAGCCTCGGTGCGTCCAGCCTCACTCTTACTGACACGAACGGAGGTATCACCGCATCGAGCATCAGCGCCACAACAATGACCGCGACTGACACTAACGGCTCCATTAACCTGACATGCACTTCATGCGGCGGTGCAACGGTGACAACGACGAATGGTAGTGTAACTATGGGGTTGTCGATGTTATCGTCGGGCGGTTCTTATACAGTGACCTCGACGAACGGGAACGTCAACCTGACAATTCCGACTCTCGCCTCTTGCAAGATCACGCCGAACACAACAAACGGGTCCGTATCAGCATCATCTGGGCTAGGTGTCCAACTTACAAATCATGCAACGACAACCATTGGCACAGGAAGTGCAATCGTCAACCTGACGACAGTGAACGGGTCTATAACCGTCACAGGCCAGTAAACCCAAACAACTAGAGAAGAGGATTAACAACTCGGCAGCCATCATCACTCTATTACAATTGACTTGAGATTCGTTTCCATCTTTGGATAATGCAGGCCCATTTTTTCCATCGCCTTCACGATTATCCGGGAAACCACAAGGTCCCTGTACCATTTGTGGTCGGCCGGTATGAGATACCACGGAGCCCATTCCGTGCTAGTCTTGTTCAGAGCGTCCTCGTACGCTTTCATGTATTCATTCCAGAGTTTTCGTTCAGGAAGATCGTCACCGCTGAACTTCCAACGCTTGGAGGGGTCGCTTAAGCGCTGTTGCAGCCTTTTCTTCTGCTCGCCCTTGTCTATATGCAGGTAGAATTTCAGTATCGTCGTGTCCTCCTCGGACAGTAAGTGCTCGAAATCGTTGATCTGTCGGTAGCGATGTTTCCAAACTTCTTCAGGGACTAGGTTGTGAACTCTCTCGATGAGGACGCCTTCGTAATGGCTTCGATTGAAAATCGTTAGTTCTCCCTTTCCGGGCACTTGTTTGTGTTCTCGCCACAAGAAACCGTGATCCAGTTCCTCTGGGGTAGGTTCTTTGAAGTGTGCGACGCGGACGCCTTGGGGGTTGACTCCCTGAAAGACTCGGTTTATGACTCCGTCTTTGCCTCCAGTATCCATCGCTTGCAGAACAACTAGGACTTTCTGTTCGTGTTCTGCGTAGAGCATTTCCTGAAGCTGTCTAAGTTTCTCGTTGAGCTTCTTCGACTCTTTCTGCTCATCCTCACCCTTTCCCTCAAAACCGGAAGTATCATTCGGGTCAACATCGCTCAGATGAACCTCGTGTCCCGGCTCGATTCTATACCGGCCTGTGTGAAGATCCTTTGGCAAATTGGAATGTTGCCTGTCTAGACAACTTCTTAGACGTTTCACATCTCACAGGTTGAACAGGTTCCGGTCTACGGAATGTTTGAGTACCCCTAACAGGTGAGGGGCCGTTTCAATGTCAGGGGAGAGCCAGAGCAAATCCTCTGGTCCAGCATCGGGAGGCGCAGGTCCAGCGTCGGCCACAAGCTCAACCAAGATCGAGCCAAAGCAGCTTCTCATTCTGCTCGTCCTGAGCCTCTCCCTCGCAATCATCGTTATTGACGCAACAATAGTGATAGTCGCTCAATATCGAATCTCGCAAGACTTCAAGATCAATCTGAAGAATCTAGAATGGATCACTTCACTCTATTCCCTGGTCTTCGGCTCGTTCCTTCTCACCTGGGGAAAACTAAGCGATGAGTTCGGCAGAAAACGAATCTTCATCAGCGGAATCTCCCTATTTATTGCCGGGTCTATCATCGACGGATTCTCACAAGATCTTACCCAGATCCTTGTGGGCCGCGTGATTCAAGGATTCGGAGCAGCCATGGCCTCTCCATCGACTCTATCAATCCTCACCACCACCTTCACCGGCAAAGCCCGAGGGGTCGCCTTCGGAATATGGGGCGCAACAGCGGGAGCCGCTGCGGTTCTGGGACCAGTCTTGGGAGGGTACTTTACGAGTACCGCTGGCTTTACCTGGCGATGGGCGTTCTTCATCAACATCCCGATTGGAATCGTAGCCTTGGTCGGGGCTGCGTTCGCGATCAAGGAGACCCGGTTCAAGGATCCAAAATACTCAACGGACTATCCAGGATTGATCCTCATCACAGTAGGTCTGTCCAGTCTGTTATTCGGCTTTATCGAAGCCCAAACCTACGGTTGGATTGTTCCAGCCACTGATTTTGCCGTGGTAGGCTTCTCGTGGTCGGCCTCAAACCCCGTATCCCTTCCCTTGGTTTCAATCATGACAGGGCTTGTTCTACTAGCCGGGTTCGCTTTGTACGAGGTCCGCCGGCTTAGGAGGGGAAAGGTTCCTCTCTTTGATTTCAGCCTCCTCAAGTTCAAGGGCTTCAGGTATGGCCTCTTCACCGTCACAATCGTTGCCATGGGCGAGTTCGGAGCAGTATTCATCATCTCAATATTCTTGCAGACAGTCAAGGGGCTATCGGCGTTCAATGCCGGTCTCACATTCCTACCCATGGCCATCTCAGTCTTCATCTTTGCACCAGTGGCCGGTCTTCTAGCGACCAGGTTTGGGCCCAAGTGGATTGTCACTGCCGGCATGACTCTTGAAGCCATTGCACTCTTCAGCCTGTCCCAGATCATCAGCGTCGACAATCCCGTCTACTACCTGTATCCCATCCTAGTCATCTATGGCGCAGGAGTCGGACTAGCAATCAGCCAACTCACGAGCACTGTCTTGCTGAGTATACCTTGGCA
>Ga0137415_10007002_pt1 | contig 11185 bp, 8 predicted proteins | sample CZODoug3_1_1_16f_FD_183082 | JGI IMG/M metagenome (GOLD analysis project Ga0137415, IMG submission 183082) | Vadose zone soil fungal communities from Angelo Coast Range Reserve, California, USA - CZODoug3_1_1_16fungal (Hybrid Assembly) | ecosystem: Environmental > Terrestrial > Soil > Vadose...
ATTCGACCTGAGCGCGGACGCGCTACTCGCGGCGTTCGGGCGGATTTCAATTTTTGCGGCAGTCGCGATGGGCTTGCATTTGCTCCTGCGCCGAAAGCGGGCCGAGGGCGGCCTTCTATTCCTGTGTCTTGGCTTGGCCGTTGCGATTCTCGGGTGTTTTGCTCTCGTGTTGGTTCCCCAGGAATTGGCATTCCTGCGCTGGATTTTCTTTCCGAAAGACATGGTGTTGATCGTGGGACTTGCAGCGGTTGCCTCCTGGTGGTTTGGCTATCGGAGAGGCTTTTCAGATGGAACCATGGCGATTGCAATCTTATTAACATTTCCAGCGCTTCTCGCGTTTCGCATATTGATGGGCATGGAGTCCTGGGGCTATCCGATCTATTACAACAGCACAGTCATTCTTGCCTTCCTGCTCCTGGGCCCGCGTCTAATCGTTCCCGAGCCTGGCCGCTCCCGAACGTTCGAGTTTCGAGCAGAGTTGGTCGTCTGCTGCTGCTGTTTGAGCTGGGTGGTAACTCATACCGACGTATTCGTTGGCCAACACACGGACCTCGTACCATTGATCACCGAACGCGGCGTAATTAAGACGCAAAAACACATGGTTGTGAATTACCAGAAGGCGATTGCATTCATGAAAGAGCGAGCGGCCGCTGGAGATTCCGTTCTATCCATTCCCGAGGATACGAGCCTGTATTTTCTCTCTGGTACGATCTGCCCGACGCGCGTGTATCAATTCACTCCTGGCGTTCTAGCTCCCGGGAAAATGACGGAAGATGTCATCGGTGAAATCGAGCGAAAGAAGGTTCGATATCTATTGTGGTCGAACCGCACGTCCGCCGAGTATGGCGTACCCGTGTTCGGTCGATTTTACGATACCTATTTCGGCGATTATCTGACATCGCACTACTGCCCGGTAGGTCCCGTGTATAAGAATACGGAGCGCGGGTGGAACGCGGTGGTATGGGAAAGGATGCCTGAAGAAGATAAGTCTCAGTAAACGCGGACTAAACGTGGAGAAAGCGCCGCACGGCCAGCTAGCGCTTGTTGAGACGGACACGAGGAGCATCTTTGAAAGGATCGGATATCAAGGAATATTTTGAACGCGTCGCGCCCTCGTGGGAATACTGGCAGAGGCGGAATGGCTTCTATCACGCCTCGATGCGCGATCTGATCGGTGGAATGATTCCCCCAGGATCGCGAGTTTTGGAGCTGGGGAGCGGCACGGGCGACTTGTTGGCTTCTTTAAATCCGAGACGGGGCATAGGGCTGAACTTGGCTGAGGGATTGACCGAGCGAGCGCGCCGGAAGTATCCGGAGTTTGAATTCCATACCATGGAGGTTGATTCCACAAGCTTGCCGCCGACATTCGATCCGGATTATGTGGTCATGACGAATATGCTCGACTATGTTTACGACGTTTGGGACATGTTAGAAGGCTTAAAACCGGCAATCCACGAAAATACGCTGCTCATCGTAACGACCAACAATCCGCTGTGGGCTCCGCTGCTGCGGCTGGCCAGCAAACTCGGGCTGCGCATTCCAGATTCGCCACGCAATTTCATAACCAACCGCGATATTTGTAGCGTGTTGAGCCTGCAAGGGTTCAGTATCGTAGAAGAAGGTTTGAGCTTGCCCGTACCAAAGCGAATTCCCTTGCTCGGGCTCCTTGTCAATACGATCGTGCCTGAGCTCCCTGTGATTCGCTTCACGTCTTCGATCCAATACATTGCCGCGCGTCCGCGCTTGCCACGGCCAAAGCTCTCTTGTTCCATCGTCATTCCTTGCCACAACGAATTGGAAAACATCGCCGAATGCGTTCGCCGCGTGCCCCAGATTGGCACCTGGACGGAAATCGTGGTGGTGGACGATGGTTCGACCGACGGAACCCAGGAGAGAATAAAGGAGCTGATGACCAACGACTCCCGGTTGCGCTTGATTTCTCTGGAGACAAATCAGGGCAAAGCAAACGCGGTGCGAGCAGGCTTTGCCGCGGCCCGCGGCGACGTGCTGATGATTTTGGATGCGGATATGGCCGTCGTTCCCGAAGAGCTGTCGAAGTTTTTGACGCCGCTGCAAGAAGGTACCGCAGATTTTGTGAACGGGACGCGGCTGGTTTATCCCATGCACGACAAGGCCATGAAGGTGGCGAACTTTCTGGGCAACAAGGCATTCTGTTTCCTGGCCAGTAAAGTGTTGCGCCAGCGGGTCAGCGACACTCTGTGCGGGACAAAGGCATTCTTAAAGCGCGATTATGTGCGCATGTTGTTGGGTGGAAAGGAGCGCTGGGGTGACTTCGACCTGCTCTTCGGAGCCGCGCGCCTCAAGTTACGCATTCTGGAAATACCGGTGCACTACACGGAGAGACGCGCAGGTAAATCCAAGATGCGAGTCATGATTGATGGCTGGCACTTCCTGTGGGCGTGTCTTTCCGGCTGGAGAATGCTGCGATTTGCGAAGGCGTTTCCGTGGGGGACGCCAGGGCCGCAAAGTTCCGGCACTCGCGAGGCTGCCCACGATGTAGAGATTCAGACCACCCCGTAGGCACTGTGGGAACAGATACGCACGCTTACGAAGTATTCTTGCGACATCGGCGCGTTTGGGAAGAGAAGCCGGTTTTACGGCGCATCTATCAAGAAGAATTCTTTTCGCGGCTGCTGGCATTTCGAAAACCGGAGGGTGTCTCCATCGAAGTGGGCGGGGGACCGGGCTTTTTCAAGCCGGCGCTGCCGGGGCTGATCTCGACGGACCTGGTGTGGTCTCCCTGGGTGGATGCTGTGGCCGATGCGCATACGCTGCCTTTTCGATCGCGCAGCGCCGCTAACGTTCTCGGATTGGACGTGTTGCATCATCTCGCGAAACCCGTAGTGTTTTTGCGAGAGGCCGAGCGCATCCTGATTCCTGGCGGGCGTTTGATCTTGGTGGAGCCTTGGATCACTCCGTTTTCGTACTTCATTTACCGCTATTTGCATCAGGAGGCGTGCGACCTCGCGGCCCAGCCGTGGGACACGAACGGGGGTGAGATAGCGCACGGCAAGAAGGCATTTGAAGGCAACCAGGCGATTCCTTACCTGCTGTTTGGGCCGCGGAACCTCTCAAGGACGCTCGGCGCACTGAAGGATCTGAAGCCTATTGCTGTCGAACCTTTTTGCTTATTCGCCTACCTACTGAGTTTTGGTTTTAAAGCGATGAATTTGTTGCCCGTGTCCCTTTATCCGGCGGTATCGAGATTGGAGCGGCGAACGTTGCCCCTGTGGCGCCGCCTTGGTGCGCTGCGTGTTCTGGTGGTCCTGGAGAAGACTGCGCAAGTGCCAGGAGGCGCCTTGAATCCAAAAGGAGTCTTAGAACGTTAGCAACATGCGCAGCAAGAATTCAATCTCCATCTTTACTGCCGGGTACGGCCTGGCGCGCAAGGCCGGCTTGCTTGAGTGGCGATGGTTCCGCAGAAGCTTCGTCGCCGCCTATTTCCTTTACAAGCGATTTTATGAAGATTCATTCTTAAGTTTAATTCGGCGGATGCCTGGGCTTTTTCAAAATGGCGACATCCTCGATATCGGCGCAAACATCGGCTACACGGCGTGCATCTTCGCGAGTGCCCTGACGTCTGGCTCGAAGGTCTACGCGTTCGAACCTGATGGGTCGAGTTATTCTCTGCTTGAGGACACAATTCGGCGAAAAAAGCTGTCTGTGTCGATAGAAGCGCTGAATCTCGCGGTCGGGAGTTGCGATAGCACCGTAGAATTCTGGCACAACAAAGCACACTCGGCCGATCATCGCGTCGTGACGGAGAAATTCAGGGCGCTCCGATCGGACCCCATCGAAACGACGACAGTCCCAATGACGAGTGTCGACACGTTCGTCAAAGAGCGAAATCTCGAGCACGTGTCATTCATCAAGATCGACGTACAAGGTTACGAACTGGCGGTTTGCGAAGGCATGCGATCCACATTGGAAAGATTCCCGGGAGCATGTATATGCATCGAATATTCCCCGGAAAGCTTGCACGAGCTTGGCTTCGCGCCCGAAAAAGTTCTCGACTTTTTTCGTGTCCGGGGGTATCGGATTTACGTTCTTTCGCGAGCACTAATCCAGGCAGCGCCCGACAATTTCGCCGTTGAGCGCCTTGCGCAGAAGGCAGGCTATGTAGATTTGATTTGCTCGCGAGAGGTTCTCGTCCCTTAGGTTGCCTTAAGGCGCGCTTCGAACCGAACATCGATTGTGAGAACTATTCGGATCCTGGAGGCGGGTAGGGTTCGAGGAAAGAATTATCGCTATCGGGGGTGACTAGCCAGATTTGGCGGTCTTTGAAATAGGCGAGGAGCTTGGCGTTTTGCTCGGCGTCGAGTTCGCGGGCCCAGAGGACTTTGGCGTTGTCGATTTCGGCGCCATTGTAGACCCATTCGTCGTGTATGTTGTGGTTGTTGCTGTCTTTGTCGTAGCGGACCATGATCAGGTGCTTGCCGGGAGTATGCTGGAGTTTTTCCGCGATGGCGGCGCGGCTGGGATCGCCTTGGCATGCCCAGGGAAGCGGGCTGCAGATGTGACGAGAGACGTAGATGCCGGTATCGAGGGCGAGCAGTAGCACGATGGCACGCGACAATGCGAGGCCCACGGGGCGATAGCCGATGCGCATGGTGCGCAGGTGGCGAATGGCTTGCACGATTAGCGCAAAGATGACGCAGGTCACCGGCGCGGCGTAATGTGCGTTGGACCAGATGACGGCAAAAACGCCGACGGTGACAAGCAAGAAAGTAGCAATGAGCAAGCGCATCTTGCGATCGCGGAAGAGAAAAGGGATCACGGGAAGAGCTAGCAACTCTCCCACCCCAAAATAGGTGATGGCGCAGCGGTGTATTTTTTCCGTGCTTACTCGCAGAATGTCGGCCCAGGTATTGTCGTAGTTTTCGCGTTCCCATCCGTTGTAGAAATCCTCGAATTGTTGATTGCGGTAGTGCATCTCGGGCTTTTTGTGATCCCAGAGGAAGAGACCGGTCGCGTTATACGTGCGCGTGTTGAGAGTGTGCGGCATCAGCAGCGCGTTTCCCGTAAGGCGCCAGTTGTAGTAGCCCATGAAGGCGGCGGTGAGAACGAGCACGATCGTCAATGGTGCGACAACGTTTTGCATACGAGCGCGAAGCGGCTGTCTCCATTTAGTTTTCCCAACGAGCCACCAAAAAAACCACGCTGCCGCGGGAATACAGAAGAGAAATCCCTCATAGGGACGGCTGTTGGCGAGGATAGCGATTCCGAGGCCCAGTAGAATGGCGTCGCGAATCTTCGCACGCTTCGCGATTCGAGGCAGCGCGCCTAGAACGAGCGCACCGCCGATGGCAGCGGCCGCGCCGCCCCAATAGCTGTTCATCCAGTAGCTGGCCACGCCAAACTTCAGCGCAGCGAGCACGCCGCCAAGGAACGCCCAGCGCGCGGGTATCCAGCCTTGCAGCATCCAGAGAATTGCGGCGCACATGGCAGCGTCGCTGAGCAGCACGCCGATCCACGGGTGCCCAAGGACTTGACCCAGCGCTAAAGCGAAACCCTGTGCGGGCGGATACATCGAGGCGTACTTGGGGAACCAGTTGACGTGAAACGTTTCGAAGCTGACCCACATGGGATGCGGTGGATTAGCCAGGCGGCCGTGCGCGAACGTATCGGCCATCAAGAGATAGCTGAATTCGTCGTGGATGCCAGGTACAGGGACGGGGAGAAGCGGAAGCACTAGAAGGCGCATAACGATCACCGAGAAGAATAAGACGATCACGGCGACGGTTTTGCGTTCCGCGAAGCGGGAGAAGATTCGCTCGACGCCACGGAAAAAGCTTTGGCCAACTCCGGGAAAGAGGAGAGCGACGCCGCCAAGGATGACGGTGAGAGCCATGGAGATGAAGACGACGCGAGTGTGAGGGGTTGATAGGTCGGCGAAAGAGGGCATCGCAGGAAATTGTACGACAGAGAGCGCTCAGTCACAGCCCTAACGAAAATATCCAGACGATGAAAGGCCCCTCAATCCGCCGAGTCTACATGACGCGGTCGAAGGTGTTCAGCGCTCGACTTCCACTTCGACTGGGGCCCGACCGGAGTCTTTGGCCTTGCCGCTGTCGTCGAGGAGGTCGGCTAATTCGAGCCGTAGGTTACCCGGATTGGTCGAGTAGGCGAGGGCGGTGTCGAAATCGATGGTGCCGGCGCGAAGCAATTTTTCGAGTTCGCCGTCGAAGTGCTGCATGCCGTCGGTGTCGCCGTCGCGCATAGCATCGAGCAGGGTTTTGCCTTCGCCTTCACCTTTCTCGACGTAGTCGCGCGTGCGCAGGGTGGACTTCAGGATTTCGATGGCGGCGACGCGGCCTTTGCCGTCTTTTTTGGGAAGCAGGCGCTGCGAAACGATGAAGCGAAATGCTTTGCCGAAGCGGGTGCGCACAGAGTGCTGGTCGGCGACCGGAAAAGCGCCCACGATGCGCTCGACGGTTTTCGAGGCATCGACGGTGTGCAGCGTAGACAGGACGAGGTGACCGGTTTCCGCGGCTTCGAGAGCGATTTCAATAGTTTCGCGGTCACGCATTTCGCCGACGAGGATCACTTTGGGAGCCTGACGCAGCGCGCCGCGAAGAGCGAGGGCAAACGTAGGCGTGTCGCTGTGCAGTTCGCGTTGGTGGATGGTGGCCTTTTTGTGCTTATGCAGAAACTCTATGGGATCTTCGATGGTGAGGATGTGATAGGCCTTTTCCGTATTCATCTTGTCGATGATGGCGGCCAGCGTCGAGGATTTGCCGGAGCCGGTCGGTCCGGTCACGAGGACGATGCCATTTTTCAGTTGCACAATTTCTTCGAGACGCGATGGGAGCTTGAGGTCATCAAAACCGGGAATTTTGTCTGGGATGACGCGCATCACGATGGCGCAACTGCCGCGCTGGCGGAAAATATTTACGCGAAAACGGCCCACGCCCGGGAGGCCGTAGGAAAGGTCGGCGGAACCGTCTTGATCGAGTTTGCGGAGGGGATGTTCGTTTTCGCCCATGATGTCGTAGGCGATGGATTTCGTGTCGGCCGAAGAAAGGCATTCCAGGCCTTTGTATTTCAGCTCGACGAGTTGCCCGCTGACTTCGATTTGCGGGGCGCGGCCGGGAGAAAAGATGAGGTCGCTGACGTGCCCGTTGGACTTGAGCATCGCCCCGATGAGCTGCGCGGTGTGAATGACGCGCTGCGCTGGTGGCGCTTGAGTAGGTGTAGAGGTTTCCATGGGTCGTGAGGTCCTTGTGCGCAGAAGCGACGACAGGGTCGCTGAGACAGGTCGATGGACTGACCGGACGACACGTCAAGTATGCGGGATTTTGCTGACCCGGCGGGGAATGACGACGCGGCAGGTTGCGAGAAGATTACGTGCTGCACGCGTTCAAACCAAACGAGCACTGCTGGCAAACTCTCAATGTTTTGAGGCCGAATCGATGAAGGCCGATATATTGGATTTTAGCTTGGCCAGGTCGTCGTCGCGGAGATACATCATGTGGCCGGCATCGTAATACTGCAGGCGAATGTTTTTTTGCAGCTGCTCCGGCAGGCCGAGATGGTCCATGGTGTATTCGGTGGCGAAGAACGGCGTAGCCATATCGTAGTAGCCGTTTTCGACTTCGACCTGGAGGTGCGGATTGGAGAGCAGCGCCTGCACCAAGTCACCTTCCACATTGGGCGAGCCGGGAAAGAAGCCGCGGCCGCGTCCGGTCTGGTGCTTCCAGTCCCAGTTCGAGCCCACGCCTTCGCTGATGGCGTGGTAGTTCCGGTCCTGGCTAAATTTCAGCTCGTCGCGAACGTAAGTATTGAAAGCGGCGGTAAATGCGCCGGTGACCGCGGAGCTTTGCGGGTCGGATTCGGCGAACTCGCTGAGTAGATCGTAGGTCAAGCCCGTATAGCGGGAATCCAGGCGGCCGGTGGTTAGCCCGCGGTTGCGCTGCAATTCCTCCATGAACTGACCGAGCGTGACGCGCAGATTGGCTTTGATCAGGTAGTCTTCGCTCAAGCCGGTGTATCGCGACAGCTTTTTGGCCATGTCCGCCTTTTCCGCCGCGGTCAACTTCGTTCCCTTCAATAGAACGGGAGCGTATTCGGCTTGCGCGAATTTGCGCGCCTCTTCGACGAAGGCAATCAGGTTGTCGGGGCGGTCTTTCAGGACTTTGTGGTACCACGCAGTCGCCGCGTAGCTGGGTAGATAGAAGATGTACGGCATGTCCGACCCGGGCTGGAAGGAAATGGTGCCGAGGTCGAGCACGGAAGAGATGAGGTCGATGCCGTTGAAGTCCATGCCGTCATGCGATTGGAGGTAATTGCCCAGAGCGGCGGAGCGGAACGTGCCATAGCTTTCGCCGATGAGGAATTTGGGCGAGTTCCAACGGCTGTTGCGGTTGACATAGAGAGTGATGAACTGCGCGAGGGATTTTACATCCTCGTCGACGCCCCAAAAGTCCTTGTCCTGTGCTTTGCCGACGGCACGGCTGAAGCCGGTGCCCACCGGGTCGATGAAGACCATATCGGTTTTGTCGAGCAGCGTGCCTTGATTGTCCTGCACCCTGTAAGGCGGAGGCGGAGTGTGTTCGGCGTTGGCGGTGAGGACGCGGCGCGGCCCGAAAGCGCCCATGTGCAGCCAAACCGAGGCGGAGCCGGGGCCGCCGTTATAAATGAAGGATATCGGCCGCTGCGAGCTGTCTTTGCTATCGGTGCGGATGTACGAAGTGGAATAGATCAGCGCCTGCGGCTCGTCCTTCTCGTTCTTGAGCAGGATGGTGCCGGCGATGGCTTTGTAAGGGATGGTCTGCCCGCCGATTTTGATGGAGTGCTCGGTGACCGAGGATTCTTCCTTTGGCGGCGGGGTGGGCTCGGCCGGCTTTTCCTTCTCGACGGTTTTGGTTTCCTTTTCCTGTGTGCGTTCCTGAGCGGCAAGTACGTAGGGGCACGGCACTGCCGTGCCCGCCGCAGCTAGCAGCGACATGGCGCTTAGGGCGGTAAGGCGGTTCAGACTGGGCATTGTGAGCGCTCCGGAAGCAGACTTAAGCATGGCGAGCAGTGGAGTGTACATGCCCACCGAAAGGGAAGTCAAAGCAAGGTCTGAACGTCGGACTACAAGCTGAGGTATGCCGCACCCAGCATCCTGAATACCACAGGTTTACGGCACCCACCCTGATCGTTGACTAAATCGGGACGACCAATGCAAGGGAAACCCCCGGTCGAGACTCGCCTTGCTATTCTGGGCGTAGGCCCTCAAATCCCAACAAAGGAGATCGCAAGATGAAAGTGTGGATAACCGCTGCTGCGGTGTTGTTTGTGCCGGCGTGCAGTTACGCGCAGGGAGCAAAGCCTTGTGAAGAGCTGAAGTCTGAAATCGCAATCAAACTGGATGCAAAGGGCGTCAAGTCCTACTCGCTGGAAATAGTGCCGAAGGACCAGGACATGGAGGGAAAGGTGGTCGGTAGCTGTGAAGGCGGGACGAAGAAGATTGTGTACCGCAGAACGGCAACCGCGCCGGAAACTCCAGCTAAGGAATCAGGCAAACCCTAAGGTCCAGGCTCCGGTTGGGCCGCCCTTCGCAAGCGTATTCGCTGGTGAGGTCAAATTCGCGGCTTATCGCCTTCGATCGGGGCGAGCGCCGGCTGTGCGTCTCTACGGGGTAGGATTGGGCGAGAGGTTAACGTGCGCACCGGCCTGGATGAGTTGCGTCTCGCCAGGACCCTGGAAGAAGCTGAATCCCGGGCGACCCTTCCAGGCCTGCGGCCCCCCTAACCTGAGCCCGTGTTGCAATGTGACGTCGTGGATTCTCGTGACCATGGCTTCATACTCCTTGTCGCCTTGCCGATGGCCGGAAAAATTACCTAGGTCCGTGCTCGCAGCGAAGATGACATCGATCCCCGGAACGGATGCAATCTTTTCGGCGTTTTCCACACCAACAGGAGTCTCAATCATGATGACCACCACCATGTTGTCATTGGCTATTTGGCGGTAGTCGCCTCCCCACAGGGCCCCGTACTGGCCGTTGCCTTGGCTGCGTCGACCCTCTGGCGGATATTTGGACCACTTCACGGCTGCCTGAGCCTTCTCCACGGTGTCAACCGTGGGAACGATAATTCCCACAGCGCCGATGTCGGTCGCTTTTTGGATATCGCTCTCCGTTGCGTCCGCCACGCGAATAAAAGGCACCGCCGAAGCTCCTCTGCAAGCCCAAATCATTCTGGCAACTTCCTCAAATGTTAGAGGGCTGTGCTGCATCTCGATCCACAGATAATCGTATCCGGCATTTGCCATGGCGCAATAGATGTTCGGGTCAGGAGAGAAAACGGTGGCGCCGACAATCTGCTTACCCTCGGTGAGTTTCTGCTTGGCAGTGTTGAAAAACCGCACCGGCGCCTTTTGCTGCTGCACTTGCGCTTCTCCAAGGACCATCCAGGACAACACCATACAAATCGCGGTGAATGAGGTGTAACACCGTGCTCTCATCGGGCTTCTCCTTGGATGGAAGCATTCCCTTGGGGCCTGACGGAAAACGATATTACTCCACGCAGTAGGTGTGTGTCCCGATTACCAACGCCTTACCATGGAACTGCCCGAAGTTCTGTACGAAGATGTCCGGTAATCCGATTTATCATGACTTGGCGGCGTGCCTAGCTAATAAGTTTTGCAGTATGCTGTCCGATGAAGTAGCCCGCCTTGGTTGGAGGCCGCGTGAATGATTCAGGGATAACCGGGAGCCGAGCGTGACAACACGGCGAGAAGTTTTGAAGTATGCGGGGCTGGGAATGGGTGCGGCGGCGGCTTCCGTGTTAGGAGTGACGGCAGACGCTAAAGTCGAAGCGAGTGAGGCGCAGGCGCCGACGAAGCCGGCGCAGACAGAAGTCACCGACAAGAGCGGGAAGCGGCTGGCAGTGGGAGCGGAAGTTGTGTGGGCGAAAGCTCCGAAAAGGGCTGCAGCAGCGGACGTTACGGTGGACCCGACGAAACCGGCGCAGACGATCTTGGGATTTGGCGCGGCGTTTACCGATGCTTCGTGCTTCACCCTTTCGCGCCTGAGCGAAAGGGATCGCGCGAACCTGCTGCATACGATGTTCGCGCAGGATCAGCATGCCCTGAGCATGGGGCGCATTCCGATTGGCGCGAGCGATTACAGCACCGCGGCATACAGCTACGACGACGGTGCGGCCGATCCGGAGCTGAAGCG